>Ga0070696_100003273_pt1 | contig 10806 bp, 9 predicted proteins | sample KBSK1253metaG_FD_65474 | JGI IMG/M metagenome (GOLD analysis project Ga0070696, IMG submission 65474) | Corn, switchgrass and miscanthus rhizosphere microbial communities from Kellogg Biological Station, Michigan, USA - KBS K1-25-3 metaG | ecosystem: Host-associated > Plants > Roots >... | reverse complement strand
CGGCCGGATCTATCTGCCGGAAACGGCGCTTGGCGCGGACCTGATCGTATCGGTGGCGCGCATGAAGACCCATCACTGGACGGGGGCCACGCTCGCTCTGAAGAATCTGTTCGGGGTCGTTCCCGGGTCGCTCTACGGGTGGCCGAAGAACTACCTGCACCACATCGGAATCGAGCGCTCGGTGGCGGAACTTTACCGCATTTTTCCGCGAAGCTTCGCGATTGTCGATGGGATTGTCGGGATGGAGGGCAACGGGCCTGTACAGGGCCGGCCGCGTCCGTTGGGCGCGCTGGTCATGGGGGCCGACCTGGCGGCGGTCGATGCGACCTGCTGCCGGATCATGGGAATCGATCCGGAAAAGATCGGCTACCTGCGTCTTGCGTCCGTACAGGGGAACGTGCGCGAGGAGCGGATCGAGCAGCGTGGCGAGTCGATTGCTGCCCTTGCGACCCGTTTCGAGCTGATTCCGGAGTTTCGGCATGTGCGGCTGGGTTAACGGGCGAATGGCCGCATGAGCGCGGCTGTTGTGGTGGCCCCTCCGGCGGCTGCAAGGCGCTGGAGCGTCCGGTGGGCCCTGGTACTGGCCTGGGCCGGTGCGGGTGTGGCGGGGACGGCGCTGGCCCTGGCCTATCTGGTGGCGTGGCGCGCTCCCGCGGTTGGCACTTTCCACGACGATGGCATCTATGCGGTAACCGCCAAGGCGCTGGCTGAAGGGCGCGGATATCGCATTCTCAGCCTGCCGGGTGAGATTCAGCAGACCAAGTATCCCGTCCTGTTTCCCGCGCTGCTGGCGGCCATTTGGCGCCTTTTCCCGGATTTCCCAGCCAATGCCGGCGCCCTGAAGGCCCTGCCTTTGCTGTGCGCCGTGCTGTGGTGGTGGGTCAGTTACCGGTTCGCGCGGAGCGAAACGGGGGATTGGCGCGTATCGATGGGGGTGGTGGCGCTTACGGCGGCTTCGCCCTGGGTGCTTTATCTCAGCACGGCTTTGCTGTCGGAGACGCTGTTCGCCCTGCTGACGGCAGCCGCCCTGCTGCTCATTACCCGGGCGGTCCGCCCCACTACCCTGGTGCTGGCGGCGATTGTCGCGGCCGCGGCGTACTGGACCCGCACCGCGGGCCTCGCGTTGATGGCGGCCGGCGCCGTGGCGTTTTTGGTTCGCGGGCGGTGGCGGCACGCGGCGGTCTTTCTAGTGGTCTGTGCGGGGCTTTGCGCTCCCTGGCTTTGGTGGCAATCGCGAGCCGGGGCCCGGTCGCCGGATTCGCATTCCTATTACTCGCGCGAAAACTATGACGCCTGGAATGTGGTGACGCATTTCACGGCTCGGGAGAAGGCGCGCATCGTGACTGAAAACCTCATGGGCGTTCTGGTGGCGCCGGGCGCGCTGATGGGGGCTTCCGCGGCGCCGGCCGGAGTGGCGCTGGCGCTTGTCGCGGGACTGCTGGCGCTCGCTGGGTTCGCCTCGAGGCTCGCACAGAGACCGCGTCCCGCCGAAATTTTCGTGCTGCTTTACGGCGCCATGGCGTTGTTTTGGGCCTGGCCTCCGATGCGGTTCTTCGCGCCGCTTTTGCCGCTGCTGCTGCTGTACATCTACTGGGGCCTGGACGCGCTCTGCCGGTGGCTGGGGGCGCCCGCCCGGGCCCGCCCCGTGGCGCTGGTTGCGGTTGCGGTGGCACTCGCGGCTCAAGGCGGCTGGGCGGCGTGTCGGGCGGCGCGGGCCGCGTACGATACGGGCTCGGTCCCCTTACCGGGCCTCCCCCAGGACGACTGGGCGCGGACCAGCCGGATGTTCTCATGGCTGCGCGAGAACACGCCGTCCGACGCCGTCCTGATGGGGAATCTCGATCCGGCGATGTACCTCTACACCGGACGCAAGAGCGTGCGGGGATTCGTACAGGATCCTTTTCCGCTGCATTATTCGGGCAGTACCGATGCGCAGCCGCTGGGAGCGGCCGCGGAGCTGCTGGCCGCGATCTTGCGCGACCATGTGCGCTATATCGTTTGCGCGCCTAATCGATCCTTTCGGGAAGGCCCGCATCTGGCGCGGCTGACGGGTGAACTGGTCAACCAGCATCCGGAGCGGTTTCGCCTGGTGTACCGCGATGAAAATTCCGCGTACCGCATCTATGCCGTCGCCGCGCCTTAGCCCCTCCAAAATGGATCTAAGTTATAAACCCAATTTATTCAAAAACTGGAAGGTGTTAGTTTCAATTAACCAGCAGCACCGGGACTTAAAGGAGAAATTCAAGCATGATGAAACGTCTGACAAAAGCAATGATTTCTTTGAAGATCTGGAACGACACTCGCGGCCAGGATCTCATCGAGTACGCTCTGATGGCGGGATTCGTGGCGGTTGCCGCCGGCGCGCTGATGCCCAGCGTGTCCAGCAGCATCTCCACGGTTTTCTCGAAGATCAGCTCTGTGATGGCCAGCGCCGCTGCCAGTTAAGCTCAGTTTCACGGGCGGGGGACCGAACCGGGATTCCGCCCGTTGGTTTTTCCGCAGAGGAGAATGATGAAGCGTCTGACGCAACTTAGAGCCACGACAACCGCGGTGAGAAAGTTCTGGTATGGAATTCTACACGAGAATCACGGCCAGGACATGATCGAGTACGCCTTGATGGCCGCGGCGGTGGCGGTTGCTTCGGCCGCGGTAATTCCGAGCGCCACCGCCAGCATCAGCACCGTATTCTCGAAGATTGGTTCGGTTTTGTGGGCTTCGTCCAGCAGCTAGTGGGTTTGCGCCAGTGTGTCGCGCTAGTGAGTCGCGACGGGTTCGCCGACCGGAGCCAGCAAATCGACCAGATTTCCATCCCGATCGAACTCCAACAGCTTGAGCGGACTAAGAATCTCGAGGATCGGATTCCTTTCGATTTCGGGCAATAGATTCTCGCTGAGCGCAATCTTATCCAGCTCGAGCGAGTTCCGGATCCACCCGTAAGTGACCTGGCTCAGATCCAGTTTTCCCACCGTTGGCGCGAACCTTTCCAGGCATTCCCGGTCGGTGGGGAAGTGTATGGGGGTACGGATGGCCGCGGGCGTCGACGCCGTCAGAGAGTTGATACAGGTCGGGTTCCAGTCGATTTGTTTCAATAGCCGGTCCGAGACCACATCCGCCATACCCAATCCCACGCCGTTTCCGTAACTCATGTCACTCAGCCCGCGAATGAAGATCCTCTCGATTTGAGGCGCGTCCGGCCAGGGATTGTATTGCCCATGCACGCCACGGTTCACCACTTTGGTGTCCATGCCGGCGCCGCTGATGTTCTTGCCGATCTCATCCAGAATCAGGATGTCGAGGTCCATCGGGATCTTGCCCATCCAGGATTTTACCAGCGCCAGCAGTTCCTCCTCGCGCTGCTCCATCTGCTCTACCGGAACGGCGGTGACCTGCGCGGTGCTGTGATGCGCGTCTTCGAGGATCGCCAGGCCGCCCAAGATCTTTCCCGACGCCAGCACCTGCCGGCCTATGCTGCGAATCACTTTTTCGAGGCCCAGCTTGTAGGCGTAAGTGTGGTAGTGCTGCGCGCCGGCGAATTTGCCGAGCCCGATGGCCATCATCTTGAACAGGCCGCTCTCGATCTTGCCGGCAAAATCGGTATGCCACTTGACGCGGCCCACCAGCATCACGCCGTCGCTCTCATAGGCGTTGCGGTCCATGAAGGTCTCGATGCCTTCGGGTGTGCGGCCCACCGGTACGACGTCAAGCGAACTGATGACCGGGCATCCCATGGTGGCCTCGATGATGCCGTAATGTGCCAGCACGTCGGCCTGGCCTTCGGCGGTAGCGGCGCCGTGGCTGCCCATGGCCGGGAAGATGAACGGCCGCGCTCCTATCGATTTCCAGAAATCCACCGCCGAACGGACGATGGTGGCTATGTTGGTGATGCCGCGGCTGCCTACTCCGATAGCGACGCGGCTTCCGGGAGCCAGACGCGCGCCGAATGGCGATTGGGCAAGCTCCTTGCCGACGGCCGCCCGGACATCACGAATGGCACGATCGGGAAAATTCTGGCGGACGAGCAGCAGGCGGGGAGATTCCATGAAGAAATTATAGCCTGGAGCCGTAGGGCGACACAGCGGGTCAGTATGGACAAACCTGCGTCCTTGCCGTGCCCTTTGCTCGACGGGCTTTTGCGCGAACCCGGCCCAATTAGCTTCGAGATACCCAAGGAAGCTGTCCCGGCGATTTCGTAATCGACCACGGCACCGCTTGCTGCGCGCGCGGCTCAAGAAGACGTCGTGAGCGCTGATTCTAAACAGAGCCGCAACCGAAGGGAGCGATTGGGTCGATATCGAATGACCGGGGCAGCTTACCAGGAGGCGGCGTGTATCCGGAAAAGACGTTGTTCGAGACTCTTGCCGCGCCGCGCAACAGGCAACGCGACATCGAATTGCTCGATACCAAACGCGGTCGAGAAAAGCCAGACGAGCTACATCTGCCATTGAGAACAGTAAAACGGCGTTATCGCCGTGGACGTTCTACAGTTCATGCGACTTTTAGAAATTCGCGCACGCCGCGCGTTACCTGGGTGGCTGCTCGCCCCACTCGGCTTCCAGCATGCGGGTGTACTCGCCCGACGCATAGAGGTCGAAGGAAAAATTCGCCGAGGTGATTTCGGTGAAACTGGCCAGGTTCTGCTCGCAGACGAATATATGGTCCGCGAAACGGTGGTAATACTGCAGAAAATCGTCCGAGAACTGTTCAGGCCGGGGAATGTCGCGAAACAGCGCACTGATGCCGAGGGCTCGCGAGAAGACCGATTCAGGTTTGGCAACGCCCCACTTATGCAGCTTTTCCATCACCGCGGCGGGCGGGTGATAAACCAGAAGGGCGGAAAAGCTCTGTTCGCGGATACCGAGCGCGGAGAGTTCTTCGTCCCGGCGGACCATTTCCATCGACTGACCGATCCAGCGGCGCAGGTCCTTGCCCACAAACGACAGCATCCGCACCTCGGCGTAACGGCTGTGGAGAAGCTTGCGGGTCAGGTCGTCGCGATCGTCGCCGCCAGGCAGCAGGCCGCACAGCATCAGGGCGGCTTTCGAGCCTTCGAGCAACTGTGCCGGGCCCAGTTCCGTGGCAAATGGATGCAGGATGAGCGGCGGCAGTTCCCAGACCCGTTTTCCCAGCACTTCCTGCGCGTTCTTCGAGTTTTCGGGCAATTCGGCCTCTAGCGCTAAATCGGCCGTTTCGGGTAGAAGTGTTAGGGCCGGTAAGGTCCCCTACCCGCGGCCGGCTATTTTCTTTGCCGCAGCAATACCGAGGCGGTCACCGTTTCGCTGCCGCGTAGCACCTTCACGGTAACCCGTTCGCCCGGGTTGTGCGCGCGTAAAGCATACGTAAAATCGTAAAGATTGGCGATCGGTTTGCCATCGAACTCGACCAGAATATCACCGGCTTTCAGGCCCGCTTCGGCTGCCGGGGAGCCTTCACGGATATCGGCGAACCGCACTCCATTCGGTAACTCGGTGAAATCCGGAATACTGCCGAAATCGGGACCGTAGCCGGACTTGGAAGACCCGGCCGCAGCCGCGCCATGCGGAGACGCGGGTTCTTTGACGCGCACGAACAGCGGCCGTTCCGGCTCCTCCCGCAGTTTCTCGCCCACTTCGGCGATGGCATCCAGCAGCTTCACTGCGTCCGAGGCATCGATCTTGTCCCAGGTGTCGCCCGGCTTGTGATAATCCCCGTGCAGCCCGGAAAAGAAAAAGAGCACCGGGACCTGCTTGGTGGTGAACGACGTGTGATCGCTCGAACCGTATCCGGCCACATCCGAATAATCGAAGTGCATGGGGGATCGCGCAATGATGGGTTCGAGGGTGGCGCGAAGATTGCTTCCCGTTCCGGCGCCGCCTATGAAAACCTTGCCGTCGCGGATGCGGCCGATCATGTCGAGATTGATCATGGCCACGTTCTTGTCGAGCGGAAGCTCGGGATGGTTGACATAAAAACTCGAGCCCAGCAGGCCCAGTTCTTCACCGGCAAAAGCCAGGAACAGAACGCCGCGCCGTTGTTTTGGCAACGTCGAGAACCACCGCGCCAGTTCGATCACACCCGCGGTGCCGGACGCGTTGTCGTCCGCTCCCGGATGTACGGTTGTGCCGGCGAGCGATGGCGCCATGGAAAACTGCTCGCCCAGGCCGAGGTGGTCGAAATGCGCTCCGATCACGAGGTACTCATCAGTCTCACCCGGCAGATATCCGGCCACGTTATGCACGGTCTTGATGACGCGCTCGATGTCCACGGTTTCGTGGATCTGCACGGACTCGGGCAGGGCGATCGAGCGCGGTTTCAGATCCTTGTCGATCGACGACGCCGTTTCGTCGAGATTCCGTCCGGCCTCGGCCACCCATCGGGCCGCTACGTCGGCTTTGATCTGCACGAACGGGATGCCGGCGTCATTGGGCCCGACGGTGCGGCCGAATTTTTCCATGGCATCGGTATCGCCGCGGTGGTTGAACACGTCATTGATCAGGATGACGCCGCGGGCGCCGTGCAGCTTGGCGTTAACGGCCTTGCTGAAGAACTGTGCGTGCTCGGTGTACACTTTCCCCGCAAACACGCTCTTGTCGTCGAACTCCTGCGGCTCATGGCGCAGAATGAGCGCGATCTTATCCTTAACGTCGAGCCCGGCGTAATCGTCGTAGTTGTATTCCGGCGCCGTGATGCCGTAGCCGGCGAAGACCACGCCTCCCGCGAATTTGCCGCGCGATGAGAAGTTGAACGGCATGAAATCTTCACCCGCCTTGAGCTCAACGGTTTTGCCGGCTTCGGCGTATTCGAAGCGGTTCCCGTGCCCCAGCCTGGCGTTGGTCGTGACCGAAAATGCCTGCAGGTAGCTCTTGCCGTCCGGCGGCTTCAGTCCGATCGCGCGGAACTGCGAAGCGATGTAATCGGCTGCCTTCTCGAGCTCCGGCGATCCGGTGGCGCGGCCCTTCATTTCGGGTGACGCCAGATACTTGACATGCGCGAGAAATCTTTGCGAGTCAATCGAAACCGGTCCGGCGGTTCCGGGAGGCGCGGCTCGGACCAGGAATAGCGCCACACAGGTGACGCAGAGCAAAAGCAGCAGGGGTTGGAAGCGGCGCATGTGATGAATCCTAATTGAGACCGGGCGTCGACAGTTTCACTTCACAGCCGCAGTCCTCTCCGGCATTTTTGGCGGTCTTCTGATATTCGATTTCGTAGTCGATCACCTGCCGCAGATTGGCCCAACTTGCGGCCTGGCCCGTTAACGGGCGGCCGTTGACGAAAACCGTGGGAGTGGCGGTTACGCCGAGTAATTTCGCCTCCGCGATGGACTTGTCGATCTCCGCGGCAGTGTCCTTGGTGTCCATGCAGCGCTGCAACTGGAGCGCGTCGATGTCCTTGGAGGTCTTGACGAATTCCAGAATTTTGTCCTTCAGATTCTCGGCGGTGATCTCAGCCTGGTGCTCGTAAATCCAGTCGTGATACTCCCAGAATGCCGTAGGACTCTGGCGGAAAATGCATCGGCCCGCGATGGCGGCGGACAAGGCCCAGGGGTGAATTTGGGAGAGCGGCAGATCTTTGAAATAAAGCCGCACCTCTTTCGGATAGGTGGCGAGCAGGTTGGTGCGCAGCGACTTGGCTTCCTCCTTGCAGTAGGGACACTGGAAATCGCTGAATAGGACCAGCACTACGGGCGCCCCCGGCGTACCAAAGCTCGGCTGCAGATCGGTGTGCAGTTTGTCGAGCTGCATCTTGAACGGATTCTGGGTTACGTCGTAAACGCTGCCTCGCAGAATTTTCTGGCCGTCTTTTGAAAGGTACAGCGTTTCATCGGCGCTGGCCTGGCCGGACGACGCATGCACCGTAATCTGCTGGAAGCCGGCAAGCGGGGCCGGTTTCGGATCGCCGATGTCCACTTTGATGGACGGCCCCCACACGAACAGGTGGCGCACGTAGGATTCGAGTGTGGCCTTGTCCATTGCGGATTTTTTCGCGGCGGCAGCCTCCGGTTTTTTCGCCGCGGGCTTGGTTTCGGCGGACCACAGCAACACCGCCCCGAAAGCGGCCATCAAAATATTTCGGAACATTCTTTTCATTGTACAGGCGGCGGGAAGCATTACAGGACCGGGCCGATGCGCCACGGCACAAACTCTTTATGGCCCAGCCGCTCGGCGCAGGTCTGCTGGCCGGACGCCACGCGCAGCATCAAATCGAAAATCTCCCGGCCCACGGTCTCAATGCTTCTTTCGCCATCGGCGATCAGTCCCGCGTTGACGTCCATGTTGTCCTGCATGCGGCGGTAGGTGTTGCTGTTGGTCGCGATTTTGATGACCGGAATAGATGGAAAACCGATGGCGCTGCCGCGGCCGGTGGTGAAGGCGATCAGGTTGCAGCCGCCCGCGGCGAGCCCGGTCAGCGAGACCGGATCGTACCCCGGAGTGTTCATGAAAACGAATCCGGGCGAGGTGATGCGCTCGGCGTAATCGACCGCGTCCATCAGCGGCGTGCTGCCCGCCTTAGCGGCGGCGCCCAATGATTTTTCCAGAATGTTGGTGAGTCCTCCCTCCTTGTTTCCGGGAGACGGATTATCGTCGAAACTCCCACCGAACCGCGTCAGGTATTGCTTATAGTTCTTGATGAAGCCCAGGAAGCGCTCCGCCACTTGCCGGTTGCGCGAGCGGCGCACCAGCAGATGCTCTGCGCCGAAACATTCGGTGGTTTCCGCCAGTACGGCCGTGCCGCCGATGGCTGCCAGCATGTCGGAACAGATGCCGAGCGCCGGATTTGCGGTAATTCCCGAGAAGGAATCCGAGCCCCCGCAATTGAGGCCCATCACGATTTTTGACGCCGGTACTTCAGTGCGCTCTTCGGCCGAAGCCTCTTCCATCAGCTTGTGAATCTCACGCCGGGCGGCCTCCAGAGCGCCTCGTGTGCCGCCGCTCGATTGCAGCGTCATGCCGACCAGCCGCGTGCTGCGGGGCGCGTTCGGGCCGAGATAGTGATCGATCTGGTTGACCTCGCATCCCAGCCCCAGAATGATGGCCGCCGAAACGTTGGGATGCGCCAGCACGCCGGCGAGCGTACGCTGGAGCTGCTCCGTATCCGGTCCGATGGTATGGCCGCATCCCTCGCCGTGCGGGAACGCTACTACGCCGTCCACGTTCGAGGGCAGCCGCTCATCGTCGAAGCTTTGGGCGATCAGCTCGGCCGTGTGGGCCGCGCAATTGCTGGCCGCCACCACCGCGATGTAATTTCTTGTGCCGACGCGTCCGTCTTCGCGCGAATATCCGAGGAAGGTCGGCATATCTTTTGGCGTGGCCGGGTAAGAAATTTCGCCCGTCGGAAACTGGTATTCGAACGTCAGTTCCTCAAACGAGACGTTGTGCGTATGGATGTGGCGGCCCGGCTCGATCAGTTGCTTCGCGCGGCCGATGGATTGGCCGTAGCGGTGAATCACTTCGCCTGGCTGGATGCGCGCGACCGCAATCTTGTGGCCCGCCGGCACCGCGTCGAGAACATCAATGGGCACGCCATCGATGCGCAATTTCGTTCCGGCCGCCAGCGGCACGCGCGCGATGGCCACGTTATCGAGCGGATTCAAATGAATGGCTGAGTTTTCGGCCGTCGGTAGTTTTGCGATCTCGAGCAGTTCCATATTTACCTCATCAGAAAAAATTCGGTGACCTGTTCACCGGCATGCACGTGCAGCTTGCCGTCGACCGGATGGATCCAGAACCCGCTGCCGTCGTTGGGAATGGGGATGTTGCCGGGCCCATCCACCTGCACGAAATCGGTATTCTCGATGTTCTCGAGAAGCTTGCCAATGTGGATGTGCCCGTGACATTGCGTGCGGCGCTCATCGCCATTCACGGCAAGGCCCCAATCGTTGCCCCAGAGCTGTCTGGCCTTTTCGATTGCAGCCGTCCACAACGCGGCCCGGGCTTCGGGACTCAGCTCGGACAATACGTGGGCATGCCCCCTTGGAAGCGCCAGCCAGCGATTCGGTTTGCGCGGGTTGTTGTCTTTTAGGAAGAATACCGGGGGATCGGCGGGCTGGTTCTCGGCTTCGCGGCACAGGCTGCACTCTCGCGCCGCCATGCTCTCGGGCTTAGACAGATCGCAGGCGCAGTTGCGCACGTTGGCCGAGGCCAGCGTCGAAAACGCCAGAAACGCGATCAGGAGGAGCACTCGGTTTCATTATAGTAGGACCGGCCCTCCCGTTACCCCCGAGGATCGAAAAATGGACACCCGCGGATGCCTGTCCTACGATGAAGCGAATGCTTCGCGCTCGCGCTTTCCTGCTGGTCCTGCCGCTTGCATACGCGCTTTACTTTTTCGGGCTGACGAATGTAGGGCTGGTCGGCCCGGACGAACCGCGTTACGCCGCAATTGGCCGGGAAATGGCGCGCTCGGGCGACTGGATCACGCCGCGGCTCTGGGGCGAGCCCTGGTTTGAGAAGCCGGCCCTGCTCTACTGGATGACCGGCGCGGCGTTCCGCCTGGGCCTCGGCGAGCATCTGGCGCCGCGGCTTCCGGTCGCGCTCGTGAGCGTCGCGTTCCTGATCTTCTTCTATTGGATTTTGCGGCGCGAATTCGGGGACCGGGCGGCTCTATTTGCGACCGCGATTCTGGCGACGTCGGCGGGCTGGCTGAGCTTGAGCCGCATCGGCCTCACGGATCTGCCCATGTCCGCGGACTTTTCCGCCGCCATGCTTCTCTCGCTCGGTTGGATGGATCGCGGCGAGCGGTCGCGGCTTCCGGTGGCGGCGGCGTTGCTCGGAGCGGCGGTGCTGGCCAAGGGGCTGGTGCCGCTGGTCCTGGTATTGCCTCTGATGTGGT
>Ga0070696_100003272_pt1 | contig 10807 bp, 9 predicted proteins | sample KBSK1253metaG_FD_65474 | JGI IMG/M metagenome (GOLD analysis project Ga0070696, IMG submission 65474) | Corn, switchgrass and miscanthus rhizosphere microbial communities from Kellogg Biological Station, Michigan, USA - KBS K1-25-3 metaG | ecosystem: Host-associated > Plants > Roots >... | reverse complement strand
AGCGGCTGAACGTCGCCTTCGGTCGCCCTCGTCCTCCCCAGACGGCCGGCGTGCCACCACCGCGACGGATACCCCTGCCACTGCGACTAGTACGCCGGGGACCAGATCTAAGACGCAGATGATACTAGCGCCGAGCCGGGCAGCCTGGGTTACAGGCCGGTGAAGGCACGCGCGCGCCCTGCTGGTCGACACTTCCGGCCTCATGCCGCAGTGCCGTGCGGAGTTTCCGCATCTATTCTGGATCTCCGCGGATTCGCGCGACGGCTACCCACGCGAAGGTTGAGCGATGCCCGACGACGTCACCGAACGAATTGCACGGCTGATCGAGCCCTTCCGTGTGTCTCCAGGCTCGAGCGTCCACCTGGCCAAAGACTTCGATCCTGCATTCGAAGCCGGGATCAAGCGGAAGAAGGATGGGGTCGCGCTCCTGAACGAAGGCGTCGAGCTCCTCGCTGAGTACCAGACGCGGCTCGCGGCCGAAGACAAGCACGGCGTCCTGGTCGTGCTGCAAGCGCTCGATGCAGCGGGCAAGGACGGGACGATTCGCCACGTCATGAGCGGCGTCAACCCTCAGGGTGTGCGGGTTGAGAGCTTCAAGGTCCCGTCGGCGATCGAGCTCGACCAGGACTTCTTACGCCGTTACCAGGAGCGGCTGCCTTCGCGAGGCGAGATCGGCATCTTCAACCGATCGCACTACGAGGAGGTGCTCGTCGTAAGGGTGCATCCGGAGAACCTCGACCGCCAGAAACTCCCGCCCGAGACGCGCGGGCATCACATCTGGAAACGCAGATACGAAGCGATCAACGAGTGGGAGCGGTACCTATCCGACAACGGGTTCCGGATCGTCAAGGTCTTTCTGAACCTCTCGAAGGAGGAGCAGCGCCGCCGCTTCCTGCGACGCATCGATCTTCCCGACCACAATTGGAAGTTCTCGTCCCACGATGTGGAGGAGCGCCAATTCTGGGACGCGTACCAGGAGGCGTTCTCGGAGATGCTCAGCCACACGAGCACGGCGTGGGCGCCCTGGTATGTGATCCCGGCCGACCGGAAGTGGTTTGCGCGCATCGCCGCGGCTGCGGTCATCGCGCACGCGCTGATCGAAATCGCCCCGCAGTACCCGACCCTCAGCGACGAGGCAGTCCGTGACCTCGGTGCCGCGAAGGTTCAGCTCGAATCGGAGGCGCCCGCCGCAACGACGCCAAACGGCGACTCCGCCCAGGCCACCCCGGCCCCGAAGCCGATCCAGCAGGACGCCTAGACGGGCAATCGCCCGGCTGTCCGGAAAAGGCGCAACAGATCAAATGTTTCACGGATGGCGGCTCAGCCGAGACCGCCAATGATGGTCTGGTACGGATCAAACAACCGAAAGGAGCACCGATGGCCGACAACTCAGTCGCCTACGTCGCTGTCTACGACGACGTGGACTCGGCCCTGGCCGACCTCGACGCGTTCGGGGAACTGCACGACGAAGACGTGATCGGCAAGTACGACGCAGCCGTCATCGACCAAGAGAACGACAAGCCGCACATCGTGAAGCGGGTCGACAACCCGCGCATCAACGTCCTTCCCGAGGTCGTCGGAAGAGGCGCGCTGCCGAGCGGCGAGCTCCGCGACGCGGCGAAGGAGCTCGATCCCGGCGAGGCGGCACTGATCGTCGTCGGCGAACCGACGCTTGCGAAGGGATTCGACAAGGCCGTGACGCGGGCGAACAAGGTGGCGAAGGAGTCGTTCGACGCCTCGGCTGACACGCTCGCAGATGAGTTGATCGAAGCGGCGAGGCGCTAGAAGCTCTGCGACAAACGGCCGCCGACTCAGACCAGAGGCGGCGGCCGTTTGTCTTCGAAGAGTTTCAGCGAAGCTGCTTCGGGACGATGTAGGCCGTAAGGATCGCGTCGCCGGGGGCTAGGCGACTCCAGGTCGTCTCAACGGCGAGCGTGGCCAGTGCCGCCGTCGGGAACTTTGTCTCGAGGCGCCGCAGCTCGTCGCCGGACGAAGCAAGCAGGAGGGCGAGTTGCTCGAGACCCGGGTTATGCCCGATCAGCATCACCGACCCGACCGCGTCGGGAACAACGCGAATGCGTGCAAGCAACTCGTCGGACGACGCGCCATACAGCCCGTCCTCGAATAGCACTTTCGAGTTAGCCAGCGCCGGCCGTACCAGCTCCAGCGTCTCGCGGGTGCGCACGGCGGACGAGCAAAGGACGAGCTCGGGCTCGAGCTCGAGCTCGAGCCCCGCAAGGTGCTTGGCGATGCGCTTGGCGTCGCGCCGACCGCGTGATGCCAACGGCCGGTCGTGGTCAGGAAGCGTTGGGTCGACCCAGCTGGACTTCGCGTGCCTGAGGAGAAGAAGCGTGTGTGCCGTTCGGCCTGGCGACACGGGCTAGGCGCCGCTCGACCTCGGGAGGACTCGTTCGATTCTGCGATCCGGGACGAGCCACACGGCAGCGACCGCGAAGTAGACGGCGACCGAGAGCCAGGGAGCGATCGGCGAGAACGCGATCGCCACGACGTATGCAACGACCGAGAGATTGCCCTTCCGGTCGCGTCCGACCGCCCGCTCGAGCGGCGAATCGGGCGGCTGTGCCGCGAGTAGTGCACGTGTGAGGATGCTGTACGCAATCGCGGAACCAAGGAGCACGACGCCGTAGACCGCGGCTGGCGCGGACTCGCCGAGGTGCGGCCCCAACCATGCCGCGGCGGCCGGGGTGAGCGAGAGCCAGAACAGCAGATTCGCGTTCGCCCACAGCACCGCGCTGCTGATGTGCTCGCCGGCTCGAAGGAGAAGGTGGTGATTGTTCCAGTAGAGCGCGATGAAAACGAAGCTCAAAAGGTAGATCGCGAGCTTCGGCACGACCGGCCGGAGGTCGGTCAATGCGTCGCCGCCGGGTGGTCGCAGGTTGAGCACCCCGATCGTGATCACGACGGCAATCACGGCGTCGCTGAACGCTTCAAGGCGGTCGCGGCTCACGCGTGTGGATCGTAGGTGACGTCGAGGTCGGCGGCCGCTAGCGTAGAAAGGTGCTGGCCCAGCCCGCCGTCGAGACCACGCGGCTCCACAAGAGCTACGGCAGCGTCGAGGCGCTTCGTGGCGTCGACCTTCGTGTCGAGACGGGGAGCGTCTTCGGGCTTCTCGGCCCGAACGGCGCCGGCAAGACAACCGCCGTCCGAATCCTGACCACGCTGTTGCTCCCGGACGATGGCTCGGCGCAGGTCGCCGGATTCGACGTCGTCCACGACGCCTCGAAGGTTCGCGCGCAGATCGGGCTGGCGGGCCAATACGCCGCCGTGGACGAGAACCTGACCGGCTTCGAGAACCTCGAGATGGTCGGCCGCCTCTACCACCTCGGCCGAGGGCCCTCGCGCGCGCGCGCCCGCGAGCTGCTCTCCTCGTTCGATCTCGCCGACGCCGGCGGCCGTCTCGTCCGCACCTACTCAGGCGGGATGCGCCGCCGCCTCGACCTGGCTGCCGCGCTGGTCGCCCGGCCACCGGTCCTGTTCCTCGACGAGCCGACGACCGGTCTGGACATCCGGAGCCGCATCGGGCTCTGGGACGCCATCGAGGCCCTCGTCTCCGAGGGGACGACCGTTCTGCTCACAACGCAGTACCTCGACGAGGCCGACCGGCTCGCCGACCGGATCGCCGTGATCGACCAGGGCCTGGTGATCGCGGAAGGGACGCCGGACGAGCTCAAGGACCAGGTCGGCGGCGAGCGGCTCGACATCCACCTCTGCGACAGTCAGCGCGGCGAGGAGGCTGTCGCGGCCCTGGCCTCGATCGCCAGCGACCGCCCGTTCCTCGAGGACGGGTCGGTCCGCGTCCCGGTCGCTCAGCGCCGAGGGACGATCGCCGAGGCGGTCCGCGCTCTGGACGACGCGGGAATCGCGATCGACGACATCTCCGTCAGCGTCCCCACCCTGGACGACGTCTTCCTGAACCTGACGGGCCGGCCGGCCGAGCCGGAGACCGAGGAGTTGAAAGTGGAGGCCCGGTGACGGCGCTTCGCTACGGAATCTCCGACACGCTCGTACTGGCGAAACGGAGCCTCCTGCGGATTCCCCGCCAGCCGGACCTGCTCGTCGGCTTCACCATCCAGCCGGTCCTTTTCGTACTGCTGTTCGTCTATGTCTTCGGCGGGGCGATCAAGACCCCCGGCTTCGACTACGTCGACTTTCTGATGCCCGGGATCATCGTCCAGTCGATCGTCTTCGGAGGCTTCGTAACCGCGCTCGGGCTTTCCGACGACCTGAAGAAGGGACTGATCGACAGGTTTCGCTCGCTGCCGATGACTCGCTCGGCCCTGCTGACTGGTCGAACGTTGGGGGACGTCGTCACCAACATCTTCCAGCTGGTTGTGATGTTCACGGTCGGACTGCTCATCGGGTTTAACTTCTCGAGCAGTGTTGGAGAGGTTGTCGCGGGGATCCTGCTGCTTCTACTGATCGGCTACGCCTTCTCCTGGGTGTTTGCCTTCATCGGCCTCTCGTCCTCCTCGCCAGAGGCGTCGAACGCCTACGGCTTCACGATCCTCTTCCCCGTCACGTTCGTCTCTTCGGCGTTCGTTCCCGTCGACACGATGCCGAGCTGGCTCCAGCCGATCGCCGAGCACAACCCGTTCACGACCATGGTCGACGCCGCCCGGGCCCTGTTTCTGGGGATCCCGGCCGGCAACAGCGTCTGGCTGGCGTCGGTCTGGACGATCGCGATCATCGCCGTCTTCGCGCCGCTCTCGGCGTGGCGCTACCGACGCGTGGTCACGCGTTAGGTATCTATCGAGGCGCTATCGAGCGGCTACCGTCCGCTCGATGCTCGAGTTCCGCATCCTCGGTCCGCTCGAGGTGGTCAACGAGGAGGGTCCGCTCCAGCTCGGCGGTCCGAAACAACGCGCGACGCTCGCGATCTTGCTTTTGAACGCGAACCGGGTGGTCTCGATCGATCGGCTCGCGGACGACCTCTACGCCGGCGCTCCACCCGCGACCGCGGTCACCCAGGTTCAGCGGCAGATCTCGGAGCTGCGTAAGGCGCTGAACTCGCCGTCGCTGATCGAAACACGCGCGCCCGGCTACGTGCTCCGGCTCGAGCCGGATGGGCTCGACCTGGCCCGCTTCGAGCGCCTCGCCGAAGATGCCGGCCGAGCACTCCGCCGAGGCGAAGCGCGGCAAGCCGCCGAGCTCCTTCGGGAGGCGCTTGGCCTCTGGCGCGGGGAGCCGCTGGCGGATCTCGCCGACGAGCCCTTCGCAACCATTGCGGTCCAGCGGCTGGAGGAGATCCGACTCGTCGCGCTCGAGCGGCGGATCGAGGCGGAGCTCGCCCTCGGGCGTCACCTGGAGCTGGTTCCCGAGCTCGAGACGCTCGTCGCCACGGAACCACTCCGAGAGCGCTTCCAAGCACAACTCATGCTCGCGCTCTACCGCGCCGGCCGCCAGTCAGAAGCCCTCGACGCCTACCGTGCCGCGCGCGAGGTGCTGGTCGAAGAGCTCGGCATCGAGCCTGCTCCGCCGCTACGCGAGCTCGAGCGTGCGATCCTCGCCCAGGACCCGTCGCTCGACGTGAGCGCTCCGGCGGCGGAGGCGCGGGCGCTGCTTGCGGTGCCGTCGAGCGGCAGCGCGCTCCTGAGGATCGCGGCCCCGCTCGCCGAGGGCGAGTGGTCGGACTTGATCGTCGCCCGCCTCGTGCCCCAGGAAGCCGATGTCGAGCGGGCGGTCCTGGAACTTGCTGCCGCCGGCCCCAGCGACGCCCGGGTCGCCGCCATGACCACGTCCGACGCGGCCTCCGACGTCGTCCGGCTCGCGACGGCCTACGACGTGGAGTTGGTGCTGCTCGACCTTTCCCCTGAACTGGAAGATGAGCAACTGTCGGCCGAGCTCGCCGCTGTGCTCGAACGCTCGCCTGCTGACGTCGCAGTACTGACAGCGCCGGTCGGCTCCGGGGGCGTCGGTGTCTTCGTACCTTTCGGCGGCGGCGAGCACGACTGGGCGGCGCTCGAGCTCGGAGCGCGGCTGGCCGTTGCCATGTCCACGCCGCTACGGCTGGTCGGAACGACTGCCGACCGGGGAAGCGGCCGGCGCGACGCGAGCAGGCTCCTCGCCGACGCATCGCTCGCGGTCAAACGGGTGGTCGGCGTCACCGCCTTGCCTCTACTTGCCGACCGCGACGGGCTTGTGCGGGCCGTCAGCGAAGCAACGGTCGTAGTAGTCGGGATCGCACCGCGCTGGCGCCATGAAGGCATCGGGGCGGCGCGCCGCGAACTGGTCGCGGCGGGCCTGCCGGTCCTGCTCGTCCACGGCGGGCCGCGGCCTGGGCCGCTGGCCCCGCAGGAAAGCCGCACGCGCTTCAGTTGGTCGGTGGAGAGCTAGCTCTTTTTGCAGAGCGCCCCGAGGTCGACGGCCCCAACGCCCCGCGGAATGATGCGGCAGCCGACCCGCGGCGAGAAGTAGTGCCCCTCGTAGAAGCTTCCGAACACGGCGATCGGCGCTGCCCTGAGCAGGTCGCGATCGAGCTGTCTGTACGCGTCGAGGCGGACGGTCCCTCGCAGCGCATGGGCGAGGCGGACGCGAGCCAGGAAGCCGCGCCGGGTCCAGAGGCCACGCCCGAGCGCCGAGCCCAAGCCGTTGTTTCTCGGCACCACGGTTGCGAGGAACGGCTCGGGATCCAGCACCGGGTTGAAGACCGACGCCAGGATCAGGTCGGCCTTGCGGCTGCGTGCGTCGTAGCGGCTGTTCGGCGCGCAAGGCGGAGCGACGATCGAGACGGCCACGCCGATCCGCGCCAGCTCGGCCCTGATCAGCGCCGCGACACGGGCGTGTCCCGTGCCGCCGAACGGGCCATTCGTGCAGTAGTAGAGAACGGCCTCACGCCGGTGAGGCCCGGCGATGCGGCGAGCCTGTTCGAGGTCGGGCGTGAGGGGATACGCCAGCTGCGCCCCGAAGCCCGGCACCGCGGGCGGAACGATTCCATCGCTCGGTAGGTCGGCGTAGTCTCGGGCGAGCGTCCTTCGATCGAGTGCGTACTCGACCGCTCGACGCATACGGACGTCGCGGAAGAGCGGCCGAGCGGCGTTCAAAACGACGCCGTCCCACGCGGGGATCGCGCTGTACAGGTACCGCTGGTCGCCCGCGAAGGCCGCTGCACTTCCGGGGCCGTAACGCCGGTCGAGCGGTCCGGAGACGTTCAGCAGCGATTCGCCCTGGAAGTCCGGCGGTAGGTAATCGAGCCGGCCTCGGTCCGCGAGAGCGACCGCCTGGGGGGTCGGGGCCCCACTCTCGAAGACGATGCGGGCCGCTCGGCGAGGGCGACTACCACCGTAATTCGGATTTGGGAGCAGGACCACGCGATTGCCCGTTACCGAGGACACGTAATAGGGGCCGTCCCTCGGGGTCGCTCTCCCAGCCGAGGGCCGGAAGACGCCGACGGTGGTCGGGACAGGGCAGAAGAAGGCCATCGAGATCCGCGTCAGGAAGTTTCCTGACGGCCTGTTCAGACTGATCCGCAACGTGCTGCCGCTCGCGACGATGCCGGAAATGTGCGAGGCGTTGCCGGCTTGGAAGGCGCTCTCGCCGGCGATGTCCGTGACGGTGGTGTCCGCCCAGCCGGTGTAAACGTGGGACAGCGCCCGCTCGATCGTGTGCTTGAACGTCTGCGCCGTCACCGGCTGGTTCGACGGCGGCGAGAAACGGAAGCCGGACCGGACGCGGAATGTATACGTCCGCCCATCCCCCGAAACGGACGGCATCGCGGCCGCAACGTCGGGACGAAGCGTCCCGCCGAGCGATCCGGCCGCGTCTGGATAGTCGAGGAGGTTGGCACACGTCGCGTAGAGAACCTCGTTGTCCTGGACGTTCGTCGGCGTCGCCGGATCGAGATTGAGAACCGGTCTGGGCGTCGAGATGCGGATCTCCTCGCCGCGAATCGGCGGCAGCGGCCGCGGCGCAGGCGACGCCACTGCCAACAGAATCCCGCGGCTGTAGGTGGCGGTCTGCGGGCTTCCGCTCGTGTTGATCTGACGGCGCGCTCCGGCTACTTGTGAGACATCGGAGAACGTATTTGCTCCGGCGTTGGCCACCCAGACCCTGCCGGCGCCTGTCGAGATTCGCTCTGGATCGGCTCCCGCCGCCCGCGTACCCACCACGCTCAGGTCGTCCTCGTTCAATCGGTAGAGGACGCCGTCCTGGGCGATCGAGACCCAGACGTCGCCCGAGGCGACGGCGAGGTCGCTCACCCACCCGTGGAGCGGAATCTGCGACACGACACGGTTCGAGACCGGGTCGAACTTGCGGATGACGCCGTCGTCTTGCTTCGCTGACCACAGAAAGCCGTCGGAAAAAGCGAGCCAGTCCGTGCTGCCCGGCTGCCCGGGCCGCACGACGATTTGGCGGAGGATGCGGCCGGTTTCGGGATCGATCCGAGCGACGTCGTTCCCCTGCGCGAGCCAAAGCGAACCTGCGCCGTACGCGACCCCGATCCCATTGCCGCCGGCGACCTGGAAGCGTCGAGCGATACGCCCGGTATGGACATTGACACCAACGATCCCTGGTCCGCCGTCCTGGTCGACCCAGACGAATCCTCCGCCCAGCGCGATCCGCCCCGCTGCGGGCCACGGCAACTTGACTTTCCGTTCGAGCCGGTGCGTGGCGAGGTTCACGCGGACGAGCTGTTGGGTAGAGCCGGCCAGCACCCAGGCCGAGCGTCGTGCCGCGACGACGTCGTAGGCAGGAAACGGCGCGGAGGACGATGAGCCGAGCCCGACGCTGCCGACGAGGCGCCGCGAGTCGGCAGAAATGAAGTTGAGCGCGTTCGGCCGCAAGGAGATCGGTGGCGGTAACGGCGCCGTCGTTCGGCCGCCCCGTGTGGCCAGGATGCCGCCCACTGTGGCACCGGCTACGACCGCGAGTGCCGCAGCAGCGATCAGGAGGCGGCGGCGGCGGCGCAGCTTGCGGCGCACGAACGTCTTGCCCCGAAGGGCTGCTCGCGTGGCCGCGACCAGCTCCTCGCAGCTCGAATAGCGGTCATCAGGCGACTTCGCCAGTGCCGTCTCGAAGACGGCGTCGAGCTCCTGCGGGAGCTCGGGGCGCAGCTGGGACGGCCGCGGCGGCGGCTCGTTGAGATGTGCGAACACGACGGAGAGCTCGCTGTCCCGCTCGAAAGGCCGCTCGCCGGTGAGACACTCAAAGAGGACGCAGCCGAGCGAGTAGACGTCCGCGCGGGCATCGATCGAACCTCCCTCGATCTGCTCCGGAGGAACGTAGTCGATCGTGCCGACGAAGCCGCGTTCCCCGGTGAGGCTGGAGACCGACGACACGTGGCGCGCGAGCCCAAAGTCGCAGACGTAGGCGTGCTCGCGCTCTGGGTCGCCGGCGACCAGGATGTTGCCCGGCTTGACGTCGCGGTGAACGAGCCCCGCAGAATGCGCGGCATCGAGTGCATGTGCGACCTGACCGATCAGGTGCAGCGCCCGCTGCGGCTCGAGCCTCCCCTCGGCCCGCAGCACCTCCCGCAAGTCGGAGCCCTCGACGTACTGCATGGCGAGGTAGAGAAAGGCGTCTTCCTCGCCTGAAGCGAACGTGGGAACGATGTGCGGATGCTCGAGCGTTGCCGCGATCGAAGACTCACGCAAGAAGCGCTGCCGGAAGCGCCCGTCGCGCGCGAGCTCCGGCGAGAGGAGCTTCAGGGCAACTCGTTGCCCGCTCCCGTCCTCGGCCAGATAGACCGTCCCCATCGCGCCCTCGCCGATCGGCGACCCGACTCGAAAGCCGGCCACGACGGTGCCGGTGCGTACTGGAGTCGGCATCCTCCAAGTTCAGCTTCGCAGGCGCACATCCAGACCTCAAGGTGCGTTCGCAGGCTCGAGTTCCGCTGAGCTGGTGGCTTACACGGCGGCAGCGTCAGGCGGCGGTCGCCTCCGCGACTCGCTTTCTGCGGCCGAGGATCGCCTCGGCGCAGGGCTCGCAGACTCCCGGCTTCAGACGCGGCGGAGCTGAGAACGGCTTCCATTCGCACTGGCCGCTGGCCCCAAACGCCACGTACCGGTTGGCGGGTACTCGTTTTTGGGCACTGGCCGCGACGACGCGGCGCCACGCTCGCGCGATGGTGTCTGCGTGCAGTACGAGCGATCGCAGACAGAAAAGCTTCGTCAGTTCTCCGACGCTGTGATCGCCTTCTCGGACGACCCCGGCCCAGAGAACCTCGAGCGCTACCTGGCGGCTAGCCGCGCGCTCGAGGAGTCGCGTCGCCGGTCTCGCAGTGCCACCCCGAGGCGCAGCCGGCCGACCCCGGCGCCGCGATGAGCCCGGTCGTGCTCGCCGGTCTCGTCCTCATCGTGCTGATGGCGCGGAAGCTCGCCGACATCTATCTCGGCGGGCACTACGTCTGCCCCGCCTGCGGCGCGAAAGACATCCGGCACCATTCCGACGACTGCCCCTGGCGCCGTCGTCACTCGGTGTGAGAGAAAGATCTGGCCGCCGCGGGGGACGACGGCCAGATCGTCGAAGAGCGGCTCGCCTCAGCGAACCGTGAAGGTGCCCTTCATGCCGGCGGCGGCATGGCCGGGCACGGTGCAGAGATAGGGATACTTGCCCTTCTTCTTGAAGCTGACGACGAGCTTGGCTGTCGTGCCGGGCTGGATCAGAGGCGTCTTCTTGCCGTTGATCTTGAAGTCGTGCTCCACGTGGCCGATGTTCTTGAAGACGAACGTCACCTTGGCGGGCTTCGCGATCGACTTGGTCGAGAGGCGGAAGAAGAATTCGCCGCCCTTGACCTGGATCGAGGTGCCCGTGGCGTTCGACGGCGCAGCCGGAGCGCCGGCGGAGGAGC
>Ga0070696_100003271_pt1 | contig 10808 bp, 7 predicted proteins | sample KBSK1253metaG_FD_65474 | JGI IMG/M metagenome (GOLD analysis project Ga0070696, IMG submission 65474) | Corn, switchgrass and miscanthus rhizosphere microbial communities from Kellogg Biological Station, Michigan, USA - KBS K1-25-3 metaG | ecosystem: Host-associated > Plants > Roots >... | reverse complement strand
TGTTCACGTCGTCGGGCGTGCTGGCGACGGTCCTCGGGCCGCGGAGCGAGGAGTGGCTCGATCGGGCGATCGCCGATCCGCGCGTCGCAGTTGACGTTTGGCCATGGGTCGCCGACGCGATGGATGCCCGGTATCTCCTCGGCCGCGCGCTGTCGCTGCTCTGGCTGGAGGTTCGATGGCGACCGCCGACGACCGAGGAGGAGGCACTCCTCGACGAGGTCCTCTCGCTCCTCCGGCGGGCTTATCCGCTCGAGCCGTCCCTCCCCTACCCCTGGGTCGCCTGGGGCGAGCTCCTCGCCCTGCGCGATCACGTGGATCCCGCGACTCAGCAGCTCGTCGAGCGGATGATCCCGAAGGTGGCCGACGCGCCGCCGGTCGGCTACCGCCGGGCTCCCGTGACGATCATCCATCACGGCTGGGCGCTGGACGTCCCGGGGACGTTCGACGAGCACCGCAGCGACGAGGAGTGGTCGGGCAGCGAGCCGCGTCGGAGCGTGACGATCGCGGCGACCGAGACCGGCCACGATGGCCAGCCGATGACGGCCGACACGTTCCTCAAGCAGGTCGCCGGCCATCTCGGGCGCGACGCCCTCGAGCACGAGGACGGGCCGGTTCGCGGTCGGGCGCGGCTGTCGACCGACATCAGCTCCGGGATCGAGGTCGCGACGGTCGAGGGCTACTCGGCGATCCGCGGCCGCGGCGCGGCGATCCGGATCGTGATCGAGGACCCGCAGGACTGGAAGTGGGCCCTCGACACGTGGCGGGACCTGCGCCCCGTCTAGTCGATCTGCGATCGTCACGGACCCGTGACAGGCGAGGTGTCACGGCCTCCCGGTAAGGTTCTTTGGTGCAGCGAACCCCCGACGGGATCATCGTCAGCGCCACCGATCTTGTCGGCTTTCTCGAATGCGGCCATCTGACCACGCTCGAGCTCGGTCGCATGGACGAGCGATGGGAGCGGCCCCACCAGCGAACCGACCCCGAGGTGGTGCTGCTCCAGGAGCGCGGCGAGGCGCACGAGCGCGCCTATCTCGAGCGCCTCCGCGCCGAGGGGCGAACCATTCGCGAGATCGACAAGTCCGATCTCGTGACGCCCGAGGCCCTTCGCGCCGCCGAAGCCGAGACGATGGCCGCCATGGCAAGCGGCGTCGACGTCATCTACCAGGCGACGTTCTTCGACGGCCGATGGCGCGGTCACGCCGACTTCCTGCTCCGCCGCGATGGAGCGTCAGACCTCGGCCCCTGGCACTACGAGGTCGCCGACACGAAGCTGGCGCTCTCGGTCAAGGGCTCGGCGCTCCTCCAGGTCTGCGTGTACTCGGACCGCCTCGAGACGGTCCAGGGCCGACGACCGGAGTTCATCCACGTGGTGACCGGCGACTCGGAGACGAACACGCTCCGGCTCGACGACTTCGCGGCGTTCTATCGGGCCGTCAAGAAGCGATTCGAGGATCGCGTCTTCGGCGAGACACGCCTCCTCCCACCGACGACGTATCCGGACCCGGTCGACCATTGCCGCGTCTGCGTGTGGTTCCCGATGTGCATGGATCGCCGCCGGGCCGACGATCACCCCTCGATCGTGGCCGGGATGACGCGCGCCGCAACGCAGAGGCTCCAGGAGGGCGGCGTACCGACGAGACGCATGCTCGCGGCCCTCCCACCGGCCACGCCGATCTCGGACCTCAATCCCCGGACCCTCGATCGACTGCGCCTCCAGGCCGGGATTCAGGTCGCCGGCGAGGATCAGAAGACCCTGCTCTACGAGCTGATCGAGCCGGTGCCCGAGGAGCCGGGTCGCGGCCTGGCGCTGCTGCCCGAGCCATCACCGCTCGATCTGTTCTTCGACATCGAGGCGGACCCCTGGTTCCCGAACGGCGGCTTGGAATACCTGCTGGGCGTGGTCGAGATCGTCGACGGCGCCGCCGTCTACACGCCGCTCTGGGGACACGACCGTGACGGCGAGAAGGCCGCGTTTGAGCGGTTCATCGACCTCGTCATGCATCGTCTGGACCGAGACCCGGGGATGCACGTCTACCACTACGCGGGGTACGAGTCCGGAGCGATCAAACGCCTGATGCAGCGTCATGGCACCCGGGTCGACGAGGTGGACCGATTGCTCCGTGGCGGCATCCTGGTCGACCTCTACAACGTCGTCCATCAAGGCGTTCGCGCGTCCGTCGAGTCGTACTCGATCAAGAGGATCGAGAAGTTCTACCTGCCGGCTCGAGCGGGGCCCGTGACCGAGGCAGGATTCTCGGTCGTCGCGTACGAGACGTGGCTGCGCGATGGCGACGAACAGCACCTCGCCGACCTGGCCGACTACAACCGGGACGACTGCGTCTCGACCTGGATGCTCCGCGGATGGCTCGAGGCCCGGCGGGCGGAGGCAATCGCGCGCCGTTGGCCGATGGAGCGCCCGACGCTCCAGAACGGGCTGCCCGGCGAGAACCAGAGCGCCCAGCAGGCCGAGACCGCGCGGCGGATCGACGCGCTGACGGCGGACGTCCCCGCGGATCGGACCAAGGCGACCGAGGACCAGCGCAACCGCTGGCTCCTCGCCCAGCTCCTCGACTGGCACGGTCGGGACGCCAAGCCCGAGTGGTGGAACTACTTCCGGCTCCAGAAGCTGGGCGTTGACGGATTGATCGAATCCAGCGAAGGCATCGGCGGTCTGGCCTACGAGCGGGACCTCGAGTCGCGTGGCAAGGGCGGCCTCGTCCGTCGGTACCGGTTCACGCCACAGGACCACAGGATCCGCGTCGGGCGGCCGGCGGTTGACCCGGCCGAGGGCGACTTCGGCAAGGATGCCGGTGAGATCGTCGACATTGACGACATCGAGGGAACGATCGACATCTTCCGGACCGCGAGCAAGCTGGGCGGTCACCCCGCGGCGTTGATCCCGGGCGGCCCCATCCAGACCGGCGTCCAGCGCGACGCCCTCCGCCGGATGGCGGATGACGTCCTCAGCCGCGGGTTCGAGCCTGTCGACGGATCGGTCGAGCTGCGTGCCGCGCGCGACCTGATCGCGCGCAGACCGCCTCGTCTGCGGTCGCTGGGCGGGCAACCGGCGACGACTGCCATTCGGGCAGTCGGGGAGGACCCACTCGTCGCGGCCGTCCGGCTCGCCCTCGATCTCGATCACGGCGTGCTCCCGATCCAGGGACCCCCCGGAACAGGCAAGACGTGGACGGGCGCCCGAATGATCGCCGCACTGGTCCGAGCCGGGAAGAAGGTCGGGATCACCGCCCAGTCCCACCGCGCCATCACCAATCTCCTCGACAAGACCTCCGAGGCGTTCGTGGAGGTGGGCCAGCCGTTTGCTGCCGTCCAGAAGTCGGACGGCGAGGCCGGTTCGACACGGACCGGCGTCCGGATCGTGAACGAATCGAAAGAGGTCGCGCCGCTCCTCGCCGGCGGACAGTTCCCGATCGCCGCGGGCACCGTCTGGGTGTGGGCGCGGCCCGAATTGATCGGAGCGGTCGACGTCCTGTTCGTCGACGAGGCCGGTCAGCTGAGTCTCGCCAACACGCTAGCGGCAGCCGGGGCCGCGAGCAGCCTCGTCCTCCTCGGGGATCCGAATCAGCTCCCGCAGGTCAGCCAGGGCCTCCACCCGGAGGGCGCTGGTACCTCGGCCCTCGAGCACCTGGTCGGCGACGCCATGACCATGCCACCGGAGCGCGGCCTCTTCCTTCCGACCACGTACCGGCTCCACCCCGATGTCAACGGCTACATCTCCGAGATCTTCTACGAGGGTCGGTTGAGCAGCGATCCGTCGACCGCTCGCCAGACGCTCGCCGGACGACCACCCGTCGGCGGGACGGGTATCCGCTGGGAGGCGATCGGTCATGAGGGCGATGATTCCTCGTCAGTCGCCGAGGCGGAGGCGGTCGTCGACGCGATCGAGGACCTGCGCGGGCGGGAGTGGGTCGACCGCGATGGACACCCCCGGCGGCTCGGGATCAAGGACATCGTCGTAGTCGCGCCGTACAACGCCCACGTAGCGGCGATCCAGGCGAGCGCGAAGAGACGTCTTGGTGAGCGGGCTTGGGTCGGGACCGTGGACCGCTTCCAGGGCCAGGAGGCGCCTGTTGCGATCTATTCGATGGCAGCGTCGTCGGCCGAGGATGCGCCACGCGGAATGGAATTCCTGTACGACGGCCATCGCCTGAACGTGGCCGTTTCCCGCGCGATGGGCCTCGCGATCGTGATCGCCAGCCCGGAGCTCCTGCTGGTCGCGCCGCATGGCCCGGACCAGATGCGGAAGGTCAACGCCCTGTGCCGGCTCGTCGAGGTCGCGGCCGAGCAGCTCGCGCGTCCTCCTGCCGACGAGGTCCTTGAACCAGTGCTGCTGACGCTCGGACTCTGAGCCGCGAGCCGCGTGTGTCGCGGCGCCGAGCCGGCGCGTATTCTCCGCCGATGTCGTCGATCGCCGATCGCACCCCGTTAGAGCTGGAGGGCCTCCGCCGACGATCGCTCGGGACGCTGATCGGCAGCGTGGCTCTCGGCAGCACGGGCCACATCGCGGCCGTGACGGTGGCGACGATCGTCGCGAGCGAGATGACGGGCTCGGTCCAGCTGTCGGGGACGCCGGTCGCCGCTGTCGTCTTCGGTGCCGCGCTCGGCGCCACGAGCCTGTCGTGGCTGATGAGCCGGCGTGGACGCCGCCCCGGACTGGCGGCCGGTTACGGCGTGGGCGTGATCGGGGCGGTCCTGGCCGTCCAGGCGATCATCGCCGCGAGCCTGCCGCTGCTCCTCGTCGGGTCGCTCCTGATCGGCTTCGGAAACAGCGCCAACCAGCTGTCGCGCTACGCGGCCGCCGACCTGTATCCCGCAGACCGCCGGGCGACGGCCCTCTCCACCGTGGTCTGGGCGACGACGATCGGGGCGATCATCGGGCCGAACCTCGTCGGCCCGAGCGGCGACTTCGCAATGTCCATCGGCCTGCCGATGAACGCCGGGCCCTATCTCGTGCCGGTCGTCCTCGTCGGGGCGGCGGCCATCGTCGCGTTCGTGGGCCTGCGACCGGACCCATACGAGCTCGCCGACCACGCCTCGACCGTCCAGCCCGGCGATGCCCCGGCCGCGCCCCTCGCCGAGATCCTGGCGCGGCCGGCGGTGCTGATCTCGATCGTCGCGCTCGTCGTCGGCCAGTTCGTGATGGTCCTGATCATGACGATGACCCCGCTCCACATGGCCCAGCACAGCCACGGGCTGCCCGCCATCGGGCTCGTCCTCAGCGCCCACACGTTCGGGATGTACGCGCTGGCACCGCTGTCCGGCCGCCTGACCGACAAGTTCGGCAGCGCGCCGGTGATCTACGGCGGCACGGCGACGCTGGCGATCGCCGGGCTCCTCGCCGCGATCGCCCCGGCCCAGGACGACCGGCTCCTGCTCGTCGCGCTGTTCCTGCTGGGCTTCGGCTGGAACCTGGGCTACGTCGCGGGCAGCTCGATGCTGACCGGCGGCGTCTCGGTCGTGGAACGGACCCGGATCCAGGGCCTCGCCGACGGCCTCGTCTGGAGCACATCGGCCCTCGCAAGCCTCGGCTCGGGGGTCCTGCTGGCCGCCGCGGGCTACGCGGCGCTGGGCGTCCTCGGGGCGGTCCTCGTCGTCATCCCGGCCGGGGTCCTGACGCTGCGGAGGAGCGGCCTCGCCACGTCATGACCGGGTGAGCTCCTGGATGACCCACGTCGCGAGGACGCGGGCGCAGGTCTCGACCTCGTCGAGCGGGACGTGCTCGTCGGCGCTGTGGGCGACCTTCACGTCGCCCGGGCCGAAGATCACGCACGGCGTGTCGCCCTCGTTGATGAAGAGGCGCATGTCGGCGCCGTACGGCTCGCCGAGGAGCTCCGGGCGCCGCCCGCCGACCGTCTCGACCGCCCGCGCGAGTCCCACCGGAAGCGGATGGTCCGACGGCACCCGGCCCGACCCGAACTGTCCGCCGACGATCTCGACGGTCGCCGGGTGGTCGCGGAGGAACGCGTCCGACGCGTTGGCCGCGGCGATCGCCGACCGCAGGTCCGCGGCCGCGTCCGCCGGGGACTGCCCGAGTCGGACGCCGTAGCGCCCGTCGGCGACGACGCGATCGAGCACGGTCGAGGCCCACTCCCCGCCCGAGACGATCCCGACGATCGTCGGGTACGGCAGGCCGAGGACCGTCATCAGCGGATCGGTCTCAGCGTCGTTGCGGGCGGCCTCGTCGGCTTCGAGCGCTCGGAGGACGACGTACAGGTTGTCGAGCGCCGACACGCCCTCGCGCCGTTGCGAGGCGTGAGCGGCCCGCCCCGGGACGGTGAGGCGGAACGTGATCGCGCCGGCGTGGGCGACGACGATGTCGAGGTTCGACGGCTCCGTGATGATCGCCATGTCGCCGGTCGCCCCGGCCCGGATCGCGGCGAGCGTCCCCTGGCCGCCGTCCTCCTCGCCCGGGACGAGGACGACGAGCAGCTCGCCCTCGAGGCGATCCGCGGCGCCGCTGGCGACGAGCGCCCGGACCGCGGCGAGGATCGCCGCGACGCCGCCCTTCATGTCGCACGCGCCACGGCCGTACAGCCGGCCGTCGCGGATCTCGCCGCTCCACGGATCGGCGGTCCAGGTCGCGAGGTCGCCGGGCGGCACGACGTCGAGATGGCCCGACAGGATGAGCCGACGTCCCCCCGGCCGCCCGATCCGACCGAGGACGATCGGGAGGGTCGTGCGCGTCGTCTCCTCGCCCGGCCACCCCGGATCCGATCGGACCGCGGCCGGGTCGGGCGAGATCGTCTCGACGCGGGCGCCCGCGTCCGCGAGCCGCTGCGCCGCGTCGGCCGCGACCGCCTCTTCGGAACCGGTGATGCTCGGGATCCGGACGAGCCCGACGAGGTCGTCGACGAGCCGCTCGCGGTCGATCGACAGGCTCACGGGGCATCCTCGGGCCGGCAAGCGACCCAGATCTGCTCCGCGCCGTAGGTCGGAGGCTCGCCGGCATAGCCACCGAACTCGCCGAGAACCTCGAACCCGGCACGGACGAGCAGATGGTGCATCTCGAACCGGTAGGTCCAGCGCATCGTGAGCAGCTCGTGCTCCTCTCGGACGATCGTCCCGGCGGCGTCTCGCTCAACGAACCGCCAGGGCTCTTCGAAGACCTGTCGAACCGGATCGTTGGTCCGAGCGACCGGACCGGCCTCCACGACGTTCCCCGACGGCAGGCGACCGGTCTGGAGGCGACTGGCCGATTGTGGACCCGGGAGGAGCAAGTCGAGGCGTGGATCGAAGAGGTCGATCACCAGTCGGCCGCCCGGCCGGAGGTGCTGGCGCGCCGCGGCGAGTGCCGCGAACTGGGCCTCCATGTCGAGCAGGAGCATGAACCCGCGGGCGACGACGAAGACGAGGCCGAACCGCTCGGGCAGGTCGAAGTGCGTCATGTCGGCTTCGACGAAGCGGATCCGGTCGCGCGCCGCATTGCCGAGCCCGGCCGCCTTCGCTCGGGCGATGTCGAGCATGGCGGCGGACCGGTCGACGCCGACGATCTCGAATCCGGCGTCCGCGAGCGGGACCGTGAGGCGTCCCGTGCCGCATGCCAGCTCCAGGATTGGACCGCCGGCCTCGCGAGCCATGGCACTGATGAAGGTCAGGTCGTCGCCGCCGGGGACGTGCGGATAGAGCGCGTCGTACGCCCCGACGTGGAGACCGGCCTGATCGTAGAAGTGCGTCGTCACCCGCGCAGGATCGGCCGCGTCAGGCACGTGACCCCGCCGGAGCCGTTCTCGCCGACCTCGCGGAGCGGGATGCCGTGCACCTCGACGCCGGCCGCCTCGAGGCCGCGCCGCGTGACCGGGTTGCCGTCGGCGACGATCACGACGCCGGGCCGAACGGCGAGGACGTTGCAGCCCAGGGTCGGGTACTCGTCCTCGGGCACCTCGACGAGCCGGATGTCCAGCTCGAGCAGCCACTCGTGGAGTCCCGCGGGAAGCAGGGGCAGGAACACCACCGCCACGTCGTCCGACACGGGCGAGATCACGGACATCAGGTGGACGAGCTCGGCCGGCCCCTTCCAGTACGGGACATCGACGATCCGGACATCGCCGCCGACGATCGCGGCGAGCTGCCGCGCCCCCGCGTCGTTCGTCCGGAGCGTTCGCCCGATCACGAACAGGTTGTCGCGGAGCCAGACCGTGTCGCCCGCCTCGACCGTCCCCGATCGTTCGATCCGCCCGGCCGTCGGGACGCCCGTGTCGTTCAGCCACCGCTCGAGGATCTCGGGCTCGCCGAGCCGGTTCTGCTTGCCGGGCCGCAGCGGGACGCCGCCGGCGTCCGTGACGAGGAGCGGATCGAAGACGTAGACGAGGTCCGGGTCGTCGGCGGGCTCGTGGTCGAGGACGTGGACCCGGGCACCGAGCCGTTCGAGAGCGTCGACGAGGCTGTCGTGCTCCTGCCGGGCCCGATCGAGGTCGACCGGCCGGAGGAAGCCATGGGCGGGATCGTCGAAGGCTCGGCCGAAGGCCGGACCCGGCCGCTTGACGAGGACGTCGCGCAGGGTCGCCGTGGAGCTGTGGACCCCGTAGCGCCGGTCGGTCATCGTCATCGGCGCAGGATACGACGACGATCCCGGTTCCCACGGGCCGTCGCGAGGATTAGGCTGGACGGTGATGGGCACGAACGTCGTGTTCCGGGCAGAGCGGATCGTCCCGCACGTGGGCGTGGCCGAGCGGCACGCCACGCTCGTCCGAGCCGCCGCCGCGGCGGCGGAGGCGACGCCCGATCCGACCGACGCGATCGAAGAGGTCGATCCGCAGGCCGGCGCCACCGAGGGGCTCGCGGATCGCCTCGCGGCGGCGCGCGCCCGCTGGTCGCAGCTCACGTTCTACCTGCTCGACGCCGAATCCTGGCGCTGAACCGGGCCGAACCGGTTCGGATCGAGCGCGGTCGGCAGGTTGCCTCTGCCGATCCGGCCGAGGATCAGGTCGGCGACGAGACGCGCCGAGCCCGGGCCCGTCGAGATCCCCCACGGCCCGTGGCCCGCCGCGACGAAGAGGCCGTCGATTCCGTCGACCGCCCCAATGAGCGGCCGGCCGTCGACGCTCACGGGGCGCGCGCAGTGGCGCAGCCCGACCAGCGGCGCCTCGGCAACCGCGGGGACGTAGCGGGCGCCGACCCGGCGGAGCGCGGCCAGCCACGCCGGCGGATCGGGTTCGGAGGACAAGAAGGTCGAGCCGAGCGAGCTCGCGCCACCAGCCGGGACGAGGCTGAACTCGACCTGCGAATCGGACGGTTCGACCGGCTCCCCCAGCGGATCCACCGCGACGCCGGGCTCGATCGTGATGTCGATCGCCTCGAGCCCGTGAGTCGGTGCCCCGGAGAGGGCCAGCCCGGCGACCACGCCCCACACCGCTCGGATCGGGCGCCACGATCCGCCCGGTTCCACGAGGCTCGGCGTCCACGGGCCGGCGGCGACGAGCACAGTGCCCGCCGGCTCGACGCGATCGACGACGCGGACGCCGGCCGCTCGACGGGCGACGACCTCCGGCGCGCCGTCGGCCACCACGATCTCGACGCCGCGGGCTCGAGCGACGGCGGCAAACGCATGGGTCGCCGCCGCCGGCTCGACCGGGTAGCCGATCGCGAGGCGACACGCGATCAGGTCCGGGGCGAGGGCGGGCTCGAGGCGGGTGAGGGCTGCGCCCGCCAGGACCTCGGGTCGGCTGTCCGGCCACGTAGCCGCCCAGTCGGCCGCGTCCCGCTCGGCGAGCGCCCCGTCCCGCCCGACGTACAGCAGCCCGGCCGGCTCATTCGGGAGCTCGAACCCGTCTGCGCCGTCGGCGAGGGAGCGGTATGCCGCGAGCGTCGCCCGGTAAAGCCCGGCGAGGACCGGGTCGAACGGGTGCTGGACGATCCCCGAGTTGCGTCCGGAGGCTCCGGCTGCGATCTCCGTTCGCTCGTACAGGCGCACGCGCGCTCCAGCCGCAGCCAGGAACGACGCCGCGGCCGTCCCGACGATGCCGCCGCCGATGACCGCGACGTCCGGCGTCGTCGCGGACGCGCGCACGGCGCTCACACGGCGCCGATCAGCCGGCCGCGCCCACAGTGCTTGCGGATCGGGCGCCGGCCGCGACCCGGGCGAGCGCCTCGACGAGCCGATCGACCTCCCCGGCCGTGTTGTAGTGGGTCAGTCCGATCCGGACGACGCCACCGCTTTCGAGAAGGCCGAGTCGCTCGATGAGTCCCGTCGCGTAGAAGTCGCCGTCCCACACGGCGATCCCCTCCCGGCCAAGGATCTCCGCGACCGCCCGCGGGCCAACGCCCTCGAGGGTCAGCGCCGCCGTGGGCGTCCTCTGGTCGAACTCAGCGCGATCGGTGATCCCGTACAGGCGCAGGCCCGGAATCGCCTCGAGACCGTCGACCAGACGCCGGTAGATGTCCATCTCGTAGGCCCGGATCGCGGTCATCCCCGCGAGGAGCCGCTCGCGGCGAGACACCGGGGCACCGGCCCCGGCATCGGCGCCGCCGTACGCGGACCCGACGTCGGCGATGTAGTCGACCGCGGCGCGCACGCCGGCCAGGCCCTCGAAGTTGCCCGTCCCCGTCTCGAACCGATCGCCGGCCGGCCGGAGCTTGTAGGCCGGCAGCGCGTCGAGGAGCTCGCGCCGGCCATACAGGACGCCGGCGTGGGGACCGAAGAACTTGTAGGTCGAGCAGGCGAGGAAGTCGGTGTCGACGGCGCGAACGTCGATCGGCAGGTGCGGAGCGGCGTGGACGGCGTCGAGGTACGTCCAGGCGCCGACGGCGTGGGCCCGCCGGACGATCTCCGCGACCGGGTTGATCGTCCCGAC
>Ga0070696_100003269_pt1 | contig 10810 bp, 9 predicted proteins | sample KBSK1253metaG_FD_65474 | JGI IMG/M metagenome (GOLD analysis project Ga0070696, IMG submission 65474) | Corn, switchgrass and miscanthus rhizosphere microbial communities from Kellogg Biological Station, Michigan, USA - KBS K1-25-3 metaG | ecosystem: Host-associated > Plants > Roots >... | reverse complement strand
GTGTCGATGACCAGCAAGCCGCCGGGGCGCAGCACGCGGCAGGCCTCCGCGACGACGGCGTCCAGGTCGGGGACGTGCTCGAGGACCTCGCCGGCGAGCACGACGTCGGCACAGCCGTCGGGCAGCGGCAAGGCGGCGGCGTCCGCTCGGGCGGGTGCGACGCCGTGGGCCCGGGCGACCCCGAGTGCGCTGGCCGACAGATCGACCCCCACGTGCCGGTAGCCACGCTCGGCGACAGGTGCGGCCATCAGCCCGCCGCCGCACGCGACGTCCACCAGCACCGCGCCGGGCCGGGTCGCAGGGGGCACGAGCGCCGCCCGAGCAGCGGCGATCCAGTGCAGCATCGCGAACGCGCCGCGGTCGGCCCACCACTGGTCGGCCAGGTCGTCGTACTGCCGCACGTCGTTGCGCAGACGGTCATGACGTGCGGTGCGATGCACGAACGACCTCCCGCCGGCCCTGGTGGTGCCGGCCCGCTGCCCGCGTGCCTCGACTGGTTGGAGTGCGTCGAGGACGTCCGGCCGGTTCGGGCCGGCTGATCGTCAGGCTAGGCGCGCTCGCCGCCGTCCGCCCGTCGAGCGAGCCACGGAGCCCAGCCCCCCACGTGCACTTCGGCTACGAGGTGCACGGTTTTCGGCCGCCCCGCGTGCACTCCGGCTACGAAGTGCACGGTTCGGGCCAGGAGCGGCCGGTCAGGCGGGAGCGTGCTCCTCGGTGTTGTGCTCCACGAGCACCGGCGGGTGCCAGCCGAGGACGGCCCCCACCATGCGAACCGTCTCCACGGTGCTGCGGACGTCGTGGACGCGCAGGATGCGGGCGCCCGCGAGCAGGCACATGGTGACGGTCGCGACCGTGCCGGTGCGCAGCTCCTGCTTGTCCAGGCCCAGCGTCTCGGCGATGAAGTCCTTGTTCGACACCGAGGCCAGCAGCGGGAACCCGTGTCCGGCCAGCTCGTCCAGCCGAGCGGTGAGCTCGAGGGAGTGCAGCGTGTTCTTGTTGAGGTCGTGACCCGGGTCGATGATGATCTGCTCGGGGCGCACGCCGCGGTCGATCGCGAGCTGGGCGCGGGAGAGAAGGAACGACTTCACCTCGTCGACGACGTCGTCGTACGCCGGGCGGAACAGCTCCTCGCGGGGGGCGGCCAGGCTGTGGGTGATGATCAGCGACGCTCCCGTCTGCGCGGCGACGTCGGCGAGCTCGGGGTCGCGCAGGCCGGACGTGTCGTTGATGACGGTGGCGCCGGCGGCGACCGCGGCGGCCGCGACCTTGCTGCGGAAGGTGTCGACCGAGATGACCGCGTCGCTACGGCGCCGCACCTCCGCCACCAGCGGCACGACCCGGTCGACCTCCTCCGCGGTGTCGACGGGCACCGTCCGCGGCGAGAACGGGACAGCGCCGATGTCGATCCAGTCCGCGCCCAGGTCGATTGCGGACTGCGCCGCGGCGACCGCCGTGTCGAGGGCGAACGTGCGTCCCTTGTCGTAGAAGGAGTCCCGCGTCCGGTTGATGATCGCCATGACGGCGGCCTGCCGGTCGAAGTCGAAGACGCGCTCGCCGATGCGTCGGACGAGCCCCCCGGTGGGCAGATCGGACTGGGGCTGCATGTGGCTGTCCTCGGCTGGCGAAGGCGGGTGGTCGCCCGCGGGGTGGTCCGGCGGCCTGCAGCGTAGCCGGGGGCCGTCGGTGCTCTCAGCGGCGCCCAGGACCGGTGTTCATCGAGGGCGGCTCAGCGCGGCCTGGTCCGGCGCACCCGAGCCGGCGTCGTCGAGCACCCAGCGGTCGCGTCCCTGACGCTTCGCCTCGTACAGGGCGCCGTCGGCGCGGTCCAGGAGCCGCCACGTCGCGTCGACCGCCTCAGCATCGAGGACGTCGGTCACGTCGCCGTCGTCCTCGGACGCCCCTTGCGTCAGCGCGATCCCGATCGACGCGGTAGGCCGGTGCACCCGGTCGGCCTCGGTGATGGCGCGACGCAGGCGATCGGCCAGCTGCAGCACGGGGTCCGCGGAGTCCACCAGGGTCAGCACGACGAACTCCTCGCCGCCGGTGCGGGCCACCAGGTCGTCGGCGCGCACGGCCTTGCGCAAGGCGTCGGCCACTCGGCGCAGCAGCTCGTCGCCCGCCGCGTGCCCGTGGGCGTCGTTGACGACCTTGAAGTGGTCCAGGTCGATCGCGAGAGCCGCGAGCATGCGTGGCGCGCGCGCCGCCGCCCAGAGCGCCGGCGCCCGCTCCGCCAGGGCTCGGCGGTTGGGCAGCCCGGTCAGCGCATCGGTCACCGACAGCTCGTGCATCTGCTGCAGCAGCTGTGCCGAGCGCCGCCGCAGCAGCAGCACCACGACCGCTGTCGAGTTGAGCACGCTGCCCTGCACCGCGACCTGCACCGCGAGCAGGCGAGCGTCGGAGATGGTGGGGGCGAGCGCCACCCAGCACACGACGTACACGACCATCAGGTGCAGCGGCAGCGTGCGCGGGCCGAGCACCCACGCGGCCAGGATCGTCGCGAACAGCAGCATCAACGGCGTCGCGTACGTGCTGGCGTCGACGATGGTGGTCGTGATGACGAGGTACATGACGTCTGCGATGAGCACGAGCGGCAGCCGGCCCCTGTCCACGACCGTCGGCCACCGCCACAGCACCGCGCCGAGCAGGAAGCACGCGGCCATCAGGGCCGCGTAGACCACGCGCGCCGAGCCCGGGCGCAGCACGTCGCCCACGACCAGGTTCAGGCTGCCGAGGGCCCCGCCGACGAAGGCCAGCCCGGCCAGCAACCGGTTCAGGTGCTCCACCGTCCAGGGTGGACGACGATGGGGGGTCCCCATGGCGGTGGTCACGGGTTCCCCTCTCGGCCGGCCGCGGACCGTCAGCCTAGGCGCTTCCGCTCACCGGCGGGCCGGTTCGGCCGGATCGTGCCCCATCGGACCAACGGCGGACCGTGCACTTCGTAGCCGAAGTGCACGCCAGGGGTGCCGCCCAGCGTGCACTCCGTAGCCGAAGTGCACGCTGGGCTGGGCCGGGACGAGAGGTGGGGCGTCCGGGAAGGTCAACGCCCGAGGGTCAGCCCTCCTTGATGGGGGCGTCGGTGGCGGCCTTGAGCTGGTCGAGGGTCACTCCGGGCGCGAGCTCGACGAGCGAGAAGTGGTCGCCCGCGACGTCCAGCACGGCCAGGTCGGTGATCACCCGGTTGACGACGCGCTGGCCGGTGAGCGGCAGCTGGCAGGCCTTCAGCAGCTTGGGGGAACCGTCCTTGGCCGTGTGCTCCATCAGCACGATGACCTTCTTGGCGCCGTGCACCAGGTCCATGGCGCCGCCCATGCCCTTGACCATCTTGCCGGGGATCATCCAGTTGGCGATGTCGCCGGCCACCGACACCTGCATGGCGCCCAGGATGGCGGCGTCGATGTGGCCGCCGCGGATCATGCCGAAGGAGGTGGACGAGTCGAAGTACGCCGCGCCGGCCTGCACCGTCACGGTCTCCTTGCCGGCGTTGATGAGGTCGGCGTCGACCTCGTCCTCCGTCGGGTAGGCGCCGACGCCGAGGATGCCGTTCTCTGACTGCAGCACGACGTGCACGTCGGGCGACAGGTGGCTGGGCACCAGCGTCGGCAGGCCGATGCCGAGGTTGACGTACGAGCCGTCGGTGAGCTCGCGGGCCGCGCGGGCCGCCATCTGGTCGCGGGTCAGCGCCATGTCAGGCTCCCTTCACGGTGGTGTCGGTCGGTCGGACGGTCCGCTTCTCGATGCGCTTGTCGACGGCCTCCTCCGGCGTCAGCGCCAGCACGCGCTGCACGAAGACGCCCGGCAGGTGGATGGAGTCGGGGTCGAGCTCGCCGGGCTCCACGAGCTTCTCGACCTCGGCGATCGTCACCCGGCCGGCCATGGCCACGACCGGGTTGAAGTTGCGGGCCGACTCGTGGAAGACCAGGTTGCCGTGCCGGTCGCCGACCGCGGCGCGCACCAGCGCGAAGTCGGTGGTCACCGACTCCTCGAGCACGCAGAGCCGCCCGCCGAACTCGCGGGTCTCCTTGGGCGGCGACGCGACCGCGATCGAGCCGTCGGCGTTGTACCGCCAGGGCAGCCCGCCGTCGGCGATCTGCGTGCCCACGCCGGTGGGGGTGTAGAAGGCCCGGATGCCGCAACCACCGGCGCGCATCTTCTCGGCCAGCGTGCCCTGCGGCGTCAGCTCGACCTCGAGCTCGCCGGCCAGGAACTGGCGCGCGAACTCCTTGTTCTCTCCGACGTAGGAGGCCATCACCCGGCTGACGCGGCGCTCGGACAGCAGGATGCCGAGCCCCGCGTCGTCCACGCCGCAGTTGTTCGACGTCACCGACAGGTTGGTGGCGCCGCCCGCGAGCACCGCCTTGATGAGCACGGTGGGGATGCCGCACAGCCCGAAGCCGCCGACCGCCAGTGAGGCGCCGTCCTTGATGTCTGCGACAGCCTCGGCCGCCGATGCCACCACCTTGTCCACGCGCGCTCTCCTGTTCGTCGTGCCGCTGTCACCTCGGGCCGTGACCGGCCCGGCTGTCCGTTCTCGCAGCCTAGCGACGGCGACCCGGGGTGCCGCGACAGGTCGCAAACCCACGACTTGTCCGCGAACCTGGTGACGTGGACCCCTTGACGGCGCTGCGTCAGATCGCCTTCCGGCTCGAGCGCACCCGTGCGTCCACGTACCGCGTGCAGGCATTCCGGACGGCGGCGGACGTCGTGGCGCGGATGGATCCCAAGATCCTCAAGGCCCGCACCCGTGCCGGCGCCCTGCACGAGATCACGGGCATCGGCGAGGTGACCGGCACGGCCATCGCCGAGGCCGTGCGCGGCGAGGTGCCGTCCTACCTGCGGCGGCTGGAAGCAGAGCAGACCGGGCCGCTCGTCGACCTGGACCGCGACGGCCAGGCTCTGCTGGCCACTCTGCAGGGTGACTTGCACAGCCACTCCGACTGGAGCGACGGCGGCAGCCCCATCGAGGAGATGGTCGTCACCGCGATCGAGCTCGGCCACACCTACCTGGCGCTGACCGACCACTCACCGCGCCTGAAGGTGGCCCACGGGCTGACGTCCGAACGGCTCGAGCGCCAGCTCGCCGTGATCGAGGGGCTGCGCCCGCGACTCGGCAGCTTCCGCCTGCTCAGCGGCATCGAGGTCGACATCCTCGACGACGGCACGCTGGACCAGACGCCGCAGATGCTCGGTCGGCTCGACGTCGTGGTCGCGTCCGTGCACTCCAAGCTGAAGATGGAGCCGCAGGCCATGACCCGGCGCATGGTGCGGGCGATCCGCGACCCCCACACCGACATCCTCGGGCACTGCACGGGCCGGCTGGTCACCGGACGCGGCCGCCCCCAGAGCCGCTTCGACGCCCGCGAGGTGTTCGAGGCGTGCGCGCAGACCGGCGTCGCCGTCGAGATCAACAGCCGGCCGGAGCGGCTCGACCCGCCGTCCGAGCTGCTGAACCTGGCCGTGGACTGCGGCTGCCTGTTCAGCATCGACACCGACGCGCACGCCCCAGGCCAGCTGGACTGGCGGCCTTACGGGGTGGCCAAGGCCGTCGAGTGCGGCGTGCCGGCCGAGCGCATCGTGACGACGTGGGACGTCGACCGGCTGCTCGAGTGGACGAACCGGCCGCGCTGACCGGTCCCCTGCCTCAGCGTGCGGGCTTGGCGAGGTTCTGCAGCCGCACCTGTCCGCGGGCGACGAGCCGGTCGTCGGCGTCCCGGGTCTCGACGTCCCACAGCTGCTGCGAGCGCCCGCGGTGCACGGGCGTGCCGACCGACGTCAGCCGGCCGGCCGTCACGGCCCGGAAGAAGTCCGTCTGGTTCGACACCCCGACCACGACCCCGCGGTCGCCGAACCACCGCGCGCCGCCGATGCTGGCCACGGTCTCGACGATCCAGCAGTGGACGCCGCCGTGCAGGATGCCGTTGGGCTGGTGCACGTCCGGCGTCACCGTCCAGCTGACCTCCAGCCGGTCGTCCGAGAGCTCGTCGAGCGTCAGGTCGATGGCCCGGCCCAGCACGCCCAGGCCGGTCGAGAACATGGCCTCGACGTCCGGGTCGGCCGTGGCTGTCGAGCCGTCGCTGGTGGGTCCGGGCTGCTGCGCGGGCGAGGTCATCGCCGTCCCTCCTGTCGGGGCGACCGCGCGCTACGTCCGCAGTCGGCCGGTGCCGGTCAGTATCGTCCCCGCGCCGCCGGCTGCCCCGGCCGGCCTAGGCCGACGCCACCCGCGGGTCCTGCCAGGGGGCGGCCACCGGCACCGTGCGCACGCTGCTCAGCCGGCCGTCGTCCCAGGAGTGCTCGGTCACCGTGCGCAGGGCAGGGCTGTAGGCATGGATGCTCACGGTGTGGCCCTCGGGGCCGCCGCGTAGGTCGTGCACGACGCCCGGCTCGATGATCCGCACGCTCTGGAAGGGCAGCCGGGTGACCCACGTGCCGAGCACCTCGTCGGCGCGGACGTCGTCGAGCGACCCCTGCACCACCGCGAATGCCGTTGCGCAGCAGCCGAGATCGATCAGGCCGGTCCGCTGGCCCGGCAGCCAGGTGCGCAGCCAGACGTCGACGCCCCTGGGGCCGGGGATCCGGACGGCGTAGGCGCCGGTGGCCTCGAAGCGGATCGCCGGTCGCCACAGCCGCGGCGTGACGGCCACCCGCCGGACGGCCTGGGCCAGCGCGTAGGTCTCACCGAGGTCGGACTGCGGCTCCGGTGCCGCGGCCGGTCGGGACGGCTCCGTCGACAGCTGGCGCGGCAGCGCGTGGACCGGGCCGGTGCGCGGCGCCAGCGTCGCGGCGTGGCTCGTCGGACGGGCGCCCAAGGTGCGGGCGGCCTGCGCTGGGTGGGTGTGACGGGGGGGTGCGGTGATGGTCATCGGGTGCCTCGGGAAGAACGGTGCTGCGGACTGCGCAGCCACGGGCGGGTGCGAGGGTCGCCGTCGACGTCGTTGTCGACTGTCGGTGCCGAGGCTGTGGGCCTCAGGGTGTCGAGCCGGCACCGCGGTGCGGGTGCCGAGAGCGGCTGGGGTCGCCGGGTACTCGAGATCAGCAGGTCAGCGGATCCAGGTGGATCAGCTGGTCAGCGGTGCCACGTTCGACAGCGCATCAGCCGATAGGCCGAGCCCGGCATGAGATGACCGTCATGCCGGACGACGCGATGCTGGCTGGCGTGCACCTGCTTGCTCACTCGTCGCTCCCGGACTCCGGGGCCTTGTCGGCCCGCGCTTGCACCGGATGGGTCACCGGCACCTGGTCTTCACCCGGGGCACCCCGCCGCAGGAGGAGGGTTGCCGGCCAGCGAGCCGGGGCTTGGCGCTGACGCTCATGACCTGGGGCGATGGTCTCCCTCGGCGCCCACGTGTGTCAAGGAGTGGGCACCAGGTATCGGGATGTGAGACGCGCCACTCGACCCTCGGACGGCCTCGTCCGGCTTGGTACGGATAGATAGCCAGTCTATGTAAGATGGACACGTGAGCGCACCTCCCGTGGACCAGCTGGCCATCGACCTGCTCGTGCTGAGCGCCAGGTTCGCCCGCCTGGCCAGCCGGGAGAGCACGTCGACGATCCCGCGCGCCCTGTGGCGCACCCTGGCCCAGCTCGACGAGCTCGGCCCGCTGCGCGTGAGCGAGCTGGCCGCCGCCGGCCACGTCAGCCAGCCCACCGCCACGTCGCTGCTGCAGCGGCTCGGTGACCGAGGCTGGGTCGAGCGACGCCCGGACCCGACCGACGCCAGGGCCGTGCGCGTGCGGATCAGCCGCAGCGGCCGGCGCGCCCTCGCGGCGAACCGCCAGGTCGCGGCCGAGGCGGTCCGAGGCCGGCTCGAGCGGCTGACCGCGTGCGACCGCGAGGCGCTGGCCGCCGGCCTGGCCGCGCTGCGCCTGGTCCTCGCGGACCCTCCCGCCGACCCGCTCACCGGAACCGACCAGCCCGACCCGCAGCAGACCGCACCCACCCTGGAGACCGTGTGACCGCCCGACCCAGCTCCCCGACGTCCGGCAGCGGCCGCCAGATGTTCTCTCAGCCGCGGGCGGTCTGGGCCGTCGCCTTCGCCTGCGTCATCGCTTTCATGGGCATCGGCTTGGTCGACCCGATCCTCGTGCCCATCGCCGAGAGCCTGCACGCGTCGCCGTCCCAGGTCTCGCTGCTGTTCACCAGCTACATGGCCGTGACCGGCGTGGCCATGCTCATCACCGGGGTCGTGTCGAGCCGGCTCGGCCCGAAACGCACGCTTCTGGGCGGGCTCGCGATCATCGTGGTCTGCAGCGGCCTGGCCGGTGCGAGCGACACGATCGGCGGCATCGTCGGCTTCCGCGCCGGCTGGGGGCTCGGCAACGCCCTGTTCATCGCCACGGCGCTCGCCACGATCGTCGGCGCAGCCAGCGGCGGGGTGGCCGGGTCGATCATCCTGTACGAGGCGGCGCTCGGCGTTGGCATCGCGGCCGGCCCCTTGCTCGGCGGCGTGCTCGGCGACATCTCCTGGCGTGGCCCGTTCTTCGGTGTCGCGGCACTGATGACGGTGGCGTTCGTGGCCATCGCCGTGTTCTTGCCGCCCCTGGAGAAGCCGGTACGCGCCACGTCGCTGGCCGACCCGTTCCGCGCCCTGGGCCACCGCGGGCTGCTCACGATGGGCGTCACCGCGCTGCTGTACAACTTCGGGTTCTTCACCCTGCTCGCCTACGCGCCGTTCCCGCTGCACATGTCGGCCCACCAGATCGGGTTCATCTTCTTCGGCTGGGGCGTCTGCCTCGCGATCGCGTCGGTGTTCGTGGCGCCGCGCCTGCAGCGCCGGTTCGGCACGCTGCCGGTGATCATGGCGGTGCTGATGCTCTTCGCCGGCGACCTGGTCGTGATGGCGCTGTTCACCGGCTCCCGGCCGGTCCTCGTCGCCTGCATCGTGGTCGCCGGGGCGTTCCTGGGCGTCAACAACACGCTGGTGACCCAGGCCGTCATGCTCGCCGCGCCGGTCGACCGCGGCACCGCCAGCGCGGCGTACAGCTTCGTCCGGTTCGTCGGCGGCGCGATCGCGCCGTGGCTGGCGGGCCGGCTCGGCGAGACCATGGGCCCGCACGTGCCGTTCTGGATGGGCGCCGGCGCGACGGTGCTGGCCGTCGGCGCGCTCGCCACCGGTCGGCGGGTCCTGGCGCACGTCGACGCCGGGGTGGCGCCGCGCAGCGTCCCGGAGGCCACCGTGCTGACGACCGCCGACGCCTGAACGGATCACCGCGCCGCCCGAACCCTCGTCAGCGGGCCGGTGACGTGGCAGAGTCGCCGCCATGAAGAGCACGATGGCCGACGTCCCCCTGCTGATCTCCCAGATCCTCGACTACGGCACGCGCGTGCATGCGGCCTCCGAGGTCGTCACCTGGACGGCGGACGGGCCGAGACGGTCGTCCTACGGCGACGTCGGGCGTGACTGCGCGCGGCTCGCGAATGCGTTGCGGCGCCTGGGGATCGACGGCGACCAGCGGGTCGGCACGTTCATGTGGAACAACGAGGAGCACCTCGAGCTCTACCTGGCGGTGCCGAGCATGGGCGCGGTGCTGCACGCCCTCAACATCCGGCTGTTCCCCGAGCAGCTGATCTATGTCGCGAACCATGCGGCCGACCAGGTCGTCGTCGTCGACAACTCCCTGGCCGCGCCGTTCGCCAAGCTGTTGCCGCACCTGAGGACCGTGCGGCACGTCGTCGTCAACGGCCCCGTGCCGGACGACGTCCGCTCGGCTCTGGGCGCGGACGGCCGCCAGGTGCACGACTACCGCGCTCTGCTCGACGCCGAGTCGGACCAGTTCACCTGGCCGGAGCTGGACGAGCACGACGGCGCGGCCATGTGCTACACGTCCGGCACCACGGGCAACCCCAAGGGTGTGGTGTACAGCCACCGGTCGAACTACCTGCACTCGATGCAGCTGTGCACGCCCACGGCGCTGTCCATGCGGCAGGGTGACCGGGTGCTCGCGGTGGTCCCGATGTTCCACGCGAACTCGTGGGGGCTGCCGTACGCCGCGCTGATGGCCGGCGCCAGCATGATCATGCCGGACCGTTTCCTGCAGGCCGAGCCGCTCGCGACGATGATCGAGAGCGAGCGGGTCACCTGCGGCGGCGCGGTGCCGACGATCTGGGGCGACCTGCTGCGCCACCTTGACCAGCACCCCGAGATCGACACGTCGTCCGTGCGCGCCGTCATCGTCGGCGGGTCCGCCTGCCCGCCGGCCCTGATGCGCGCGTTCGAGGAGCGGCACAACCTGCGGGTGCTCCACGCCTGGGGCATGACCGAGATGTCGCCCCTGGGAACGGTCGCGATCGCCCCGGTTGAGGCGCAGGGGGAGGACGCCTGGGCCTACCGCGAGACGCAGGGCCGGCTCGCGCCGCTCGTGCAGGGCCGCCTCGTCGGACCGGACGGCAGCCACATGCCCTGGGACGGCGAGTCGGTGGGTGAGCTCGAGGTGCGCGGACCGTGGATCACGTCGTCCTACTACCGTGCCAGCGACGACGAGGACTCCTCGGCGGACAAGTTCGACGACGCGTGGCTGCGCACCGGCGACGTCGGCACGCTGACCCCGGACGGGTTCCTGCGGCTGACCGACCGCGCCAAGGACGTCATCAAGTCCGGCGGTGAGTGGATCTCGTCCGTGGACCTCGAGAACGCCCTGATGGGGCACCCCAAGGTGAAGGAGGCCAGCGTCGTCGGCGTCCCGGACGAGAAGTGGGGCGAGCGCCCGCTGGCCACGGTCGTCGTGCTGGATGGCGAGAGCGTGACCGCCGACGAGCTGCGCGAGTTCCTGAGCGGCCGGGTCGCCCACTGGCAGGTGCCCGAGCGCTGGGCGTTCAT
>Ga0070696_100003268_pt1 | contig 10812 bp, 12 predicted proteins | sample KBSK1253metaG_FD_65474 | JGI IMG/M metagenome (GOLD analysis project Ga0070696, IMG submission 65474) | Corn, switchgrass and miscanthus rhizosphere microbial communities from Kellogg Biological Station, Michigan, USA - KBS K1-25-3 metaG | ecosystem: Host-associated > Plants > Roots >... | reverse complement strand
GTCATCACCGGCCGGACGCTCCGGTGGGCCCGCGAGGCCGCTCTCAAGCTCACCGGGTTCGCCACCTCGGTGATCGGGTGCAAGGTCGAGGCAGGAATCGAGCGCGAGCTGCCTGAAGGTGAGACCCCGGACGGGCGGCCTGGCATCAGCGTCCTGCTTATGACGATGAGCAAGGACGACATGCCCAAGCGGCTGATCGAGAGAATCGGCCAGACGGTCCTCACCTGCCCCACCACGGCGTGCTATGATGGGCTTCCTCACGCGCCCGATCGGGTCGGTGTGGGTTCCGCTCTTCGGTTCTTCGGCGATGGCTTTCAGGCGAGCAAGGTCATCGGCGGCGAACGATTCTGGCGAATCCCGGTGATGGAAGGCGAGTTTCTGGTGCAGGAGAAGTTCGGGATGCAGAAGGGCGTGGGTGGCGGAAACTTCCTCATTCTGGCCCGCAGCGCGGAGGCGGCCCTCGAGGCGGCCGAGGCTGGGGCGACAGCGATGAGCTCTCGCCCTGGCGTCATCCTTCCCTTCCCAGGTGGAGTCGTTCGCAGCGGCAGCAAAGTGGGTTCCAGGCGGATCAAGAGCATGATCGCGTCAACCAACGACGCCTTCTGCCCTACTCTCCGCGCCGTCACCACCTCGTCGCTCCCCTCCGAGGTGAATTCGGTGCTCGAGATCGTGATCAATGGTGTCGACGCCGAGGCGATAGGGGCTGCCATGCGCGCGGGCATCGATGCTGCCTGCCGGAACGGAGTAGTCGCTATCACGGCCGGGAACTACGGGGGCAAGCTGGGGCCGCATCACTTTCACCTGCGGAAGATCATGGGGTCGGAGGAGAAGGCGTGACTCAGGGCCTCGTCGCTCGGCTCAAGAGTCTTCCCGCCGCACGGGCCGATTTCTCCGAGGTGCTGGCGACATCTTGGGTCGGTACTCCCGCCGGAGAGCTGGCCCGCCGCCGGGTTCATCTGGATGGGCGTAGCTCGGTCGCCCTGGGCGACCTGTGCGAGGTAAAGGGTGAGCCCGCGGGCCAGATCCGGTTCGAGGGTGACTTCTCCAGGGTCGATCGCCTGGCGGCGGGACTCACCGAAGGAGAGGTGGTGGTGGACGGCAGCGTTGGCCGCGACGCCGGAGCGGGAATGGCGGGCGGGTCGCTCGAGATCATGGGCGATGCCGGCTCCGGAGCGGGCGGCGCCGCCCCAGAGGCCAGACGGGGAATGACCGGCGGCGAGCTGGTAGTGCACGGTTCGGTTGGCAGCGAGGCGGGTCGTCGCATGCGGCGCGGCCTGGTGGTGATTGGACGGGACGCAGGAGCTGATGCTGGCTTCGAGATGATCGCCGGCAGCGTGATCATCCTCGGAAGCGCGACCGGCGAGGTCGGCATCTGGTCCAAACGGGGGTCCATCGTGGCACTCGGCGCGGTGAAGATCCCCATCACCTACCGATACGCCTGCACCTACAAGCCGGCCTATCTCCGAGTCATGCTGCGGCGACTTCGGACCCGCTATTCGCTGCCATTGGAAGAACGGCAGCTGGCAGGGCTCTATCGCCGATACAGCGGCGACTTGGCGGACCTTGGCAGGGGAGAAATTCTGGCATGGAGCGCGGAATGAGCCAATTGCAACTGAACGAGCTCGCCGGAGAAATCGCGGACGGCATGGTCGAGCATGCGGCGCTCCTGCGAGTACAGAGCCGAACCCTCCCGGGCGGCGCGCGGGTGATTGACGCCGGAGTCGAAACCGAAGGCGGCTACGCGGCGGGGCTCGCCTTGGCCGAGGTCTGCATGGGCGGCCTTGGAAATGTGGACTACACTCCGGTGCAGGTTGGAGACCAGGCGTGGCCTGGGGTCACAGTGTGGACCGACCATCCCGCGGTCTCCTGTATGGCCTCACAGTATGCGGGCTGGTCGATCTCCGTCGGCAAGTTCTTCGCCATGGGCTCGGGTCCTCTTCGCGCCCATGCCCGAGTGGAACGCGAGCTCTTCGAAAGGTTGCGCTACGCCGAGGAGGCGACCCGAGGCGTACTGGTATTGGAAGGGAGAGTGCTCCCGACCGATGAGGTCGCGGCATGGGTGGCGGAAAAGGCGCGGCTCTCCCCCGCGCAGCTCACCTTTGTGGTTGCCCCCACTGCCAGCCTGGCCGGCGGGGTCCAGATCTCCGCCCGAATCCTGGAAACCGGTCTTCATAAGATGGAGACCTTGGGATTCGACGTTCGCAAAATCGTCAGCGCCATGGGCACCGCTCCAATCCCGCCGGTCGCCAAGAATGACCTGCGTGCGATTGGCCGCACCAACGACTGCATCCTCTATGGCGGGCAGGCCCGCTTCACGGTCCGAGCTGGTGACGCCGAGTTGGCCGAGCTGGTGGAGAAGGTGCCGGCGTCGGCATCACGGGACTACGGCACTCCCTTCTACGAGATCTTTCAGCGTTACGAAGGGGACTTCTACAAGATCGATCCACTGCTCTTTAGCCCGGGCGAGGTGTGGCTCACGAGCGTGGAGAGCGGCCGGACCTTTCACGCCGGACAGCTCAACCCCGACGTGCTGGCGGCCAGCTGCTATGGAGAAGCGGTGAGAAGTGAGAAGTGAGAGGTGAAAAGTGACAGGTGAGAGGTAACAGGTAACAGGTGATCGTCATCCCGAGCGAAGCGAGGGGCCTCCTCCGAGGTTCCGGTGCTTTGCTGGGTCCTGAGATGAGCGAGCAACCTTCCATCCTAGGAGTACACGATGCGTCTCGTTCCGACCCGCTGGCTCGTTCCCACGTTGGCGTTTGTGGCTGCCTGCGGAAAGCCGGCGGACAAGGCCCCAGAGACGCCGGCGGCCGACACGGCCGCACCCACGGCTCAACCCGCCGCGCCGACCGGGCCCCAGGCGATCATCACGGTCCTCTACCAGACGCCCAAAGACACGGCGGCGTTCGAGAAATACTATGCCACCACTCACCTGCCTATCGTGAGCGCCGGTAAACAGGAGATCGGCTTCACCAAGGCCGAGCTGACCAGGTTCGTCAGCTCGCTGGACGGGAAGAAGCCGGCCTTCTATCGCCAGGCCGAGCTCTATTTCAATTCGCTCGACGACGCCAAGAAAGCGATGGGAACACCGGCGTTTCAGAAAGTGAAGGATGACTTCAAGAAGTTCGACACCCATGGACTGATTGCCATGCTTGCGGTGGAGACCGGCGACAAGAGCGACACCCCTTGCCCCGCGCTGGTTACAGTCATCTACAACACGCCCAAGGACACCGCGGCGTTCGAGAAATACTATGCCACCACTCATCTGCCCATCGTGAGGGCCGGCAAGCAGGAGATCGGGTTCGTTCGGGCGGATCTGACCAAGTTCGTCCCGAGCGACACGACACCACCCGCCAAGTACCGTCAGGCGGAGCTCTGCTTCAATTCGATGGCCGACGTCAAGAAGGGCACCGCCACCCCGGCGTTCAAGAAGGTGGGCGACGACTTCAAGAACTTCGTCACCAACGGCCTCACCGCCCTCATCGGGGAGCAGAAATAGCCCTGCGACTCGCTATTCTGGCCGCCCGGCCGGGCTGGCACACCCGCGAGCTCGAGCGGGCGGCGGCCGCACGTGGATGGCACGCAGCCGTGCTTCCGTACGAGGGCTTGGTCGCGCGTATCGGAACCGACCCCGGGATGCGCAGCCATCAGGAGGAGCTCGACCGGGCCGACGCGGTGCTCGCCCGGATCATTCCCTCGGGTTCGTTGGAGCAGATCATCTTCCGGGTGGACGCGCTGCACCGCCTGGAGGACCGCGGCATTCGAGTCATGAATTCTCCCCGCGCGATCGAGCGCACGGTGGACAAGTTCTGGACCTCGACCTTGCTCGAGCAATGCGGTCTTCCGACGCCCGATACAGTAGTGTGCGAGACGGCGGATGAAGCCTTTGCCGCATTTCGAGCCCTGGGCGACGTGATCGTAAAGCCGCTTTTTGGCTCGATGGGCCTGGGAATGGTCCGGGTCAGCGATGAAGAGATGGCCTGGCGGGTCTTTCGGACAATAGAACAGATCAGCGGAGTGTACTACCTCCAGCGCACCATCGAGCATGAAGGCCGCGACATCCGCGCCTTCGTGATCGGAGGTCAGGTGCTCGGCGCGATCGAGCGACAGGCGGACGGCTGGCGGACCAACCTGGCGCGGGGCGGCAACGCCGGGCCGGTTCAGCTCTCGCGGGATTGGACCACCCTCGCCCTCAGAGCAGCTGCCGCGGTCGGCGCCGAGTACGCCGGCGTGGATCTCCTGCCCGCGCGGGACGGCCAAGTGTACGTGGTGGAGGTCAATGGGATTCCCGGTTGGCAGGGACTGCAGCAGGCCACCGGCCTCGATGTGGCCGGCGCCCTGCTGGAGCAGATCGCTCGTCCGGCACCGTGACCGCTGAAGAGGTCGGCGCGGCGGCTCAACTCGCCTGCCTGCTGGAGGTGAGCGCGCCCAAGCCGGGGAACGTCTCGCCCGAGCGGCACTTTCATGACACCAGGTACGAGGATTTCCTGGCCAGCGCGGTTGCCATAGGCCCTGCGCTGAGTGCCGCAGGTGAGCAACCGCTGGGGATCACCGTTCGTGAGGCGATGATGGCCACGGCACGGTGGACCTCATCCAACACCAACCTTGGCATCGTGCTTCTCCTCACGCCGCTGGCTCGAGCGGCCCGGCGGAACGGCGGCGCGTTGCGCGACCGGGTGTCCGGAGTCCTGGGAGAGACGACCGTCTCTGACGCGGCTGAAGTGTACGCCGCTATTCGCCGAGCCCGGCCGGGCGGTCTCGGCCAGTCGCCGCGAGAAGACGTCGCTGCTCGACCGAGCGTCACCTTGCGCGAGGCGATGGCGCTTGCGGCGGAGCGAGACGCGGTCGCTCGCGAGTATGTGACCGATTTCGCGCTGACTTTCGGGACGGGGGTTCCGGCGCTACGCGCGGCCCGTGCGGCAGGACTCTCCTGGAGTGACGCCGCCGTCGAGACCTATCTGGTCTTGCTCGCTGCCGTGCCCGACACGCACATCGCCCGGAAGCTCGGTGTCCCTATCGCGAACGAGGTGTCCCGGCGCGCCGGTGAGGTCCTTCAGGCGGGAGGAGTGCGGTCGGGCTCGGGGCGCGAGGCTATCTCGCGATTCGACGAGGAGCTGCGGGACCCGAAGAACACGCGCAACCCGGGGACCACCGCCGACCTCACCTGTGCAGCACTCTTCGTTGTTATACTTGAGGATAGTTGGGTTCGCTGAGGAGAACGCCATGCACAATGCCTTCCGCGTCCAGGTCAGCAAGGACTATCTGGTCTTCGCCTCAGCCCACTTCATCACCTTCCGCGGCCACCAGTGCGAATCGCTTCACGGACATAACTACCGGGTGGGCGTTGCGGTGGAGGGGACAGTGGACTCGGAGTGCCTCTTTGTCCTCGACTTCAGTGTCTTGAAGCAGATCACCCGGAAAATGGTGGACACTATCGACCACAAAGTCCTGCTGCCCACGCTCAACCCCAAGTTGGCATTCCACGAAGCCGACGGTCGATTGACGGTGGACTACTTCGGGCGCCCAACCTACGTGTTTCCCACAACGGATTGCGCGCTGCTTCCCATCCAGAACAGTACGGCCGAGATGCTGGCTCAGTATCTCTGTACTCGAGTGCGGGAAGAGTTGATGAAGGGCGGCTATCGGCACCTGACACTGCTGGAGCTCGAGGTGGAGGAGAATTACGGGCAGTCCGCCAGCTACCGCGAGGCATTGGTCGCGGACTGACTGCTGGGCTCGGTCAGATCGGCGACATCGGCGGCGGTGATATGGCCCGTGTGGATGGCCGTGGCCACGAGCGCGCCGTCGCATCCCGCATCCCGCATCCGCTCCAGATCGCGCCGGGCGAGCACACCGCCTCCCGCAAACAGTCTTTCCGACGCAAACTGCCGGCGCAGCGCCTGGAGCAGGCCCAGATCAACCCCACAGCCGGTTCCAACTCGGCCCACATCCAGAACCAGCAGGGTCCGTACGCCGGCAGCGACCGCCTGGGTGGCCAGGCTCACTGCGTCCGGCGTGGTTCCCACGGCGTCGTGGAGGGCTGGATGGATCATGGGACAGCCGAGCTTGAGATCCAGGCTGAAGACGACTCGGCTGGGGCCCACCATGTGGACGATGGCGGCCAGATCGGCGAAGGAGCGAAGGGTCTCGAGACCGATTACTACCTGGCTCACCCCGCAGGAGACCAGCTCCAGCGTGCCGCCCGGGAGGTACGTGCCGGCGTCAACCAGAAGTGCCCCGGCAAAGCCGGTCTCGAACTGGGCCAACTCCCGAATGAGGGAGCGTTGGATCGGGCCGCCCTGGAGAGCATCCAAGTCGGCGACGTAGCAGGCATCGACCCCGAGCACCTGGTGAAAGCCGTGCAGCAGCGCGACGGCGTCTCCCACCAGCCCCGAAGCCAGGACCGACCGCACCGGCTGGTACTGCGACCGGTCCCCAGCCTCGGCGCGGACCGCGATACCTCCGGCAATATCGAGCACCGGGATGATCTGCATGGAGGATCTTATTCATTCCACTAGCTCGCTGACCAGTCCGGACCAACTCGCCATCCTGGGATGGGACATCGGCGGGGTGAATACCAAGGCGGCCCGAGTAGTCGCTGGAGCGGGCAAGCAGCCGGCCGTGACGGCCAGGTGTCTCCCGTACGAGCTGCAACGAGATCCCCGCGCCCTGGCTGCGAACCTGGTCCGGTTGAGCCGGGATCTACGGGGAGAGGAACGCGGTCCTCATGCCGTCACCATGACGGCGGAGCTGTCCCAGGCGTTCCGCACCAAGCGAGAGGGCGTGAGCTTCGTGCTCGACGCCTTGGGGGAGGCTTTCCCGGAGGAGGAGCTCCGAATCTACGCGGTGTCCGGAGAGTTCCTCACCCCGGCGCAGGCGCGGGTCCGGCCGCTCGAAGTGGGGGCGTCCAACTGGGCTGCCACGGCCCGGCTGGTGGGGCGGTTTGTGCCCGACTGCATTCTGGTAGACATCGGAACCACTTCCACCGATATCATCCCCATCGCGGCCGGAGAGCCCAAGGCGACGGGCCGGACCGATCCCGAGCGCCTGCTCAGCGGTGAGCTGGTATATACCGGCGCGCTCAGGACACCAGTCGAGGCGGTGGCCCACGAGGTTCCCCTCTGGGGGGGACGCGCCGGCGCCTCGGCCGACGGCTTCGCCTTGATCGGCGATGTCCATCTCTGGCTGGGCCGGCTACGACCGGAGGATTACACCGTTGTCCCACCGGATGGGCGCGGCGCCACCCGGGAGTTTGCCGGCGAGCGCCTGGCGCGCGTCGTATGTGGCGATCGGGAGATGCTTGACCAGGCCACGGTGGACGGGATCGCCGCGGCGCTCGCCGAGGCCCAGCTGGAGCGAGTGACATCGGCTCTCATGCGGGTCCAGGCACGCCGGTCGAGCGTCGATATTGCAGTGGTCACCGGCCTCGGAGACTTCATCGCGGCAGACGCGGCTCGGCGCGCAGGGCTCAGAGTGGTGGCCCTCTCGGAGTATCTGGGTGATGGCGCGCGCACTGCCCCGGCCGTTGCCGTTGCCTGGCTCTTAGCGGACGAGTTGATGGGCAAGTCATCGTGAGCGGGTCGAGGGACAGCAGGCCGCTGATTGCGATCAAGGTGGGAGGAGGGCTCACGGCATTCCCGGGCGCTCTGGACCGTGTCTCCCGTGCAATAACCGGCCTGGCCGGACAGTATCGCATTCTGGTGTTGCCGGGAGGTGGCCCGTTCGCCGACGCGGTTCGCAACTTCCAGCGTCAGGACACCCTCTCCACCGACGGGGCCCATTGGATGGCGATCCTGGCCATGGACCAATACGCCCACGTGCTGGCGGAACGAATCCCGGGTGCAGTGTTGGTGGACGAGCCCGGCGTGGTTTTGGGAGCATTGGAACGAGGTCCGGTGGTGGTGTTGGCACCGTACCGTTGGATGCGGGCGGCAGACGTGTTGCCGCATAGCTGGAAGGCGACCAGTGACAGCGTGGCGGCATTTGTAGCCGGGGCGTTCGAGGCAACGCGTCTGGTACTGATCAAGCCGGTGGACTCGGCCGATCCCCGGATGGTGGACCCCTGCTTCGCCTCGGTCGTACCCTCGAACCTTCCCTGGGTAGCCATTTCCTGGGACCAGATTGACCAGCTAGCAACAGCAGTGAGCAGTCAGAGGTGACAGGTGACAGGTGAGACGTGACAGGTAGGAGGTGGGACCTCGGAGGACCGCTACGTCATCCCTTGCTGCGCTCAGCAGGACGACCTCCTGCTTCTCACGTCTCACCTCTCACCTGTCACCTGTCACCGCTTCTGGCCGCCGCATCAGGGCGCGAAGTCCCCGAACCCTCTCCCGGTCAACCCGTCCGCTCCGTCCCCCGACGCAGGCCGCTCCCCGAACGCCAATGATGTCGGGCTGTGCCGCGCAGGCGACTTCGAAAGAATGTCCTTGTAGGCTGCCGGCCAGCGCTGCTAGAACTCCCTTCTCCCTGAGTTGAGCCACCCAGTCATCCAGCTCCGGCGGAGAGAGCCAGGAGAGGAGAGTACCCTGATCTTTAGTGAAGGTGTCGAGCAAGACCCCAACGGCGCCGGCCTCACTCGCGATCTGGGCTATGTCGTCATGTGGGCATGCACCCGCCCGAACGTGATCGGCGTAAGCAACAGCCACCACCTGGATCCGCGGTGCCGCACCCAACGCCCTCACGGCCTCGGCCAACAGCGACCCGATCAGACCCGGGCTGCTTAGGCCGGCGAAGCCCAGCTTGACATAGGTCTCACCGGTGCGGGCGCACGCTCTCGTCAGCTCAATCGCAGCCTCTAGCTGGGCTCGATCGGTGAGGTCCCCCAACGCGATACTGAGTCCGCGCTCGTCCGGGACCCGGCGCGCGATCGCGAGCAGCGTCGTCGCACTCACCCGACCGAGCGAGCCGTTGGCCGGCTCCTTGGCATCGATGATATCGGCTCCACCCTGCAGTGCGGGCACCACCTCGAATGCCGATCGCACGCTGACCAACAACCGCATCTGCGCTCCCTTGTGAGATGCTAAGGCGCTGATATGTTAGGATTTAAGAAGGTAGCGCGAGCCGATCAGGAAGGGGAGGCGGCGTGACGCTGGAGGGTAAGACCGTACTGGTCACCGGTGCATCCAGCGGAATCGGCAGCGCCATCGCCGTGGGATGCGCCCAGGCGGGTGCCGACCTGGCGATCACTTTCCGGCGCAACCGAGAGGGCGCCGAGCAGACCGCCACCCAGGTCCGGGCCGCGGGCCGGCGGGTGGAACAGTTCCAGACCGACATAGGGCGGGATGAGGACGTCGCCAGGCTCTCCGCCGGGCTGCGCGACCGCTTCGGACGGGTGGACGTCTGGATCAACAACGCCGGTGCCGACATTCTGACGGGCGAAAGCGGGAGACTGACCCGCAGGGAAAAGCTCGATCTGGTCCTGGCGGTTGATCTCCGCGGAACCGTCCTCGCCTCCTGGGCGGCGGTGGACCTCATGCGGGCACAGGGCGGCGAGGGCAGTACCATCATCAACATGTCCTGGGACCACGTGATCAGGGGGATGGCCGGCGAAAACCCCATTCTCTATTCCGCCGCGAAGGGCGGCGTGATGAGCTTCAGCAAGTCACTCGCTCGCGACGTCGCGCCCCAAATCCGGGTGAACATCCTCGCTCCCGGGTTCATCGAGACCGCGTTCGGCGAGAGCGCCAACGAGAGTTTCCGCCGGAAGGTCGTCGCAGAGACCCCGCTTGGTCGTTGGGGAGTTCCCCAGGACATAGTCGGGGCGGCGGTTTTCCTGGCGTCCGACGCTTCATCCTTCATGACCGGACAAATGATTATGGTCAATGGAGGAGTGGTGATGTGAGGAACTGCGGTCGTTGGTCTTTGGTCGGTAGTCGGTGGTCCGTGCTGCAGTGCTTCGGACAGTAGCCAAGGACGTAAAGACCAAAGACCGAGGACTAACGACCAACGACATTCAACCGGAGAACAAAATGCCCGCAACAAAAGAACGCACCTACAACGAGTCCGAGATCGCTGAGCGGCTGAATCAGCTACCCGGCTGGTACTACGAAGACGGATGGATTCGACGGGTATACAAGACCGACGGGTGGCCTACCACCCTGATGCTGGTCAATGCCATCGGGTTCTTCGCCGAAGCGGCGTATCACCATCCCGACCTGACCGTCACCTGGGGTCGGGTCACCGTCAAACTGCAGAACCACGCCGCAGGTGGCATTACCGACAAGGACTTCGAGCTGGCCCAGAAGATCGAGGAGCAGGTTCTCTGGCGTCCCCAGGGCGGCGCGCTCGAGGGTACCCCGAACAAGTGGGTCCGGCCGGGGGATCCGCGGTAGGGCCGGATGGCGGTACGGCGGTAGGGCCATACCGCCGAGTTCTCTTCGTCACCGGGAAGCTCGCCGAGCCGGCGCTGCGGCGGGTCTTGGAGGACATGCGGCCTTCGTTCCAGGCGGAAGTCGCGGTCCTCCGGATCACGGTGGCGGCGCTGATGACTACTCCCTGGATCGCCCGCTTCCTCGAGGTTCCTCCCGAAACCGATCTGGTACTGATTCCGGGACTGTGCGAGGGTGACACCTCGGTCTTGAAGGATCGTTTCGGGGTGCCAGTTGAAAAAGGTCCCAAGGACCTGCGCGAGATCCCCCGCTACTTCGGCCAGGCCTCCGCCGCCGCCGAGTACGGCGCCTACCGGATCGAGATCCTCGCCGAGATCAACAACGCACCCCGGCTCACTCGTCGCGAGGTCCTCGCGACCGCGGAGTACTTCCGCGCCAACGGGGCGGACCTCATCGACGTCGGCTGTACGCCGGGACTTCCCTTCCC
>Ga0070696_100003267_pt1 | contig 10816 bp, 8 predicted proteins | sample KBSK1253metaG_FD_65474 | JGI IMG/M metagenome (GOLD analysis project Ga0070696, IMG submission 65474) | Corn, switchgrass and miscanthus rhizosphere microbial communities from Kellogg Biological Station, Michigan, USA - KBS K1-25-3 metaG | ecosystem: Host-associated > Plants > Roots >... | reverse complement strand
TGATCCGCCACGCGGACGGGTACTCCGTGCCCGTTCGCTCGCTGCGCCAGTGGCCCGTGACGTCTACGGCGAAGGCAGTCCGCGGCAGGTTGCGTGCGAGCCCTTCGGGTGGCACGAGCGTGCCGTAGACGAGCGGGTATGAGCCGTCCGCGTCGCGGACGAGCGACAGGGTCAGGTCCCAGTTGTCCTCGAGGTTGATCGCAAACCAGTCCCAGCCCCCGCCGCCAACCGAGATGAAGTCGCCCCATTGGTGGTCGAACCAGGCTTCGCCGGTCACGTTCAGCGTGTCGCCGCCGACGGTGACGGTGCCCTCGGCGTCCATCTTCGTCCGGGAGTAGTAGTAGGACGAGCCGCCCGCGCCGAAGTCGATCCAGCCGGTGTCGTTGTGGCGCGTCTCGGGCTTCGTCGCGACGAGACGCACGTTGAGGCCGAGCGCAGACGTCCCGGCAGCCAACGCCTCCGTCCGCGTCAGGGCGGCCTTCAACTGGTCGCGACCACCCCCGCCGCTCATCGACCAGGCGGTGTCGCCGTCGCCGATCGAGAGGTCGAACCCCCCACCGGCGGCTGGGCTCCGGTCCACCGCGGCCCCGATCACGGCGCGCTGGCTGAAGTGGAATTGGTCGGCCGACTCGTCGGTCACCGCCAGGTGGGACGCCCAGCTGACCGGGAATGCCCCTCGCTCCGCGCGGAAGATCACGTCCTCGAATCCGAACCGGCGACCGTCCGCCGTCTCGAGGTGACCCGTGTAGTACCACCACTCCGTGAGTCGGTGGTGGGGCGCATCGTCGCGAGGCAGGATGACGGGCTGCGGGTCCACCGGCATCGATGGCGCCGGGGTGAGCACGGGCGGGGGCGGGTGTGGAGCGGGGGCGTTCGCCAGGATCGGCGCGCCGGCCGACGTGCACGCGGCGAGCAACGGCCCGGCGGCCAGGGCGAGTGCGAGCAGGCCCGCGACGCCCGCGGTCTCGACGCGCGGAACCCGTCGCAGCGCCGATGGCAGCCACCAGTTCCAGTGGCCGAGGAGCCGCATCGTCGCGGGGACGAGCAGCGCGCGGACGACGGTCGCGTCCAGGGCCACGGCGATCGCCATGCCGATCCCGAGCGCCTTGATCAGGACGATGTCGGCGAACGCGAACGACCCGGCGACGACGACGACGATCAGCGCCGCCGAGGTGACGATCCGGCCGCTTCGCTCCAGCCCGCGCGCGACCGCCTCCTGGTTGTCGGCGGTCCGGTCCCAGACCTCCTTCATCCTCGACAGCAGGAAGACCTCGTAGTCCATCGACAGCCCGAACAGGACGCAGAACAGGATCACGGGCTGCGTCGTTTCGACGAACCCCAGCGGCTGGAAGCCGAGCAAGGCGGACAGGTTGCCGTCCTGGAAGATCCAGACGAGCGCGCCGAACGACGCGACGATCGAGAGGGTGTTCATGACCAGCGCCTTCGCCGGCAGGACGACCGAGCGGAGGAGCAGGAACAGCACGAGATACGTGGTGATCACGATGAACAGGCCCGTGCGCGGGAAGTCGGCTGCCACGCGGTTCACGACGTCCGTGACGTCCGCCGCGCCGCCTCCGACGAGCACCGTCATCCCCGGCGGGGCGGCGAGCGGCCCACTCGCGGCCCGGAGGTCGGTGACGAGCGCCCGACCTTCGTCGCGGTTCGGGCCGAAGGGCGTCGTGATCGTGAAGGCGGTCAGGTCGCCATGGGTCGTCGCCGCGAGCGCGGTCGCCACGAAGCGGTCGCGCGGGCCGTTCGGGTCGGCGTACAGGAGTTGGTATTGGTCCTCCCGCAAACGCGGATCGACATCGACGAGGGAGTCGATCCGCCGGACGCGGGGATCCGCCGCAAGCCGGCGCGAGTAGTCGTAGAGCGCCGCCACGTTCGCGGGCGCGGTGGCCGGTCCGTTCGTTCGGATCGCGAGCACGATCGGGGCGAACTCGCCCTCCCCGAAGGCGTTCGCCAGGCGGTCGAAGGCGGCGCGCGAGGGGACGTCGGCCGGAAGGATCGTCGAGTCGGGAGCGTTGAAGCGCACGTGGAGGAACGGGGAGCCGAGGACCAGCAGCACCGCGAGCGTCGGGATGAGGACGGCGACCGGATTGCGCATGACGCGTCGAGCGAGGCGGGCCCAGGGTCCGTTCGGGTCGTCGCGCGGCACGACGCGGCGGATCGCGAGGGCGTCGATCCGCGGGCCGACGATCGCCAGGAGCGCGGGGAGCAGCGTCAGCGCCGATGACGCCGCGAGGAGGACGACGATCGCGCCAGCGATGCCGACGGAGCGCAGGATCATGAACTCGAAGAGGACGAGTCCGGCCAGGCCGAGGAGGACCGTCAGGCCCGAGAAGAACACGGCGCGGCCAGCGGTCGCCACGGTCGCCTCGACCGCGTCGGCAACGCGCCGGTCCGTGGGGTCGTCCGTTCGGGCGGCCATCTCCTCGCGGAAGCGACTCGTCAGCAGCAGCGAGTAGTCGACGCCCAGGCCCAGTCCAAGGAGCGTGGCCAGGTTCAGGACGAAGATGCTCATGGGGGTCAGGCTCGCCGCGATGAAAATCGCCGCCAGGGCGACGACGACGGCGGCACCACCGACGACGAGGGGCACCGCCGCCGCGACCACGGAGCCGAAGACGAAAAGGAGCGCGAGCGCGGCCAATGGCAGCGACACGACCTCGCTGCGCCGAAGGTCCGACTCGGTCACGCTCTGGACGTCGCCGTAGAACGCCGGCCCGCCGGCCAGCTGGACGTCGAGACCTGGCGGTTCCGCGAGGCGATCGCGGATTCCGGGCAGCGCCGCCGGCGAGTCGTCCGGCGCGATCGACAGGAAGACGATGTCGTACGCGGTGTGACCGTCCGCCGAGACCTGCCGCGGGCTGATCGTGTGCGAGAGGATGCGGACGACGCCGGGCGCCTTCGGGACGTCGGCGATGGCGAGCGCGGCGGGTTCTTCGAAGGCGGGCGTGCCAGCCTGCGCCGTATCGCTGTGGAGGACCACGACGACCGCCGAGGGCGGCGTGTTCAGCTCGGTCTGCAGGAGCGCCTTCGCGCGGGCCGACTCGAGGTCGTCCAGGATGAATCCACCCGCGCGCAGGGCGCCGACGACCCGTGGGGCCAGCGGCACCGCGACGATCAGCGCGATCGCCCACGCCGCCACGATCCACCAGCGCCGGCGAACGACCCAGCGGCCCAGTCGGGCGAAGGGATCCCGGGCAGCGTCGACCGTGGGAGGTCGATGGGGGGAGGCCGACATGACGGTCGCAATGCTAGAGCGACGGCGCCGAGCGGGCTCCGGGCTCGAGGCCCCTCTGCTAGCATCGCCGTGCGAGTCCACCAGCCACAGCGAGGGCGTCGGTGCAGCTGTTCACGATCTTCTTCGCGCGACCCGTGGAGTTCGGGATCTCCGCGGCGATCACGATCGCGATGCTGTTGATCATCCTGCGCTCGGCGATGAGCGCGGAGGGCCCGTCCGGGCTGAGCCGCTTGATGGCGCGACCCACGACGAAGTTCGTCTTCGCCTTCGCGTTCCTCGCCTGGGCGGTCGTCTTCGGGATCGGTCTCCAGCTCGTGCCCCACGAGGGCGCCAACTCGCCCTATGGCGGGATCGGGCTGATCGCCCTCTTCGTCGGCTTCTTCATCATGATGGGCTTCCTCTGGTCGGTGATCGGGGAGTGACCGCGATCGGGGAGTAGCCGCGCAACCATTCGGACGTCCGTGCCGTCTTCGCGGCACCTGGAGGTCCCCGCGATGCCCAGCCGGCTCCGATCCCTCAGCATCCTCACCGTCGTCCTCGTTTCTGGCTGCGCGACGGCCGGCGCCCCGCGGTCGTCGCCCTCGCCCTCGCCCGTTCCGGTCACGAAGACGACGACTGACCGCGACATCCGGGTCACCCTCACCCTCGAGGGTCCGCCGATCGCCGCGGCCCGGTCATTCATCTCGGCGACGGTCGAGAACGTCGGCTCGCGGACGATCCGCTGGGCCGGCGGCGGCTGCAACGATCCGGTGAGCGTCTTCATCGAGCTGTCGCCAGGGCTCGACCCGGGCCGGACGTGGCCGGGTCTCCTCGGGCGGTTCAAGACCCTTGCCCTCGGGGACCAGTTCGGCCGCTTGACGAGCGTTGGGTACGAGGCTGCGGCCCGGCTGCCCTTGCCGGGCCAGATCCCGATGTACTGCACCGCCGACTTCCGCTGGAACCAGCTGGAGGCTGGCGGGAGGGGTTCGCTCCGCGCCGCCTGGGAAGGCACGATCAGCGACGGCCTGCCCGCGTCGCCGGGGCCCGCGACCGTCACGGCCTACTTCCAGTACATCGGGGTGCAGGGCGTGGTCCCAGACGATCGCATGGAAGCCGACCCGGTTTCGGTCGCCATCGATACGCAGGTTCAGCCGCCGCCGGGAGGTGTGGCGTCGGGCGTAGCTGCCGCGCCCGTGCCGCTCGTGCCGGCCCTCGCGATTGATGCGGCGCTCGCCGATCCGGAGTTCGCCGCGTGGGTGAAGGCGGCTCCCGAATCGACGTGGATCAACCCGGAGGTGTCGCTCATCGACGGTGCCTGGCATGTCGGCCTGTTCCGATTCGGAGCAAACCAGCTGGAGCGGTATGGCGGGGTGAGGCTGGCGCCGGATGGCTCGGTCACGGGCCGCCGGTTCGAGCCGTAACCGGTCCGCAGCGTCGTCGGCATTGCCGTCAGCGAAGGTCGGCCAGCCTGATCCGGACGATCTGCCGCTGATACTCGTCCGGGATCCACAAGGAATCCGCGGCAACGATGGCGTTGTCGGCCCCGAACCCATCGCCGAGGCTGATGTCCCGCACGACCGCGTTCCGGTCGTCCACCGCGACGAGGCGGTTGTCGAGGACGAACCAGGAGAGCCCGTCCATGACGACGACCGCTCCCGAGACGCCGCCGCCTACCTCGACCGATCCGGTTGCGGCGAGGGTCCTCGGATCGATCCGGATGGGAACACTCTTCCCGCGCTCGCTGAAGCACCAGGTCCACCAGGCGTCCGGCAGGCGTCCCCCGACGTAGCACGCGCCCTGGCCGTCGTCGGGATCGGGAAGAGCCGCCGCCGGCACCTCGAGCCTCCCGTCGATCTCGCCAGTGCGGGCACCAACCCGGACCACCGTTCCGGTGTCCCGCTGAGCGAACCAGAGCCTCCCGTCTCCGTATGCGAAGCCACCGCGCTGCGGGATGCTCATCGTGACGGCGTTCGTCCCAGGGTCGATCCGGACGACGCCGCCCTGGGCTTCCGAGCCGACGAAGATTCCGTCCTCGGTCGCGATCACCCCGACGGGCCTCGATACGGGGATGGTCGCGAGGATCGCACCATTCGAAGGATCCACTCGGTACACATTGCCCCCGCGCCAGTCGGCGATCCAGACCGCTCCAGCCGACGCGTCGATCGAGCCGGAGCCCGCGCCGACCGGGATGGGGAGCGTCCTCGTGGAGTTCGTCGCGGCGTCGATCCGGAGGAGGATTCGATCCCCGACCGCCCAGACGATGCCATCGGCCGCCGCGATCCCGATCGGCGCGTTATCGAGCGGGAACGCACGCCAGCGTGGGCGCCCTTCCGGGGACGGGCGGTCCGGCAGGGACGGCGCAGCGGCCGTGGGCGCGCGGGACGTCCCGGGCAGCCCCGACGGACCAGGTGGGACAGCCGGTTCGACGGACCTGTCGGGCCTCCCACCCGATCCACACCCTCCAATCACGACCAGCAAACAGCCGGCCAGCAACACGCGTCCCACCAGCAACATCCGCATCGGTCCCTCCATGGCCGTCACGGCCCCACCGCCTGCCAGGAGCAGGCAACTCCGCCACTCACCCAGGCGCCGGCCGGATACCTGGTCGCCGGTCTGCCGTCTGTCGGGAGCATCAGCAGGTCGATCGCGTCGGGCGTTCCATTCGTGCCGACCGGGAAGGCCGCGCCGGACCCATCCGGCGCGACGCAACCGAGAGCCACGGGTTCGATCGGCGCGTCGCCGAGAACGCGCTCGATCGTTCCGTCCGCACGTCCGACCACTGGCCGCCTCTCGAGAGAGCTTGTCCCGGGGCCCAGGCTCGAACGGAGGAACACGAACCGTTGGCCATCGAGCCACATCGGCTCGGCCGCGCCAGCCAGAAGATCGCTGATGAGAGGCCGTTCTACCCAGGTGCCGTCGATCCGCTCTGCGATGACGAGGTCATGCCCCAGGTTTTCGGCGGCTCGCGCGTAGAGAAGCGCCACCTTGCCCGGCTGCCAGGCGAGGGGCGCCATCTCCTCGAGGTGGTCGACGAGCGGGCTGCTGACCAACGTGACGGCTCCCGACGCGACGTCGACGACGTGGACGTACGAGTGCTCGCCGTCGAACTGAGCGAACGCGATCATCGAACCATCCGGCGACCACGCGAGCCTGTTGGGGTGTGCGTCGCTCGCGACAAGCCGAGTGGGACCGGTGCCATCGGCTCCGACCACCCACAAGCCGGGTTCGGCGCCGCCCGGATAGCGATAGCCGGCGAAGGCGATGCGCGCGCCGTCCGGCGACCATGCGGGCGGCTCACCGGCGCCCATGCCATCGATGACCGCGTGAAGATTGCGCCCGTCCGCGTCGACCACCTGGATCGGGTCGCGGCCTCCGATCTGGCTGAAGGCGATCCGCTTCCCGTCCGGAGACCAGACCGGTGTTGTGTCGTGCGCCCCGGCCGGGAAGGCCTGGAACCTGCCCGACAGCGGGTCTCCGACCAGGATCTGGCCGGTCGTCCCAATGGCCACGAGGCCAGGAACCGGCAGCGAAGGAACCGTCCGGCGCGAGCCGGCGAGGGCAATGACGAGCGCAACGGCCAGCAGGGCGACGAGCAGCGCGACCCGTAGGACGCGCGGATCGACGCGCCTCAGCAGGCCACGCGGCCAGGCCCTGCCGAGCGGGCCCACGCCCGCCGACCGTGCCCGCTCCGAGATGAGGGCCGGGTTGAATGCCCGGACACCCTCGGTCGAGTAGGACCGCAGTGCGTCTTGAAGCCGCCGTTCGAAGTCTGGCGCGATCCGCTGCTCAGTCACGGTCAAGCTCCCTGCGCAGCTGGGCGAGCACACGCGCGATGCGCGCACGGATCCCGGAGGCCGATCTGCCCCGGGCTGCGGCAATCTCGAACGAGTCAAGGCCCATGACGTATCGCAACGCAATCAGCTCCCGATCGTCCGGCGTCAAGCGGTTGATGGCGTTCGTGAGGTCGAGGCGGCTGATCGCACCCGTCGGTTCGCCGGCCGTCGACGATTCCGGAGCAACGGCGATCTCGACGACGGAACGCCGGCGCTGGCGGCGGGTGAGCTGGCGTGCCTCGTTCGCGGCGATCGCCACCAGCCACGATCGGAGCCGGTCCGGCTCGCGGAGGTTCCGGAGCTTCCGCCAGGCGGTCTGCCAGGCCAGTTGTGCCGCGTCGGCCGCCATGTCGGCGTCGCCCGTGATCACGAACGCGACGCGGAGGAGATCCTCGTGGTAGGCGGCGACGAGTCGCGTGAAGGCGGCGTCGTCCCCTGCGCAAGCGCCCGCCACGAGCAGCTCCAGGGAGGCGCTGTCCTCAGCCATTGCCCTCATGCCGAGTTGATGCCTGGCGAGCGACAAGTGATTCAGAGCCCCGAGAGGCCGCCGCGCAGCTGGATGACACTATGCGCCGGCGGGGCGGACCTTCGGCGGCTGGACCACCCATTCCGGCTCGCGCTATGATCCCGGGACTATTCAGCCTGCATAGACTTTATGCGTATCGAGCGGAGGTCACGGTCGGTTGGACGCCCACGAGATCAAGACCGCGGTCGCCCACCAGGATGCCCTTCGGGCCGCCGAGGAGGCGCCGTTCGTCAACCGCCGCGACCCGGCGCAGGCACTCGGCCCCGACGGCAAGCCAGCCGTCAGCCGGCGGGCGCCACTCTGGGATGACGTCCCCGACGAGAAGTGGAACGACTGGCGCTGGCAGCTCAGCCACCGGGTCAACGACCTCGCGGAGATCGAGCAAGTCCTGAACCTGACCGACGAGGAGCGGGCCGGCCTCAGCGCTCCCGACAAGTTCCGCGTCGACATCACGCCATATTTCATCAGCCTGATCGACCCGGACGACCCCGACGACCCGATCCGCCGCCAGGTCATCCCGCTCGGTCGGGAGCAGCAAGCCTTCACGGCGATGATGGAGGACTCGCTCGCCGAGGACCGCCACTCCCCGGTGCCCGGCCTCGTGCATCGCTACCCCGATCGGGTGCTGATGCTCGTCACGACCCAGTGCGCCAGCTACTGCCGGTACTGCACGCGGTCGCGGATCGTCGGCGACCCGACGCAGAACTTCAATCGGCGCGACCACGAGGCACAGCTGGAGTACCTCCGGCGAACCCCGCAGGTCCGCGACGTCCTCATCTCTGGCGGCGACGGCCTGACGCTCGCCCCGAAGCTCTTCGAATCGATCCTCCGCGGCCTCCGGGAGATCCCCCACATCGAGATCATCCGGATCGGCTCGCGCGTGCCCGTCTTCCTGCCACAGCGGATCGACGACGAGCTCTGCTCGATGCTGGAGAAGTACCACCCGCTGTGGATCAACCTCCACTTCAACCACCCGAACGAGATCACGCCCGAAGTCTCCCGGGCGGTCGACAAGCTGACCAAGGCCGGGCTCCCCGTCGGCAACCAGAGCGTGCTGCTCGCCGGCGTCAACGACTGCGTCCACATCCAGCGCGCCCTCGTCCACAAGCTCGTCGAGAACCGGATCCGGCCGTACTACCTCTACCAGTGCGACCTGGTCGAGGGCTCCGGGCACTTCCGGACGCCCGTCGGCAAGGGCCTCGAGATCATGGAGGGATTGCGGGGCCACACGTCCGGCTACGCGGTCCCGACCTACGTGATCGATGCGCCCGGCGGCGGCGGCAAGATCCCGGTCATGCCGAACTACCTCATCTCGTACTCCGACCACAAGGTCGTGCTCCGCAACTACGAGGGCTACATCACGACCTACGAGGAGCCGCCGACCTACAACCGCCACGACGAGTCGTCGTGCCGGTACTGCCAGTCGCAGCGCTCCGAGCCCGGCCAGTCCGGCGTGCTGGGGCTGCTCGAAGGCGAACGGATGTGGATCGAGCCGAAGGGCTTCTCCGAGATCCACAGCCGCGGCAACACCGAGGCCCACCGGCTGCAAGACCCGGCGAAGTGGGTGCCGTTCGGCGTCGGGGCGATCGAGGGCCAGGCGGCTCGGCCGCTGCGAGTCCTCGAAGGCGGCGAGGCCGCTGAGGCCGCGACCGCGCTCGACCCGGCGGCCGCGCCCGCGCCCGTGGCCGGCGCCTCGCCCGCGCCCGAGTACGGCCCAGGCGAGGAACCCCGCCCGAAGGACGGCGAGCCGACGGGCTCGGCCCACGGGGAGCTGCTCTAGCACCTCTCGCCGGGATCTGCCCAGGGGGATATCACCGCCATTGCTATTTCCGGGGCTCGCGGGGCCGTAAGGGCTCGTGTGGGCAGCTTGCCGCTGTCCGCTGAGCGTGGGTCCAGGGTGCGGCCGGCGTGGCCGGGCGCGTAAGTGCCAGTGAAGTCCCTTCGATAACCATGGCGGTGATATGGCACCCCAGAAGGGCCGCTCGGCCCCGATCGCAGGTCGGCGGGAGGCCTCAGCGATTGCGGCGAACCTCGGCCGCGACACGTGTTCGACCCGGCGCCGCCGTCAGCTGACGCAGGCCGCTCTTGGCGAGCGAGTAGGTCTGAGCCAGGCAGAGATCAGCTATCTCGAGCGAGGCTACGGCGCCCGAGCAGCACTGGAGATTTGGATCGCCATCGGAATCGCGCTCGAGCGGCCCGTCGCGATCGGCTTCAGTCGCGACACGGTCGCGCCTCTTCAGGACGCCGGCCACCTCGCCGCTCAGGAGGTCCTGATCCGGCTCGCCACGGCGGCTGGCTGGCAGGCGACCTTCGAGGCGCCAAGCAACCCCGCCGATCCCCGCCACGTGACGGATGTCGTGCTGCGACACGCGCGGCCTGCCGTGGTCCTCGTCGAGCTCTGGAACCGCCTCGACGACCTGGGCGCCGCCGCCCGATCCACCGAGCGCAAGCTCGTCGAGGTTCAAACGCGCGAACGAGACCCGGTGTCAACGTGCTGGCTTCTCATGGACACGGCTTCGAATCGAGCCCTGGTGGGCCGCTACCCGGCGATCCTCCGTGCCCGCTTCACCGGCTCGTCCGGGGCGTGGGTCCGTGCCCTCGTCGCCGGGGAACTGCCACCAACCGAGCCTGGCCTCGCCTGGATCGACGTCAGATCGGGCCGTCTCCGGTCGCTCCGGCTGCGAAGCGGCGGCCGACTTTGAGGTAGGGCGGCGCCCACCTGTCGGGCCTTAGCCCGATGGCGCGCCGATCGGGATCGTCGAGTCTCCGGGGAGAGCCGGACGCTCGATCCGGCGCCACCGGAGATCATCCGATGAAGGCACTCGCGTTCCTGATGGGCTCACGCGCCCTCGATGCCGCCCTCGCCGCGGGCGACCGACGGCCCATCCCCGAGCCGGACCTCGCACCGATGGCGACCACTCCGGAAACGGCCGGGGCCTGGCGCCGCTGGGCCGAGGCCGGACGCAGCCCGTCCGCCGGCGCGGCGCGCGCGACCACCTCAGCGGGAACCCTGCAGACACCCACGGCCGAGCCCGCCTGACCGAACCCGGCCACGGCACGACCTCGGAAGCCATCGCCGACCGCGACGTCAGCGGGAGACCTCGGTCGTACCATCGGCTTCGTGGCGACCCGATCGAGCCCGATCACGGTCGGCCGGGACGTCGAGCTCGGCCGGATCGAGGACGCCCTGACGCGGGCGGCCGGCGGTCAGCCGCAGATCGTCATCGTCCGCGG
>Ga0070696_100003266_pt1 | contig 10816 bp, 10 predicted proteins | sample KBSK1253metaG_FD_65474 | JGI IMG/M metagenome (GOLD analysis project Ga0070696, IMG submission 65474) | Corn, switchgrass and miscanthus rhizosphere microbial communities from Kellogg Biological Station, Michigan, USA - KBS K1-25-3 metaG | ecosystem: Host-associated > Plants > Roots >... | reverse complement strand
CAGGCCGCCTTCGCCGCCAATGGCGTGCACTACCAGGCCAGCCTGTCCTTCATCACCGCGCAGATCCGCATGCTGCGCATGGCCATCAACGGAGGCCAGGGCTGATGTCGCTCTTCTCGATTTTCAACGTGGCCGGTTCCGGCATGGCGGCGCAGTCGCTGCGTCTGAACACGGTAGCCAGCAACCTCGCCAATGCCGACAGCGTGGCGACCACGCCGGAGGCGGCCTACCGTGCGCGCGAACCGCTGTTCGCCGCCGTGAAGAGCCGGCTGGACGGCGCCAATGCGCCGGGCGAAGGCGTGCAGGTGCTCGGCGTCACCGAGAGCCAGGCGGCCATCCCGAGCCGCTACGAACCTGGCAACCCACTGGCCGATGCCGACGGCTACGTCTTCAGCAGCAACGTCAACCCGGTGGACGAGCTGGTCAACATGATCTCCGCCTCGCGCTCGTACCAGAACAACGTCGAGGTGATGAATTCGACGCGCCAGCTGATGCAGAAGACGCTGGATCTAGGCAAGTGAGGCGGCGATTTATGAGGCATACGGCATGAGCGGCATGAATGTTTCCAACGTGGGTGCCAGCGCTGCGCAGGCAGCCAACGTGGGCAAGGACAAGACCCTGAGCCAGGCCGATTTCCTCAGCCTGCTGACGCAGCAGATGCGCAACCAGGATCCGACCAAGCCGATGGATTCGTCGCAGATGGTCAGCCAGCTGGCGCAGATCAGCCAGGTTTCGGCCACGCAGTCGCTGCGGGCGTCGTTCGACGGCCTGAGCCATGCGCTGCAGGGCAACCAGCTGCTGCAGGCCAGCAGCATGGTCGGGCGCAGCGTCACCGTGCCCTCGGCGGCAGGCCAGTTGCAGGGCAGCGGCCTGGATGGTGCGGTCAACGTGCCCGACGGCGGCGGCACGGTGCTGGTGCAGATCACCGACGCCGACGGCAACGTGCTGCGCACGCTGAACCTGGGCACGCCCGCGTCGGGACTGGTGGCATTCCACTGGGACGGCAAGGGCGACGACGGCACGGCACTGGCTACGGGGACCTACGGCTTGAAGGCGCAGGCCGGCAACACCGCCGTGGCCACTTATGTCAGCGGCAAGGTCAATGGCGTGGGCATGACCGGAAGTGACGGCACCTATCTTGACGTGGACGGTTTTGGCGGGGTCCTGCTGAGTCAGGTCGCGCAGATCAACTGATGGCCCCGCGGGGCTTCAACACAGAGGAATTACCCGATGCCTTTCAACATTGCCTTGAGCGGTCTCAACGCGGCCTCGAAGGATCTGGAGGTTACCGCCAACAATATCGCCAACACGGCCACCACCGGCTTCAAGGGTTCGCGCACGCAGTTCGCCGAGCTGTTCAACGCCGCTGGCCCCAACCTCAGCTCGAGCCAGACCGGCAGCGGCGTGCGGCTGACCAATGTGGCGCAGCAGTTCACCGCCGGCAGCGTCGAGACCACCAACAACAGCCTGGACTTCGCCCTCAGCGGCGACGGCTTCTTCACCGTGCGCGACGGCAAGGGTTATTCCTACACCCGCGCCGGCGCGTTCCAGAAGGACCAGAACGGCTACGTGATGAATGCCAGCGGTCAGCGCCTGCAGGTGTTTCCGGCGGTCGCCGGCGGCACGTTCGATACCAGCACGCTGGCCGACCTGCAGCTGTTCACCGCGCAGAACGCGGCCAAGGCCACCGGCGCCGTGCAGATGTCGCTGAACCTGCCTTCGGACGCCACGCCGCCGGCCAGCGCGTTCGACCCGCTGAACGATCCGTCGAGCTACAACCAGGCCACGCCGTTCACCGCCTACGATTCGCTGGGCGCCACCCACAGCGGCGTGGTGTATTTCGTCAAGGACCCGGCGGCCAACGTGTGGAACGCCAGCCTGTACATCGATGGCGGCTCCACCGGGCCGTCGCAGCAGCTCACCTTCAACAGCAGCGGCGCGCTGGTGGCGCCGGCGAACGGGATGCTGAACTTCCCGGCGGTGTCGGTCAGCCCCGGCGCCGACCCGATGCAGCTCAATCTGGACATGAGCAAGGCCACCCAGTTCGGCAACGCCTATGCGGCCAGCGCGATCAACCAGGACGGTTATCCGACCGGCATCCTGTCCAGCATCGACGTGTCCAGGGAAGGCGTGGTGCAGGCCAAGTATTCCAACGGCCAGAGCACGGCGATCGGTCAGCTGGCGCTGGCGCAGTTTTCCAACGAGCAGGGCCTGCGTCAGCTGGACAACACCAACTGGGCCGCCTCCTTCGACTCCGGCGCTCCGGTGATGGGCGCCGCCGGCAACGGCACCTTCGGCAGCGTGCAGGCCGGTGCGCTGGAGGCCTCCAACACCGCCGATCTCACCGCGCAGCTGGTCAACATGATCAAGGCGCAGCGCAACTACCAGGCCAACGCGCAGGTGATCTCCACCGACAACCAGCTGACCCAGACCATCATCAACATCCGCAACTGAAAGGAGTGAGTGAGCAGGAGTGAGAGAAAGCAGCCTTCTTTCTTTACTCGCTTCTCTCCACTCGCTCTTTGAGGATCTTCCCCATGGATCGTTCGCTTTACGTCGCCATGACCGGCGCCACGCAGATGATGCGCGAGCAGTCAGAGGTGGCGCACAACCTGGCCAACGCCGACACGGTCGGTTTCAAGGCGCAACTGTCGGCCTTCCAGCCGCTGGCGGTGCAGGGCCCGGGCATGCCCACGCGGATCAACGGCGTGGCGCAGGGACTGGGCGTGGACATGCGCGAGGGCGGCCAGATCGAGACCGGCCGCGAGCTGGACGTGGCGGTGCAGGGACCGGGCTGGATCGCGGTGCAGGGCGCCGACGGCAGCGAGGGCTATACCCGTGCCGGCGAGCTGCGGCTGACCCCGGATGGCCTGCTCACCGATGCCCGCGGCAACCTGGTGCTGGGCGACGGCGGTCCGATCAGCGTGCCGCAGAGCGCGCACGTGGACATCGGCGCCGACGGCACCGTGTCGGTGGTACCGATGGGGCAGGGCCCGGAAACCATCGCCGCGGTCGGCCGCATCAAGCTGGTCAATCCGGCCGCCGACCAGCTCGCGCTGGGCAGCGACGGGCTGATGCACCTGAGCGGCGGCGGCACGGTGGACACGGATCCGGCGGTCACCCTGAAGTCCGGCGTGCTCGAGTCCAGCAACGTCAACCCGGCGCAGACCCTGGTGCAGATGATCCAGCTGTCGCGCCAGTACGAGCTGCAGATTCGCGCCATCCACAGCGCCGACGAAAACGCGCAGTCGGCCTCGCGATTGCTGCAGATGACCTGATCGTCCGCATTCATACAGACATCCAGACGTCCAATTCGGAGTCCTTCGACATGTTCTCATCCCTGTGGGTAGCCAAGACCGGCCTCGATGCGCAGCAGACGCGCATGGACGTGATCTCGAACAACCTCGCCAACGCCAACACTACCGGCTTCAAGAGCGCGCGCGCCTCGTTCCAGGACCTGGTCTACCAGAACCTGCGCCAGCCCGGCGGGCAGACCACCGAGCAGACCCAGGCGCCATCCGGCCTGATGCTGGGCACCGGCGTGCGCGTGGCCGGCAGCGAGAAGCTGTTCACCCAGGGCAACATCGAGCAGACCGGCAACTCGCTGGACCTGGCGATCCAGGGCCGCGGCTTCCTGCAGGTAACCATGCCCGACGGCAGCATCGCCTACACCCGCGACGGCTCGCTGCACATGGACCAGAACGGCCAGATCGTCACCGCCAACGGCTACGCGATCGACCCGGCCATCAGCGTGCCGGCCAACGCGCAAAGCATCACCATCGGCAGCGACGGCACCATCAGCGTGAGCGTGCCGGGCCAGGCCGCGACGCAGCAGATCGGCACCGTGCAGCTGGCCGACTTCATCAACCCCGCCGGCCTGCAGCCGAACGGCGACAACCTCTACCTGGAAACCGCCTCCAGCGGCTCGCCGCAGATCGGGCAGCCCGGCCTGAACGGCCTGGGCACGCTGGCGCAGGGCGCGCTGGAGTCCTCCAACGTCAACGTGGTGGAGCAGATGGTCAACATGATCGAGACCCAGCGCACCTACGAGATGAACTCCAAGGCGGTGTCCGCCGCCGACTCGATGCTGCAGTTCCTCACCAACAAGACCTGAGACAGACCGTGATGCCGAACCGTTGCCGCTTTCTGATCGCCCTGTGCGCGCTGGCCCTGCTGGCCGGCTGCGCCAGCGGCCCGCGCGCGCACGACGATGCCGAGTGGGCACCCACGCCGCCGCCCGCGCAGCAGATCGCACCGGCGCAGGCCGACGGCTCGATCTATCACGACCAGCAGAACATGGAGCTGTTCGCCGACCCGCGCGCGCACCGCGTGGGCGACATCCTCACCGTGGCGCTGGTGGAAAGCACCCAGGCCAGCAAGAAGGCCACCACCAGCACCAGCAAGACCGACAAGGCCAACATCGCCTCGCCCACCGTGCTCGGCCAGAACCTGTCGATCGGCGGCAAGGTGGCCAACATCGGGCTGGACGGCGAGCGCAGCTTCGACGGCGCCGGCTCCAGCACGCAGAGCAACCAGCTGGTCGGCCAGATCACCGTCACCGTGGCGCAGCGCCTGTCCAACGGCAACCTGCTGGTGCGCGGCGAGAAGTGGCTGACCATCAACCAGGGCCAGGAGCTGGTGCGCATCGCCGGCATCGTGCGTCCGCAGGACATCGGCCAGGACAACGTGGTGCCGTCCACCCGCGTCGCCGATGCGCGGATCAGCTACACCGGCCGCGGCACGCTTGCCGACGCGAACACGCGCGGCTGGCTGTCGCGCTTCTTCAATTCGAAGTGGATGCCGTTCTGATGAAAGCCACGCCGCGCATTCTTGCTCCCTCCCTTGCTCGCAGGGGAGGGTTGGGGTGGGGTGCTTTTGGCCTTAAAAGCTTCACCCCCTCCCAGCCTCCCCCTGCGAGCAGGGGGAGGAGTCTGTTCGTGGCGGCTATCGTTCTTTTGTTGGGCGTCATCGCCCCCGCTCACGCCGACAAGATCCGCGACCTGGTGCAGGTGGCCGGCGTGCGCAGCAACCAGCTGATCGGCTACGGCCTGGTGGTGGGCCTGGACGGCTCGGGCGATCAGACCACGCAGGCGCCGTTCACCACGCAGAGCCTGGAGAACATGCTGCAGCAGTTCGGCATCACCGTGCCGGCCAACGCGCGGCCGCAGCTGAAGAACGCCGCCGCAGTGATGGTGACGGCGGACCTGCCGCCGTTCGCCAAGCCGGGCCAGACCATCGACGTCACCGTGGCCTCGATCGGCAACGCCAAGAGCATCCGCGGCGGCCAGCTGCTGATGGCGCCGTTGCGCGGCGCCGACGGCAACGTCTACGCGGTGGCGCAGGGCAGCGTGGTGGTCGGCGGCGTCAGTGCGCAGGGCAAGAGCGGTTCCAGCGTGCAGGTGAACATTTCCGCCAGCGGGCGCATCCCCAACGGCGCCTCGGTGGAGCGCACGGTGCCCTCGTCGTTCAGCGGCGGCGGCGACCTGATGCTGAACCTCAACACCGCCGATTTCACCACCGCCACGCGGATCGCCACGGCGATCAACCAGGCTTATGGCGCCGGCACCGCACAGCCGCTCGACGGCGGCTCGGTGTCCGTGCGCGGGCCGCAGGACCCGGCGCAGAAAGTGGCGTGGCTGGGCGCGATCCAGAACCTCGACGTGCAGCCGGGCGATGCGCCGGCGCGGATCGTGGTGAACTCGCGCACCGGCACCGTGGTGATCGGTTCGGACGTGCGGGTCAGCGCCGCCGCGGTGGCGCATGGCGCGATCCAGGTGACCATCGGCGAGCAGGCGCAGGTCAGCCAGCCGGCACCATTCAGCCGGGGGCAGACCGCGATCGTGCCCTCTAGCAGCGTGCAGGTCAGCGAAGAGGGCGCGCACATGTTCAAGTTCGGCCCCGGCGTGAGCCTGGACACCATCGTGCGCGCGGTGAACCAGGTCGGCGCCACGCCGAGCGATCTCATCTCGATCCTGCAGGCGCTGAAGCAGGCCGGCGCGCTGCATGCGGATCTGGTCGTGATCTGATCCGGTGACGACATCATGACGCCCATCAACAGCGCATCGCCCGCCCTCGATACCTGGACCGAACTGTCCGGCTTCCAGCAGTTGCGCGCGCAGGCGCGCAGCGATGGCGGCAAGAGCGCGCTGCCGGCGGTGGCCAAGCAGTTCGAGGCGATCTTCACCCAGATGATGCTGAAGTCGATGCGCGACGCCAATGCCGGCATGGGCAGCGACATTGCCGGCAGCGAACAGGTCAATGCGTACCGCGACATGTTCGACCAGCAGCTGTCGCTGAGTCTGGCCAACGGTCGCAACGGCCTCGGCATCGCGAAGATGCTGGTGCGCCAGCTCGGCGGCAAGCCGGATGCGGCTGCCGTCGATGTCCATGGCCCGTTGCCGGCGCCCGTCGCCGACGTGACCAACGCCAACGTGCGCGCCCTGCTGCAACTGGGTGCCGACGACGGTGCGGCGGACGGCGTCGACGGCACGTCCGGCGGCGGCATGGCGATGCCTTCGACCGCCGATGCCGGTTCGGCGTGGCGCCAGGCGCTCGATCGCATGGCACAAGGCGCACTGGATGTGGCCGGCACCGCGGCGAGGCTGCTGCCGGGCGGCGACCCGGCGGGTTTCGTCCGCGTACTGGCGCCGCATGCCGAGCTGGCCGCGAAGAAACTTGGCGTCTCGGTGCGCGCGCTGCTGGCGCAGGCGGCACTGGAAACCGGCTGGGGCAAGCACCTGCCCAGCCATGGTGACGGCAGCAGCAGCAACAACCTGTTCGGCATCAAGGCCGGCAGCAGCTGGGATGGCGACAAGGTCAGCGTGCCCACGCTGGAGTACGAGAACGGCGTGGCGGTGCGCCGGCGCGACCAGTTCCGCGCCTACGGCTCGCCGGCCGAGTCGTTCGCCGATTACGCCCGCCTGCTGGCCGACAGCCCGCGCTACGCGCAGGCGCTGGGTCAGGGCGAGAACGTGGCCGGCTTCGCGCGGGCGCTGGTGCGCGGCGGCTACGCGACCGACCCGGCGTACGTCGCCAAGATCACCGCGATCGCCAACAGCCCGCAGATGCGCGAGGCGCTGGCGGCACTCCGACCGTCAGGCGAACTCAAGTGAACGCGCGCCAGGCCGTTACCGTGACCACAGGCCGTGCCGTTCCGGCGGCGCTCCAGGTGTCGAGGATGATCCATGGCTGACATGCTTTCGACCGGCGTGTCCGGGCTGCTTGCCGCGCAGATCGGGCTCAGCACGGTCAGCCACAACGTGGCCAACGCGAACACCGACGGCTACAGCCGCCAGGTGGTGTCGTTCAGCGCCCGGCTGCCCGAGGGGCAGGCCAATTACTACGTCGGCACCGGCGTCAACACCGTGGCGGTGCAGCGTGCCTACAGCCAGTTCCTCAACAGTTCGTTGTGGTCGGCCACGTCCGCGCAGGGGCGCGCCGGCACCATGACCAGCCTCACCGGCCAGCTCAACAACCAGCTTTCCGGCAGCAGCAATCTGCAGACGTCGCTGGACAGTTTCTTCGGCGCCGTGCAGGACATGGCCAATGCGCCGTCGGATGCGGCTTCGCGCCAGGTGCTGCTGGCCCGCGCGGGCGGGCTGGCCAGCACGTTCCGGGCGCTGTCCGGCCAGTTCAGTCAGCTTTCCGGCCAGGTGCAGCAGCAGATCAGCGAAGCCGTCGATGCGATCAACAGCGACAGCCAGTCGATCGCCAAGTTGAACGGGCTGATCCGTTCCTCGCAGGCCACCGACGGCACGCCGCCGGCCGACCTGCTCGACCAGCGCGATGCGCTGGTGAAGAAGCTGGCCGGCCAGGTCGGCATCAGCGTGGTGCCGCAGAACGACAACACCATCAGCGTGTTCGTGGGCAACGGCCAGGCGCTGGTCACCGGCACCGAAGCCCATGTGCTGGGCACCGCGCCCAACGTGTACGACGCCACCCGTCTGGAAGTGGTGGGTGCGGCATCGGGCGCGGTGCTGAGCGGACGCATCGGCGGCGGCAGCCTGGGCGCGTTGCTGGATTTTCGCAGCAACGTGCTGGATCCCGCGCAGAGCCAGCTCGGCCGCACCGCGCAGGCGCTGGCCAGCGCGTTCAACGCGCAGCACGCGCAGGGCATGGACCTGCGCGGCCAGCTCGGCGGCGCGTTCTTCGACGTGGCCGGCCCGACCGTGCAGGCGGCCGCCACCAACGACGGCAGCGGCACCCTGGATGCCGGCATCGACGACATCGGCGCGTTGACCGGCAAGGATTACGTGCTGAGCTACGACGGCAGCAACTGGAGCATGCGCGACACCAGCGGCAACAGCGTCGCGCTCAGCGGCAGTGGCACCGGCGCCGATCCGTTCATCGCCGCCGGACTGAGTCTGGTGGTGGGCGGCAGCGCGAATGCCGGCGACAGCTTCCGCGTGCAGCCCAGCCGCAATGCCGCCGCGAGTATTTCGGTGGCGATCGACGACCCCGACAAGATCGCCGCCGCCGCGCCGCTGAAGGCCGCCGCCGCGGCCGGCAACACCGGCACGGCAGCGCCCAGCATCAGCATCAGCGACGGCAGCGACGCCAATCTGTTCAACAGCAGCTCCGTCGTGTTCGCCACGGCCACCAGCTACAGCATCGACGGCGGCCCGGTGCAGGTCTTCACCCCGGGCCAGTCGATCGTCCACAACGGCTGGAGCATGCAGCTCAGCGGTGCGCCGCAGGCCGGCGACAGCTTCGGCGTGCAAGCCAACAGCAATGCGCAGGGCGACAACAGCAACGCGTTGATGCTGGGCAAGGTGGCCAATCTCGGCGTGCTCGATGGCGGCGTCACCAGCACCGGCCGTGCCTACAGCCAGCTGGTCGGCCAGGTCGGCAGCGCCGGTGCGCTGGCCAAGGACGACCTGACCACGCAGACCGCGGTGTACAACCAGGCGATGAGTTCGCAGCAGAGCGTGTCCGGCGTGAACCTGGACGAGGAGGCCGCCAACCTGTTGCGCTACCAGCAGGCGTACCAGGCTTCCGCGCAGGTCATCAGCACTGCCAACAACATCTTCGGCGCACTGCTCAGCGCCGTGAAGGGGTAAGCCATGCGAGTTTCCACCAGTTGGATGCAGCAGCAGTCCGTCGGCAGCATGATGAACCGGCAGAGCGACCTGTCCGACCTCAACATCCAGTTGAGCACCGGCAAGCGCATCAACCAGCCGTCCGACGATCCGGTGGGCGCGGCGCGCGCGCTGGACCTGACCCATCTCACCGCCGACAGCGCGCAGTACCAGCGCAACATCGGCAGCGCCAACGCGCGGCTGGGTCTGGAAGACCAGACCCTGTCCAACGTCACCAACGTGCTGGGCCGCGTGCGCACGCTGCTGCTGCAGGCCGCCAACGGCTCGCAGACCGACGCGACCCGCGGCGACATCGCCGCCGAGATGGTGCAGCTGCGCCAGCAACTGCTCGGCCAGGCCAACAGCAAGGACGGCCAGGGCGACTACCTGTTCGCCGGCAACCGCACCGGCACGATGCCGTTCGTCTCGCAGAACGGCGTGAGCTACGTGGGCGACGAAGGCCAGCGCATGGTCGCCGCCGGCCCTGGCCTGCAGGTGGCCACCGGCGATCCCGGCAGCGCGGTATTCGCCGACATTCCCACCGGCAACGGCACGTTCGCGATCAGCGCCAATGCGGCCAATACGGGCAGCGCGGTAGCCGGTGCCAGCAGCGTCAGCAATCCCAACGCGAATCCTTCGGCGTGGGACGGCGGCAGCTACAGCATCGTGTTCACCGCGGCCGATGCATATGAAGTGCGCGACGGCACCGGCACGGTGCTGGACAGCGGCAGCTACGACGCGACCCGCGGCGGCAGCATCACTTTCCGCGGCGCGCAGGTGGCCTTCAGCGGCACGCCCGACGCCGGCGACACGTTCTCGCTGGGTGCGTCCGCGAGGCAGGACGTGTTCACCACGCTGGACAACATCATCAACGCGCTGCGCCAGCCCAACGGCGGCAGCGCGGCCATGCAGAACAGCATCAACACGCAGTTCGCGAATCTCGACCAGGCGATCGACAACATCAGCCGCACGCGCGGCATGGTCGGCGCACGCATGAACGCGCTCGATCAGCAGCGCGGACTCAACGACGACCTGACGCTGCAGTACAAGAGCGCGCTCTCGGACGTGCAGGATCTGAACTACTACGACGCGATCAGCCAGCTTGGTGCGCAGACCACGGCGCTGCAGGCCGCGCAGCAGACGTTCACCAAAATCCAGGGTTCAAAATTGTTCGATTATTTGCGTTGACAACACTCAAGTTTCCATGGTGGGGGTCGAAACAGTCATTGAGGCGGCGGTGTTCCCATCGGAATCCCCGCTGGCTACCACCGCCGGCCACCGGCACCTACGACCCCTTCTGGAGATACTCCCATGGTCATGAGCGTCAACACCAACATCAGCTCGCTGAATGCCCAGAAAAACCTGGCTACCTCGCAGAGCAAACTCGCCACCGCGATCGAGCGCCTGTCCTCCGGCATGCGCATCAACAGCGCGAAGGACGATGCCGCCGGTCTCGCCATCTCCACCCGCTTCACCACCCAGATCAACGGCCTCAACCAGGCGGTCAGCAATGCCAATGACGGCATCTCGCTGGCGCAGACCACCGAGTCGGCGCTGAACGAGGTGACCAACAACATGCAGCGCATCCGCCAGCTGGCGGTGCAGTCGGCCAACGCCACCAACTCCGACAGCGACCGCGCCGCGCTCGACGCCGAAGTGCAGCAGCGCCTGGCGGAAATCACCCGCATCTCCACCCAGACCACGTTCAACGGCCGCCACGTGCTCGACGGCAGCTTCGG
>Ga0070696_100003263_pt1 | contig 10818 bp, 6 predicted proteins | sample KBSK1253metaG_FD_65474 | JGI IMG/M metagenome (GOLD analysis project Ga0070696, IMG submission 65474) | Corn, switchgrass and miscanthus rhizosphere microbial communities from Kellogg Biological Station, Michigan, USA - KBS K1-25-3 metaG | ecosystem: Host-associated > Plants > Roots >... | reverse complement strand
TCTCGAACAAGAACAAGACCCTGTATCACTACTTCAAGCAGCTCTTCGCCCAGGTCACCAACCCGGCGATCGATCCGATCCGCGAAGACCTGGTGATGTCGCTGGTGTCGTTCATCGGTCCGAAGCCCAACCTGCTCGGGATCGACGAGCTCAATCCCCCGCTGCGGCTGGAAGTGTCGCAGCCGGTGCTCGACTTCTTCGAGATGGAGAAGATCCGCCACATCGAGCGCTACACCTCGGGCAAGTTCAAGTCCTGGGAGCTCGACATCACCTACCCGGTGGCGTGGGGCAAGGAAGCGGTCGAGGCGAGCCTCGCCTCGCTCGCGGCGCAGGCCGAGGACGCGGTGCGCCTGGGCTATTCGATCATCGTGATCTCCGACCGCAACGTCGACAAGGACCGGGTTGCGATTCCAGCGCTTTTGGCCTTATCCGCCATTCATCAACACCTCGTGGGCAGGGGCCTGCGCACCTCGACCGGCCTGGTGGTCGAGACCGGCAGCGCGCGCGAGGTGCACCACTTCGCGCTGCTGGGCGGCTACGGCGCCGAGGCAGTGCATCCCTACCTGGCTCTTGAAACCATCCTGAATTCACATTCTGACGATCGGGTGGTGGCGTCCAAAGCCGTCAAGAACTACATCAAGGCGATCGGCAAGGGACTGAAGAAGGTGATGTCCAAGATGGGCGTCTCCACCTACATGTCCTACACCGGCTCGCAGCTCTTCGAGGCGGTGGGCCTGGCGAAGTCGCTGGTCGAGAAGTACTTTACCGGCACCGCGTCCAACATCGAGGGCATTGGCCTCTTCGACGTTGCCGACGAGGCGATCCGCATCCACCGGGACGCCTTCGACCCGGTCGACCCGGTGCTCGCCGCCATGCTCGATGCCGGCGGCGAATACGCCTGGCGTGTGCGCGGCGAGGACCATACCTGGACGCCCGACGCGATCGCCAAGCTGCAGCACGCGACGCGCGACAATAAGTACTCCACGTACAAGGAGTACGCGGCGCTCATCAACGATCAGTCGAAGCGCCACATGACCTTCCGCGGGCTGTTCGAGTTCCGCTTCGGCGAGGCAAAGCCGGTGCCGATCGAGGAAGTCGAGCCTGCCGCCGAGATCGTGAAGCGCTTTTCCACCGGCGCGATGTCGCTGGGCTCGATCTCGACCGAGGCGCACACCACGCTCGCGATCGCGATGAACCGCATCGGCGGCAAGTCGAACACCGGCGAGGGCGGCGAGGACCGCAGGCGCTATGCGCCGATCAAGGCCGGTGAAACGCTTCTGAGCCGTCTTGGAAAGGGAAGAGTCGAATCGGACATCCCGGTGCGCGAAGGCGACTCGCTCAAGTCCAAGATCAAGCAGGTCGCCTCGGGCCGCTTCGGCGTCACCGCGGAATACCTCGCGAGCGCCGAGATGCTGCAGATCAAGATCGCGCAAGGGGCCAAGCCCGGCGAGGGCGGCCAGCTGCCCGGCAAGAAAGTCTCCGAGTACATCGCCGAGCTGCGCTACTCGACCCCGGGCGTCGAGCTGATCTCGCCGCCGCCGCACCACGACATCTACTCGATCGAGGACCTGGCGCAGCTCATCCACGATCTGAAGAACTCGAACCCCGAGGCGGCGATCTCGGTGAAGCTCGTTTCCGAGGTCGGCGTGGGCACCATCGCCGCGGGCGTCTCCAAGGGCAAATCCGACCACGTCACCATCGCCGGGCACGACGGCGGTACCGGCGCTTCGCCGTGGTCGTCGATCAAGCACGCCGGGACGCCTTGGGAACTGGGCCTGGCCGAAACTCAACAGACGCTGGTTTTGAACCGGCTCAGGGGGCGTATCGCCGTCCAGGTCGATGGCCAGATGAAGACCGGCCGCGACGTGGTCATCGGCGCGATCCTGGGCGCCGACGAGTTCGGCTTCGCCACCGCGCCGCTGGTGGTCGAGGGCTGCATCATGATGAGGAAGTGCCACCTGAATACCTGCCCGGTGGGCGTGGCGACGCAGGATCCGGTGCTGCGGCGCAAGTTCGAAGGCAAGCCCGAGCACGTGGTGAACTACTTCTTCTTCGTCGCGGAAGAAGTGCGCGAGCTCATGGCCCAGCTCGGCATTCGCAGTTTCAATGAGTTGATCGGAAAGACGGAGCTGCTCGACACGAAGAAGGGCATCGAGCACTGGAAGGCGCGGGGCCTGGACTTCTCCAAGGTCTTCTACATGCCGAAGATGCCGCCCGAAGTGGCGCGCTTCAACTCCGAAAAACAGAGCCACGGCCTGGAGAAAGCGCTCGATAACCGCCTGATCGAGCTCGCCGCGCCGGCGCTCGAGCGCGGCGAAAAGGTGACCATCGAGACGCCGATCCGCAACATCAACCGCACCGTCGGCACGATGCTCTCCTGGCACATCGCCAGGCGCTACGGCCACGAGGGCCTGCCCGACGACACCATCCATATCCGCCTCGCCGGCTCGGCCGGCCAGAGCTTCGGCGCGTTCCTCGCGAAGGGCGTGACGCTCGATCTCGTCGGCGACACCAACGACTACTGCGCCAAGGGGCTCTCGGGCGGGCGCATCTCGGTGCAGCCGTCGCCAAAATTCCGCGGCGAGCCGACCGAGAACATCATCACCGGCAACGTGGTGCTCTACGGCGCGATCGCCGGCGAGGCGTATTTCAGGGGCGTCGCGGGCGAGCGCTTCGCGGTGCGCAACTCGGGCGCGCACGCGGTAGTAGAGGGCGTCGGCGACCATGGCTGCGAGTACATGACCGGCGGCCTGGTCGCGGTGCTCGGCACGACCGGGCGCAATTTCGCCGCCGGTATGTCGGGCGGCCTTGCCTACGTGCTCGATCTGGACGGCGAGTTCAAGAAGCGCTGCAACACGTCGATGGTGGACCTCGAGCCGCTCGCCGAGGCCGAGGACGAGACCCAGCTCAAGCGGCTGATCGAGAACCACGCGCGCCATACCAACTCGAAGCGCGCCCAGGCGATCCTGGCCGGCTGGGCGCAGTACCGGCCGAAGTTCGTCAAGGTCTTCCCGAAAGAATACCGCCGCGCGCTCGCCGAGCTCGGGCACAGAAAAGTCGCCGCCTAGGGGGATCGGTGGGCAAGGTCACGGGCTTCCTGGAGTACGAGCGCCTGGAGGAGCCGCACGAGCCCAAGGAAACCCGCAAGAAGCACTACCGCGAGTTCTACGCGCGCCTGGACGATCAAGCGGCGGGCGTGCAGGGCGCGCGCTGCATGGACTGCGGTATCCCGTTCTGCATGCAGGGCTGCCCGGTCAACAACATCATTCCCGACTTCAACGACCTCGTTTACCGCCAGGACTGGAAGAACGCGATCGAGACCCTGCACTCCACCAACAACTTCCCGGAGTTCACCGGCCGCATCTGTCCCGCGCCCTGCGAAGAAGCGTGCGTGCTGCGCATCAACGAGGATGCGGTCGGCATCAAGTCGATCGAGCACGCGATCATCGACAAGGCCTGGGAAGAAGGCTGGGTGCGCTCGCAGCCGGCGGCGCACAAGACGGGGAAGAAGGTCGCAGTGGTCGGCTCGGGTCCCGCAGGCCTCGCGTGCGCGCAGCAGCTCGCGCGCGCCGGCCACGACGTGACGGTGTTCGAGAAAAGCGACCGCATCGGCGGCCTCTTGCGCTACGGCATACCCGATTTCAAGCTCGAGAAAGGCGTGATCGACCGGCGCCTCGAGCAGATGCGCGCCGAAGGCGTGAAATTCCGTGCCGGCGTGTTCATCGGCAGCCAGCCGCCGGGCCCGGCCATCGTCAGCGACGCCAAGGCGAGTCTTCCTGCCAAGAATCTCTTGGCTGAATTCGACGCGGTCGTCCTCGCGGGCGGCGCCGAGCAGCCGCGCGACCTGCCGATCCCGGGGCGCGAGCTCGCCGGGGTGCACTTCGCCATGGAGTTCCTGCCGCTGCAGAACAAGCGCGTCGCCGGCGACCAGGAGGTGAAGGACCTGTGGGCCACCGACAAGCACGTGGTGATCATCGGCGGCGGCGACACCGGCTCGGACTGCGTCGGCACCTCGAACCGCCACGGCGCGAAGACCGTGACGCAGATAGAGCTGTTGGAAAAACCTAAGGATTTAGACTACAACCCCGTTTGGCCCTACTGGCCTATCCGGCTGCGCACCTCCTCGTCCCACGAGGAAGGTGTGAACCGCGATTGGTCGCTCGCCACGAAGGAGTTCATCGGCGAGAAGGGCGCAGTGAAAGCGCTGAAGACGGTGCGCCTGGAGTGGCAGGACGGCAAGCCTTCCGAAGTTCCCGGCTCGGAGAGCGTCATCCCCGCGGACCTGGTCCTGCTCGCGATGGGCTTTGTCTCGCCGCTGCAGTCGATGCTCGACGAATTCGGCGTGCAGAAAGACGCGCGCGGCAACGCGAAGGCGCCGAGCGACGGTGAAGGCGCCTACGTCACCTCGGCGGCCAAGGTGTTCGCCGCGGGCGACGTGCGCCGCGGCCAGTCGCTCGTCGTGTGGGCGATCCGAGAAGGCCGGCAATGCGCGCGCGCGGTCGACGAATTCCTCATGGGGTCTTCGGAGCTTCCGCGGTAACTGGGGAACTGAGGGATGAACTGAGCGCGAGCGCCGCGAACGACGCGAGCCAGTGCTCGCCGGCGTAGTCCCCGCCCGCCACGTGCGGCAAGCCGGCCTCGAGATGTAGCTTCGCCTCTTCGTTTCCACCTAGATGGATGAAGCACCAGGCGCGCGACAGGCACAGCCCGTCGAGGTGGCTCTGTTTCGCGTCGGCATGATCGCTCACCGATGGCGGGCGGGAGAGCGGGCCGAGATCACCCGGGAGGAATCCTTCCATCCATGTTGCAAACTCCGGTGCAGGTAGAACACGCTTCATGAGCAGCGCTTCCACCAGCGCAGGTGAAAGAAAATCATCGCCTGAAGGCTCATAGGCCACCGGGTAGTCGCGATCGCCCAAGTACCAGCGCCGCGCGGCAGCGTGGATTGCTTGGGCGAGGGCAGCGTCGCCTGCGGCGTGCGCATAATCGAGCGCGAGCACGCAGGCGAAGGCGGTATTGCCATGGGTGCCGGCCCTCACCGGGTAGGGCGATGCGCGCAGGTAGAAAACGAATCGACTCGCCAACTCCACAGCCAAGGGCGCTACCGAATCGTGCCAGCGTCCGAGACGGAGGAGCTCCGCCTGGAGCTCGAGCAGCCAGGCCCAGCCGTAGGGACGCTCGAAGGTGGCGCCGCCGGGCCCGTTGAAGAAAGCGAGCTCCTTGAGTATCGACGGAGCGGCGAAATGAGCATCCAGGATCGCGTCCATGCCCTGATCCAACGACGGATACAGGCGCCGGAGCCGCACAAGCAGCCAGTGCATGTGCACCGCCGAATGCCAGTCGTAGCTGCCAAAAAAGGCCGGATGAAGCATCCGGGGTCGCCATTCGGCGTCCGGCGCGGCGAGGAGCTGGTCGAGCCGGTGCGGGTACTCGCGCTGGACATTGGCAAGGGCGACCCGCGCGAACGCCTGGGCGAGCTCGGGCGTGAGCACTATTCGCTCGTAGGAGCGATGCGGAACTCGAGCACCGCCGCGTTGCCGCTCAGCGTGTCGGAGAGCTTCTTCAGGTTCGCCGTATCCAGGGTGCGTATGACCATGCGGTATTCGAACTGCCCCACGCCCCGGTTCAGCCGGTAGCTCAGGTTGTGCAGCGAAAAGCCGTGTTCGGTGATGAGCTGCTTGAGCGCAGGCTCCGGCATCACGGAATCGCGCGCGAAGCGCACCATCAGGAGGGCATAGGATTCGACGGGCATGTGCGCTTCGATCCAGCGGAACAGCGACAAGGTGCCGAGCGCGAGCACCGTGCCGGCGGCGGCGGCGAAGTAAAAACCGATGCCGGTGAGGATGCCGATGGCCGCCGTGGCCCAGATCGACGCTGCCGTGGTCAAGCCGCGCACGGTGAATCCTTCCTTGATGATCGCGCCGGCGCCGAGGAAGCCGATGCCGGTCATGATGCCCTGCGCCATGCGGGTCGGGTCAACGGCGACCCGCGTGCCGGTGGAGGCATGGAACCAGTGCGATTCGTAAACCGTCACCAGCATCAGCAGGCTCGAGGCGAGACACACCAGCGCATGGGTGCGAAAGCCTGCCGGCCGGCCGCGATGGCTGCGCTCCAGCCCGATCAATCCCCCCGCAAGGAGGGCGGCGAGCATCCGGAACACAATCTCGAAATATTCCTGCGCCACCGGCCGAGTCTAGGTGAAAACGCTAGAATCGGCATGGATTCAACCGGATGCCGCTAGAAATCGTCGTTCTCGCCGCGGGCCAGGGCAAGCGCATGCGCTCGCAGCTGCCGAAGATCCTGCATCCACTCGCGGGCCGGCCGCTGCTCGCGCACGCGCTCGCCGCGGCGCGCGCGCTCGCGCCGCGCAAGGTCGTGGTGGTGCATGGGCACGGCGCCGAGCGGGTGCGCGCCGCGTTTGCCGGCGAGCAGGTCGAATGGGTGCTGCAGGCCGAGCAGCTCGGCACGGGGCACGCCGTGCAGCAGGCGATGCCGCGCATCTCGCCGGACGCCGAGGTGCTGATCGTGTATGCGGACGTGCCGCTGGTTCGCGCCGACACGCTGCGGCGGCTGGTCGACGCGGCGCGCGACGGACTGGCCGTGCTCACCGCGGAGGTGCTGGACCCCACGGGCTATGGTCGGATCATCCGCAAAGGGCCCGAAACCATCGGCGCGATCGTCGAGCACAAGGACGCCTCGCCCGAGCAGCTCGCCATCCGGGAGATCAACGCGGGCTTCATGTCCACGACCGCACGCCGGCTTGCCGGGGGGCTGGGCAAGCTCACCAACCGCAACGCGCAAAAGGAGTACTACCTTACCGACGTCGTGACGCTGGCGGTGGGCGAAGGCCTCGCGGTGCGCGCGGTCAAGGTCGACGATCCCTGGGAAGTGGCCGGGGTCAATTCGAAGCGCGAGCTCGCCGATCTGGAGAGGCACTATCAACGCCGCGAGGCGCAGCGGCTGCTGGAAGAGGCGGTCACGCTCGCCGACCCGGCGCGCATCGACGTGCGCGGCGAGCTGAACTGCGGTGCCGACGTGGAGATCGACGTCAACTGCGTGTTCGAGGGTAAGGTGACGCTCGCAGACGGCGTGCGCATCGGGCCCAACTGCATACTGCGCAACGTGCGCATCGGCGCCGCAACCGAGATCCTCGCCTTCTCGCACCTGGAAGACTCGGAAATCGGGGCGCGCTGCCGCCTCGGTCCCTATGCGCGCCTGCGCCCGGGCAACAGCCTCGCCGACGAGGTGCACGTGGGCAACTTCGTCGAGCTCAAGGCGAGCCGCATCGGCCAGGGCTCAAAGGCGAACCATCTCAGCTACATCGGCGACTCCGAGGTCGGCAGCAACGTGAACGTGGGCGCGGGCACGATCACGTGCAACTACGACGGCGCCACCAAGAGCCGCACGATCATCGAGGACGACTGCTTCATCGGCTCCGACGCCACGCTGGTGGCGCCGGTGCGCATCGCGCGCGGCTCCTACATCGGCGCCGGCTCCACCATCAGCAAGGACACGCCCGCCGGCCAGCTCACGGTCGCGCGCGCGCGCCAGGTTTCCGTGCCGTCCTGGAAGCCGCCGAAGAAGAAGCCCTAGCGCATGTGCGGCATCGTCGGCGCCGCGGCGCGCCGGGACATCGTTCCGATCCTGGTCGAGGGCTTGAGGCGGCTCGAATACCGCGGCTACGACTCCTGCGGCGTGGCGCTGCTGCGCGACGGAGAGATCGCGCTGGTGCGCACGGTCTCTCGCGTCGATGATCTCGCTTCGAAAATCAAGAAACAGACTGCGGTGACCGGGATTGCGCACACCCGCTGGGCGACGCACGGCGCCCCGGCGACCGAGAACGCGCATCCCATCGTCTCCCGCGACGAGGTCGCCGTTGTGCACAACGGCATCATCGAGAACTACGAGGAGCTGCGTGCGGCGCTGCAGGCGCAGGGTTACCGTTTCGTGAGCCAGACCGACACCGAGGTCATCGCGCATCTCGTCCACAGCCTCTATCGCGACAGCCTGGTCGAGGCCGTGCGCGCCGCGGTCCAGGAGCTCAAGGGTTCGTATGCCATCGCGGTGGTGTCGAAGAAGGAGCCTCACACCGTGGTCGGCGCGCGCGCCGGGAGCCCGCTGGTGGTCGGCGAAGGCAAGAGCGAATTCTTCCTCGCTTCGGACGCGCTCGCGCTCGCGGGCGCCGCCGATCGGGTGGCTTATCTCGAAGAGGGCGACGTGGTAGCCATCAGCCGGGACGAATGGAAGGTTCTGGACCGCGAAGGCCGCGCCGTTAAGCGCGGGCTGCGCACGGTCGAGGCGAGCGCCGCCGAAGCCGAGCTCGGGCCCTACCGGCATCACATGCAGAAGGAGATCTTCGAGCAGCCGCGCGCGGTGTCCGACACCCTCGAAGCAGTGGCGACCCCTACGCCGCAGCTCTTCGGTCCGGAGGCGCAAAAGCGGTTGCAAGACGTTCGTTCGATCCTGATCCTCGCCTGCGGCACGAGCTGGCACGCCGGGCTCGTGGCGCGGCACTGGCTGGAAGATCTGGCGGGCATCCCGTGCAGCGTCGAGATCGCGAGCGAGTACCGCTATCGCCCGAGCGTGCCCGATCCCAACGCGCTGGTTGTCGCCATTTCGCAGTCGGGCGAAACCGCCGACACGCTCTCGGCGCTCAAGCACGCGCGCTCGCTCGGCCAGGAGAATGCGCTGGCGGTTTGCAACGTCGCCACCAGCGCGATGATGCGCATGACGAAGCTGCAGTTCCTCACCCACGCCGGAGTCGAGATCGGGGTGGCGTCGACCAAGGCCTTCACCACGCAGCTCACGGGGCTTTTCCTGCTCGCGCTCACGCTGGCCAAGGTACGTTCGCGTCTCGCTGCCGGGGAAGAGGAAAAGCACATGAAGGCCCTGCGGCACCTGCCGACGGCGCTCGGCGCGGTGCTCGCGCTCGAGCCGCAGGTCATCGCCTGGGCCGAGCGCTTCTCCAAGAAGGAGCACGCTCTGTTCCTCGGGCGCGGGCTGCACTACCCCATCGCGCTCGAAGGCGCGCTCAAGCTGAAGGAAATCTCGTACATCCACGCCGAGGCCTACCCTGCGGGAGAGCTCAAGCACGGTCCGCTTGCGCTCGTCACCGGCGAGATGCCGGTGGTGACGGTGGCGCCCAACGACACGCTGCTGGAGAAGCTGAAGTCCAACATGCAGGAGGTGCGCGCGCGCGGCGGCGAGCTCTACGTCTTCGCCGACGCCGACTCCCGCATCGCGTCTTCTGCCGGAGTGAGCGTGATCCGGCTCCCGGAGCACTACGGGCCGCTGTCACCGATCCTTCATGTGGTGCCGCTACAGTTGCTCGCCTACCACACGGCGCTCGCGCGCGGCACGGATGTCGACAAGCCGCGCAACCTGGCGAAATCGGTTACGGTGGAATAACCTTAGGCCTTGGAGGAGGGCTCAATGAAAGCGACGAGATTCGCCGTCAGCCTGGCGGCCGCGCTGCTGTGCGTTTCGCAGGCGCACGCTCAGATCGAGATCCAGTGGTGGCACTCGATGACCGGCGCGAACAACACCGGCGTGAACGAGCTCGCGGCGAGATTTAACGCGATGCAGAAAGAGTACAAGCTGGTCCCGGTCTTCAAGGGCAGCTACCCCGAGTCCATGACCGCCGCGGTCGCCGCGTTCCGCGCCGGCAACCCGCCGCACATCCTGCAGGTATTCGAGGTCGGCACCGCCACCATGATGGCGGCCAAGGGCGCCATCGTGCCCGTGGCCAAGGTGATGGCGGATGCTAAGGAGCCGTTCGACCCCAAGGCCTACCTGCCGACCGTGACGGGCTATTACTCCGACAGCAAGGGCAACATGCTGTCCTACCCCTTCAACAGCTCGACGGTCGTCTTCTACGTCAACAAGGATGCGTTCAAGAAGGCCGGCCTCGATCCGGAAAAAGCGCCCAAGACCTGGGGTGAGTTCCTCGCCGCGGCGGCCAGGCTCAAGGCCTCCGGACAGGAGTGCGTTTACAGCACCGGCTGGCCGGCTTGGATGCATATCGAGAACTTCAGCGCCTGGCACAACGTGCCCATCGGCACCAGGCAGAACGGCATGGCGGGCACCGACACCGAGTTCCGCATCAATTCCCCGCTCCATGTGCGCCACGTTGCCATGCTGGGGGACATGGCGAAGAAGGGCCTGTTCACCTACAGCGGCAGGCGCAACGAAGCCGAGGCGCGCTTCGCGAGCGGCGAATGCGCGATGATGACCTCGAGCACCGGGGCGCAGGGCACGATCCGGCGTACCGCGAAGTTCGACTGGTCGGTGAACTTCATCCCCTACTACGACGACGTCAAGGGCGCGCCGCAGAACTCGATCATCGGCGGGGCGTCGCTGTGGGTCATGGCGAAGAAGCACGCCGCCGACTACAAGGGCGTGGCGAAGTTCTTTAGCTTCCTGTCGCAGCCCGAGATCCAGATGTACTGGCACACGAGCACCGGCTACGTCCCGATCACGCTGGCGGCCTACGAGATGACGCGCAAGTCGGGCTTCTACGAGAAGAACCCGGGCCACGAGCTGGCGGTGAAGCAGCTCACGAACCGGCCGCCCACGGAGAACTCCAAAGGGCTGCGCTTCGGCAACTACGTGCAGGGGCGCGAGGTGATCGAGGAGGAGATGGAAGCGGTGTTCGCAGGGAAAAAGGAGGCGAAGCAAGCGATGGACGACGCCGTGCGCCGCGGCAACGATATCCTGCGCAAGTTTCAAGCGGCTAATAAGTAATTCCTAGAAGGTGGAAAAGCGGGTCGTCTTTCGCTCCGCCTGGCTGCCCTACGCGCTGCTCGCGCCGCAGATCGC
>Ga0070696_100003258_pt1 | contig 10823 bp, 8 predicted proteins | sample KBSK1253metaG_FD_65474 | JGI IMG/M metagenome (GOLD analysis project Ga0070696, IMG submission 65474) | Corn, switchgrass and miscanthus rhizosphere microbial communities from Kellogg Biological Station, Michigan, USA - KBS K1-25-3 metaG | ecosystem: Host-associated > Plants > Roots >... | reverse complement strand
TCTCCCTTCTCGTCCGGCGCCATGAAAGGCTCGGTGACCGCGTACTGGTGGAGAAGCGGCACCAGCGGTATCCGCACGCCCGCCAGGCGACCGATCTCCGCGGCGTAGATGCCGCCGGCGTTCACCACGACGTCCGTGGCGATCGCGCCATCCTCCGTGCCCACACCGCGCACCCGTCCCCGATCCACCGTGATGCGAGTGACGCGCGCGCCCGTCACGATCCGGCAGCCTCCCCCCTCGGCGCCGTCGGCCAGGGCGCGGCAGAGCCGCGAGGGGTCGATGTAGCCGTCACTCGGCAGAAACGAGGCACCCAGGACCCCGGTGAGGTCGAGCAGCGGAAAGAGGTCCCGCGCTGCCTCGGGGGAGATCAGCTCCAACGGCAACCCGAAGGTGCGCGCCCAGCTCGCCTGGCGGCGCAGCTCCTCCAGACGCTCGGGGCTCGCCGCCAGGCGGAGGCCGCCCGTCTCGCGCCAGCCCGGCGGCACCGCGGCCTCCCGTTCCAGCCGGCGGTAGAGCTCGACACCATACATCATCATGCGGGTCAGCGAGACCGAGGTCCGGAGCTGGCCGACGAACCCGGCGGAGTGGAAAGTCGAGCCGCTCGTGAGATCGGCCCGCTCCAACAGGACCACGTCGGTCCAGCCTAGGCCCACGAGGTGATAGGCGATGCTGGCGCCGCTCAGTCCGCCGCCGATGATGACAGCGCGCGCGTGCGATGGCAGATCAGCCGGCACGGGCGTCCTTGAGCCAGGTCGGGTAGCGTGGATCGGAGGCGCTCTCCTCCAGGCGAGCGAAGTGACGGGTGGCATATTCGGCGTAGTCGAAGTCCAGGGTCGAGATCGCGCCCTGCACCACGCCCCACATGGCCTCGCGGAAGTCGGACATGATCCGCATCAGCCGCAGACAGGCAAACCGGCGCTCCGTACAGGGAGCCCCGAAATACGCCGTGAGCAGCCGCTCGTCGTCCGCTTCCTGGAGGCCGTTGTTGACCGACAGGTTGCCCAGATCGAAGTAACGGTTCCCCATGCCGGCGTACTCCCAGTCCACGATCCGCACCCCCGCGTCATCGAGGATGAAGTTGGCGTTCAGCAGATCGTTGTGGCAGGGCACCGGTGTGTGCTCGGCGCCTTGCAGCGCGGGCGCGATCTCGCGGGCGGTACGCCGCGCCCGGACCAGGCCGGGTGGGAGGACCGCGCCCCGCGCGGCGGCGGTTTCGGCGTAGGCTTCCACGATCGCGAAGGAGTCGAACGTCGCCGGAAAGGACGGGCCGTCATGCACCGCGCGGACCGACCGGGCCACTTCCGCGAGCCGCTCCGGCTCGCGCAGCTCCTCTGGCGGCAGCGAACGGCCAGGGAGGAACTCGGTGACCAGGCAGCCGGCGTCGTCCAGGAAGGCTGCTACCCGGGGCGCGATGCCCAGCGCGGCCGCCGTCATCGCCGCGGCGTGCTCGGCACGACGGTCGATGCCGAGCAGCGCGGATTCCGGACTGGTAATCCGCAGCACGTAGTCGCCGCCACCCAGGCGCACCCGGTAGTTCCGATTGGTAATGCCGCCGCCCAGCTCCTCGGCGGCGCCGGAGCTCTCGCCCAGCAGGGCGGCCAGGCGGTCCATGAGCGCGGCAGGCGGGACATTCACCGGAATAGGCGCTCCAGCCAACGCACCAGGCCGGGTCTCCCGGCGATGATGCCATAGAGCTCGCCATCGGCGTCACGCGAACGATGGACGCAGGCGAACCGTCCGCCGGCCTCCTCGATCAGGACCTGGGTCCCCCCGATGTCCCACACCCGGAGCCCGAAGTCCACCACCGCGCCGATCTTGCCTTCGGCCGCGAGAGTGTGGGCGATGCAGTCGGCATAGCCCCGGACCTGGGGGTGGATCCGCATCAGGCGGTCGAACGCCTGCCCCCGTCTGGAGCGGACGAACCTAGGACGGTCCGAGGCGGAGATCACCTCGCGGGAGCGGGCCGAGGCGGGGAGGTCCCTCACGTGCAGGCGGCGCCCGTTGCACCAGGCGCCGAGCCCGACCGCGGCACTGTAGCAGAGTCCGAGCGCGGGGTGGTCGATCACGCCGACGATCGGCACGCCCTCGTGGTGGACGCCGATGATGGTGCCGTAAAACGGCAACCCGTGGGTGAAGCTGAGGGTCCCGTCGATGGGATCGAGAATCCACTGAAATGACGCGCTGGCGTTCACCGGCGGGAACTCCTCGCCCACAATGCCGTGCTGGGGGAAGCGTCGCCCGATCAGCCCCCGCAGCGTGCGTTCCGCCGCGAGGTCGGCATCGGTGACGTAGCTGGCATCGGCCTTGAGCCGCTTGGCGAACCCCGCCCGCACGTGGCGTAGCACCACCGCCCGAGACCGGCGCGAGAACGTCCGCGCCGCACGCAAGAGGCGCCGGCGCTCCGTGAGGGAGACGGGATGGGGGAGTGGCACAGGCGCAATGTAGCGTGCGCCGGAGAGGCCCGGAACACCGCGCCGGCCGCCGGCGATCTGGACATCGCTCCCGACTCGCGGTACCCTATCGGGGCCCCCGCACGCAGTGACGTCCCGCAGGTCGCGACCGATCCCGCACAAGGAGGGTTTCGATGTCGAGCGGCCCGGTAACGACGGATAGCGCCCGCGATGCTGCCGATCTGGCGCGATTCGGCTACAAGCAAGAGCTCAAGCGCACGTTGGGCACGTTCAGCTCCTTCGCCGTCGCGTTCAGCTACATCTCCCCCTCCACCGGCATCTTCACGCTCTACGCCCTCGGCCTCTCCTTCATCGGGCCGGTCTTCTTTTGGACCTGGCCGCTGGTTGCCCTGGGCCAGTTCATGATCGCGCTCAACTTTGCCGAGCTGTCGAGCCACTACCCGGTGGCCGGGTCGGTGTTCCAGTGGACCAAGTACCTGGCGGGCCGGCGGTATGCGTGGTTCAACGGGTGGATCTACCTGTTCGCCGGCGTGATCACGGTGACCGCGGTGGTGGTGACGCTGCCGATCGCCCTGATCCCGGTCTTCAACGGGCTGGGATGGCCGATGGAGAACTCGCTGGAAAACCAGCGAGTGATCGCGGTGGTCACGCTCATCCTGATCACCGTGCTGAACATCTTCGGGGTGAAGCTGGTTTCCATCGTCAACAATACCGGCGTCGTGTTCGAGATCCTGGGCATGGTGGTGTTCGCGCTCATCCTGGCGCTGTTTCACAACCGGCAGGGCATCGGCGTGGTGTTCAACAGCGGCGGCCAGGACGTGAACTTCAGCACCTTTATGGCGGCGATGTTCATGAGCTTGTTCGTTATCTACGGCTTCGACACCGCGTCGACCCTGGCGGAGGAAACGCGGGACCCCCGGCGCGAGGCGCCGAAGGCCGTGCTGGCATCGATCATCGGGGCCTTCGTGATCGGCGCCATCTTCCTGTGGGGCACCCTCATGGCGGTCCCCGACCTGAAGGAGGCCATCTCCAAGGGCATGGGACCGGCCCAGATCATCGAAGCGAGCTTCTCCCCCTTCTGGGCCACGGTCTACCTGCTGGTGGTCGCGGCCGCGATCTTCGTGTGCTGCTTGTCGATCATGACCTCGACCATCCGACTGGCGTTCGGCATGGCGCGCGACAACCAATTGCCGCTGTCGCAGACGCTGGCCAAGGTGAGCCCGGCGCTCCACACGCCGATCGGGGCCAGCGTGGCCGTCGCGATCCTCGCGGCCGTCCCACTGCTCCAGTACGCGGGGGCCGGCTATATCGCGATCGCCGCGACCGGGATGATCTACCTCAGCTACTTTCTAGGCAACATCGCGACGTTGCGCGCGCGGCTGGGCGGGTGGCCGCGGGTGGCCGCGCCGTTCCGGCTGGGCCGCTGGGGGGTCCTGGTCAATGTTCTGGGCTTGGTCTGGGGCGGCTCAATGCTGGTCAACTTCGCGTACCCCCGGGTGTGCTGCAACCCGAAGCCGGTGGAGACCATGTCGGGCGACGTCCAGCTACTCAATTTCCACAATGGGTTCCTCAACCACACCCCGGTGCTGTGGACCGTATTCGGGATCATCCTGCTGCTGGGAGCGGTCTACTACTTCGCGGTCCAGGCCGGAAAGCCGTTCACTCCGGTTGTGCCGCCGGATGAGGCGGTCTAGGGGGAATGGGGGTAGGCCGCTGGTCGGAGAGCGAAACGGGCGTCACTGGCCGTTCACCACGAAGGCACGAACGGCACGAAGGACACGAAGGCGGCACATTCACCACAGAGACACCAAAACGCCCCCCGAACCAAGGTTCGGGGGGCGTTCGGCCATCGGGGAGCGAAGGCGCTCAGGCCACTAGGTCCCTCAGCCTATCGCCGGTTTCGCCTTCCCGCAGGCGGAGGAGGGCACGATCGCGGAGCTGACGGATCCGCTCCCGGGTGACCCCCATCATCCGTCCGATCTCCTCCAGCGTCCGGCTGTTGCCATCGTCCAGCCCGAAATAGAGCCGGAGCACCTTGGCATCCCGAGGCGGAAGCGCGGCCAAGGCAGCCTCGATGTCCCGGGTCTGGCTGTTGGCCATGGTGGTCATGTCCGTGCTTTCCTGCTCCCCGCTGGTGAAGCGCTCGATCCGCTCGTTGCCCTCGCCGTCCCGGGTGGGATGGTCGAGCCGCACGGCTTCGGAGTTGAGCGCGCTCAGCGAGCGGACCGCCTCGACCGTGAGACCGGTGGCGCGGGCCAGCTCCTCAGTGGTGGGCATCCGCCCCAGCTTGTCCTTGAGCAGGGTGGTCGTGCGACCCAGCCGACTGAGATCGGCCGTGCGATTGAGCGGTACCCGGACAGGGCGCCCATGCCGAGCGATGGCGGCCTGAACAGCCTGGCGAATCCACCAGACCGCGTAGGAGATAAACTTCACGCCTCGATCGGGATCGAACTTCCGCGCGGCCGTCATCAGCCCGAGGTTGCCCTCGCCGATGAGGTCGACCAGGGGCACGCCCCGATTCTGGAACTTCTTGGCCACCGAGACCACGAACCGGACATTGTGGCGAGCCAGCCGTTCCTGGGCAGCCACGTTGCCCTTGAACGCCTTGCGGGCCAGCTCCATCTCCTCCTCACGGTTGAGGAGGGGCACCCGACTGATCTCATCCAGGTACAGGTCGAGACTTTCACGGCCTTCATCGATTGCACGAGCGATCTGCGCCGGTCGCACCGGGCGACGCTTGCCACGTGCTTTCATCGTCACGCTGTTTGCCTCCTCTAGGACTCCCGTCCCCGCACGGTATAAGATCTCAGGAAGCTGAGGCCAAATCCGGGTAAGGCGCGCAAATATATCACCTAACATTCGCAAAATCAACACCTTAGGTAAACCGTGACAGGATGGAGAGTTGCGTCAAGCGGAACTGAATCGCAGCAGGATTGTGACCTGTGAGCGTCGGAACTGCAAATTTGGCAGGATATTGGCAGATTAGGTCAGACTGTGTTCCAGCGTGCAACTCCGTCAGGCTCGGTACGGGGCAACCGCCCACCGTGCCGTGTCGGCCTCACCAGGAAGGCCCGTGCGTCAAGCGGATCCGGTCAAGTCGCTATTTCCCACCCATCATGTCCTGCGCGGTTTCGGTAATGGACGAGGTGGCCCCCGTCCCGCCGGTCGTACAGGTCAAGAGTAAGGAGGACACGAGAGCAGGTGGCGCGCATAGGATAGCCTCGGGAGGTCTGGGTCGGTGCGAAAAGCTCAATGCAGCCCGCTTCCGCCGGCCAGCTGCTTCACCAGATCACCGATTACGTTCTTGGCGTCGCCGAATAACATCCAGGTCTTGTCCGAAAAGTACAACTCGTTGTCGATCCCCGCGAATCCGGGGTTCTTGCTGCGCTTGATGGCGAACACGGTGCGCGCCTTGTCCGCATCGATGATGGGCATGCCGTAGATGGGACTGCTCTTATCCGTGCGCGCCGCGGGATTCACCACGTCGTTGGCCCCCACGACCAGGGCGACATCCGTCTGAGGCAGGTCCGGATTGATCTCGTCCATTTCGACCAGGTCAGTGTACGGAATGTTCGCCTCCGCGAGCAGGACGTTCATGTGGCCCGGCATTCGTCCCGCCACCGGATGAATCGCAAATCGGACGCCGATGCCCCGCTTCTTCAGCTGATCGTAGAGCTCCCGCACCTTGTGCTGCGCCTGGGCCACCGCCATGCCGTAGCCGGGAATGATGACCACCGAGTTGGCCTGTTCCAGGACTTGGGCTCCTCCCTCGATCGTCTCTGCCTTGTAGACCTTCTGGTCTCCTCCGGCCTTGATCTGCTGCACCTGGCCGAAGGCGCCGAAGAGCACGTTGGCAAAGGACCGGTTCATCGCCTTGCACATGATGACCGCGAGGATGAGGCCGCTCGAACCGTCAAGAGCGCCGGCAGTAATCAGGAGCTTGTTATCCAGCACGAAACCCATCGCCACAGCGGAGAGTCCGGCGTAGGCGTTGAGGATGGCGATGACCGTAGGCATGTCGGCGCCGCCGATGGGAATGATCAGCAGCACGCCGAACAGAAGCGCCAGGGCGATAATGACCGGGAAGACCGAAGCGGCCCAGATCGCGGTGGGGTGGAGCACCAGAGCAACGCCGGCCACCGCCGCCACCCCGAGCAGGCCGAGGTTGGTGACGTTCTGCAGCGGATAGGTCACCGGACGCTGGGGGATCCATTTGACCTCCTGCAGCTTGCCAGCTGCCATCAGGCTGCCGGTAAAGGTCAGGAAGCCCAGGAGGATCTCGGCGATGATCGCGACCATGCGAAAGGTGGTGAGATTCTCCGGCGCTTCGGACAGCCAGAGATAGTACTCCGCGGTTCCTACCAGACCGGCGGCCAGCCCGCCGAAGGCGTGCGACAAGGCAGTTCGCTGGGGAACGGCCGTGAGCGGCACCCGCGAGAGCGGAACGCCGACCACGAAGCCGGCGATGATGGCCAGAATGATCCATTGATGATGGACTACCTCCGGCTGGGCCCAGGTAGCAAGGATGGCGAGCACCATGCCGGCAACACCGGCGTACACCCCCCGCCGTGCCGTCACCGGCGCGTTCATCCAATGCAGTGCGAAGACGAAGAGCGCCGTGGCGATGATGTAGGCGAGCGGGACGAGCTGATGCATCATCGGCGACCGTCCTGTCTCGGCTTCCCCTCGGTCTTGAACATTTTCAGCATCCGATCGGTGATCAGAAAGCCGCTGACGATGTTGGTCATCGAGGCGAAGAGTGCGATGGCCCCCATGATCCGGATGGGCCGGGGATAGTCCGCGCCGGTGACGATGATGGACCCCACCACTGCGATCGCCGAGATGGCGTTGGTGATCGACATGAGTGGGGTATGCAGCAGGCGGGACACTCGGCGGATCACGCCGAGCCCGATGAAGGACGCGAGCACGAAGACAAAGAGCTGGTTCCAGAAATCGACGGACTGCATGAGAGGCTCCAACCGCCGCTTTGCGGCGGGGCTAACGGCCAAAGGCTAAAGGCTAGAGGCTAAAGGCTCTGTTCTCAGTGCGCTTACTTCTTGCCTCTCACGTGTCACCTGTCACCTCTCACTTCTCACTTCTCACTTCTCACTGCTGTTCAGCGCTTCTCGTGTCCGTGCGTTGCGCACCTCGCCCGCATGGGTGATGAGCGCGCCCTGCTGGATGTCGTCATTCAGGTCCAGCTGAAAGGCTTTGTCCTTGGTGAAGGCCTGAATGAAGGCCGTCAGATTCCGGGAGAACAGCAAGCTACTGTGGAACGGCATGGTCGCCGGCAGGTTGAGCGGAGCGAGGATGGTGACCCCGTTGAGTCTCACGGTCTCACCCGGACGCGACAGCTCGCAGTTACCTCCGCCCTCCGCGGCCAGGTCTACGACGACAGCACCTGGCTTCATGGCGCGAACCATGTCGGCCGTGAGCAGTCGAGGCGCGAACACTCCACCAATGAGCGCGGTGGTGATCACGACATCTGATTGGGCGCACTGGGCCGCCAGGAGCTCCCGCTGGCGAACCCGGTCCTCGTCGGACAATTCCTTAGCGTATCCTCCTCCCGCCGAGGCGCTCTCCTTGAGCTCGATGCCCACGTACTTGGCGCCCACGCTTTCGATCTGTTCTTTCACTTCCGGCCGGACATCGGTTGCGACCACGTTGGCGCCCAAGCGGCGAGCGGTCGCGATCGCCTGCAGCCCGGCCACCGCCGCCCCTATCACGAAGACTTTGGCCGGCGGTACCATCCCGGCGGCCGTCATCAGCATGGGGAAGTACTTGTTCAACTCCGCCGCCGCGAGCAGTACGCCCTTATAGCCCACGATGCTGGCCATGGAGGAGAGGGTATCCATCGCCTGGGCGCGAGTGGTGCGGGGAATGGCGTCGGTGGAGAACGCGGTGATCTGCCTGGCGGCCAGGGCCCGAACCGCATCGAGATTGCGGAGCGGCATCAGAGACGCGACCAGGACCGCGCCCGGCCGCATCCACCCAACCTCATCCCGGCCCGCCGGTGCCCCGGCCGGTGGCCCTACCTTGAGTATCAGTTCTGCCGACCCCAGCAGCTCCTGCGGAGTGGCCGCGATCGTCGCACCGGCCTCGCGATAGGCCGCGTCGGGGTATCCCGCAGAGTCGCCCGCACCCGACTCGATCGCGACCTCGTAGCCGGCCTGGATCAGCTTCTTGCAGGATTCAGGCACCAGCGCGACGCGCCGCTCGCCAAGGGCGGTCTCTTTGGGTACTGCGATCCGCATTGGAACTCCGGGCTGCTGGAGAGGTCGTCTAATGTTACGCGGATTGGGACGGGGTCAAGGCGACTGGCTCAGTTGACTAACGACTGACCGTGGGTTGACCGTCGCGGCGCAGGTTCTGGGCTGAGCCTGGCTGCTGCCGCGTGCACCGGGCCGTCCTCCTACAGCTTGATCTTGGGCAACTTGATGCCCGGCGCCAGCCCCGCGGTAAGCCGCTTGAGCTCCGCGTTGAGCTGCTGCTGCACCTGATCCAGCTGCTGCTTTTGGGTCTCGACTCGTTTGGTCGCATCGGCCTGCACGGCGGCAATCCGTTGCTTCAGTGGCTCGACCTTATCCTGCACCAGGCTGTCCACCTTCGCCCGCGCCAGCCGCTCGGCTTTGGCCACCTCCTCCCCGATCACGGCCTTGAGTCTGCTCGCGATGGCGTCGTCGAGGTTGCTTGACACCGCCAGGCTGGGGTTCCGTAGCGAACCGCTCACCCGAGCATCGACCTTGAGGTCGTTGAGACCGGACACAACCCGCCAGACCACGCGCTCGATGTCGTTGAACCGGCGCGAGGCAGTATCGGGCGTCCAGGTCACTTGTTTCGAGGCGATGGCCCACCGTGCAGCCAGGCGATCGCCCCGCAAACCGAAATTGAGCCTCACCGCGCCGAGCCCGGGGTCGACGCGGAAGGGCACCCCTGGCAGATCGAAGGCCGGCAGCTTGACCCCGGCCAGTTGCGCCGCCACCGAATCCCTGGTGTTCGGTGTGACATGGTCGATCACTGCGTTCACATCGATTCCGGCGATGACCGATCCAGCCGCGCGTCGACTCGCAGATACCGTCATCGGGTGTCCGTAAAGAGCCGGCGTCGTAGTAACGCCACGCACTACGGCCTGGTAGGCGCCCTTGAGTGGATTGTCGCCCTCGATGGCAAAGTCGAGCTGCCCCAGTTGGAGCAGAAAGTCCGGATAGTGGTGCTCCTTGGGAAATTGAACGGTGGTTCCGGCCATGCGGAGCCGTTTGGGACCGGGCTGCTGCCGCGGAAGTAGCCCCGGAGGCATGTAGTGCTGCGCCAGCTGGGCCCAGTACAGTGCCTGTTGGACCCGGTCGATGCTCACCTTTCCGAAGAACGCCTTGCCGATGTCCGGCGCGTCGAAGCTGGGCAGCTTGAGGAGGGACTTGGCGAAGGCGTAGTCCTGACGCCGGGCGCTATCGAGCGACTGCACCCCCGCACCCAGGGCCTGCACGCCGGTATTGACCGTTCGCTCCAGTCCTTCGACTCGCTTCTTGGCATCATCGAGTTGGCGAAGGGTGAGCCGCACCGACTCGATCGCGTCCTTGGTTCCCTGCAATCCAAGTTTCTTTGGATCGGTGGCAGCCAGGCGACTGGCCATCGCCCGCGCCGAATCCACGGTGCTCTGGATGTTGAGGTTCTTGAACCCCTGGTCCAGGGCCTGGCGGGTCGAGTCAGTGCGACCCACTAGCGCTTGCGCCTGTTTGACCGTGGCCAGCTGAGTCGGATTCAGCACCAGCTGCTTGATGGTGTCGATTGGAGTCAGTTTGAGCAGCGGGACATTGAACTGCTGACTCCACTGGCGCACGCTGCGCAGTAGCTGAGGGGCGAACCCATTTCCCTTGACCGGACGGGCCGGCGTCTTCCGAGTAGTACCAAAGCGCATGCCGTTCAAGGCGAAGCGCTCCACCACCACCTTCTTCTCGGTCAGTGCCTCGGCGTTCAGCTTGAGCCGGATTTGAGCGGCCTCGACCAGGTTGCGATTGGGATTGAAGGGATCGGCCACCTGAAGCGCATCGAGATCGACGGCAGGCTCGGTGGGGTGAAGGTTCAGCTTGCCTACATCGACCTGCGTTCCCAGCATCTGGGTGCTGACTTCTTCCGTGGTATCGCGGGCAAACGGCTCGGCGAAAATCACCACCAGCAGCGCGATGATCCCCAGAAACAGGATCAGCGGCCCGATCGCCTTCCAGCGAAAGATCTGGATCCGCATGGCTCAGTTGGGCCGGAAGAGACGGTACCAGTTGTAGATCTGCGAGGCCGTGAGCGCCTTGTAGAACTTGGACTGTCGGACTCGTTCGCCGATGGTCGCGCGGTAGCGAGCCACGCCATAGCGGGCGGCAAAGAAGATCGGTAGGCTCAGCACCAGCCATCCTACCGCGC
>Ga0070696_100003256_pt1 | contig 10825 bp, 8 predicted proteins | sample KBSK1253metaG_FD_65474 | JGI IMG/M metagenome (GOLD analysis project Ga0070696, IMG submission 65474) | Corn, switchgrass and miscanthus rhizosphere microbial communities from Kellogg Biological Station, Michigan, USA - KBS K1-25-3 metaG | ecosystem: Host-associated > Plants > Roots >... | reverse complement strand
TGTCGTACACCTCCTTTAGATCAGAATCCTCGCCCACCGTATCAATGCGTGCCTGCAGTGGAATAATCTCGTCATCGTACGCCATCACCGCCACTGCCCGAAACTCTAGCCCTTTCGCCAAATGCATTGTCCCAAGGGAGGCAAATCCGCTGACTCCTTCCACGTGTTCATCCAAGATCTTAAAAGGCAGATTGGCGGACTCGGCTGCCGCCTTCGCCCGACTCAGCTGCTCTGCCGACCGCACAAAAATTCCAATCTCGTGCGCTGCCACTGACTCGCTGATTCGCGCGGTTAGCCATTCCCCAACGGTCTTGATCTCCGCCGCCACATCTGCAAATGTCTGAATACTCGGTAATGGTCCGTTGAACACAGAATTCTCCTGTGTCGATTTCGCTTTCTAGAAGGACTGGCAATTTGCCCACAACCACTCTGATCGGCACGTTATTTGAAGGTCCGATTGACATCGTCGGTGACGTTCACGGCGAGATTGATGCTCTTCGTGATCTGATAGAGCACTTGGGCTACAGCGCCGCCGGTGAGCACCCCGAAAGCCGGCGGCTGATCTTTATCGGCGACCTGACGGACCGCGGACCGGACAGTCCGGCCGTGGCTACCCTGGTATCGGATTTGGTCAAACGCGGTCTTGCCCAGTGCATATTGGGCAATCACGAACTGAATCTTCTGCGCCAAGCGCGCAAGGAAGGCAATGGCTGGCATTTTGAGGACGACCACGACCATCGGAAAGGGAAGTTTATCACCGCCCAGCGTCTCGCCGCAGAACAGCGCCCTGCCCTCCACTCATTTCTCGAAAATCTGCCGCTCGCCCTGGAGCGATCAGATCTCCGACTCGTCCACGCCGCCTGGCACAATCCGTCAATAGCCGAAATTCGATCCTCACCATTGACGGCGCTCGGGCTCTACGACGTACATGACAGAGCCGGTATAAAGCAGGCGCAGGAAACTGGACTTGCAGAACGCGCGCATACAGAGCGCGCCGCACACGAAGCAAATCTCGAGAATCTCAACTTTCCCATGCCGCTCTTATCCAACGTCGCGGCACTCGATGAGCTGTATCAATTGAGCAATCCCGTGCGAATCGTCACATCCGGGATCGAGCGAGTCACCGAGAAACCATTCTTTGCCAGCGGAAAGTGGCGGATGGTCGATCGGATTCCGTGGTGGGAGGATTACGACGATTCGACTCCTGTGATCATGGGCCACTATTGGCGTTGGCCCACGCCGGTAGCGCGCGATTCCTATTCACGTGGGGAGCCAGATATGTTTGCACAATATGGGTCGCATCATTGGTTTGGTGCCAAACACAATGCATTCTGCGTTGATTTTGCCGTCGGGGCGCGATACAAAGAGCGCGTTTCGGAATCCACGCGGCAATTTGAGTGCAGGCTGGCTTCCGTTCGGTGGCCGGAGCGAGAACTCGTTTTCGATGACGGCCGAAAAACGCCGCTTGAATAGTTCGCATCGAAAAGGAAGCATAGTGAAAGTGACTTACTACGATGACGATCAGGCGGACTTTGTATACGCGTGCGTTGGTGAAATGGCGCGGAATGGGTTGCTGAGGATCAAATCACCACGGACGAAGCAAACGACCTGGGAATGGATCCCTGCGGGGTCTTCGCATTGGGATGCCGTCCACCAGATGATCTACCGTAATTTCCGTGTTACGAAACTCGGCGAGGCCGAGGCTGCCGCATTACCGCCGCTGCCCGATCCGTGCACGCGACCGGAGCGGCAAACGATTCCAAAGACGGTGGCCTGCGTTCATTACCCGGAGCTGACCGCGTTTTTGAGAACACAGGCGTCCAAATCAGCTCAATACTTCGCGGTGCTTGCCGAAGATACGTATGAGTCTTTCTTTGGCGACGGTGAGTTTCATTATTTTGAGAGTTTGGGTTACACAGAAAACGACGCGCGAGCTCGCCTCACGGAGACGGACTCCGTCTCTACAAAATATCACGTTCGTCAGCTGCTACTCACCCTGGAATCCGACCTGATTCGCGGCGATTTAGAGCTTCAAGTGTTCGATCACTGCACTGTCGAAAACGTGTGCGACGCGGCGAATCGTTTGGCCGCGAACGGCGATTAAAGAAGGCCCCGATGACAAAAGCCATCGGGGCCTCTTAAAGTACCGACGACCGAGGCCACCAAGATGACCAAAGCCGTCGAAACTTGCCCTGCCGTTGCCGTACTTGACCCATCCGGGCCGGGTGCCAGTGATAGCGACCCCGGTGACGCACGCATCGCCAATGGTGACATTGGCTGTGGTGGCAGCTCACGACCCGTCGAAATTATACGGTACGTTTCGTACTTGCTCAAAATGAAGCGACTTGAGGCTTCCGCTGCGGTTAGTCTTAGCGTCCTCGACTACATTCTTCCTAGTTGCAGTCTTTCCTTTGGCCATTTTCGCTAACGCTATCTCGCCCTCATCGGCGGCTATCTTTGTCGCCGCCATTCCGCATTACACCGATGGTACGTTCGGGGAAGGTGGTCGTGTTTCGCCGACGACACGATGCTCCGACAGCACTTTAATCGATCGATCTAGCGCTTCGAGTTTTAGTTCGCTTTCGAGTAGCTCACGTCGGCGATCGAGCGAATTCTCCCACGAGTCAGCCTCGTCGGTTTTCCTGTCTGTAGGATTAGATTGCCACATCGCACGCAGGCTCTCCAAGCGCTCCCGGCATCGCCGAGCACGTTCGGCGTTCAATGGCAAAGCGCCTCCAGGTACCGTCATCTGATACAACAATTCGGCCGGTCCGTCTTCAACAATTTCATTGAGTAACCAATCGGGGTTTGCCTCGTCCGGGATTGGTGTGGGAAGGTATTGCGAAAGGACTGTGATGAAGCGGCGCTGTGCATATCCGACACCGCCGTTCAAAATTACGGCTCGCTGCCAATAGCATTGGGCGTCATTCCCTTGCAAAAGATCCGCGCCGTCCACCAATGAACATCGGGCTGCAAGTACGTCACCCTTTTCTATCGCATCCGCCAGCCGATCCTGCGGCGAACTCTCCATCGCGTCGATTGGAGGCGCACTCATCAGCAACTCATCCAGCAAACGCTTGAAATCCGCAGGGTTTTCGTTGAGAGTTACGAGAACATCGCCTTTCTTTCGTCTCTTGGCCTTGGCGAGCTTTTGAAGGCAGACAGTCACCTCCTGCCTGTAGGCATCGTACTCGAAGCGGTACACCCGGTGCCGAAGAATGCGCCCCGCATTCCGAGAGCCGCCTTGGTGGCTTGGCGCATACCAAATGACGCGCCTTCCCTCGTGTCTCACGATTACCCCGTTCAATTTGTCAGCGCAGCCCGCGTGCCCGCAGGTGCATGTGTCAAAGTGGAACATACCTGCTTCGAAGGTCGAATGGGCCAGATCCCATACGCCAGTCGCGGACGTTTCGAAGTGTTCACCGTTGATATAGATTTCGACGGCCAGATAGCGTTGCTTCTTGCCCTCGAACCTGTCCTGCCATTCCACGCGCAATTGGAGAATGTCGTGCATCGGAGTAGCGGGCAATGAAATTGACTCAGTCACAGCGGAAATCGTCCCTATGTGGTCTGTATTGGCGTAGACGCCATGCCCTTCATCATACCCCGCCGCACAATCCAAGTGGATTTTGCACCAAATGTAAATACTGCTTGATGGTCATCGAGCCCTATAAACACTGATCTTTCGGCAATTGAGATGAGCTCGGTAGTTGCCGATATTCAACGCACCGTTCACCGGAATCATGTTGTGCGCGCGGTCCAAGAGCAGACGTTTACTGTGACCCGTCAGCTTTCCCAAAAGCGGACGGATCGTGATAGCGTGGACGCCTGTATGAAAAGGGGGCTTCGGGGCACTTCAGCCGATCCTCGCAGTGAGCAATGGTCCAGAGGAAGGGTAGAAAGTCAGCGAAGAAACAAGCTGCGCCAAAGAAGGCGGCTGGAAAGAAGTCGCGCCCAAAGAGATCTCCTCCCAAGAAGGCTGCTCCCGAGAAAACCCGCTCCGCAACCACGCGCTCAACCGGTGGCCCTGGATATCAGTTTGAAGACCTCACTGCGGCGTGGCTGATGGTGAAGATGCTGCGCGGTGAAGCCATTCCGGGGATCAATGTACTCGGCGACAAACTGCAGATGCAGACCAATGCTCTCGGTTGGGAACTCGATGACCTGTTGGTGTCAGGATACCCTTCGCGCGGCGAGGAAGCCGCACGGCTTTCGGTCTCGTGCAAAAGCAACGTTCAGGTGTCTTCAGCAGGCTTGCCAGCGGCTTTTGTGGCGGCAGCCTGGATGCAATGGCGGAAGCCAGGTCAAATGCGGCGCGACCGGGACAGTATCGCGTTGGTAACGCGAGACAGGCATCCCGCATTTGCGGCGACATGGGCGGATATCAAAACATGGTGCGCCGATTCAGACATCGATTCCGCGTTGGCCAAAATCAACGCGTCCGCCAAACACAAGAAGATATTCTCCAGCGTTCGTGATCCAGCCGCAGGCACGGAGACAGTTGCGGACGCCAAAGAAGCCGTCGCCCTCATCCGCGCTTTACAAGTGTTTCCGCTGGACTTCCAGCTGGCGCCTTCTCTGACGGAGCATGATGCGGTTGCCACCTGCCGGACTATTATCGCGAGCGGAAAGATGGATGACGCCGTCGCGCTTTGGCAGACGCTTGTTCAGCGGGCCGAGAAAGCGCGACTAAGCGGCGGCACGATCACGCTGGAAGCGCTGTGGGCGGAATTGCGAGTTCAGTTCCGACTGGTGGAGCATCCTGATTTTGCAGCCTCGTCGCTAGCCCTAAAGGCGCTTGGCGACGACTATGTCTCCCGGATTGAGACGGGACTGCCGAACGGAACCAAATTTACTCGAACGCAGCTTGCAGCCGACGTGACGGCGGGTATTAGCAGCAATCTGGTCACGTTGGTCTACGGCAACTCAGGGACGGGCAAGTCCTCCCTTGTTAAGGGTGTTCTCGACTCGCAATTTCGGGATCATCGTCAGGTTTGGTTGGGTCCAGAGCAGGCGGAAGTTGCATTGAGCGAGGTCAAGCGCGGTTCCGTGGGCCTCGACCACCCCTTGCTTAAGGTTCTCGCGAATACAAGCAATCCGCGAAACGTTTTGGTCATCGACTCGGCGGAGCGCGTGGCAGCGGACAGTCGGGCGCGCGTCAAAGCCCTCCTCTCGGGTTTGATCGCAGGGTCAGCGGGCTTTTCTTGGCGCATCGTGATCATCGGGCAAATAGAGGCGTGGGCGGACGGACGCCTACGAGACCTGATTGATGTCTCCCAGCCGACGAAAGATGTGGAGGTCCAGGAGTTAAAATCGAGCGAAGTCACGGCTGCCCTGCGCGCTACGGAGTCCCTGCGTTGGCTGGCATCACACGATGACACGGTAGCAGCGCTAACCAACATGCGCGCCCTCGCCTGGGTCATACAGGCGGAGCGCGCTTTCCGGGCCAAGTCCGCCGGCGTCGTGTCCTTGACTGCCGCAGCGGACCGTTTGTGGAGCTTCTGGACGGATGACAAGGCAGGCATTCAAAATCTACTCATGCGTCTGGCGGAGCGAGAAGCTAACTTCGAGCGCAGCTTTCCGATTAGTCAGATGAATATCGCCGATGCCACCGCACTCGACTCGCTGCCGCGGGATTGTCCGCTGCGCAGAACGCCGACAAATCGAGTCGAATTCGCGCACGATCTCGCGGCCGACTGGGCGCGATTCCAGCAGTTGAAGGAAATCGCGGATGACACTGCCAGATGGACGCCGCTCGCGAGCAATCCCCTGTGGAGCAGCGCTCTGCGAATGTTGGGTCAGTTCCTCCTGCGACAGAAGAGCGGCGACAAGACGGCTTGGGACGTGTCATTCGCCGCCGTCGAAAAGTCTTCGGGTTCGCCACTTGCGGCCGACATTCTCCTCGATGCGCTCTGCCTCGACCCGATGGCGGAGCAGTTTCTGTCGGAAAGATCGGCCCTTCTGTTTGAAAATCGGGGCGAAAGGCTGAATCGACTATTAAATCGCTTCTATCACGTGGCGACGGTGCCAAGCATACCGGAGCATATGCAAGGCGATGCGTCCCTGAACTTGTATCTGGAGGCGCAGTTTCGCAAGCCAATCCTTGGTCGCTGGCTCCGCTTGGCCCCATTTCTCATCTCGCATAAGAAGCAGCTTGCGGAACTGATGTCGATCGAAGTCGCGAAGCTGTGCGAGACGTGGTTGACCACGACTCCGGTCAAACTGACGGAAGACGTCCCGATGCCATACCGACAGGGCTTGGCGGAGTTGGCGTTAGCGACGGCGCGGCAAGTTCAGATTACGAATATCACCTCTCATTTTTTTACCTCAGAATCCGAAAAGGTCATTTACGGCGCAGCCCTTGCGGGCGCTCCGGATGTTCCGGATCAAATCGGCGTACTGGCGCTGGAGTTGGCGCATCGCCGGCCGCTGAACGGCGATGTCGAGGCTGCTGTTAACGGCATCCGGGATCGCGAAGCAAGAGAGCGCGCTGAAAAGATACGCACGGACCCGGATTATCGAAAGCGTATGAAAGAGCGGCAGCGTGCCCCGACGTTCATTTCTGGCACCCGCAAACTGCCGCCTTGGCCGCTGGGCCCGCGTGGTCGTGTGGACCGTGGGTTTCAGGTTGCCTGCGTGAAGTCCGGCGGCCTCGCGCCATTGATGCGGGTAAGGCCAGAGATTGCGGCCGAAGTACTGCTGGCTGTGATTATCGAGGGAGAGCCTGAAGAGTCTTATTCGCGCAGCGCCCCGCTCGATCACGACTTCGGGCTTGCTTTTGACCAAGGCGGCTATACCACCATTTATTGGAAGAGTCCGTTTCTGCACTTTCTGTCAATCAGTCCGACGCATGCGATTGACGCGCTTCTGCGGCTGGTAGATTTCTCCACCGAGCGCTGGAGGCACGAATGGCAAGTCCCGGAGAACGGAGCGGTGATCCGGCTGCAAATGCCAGACGGCACTGTCAAAGCCTACTCGGGAAACGGTCAGGTCCTGAACTGGGCGCAGGATAATTCCACGCGTGCGGGCCAGTTGTTTTCGGCGCTGGCCGCGCTCGAACGCTGGTTGTGCATCGAGATCAACCGTGGCGCGGACGTTTCCGTCGTGGTACGCGATCTACTACAACGAACAGGCTCTGTTGCCGTGCTTGGCGTTCTTTTGAACGTCGGAAAGTACCGAGCAGAGCTTTTCCTGGATGCGTTACTTCCGCTGTTGGGGAGCCTGCATCTCTACATGTGGGATGACCACCGCGTAAAGAGCCTCTCGATGTATTTCGACCAGTTCGCTTGGCTGCGCCAGGGTAAGACGGTGTTCGACCTGGCAAGGGAATGGACGGCGTCGCCCTACAGGCGCGTGCCGTTGCGCGAGGTGGCGCGCAAGCTCATTGCCAAACACGATGCTGTCGCGGCTTACGTTTTGCAGTCCACACAGAAATGGCCCGTCCTGACGGACCGAAAGCAGTCCTTGGAAATCAGAATCCTGAAAGTCGAACTGGACAAGCGGCACTACACATCAAGTGCCGCCGAGGACGGTGGTCCCCGCGTCGAATATCCGGCAGACTTGAAACGTGATGTTGCAGCCTATCAAGACGACGTGTTGCCGGAGATACAAAACATTCAATGGCCTGACGAGTGCGAGAAACTTATCAGGACACAGGGCATCTTGACTGACGAGGGAGCAGGCACTCTGGCCTCCGCATTTAGCTCTCTGTCCGGAGAAAAGGATGCTGAGGTAAAGCTTGTTGGACGCTGTGCTATCGCAGCTGCGCTGATAATCAAGGGTGGAGCCTGCCTATCGGCGAACCCGGGCGTAAAGCAGGAAGTTGAAACTCTCATCGACCAGATGGTTGCCCATATCGGCGACTCGCCGGATGCTTTGAGAGTCTCGGCTTACGATCACGGCCGCGGTGAGCTCAAGTTTGTCGCCTATGTCGTCGCGTACAGATGGCTTGTCGAGCCGGAGGGCGGCGAAACAAGGGAACGCCAGGTGCTGCGGGTGCTCACCTGTTGGAACGATTCGGCGGTCACTACCCTGATGGCGGTCGCGCACAGCAATCGCGTCACATTGGGACATCGATGGTGGCGCCTCCTTGAAGTGGGGTTGCTCTGGTCAGCGTTGTCGTTGCTTTTGCCGCGACACTACGACCCGCCTCCGCACCTCATCGCGCCATGGACGCGTTGGCTACGCTGGCTTCGTACGCGGAAACTGGACGTGCCTGGACGAAGTGTTGCTCATATCAATCCGGTAGCGATCGCCGAGCGCGAGGAAGCGCTGGAGATACTGCGTTGGAAGCGGGGCGCGCGCGGCGAAGCGCAACGTGCCGCCGGCGCCAGGCGTCATTTCGGATTGGAAACGCACTTACTGAAGCGCATATTCTCCTGGCTGTTGAACGGGCCGGCGGCGGAGCCGGAGGACCAGCAGATATTGCTGTCCCTCTGGGATTTCGCGGTGTGGCAGTTGAGCGATCAAAGCGATGAGGATCGCGAGCCTGTGCCGGACGAGTTGGCTTATGAACTGGCGCGAAAACTCGCCGGCCTGGCTTTATCCAGTCCCGTTGAAGTATGCGAAAGATTCTGGAAGCCTGTACTAGCTTTGGGACACAGGGCCCACTATCTCGTCGGCCAGTTCATCAGCTCGTGGTTTCTCGGGATCTCCGAGCAAACGAATGCGAGTGACTTTGGCCGGCGGTGGCAGGCGATGTTGACCTTCGCGCTGGCGCAGGACGACTGGACCAAGGGACGGGGCTGGTACCACGGTCATACCATTTTCCGGCAGCTACTTGGGTTCGGCTTCGAAAGCCAGCTTGCAAGGATTCCAGGTCATCAGGGCGTGGTTTCCGATGCGCGAGGCCTGTATGTTTTGTGGGCGGAAAAATACCTCCCGCGGGAAGAGGATAATCTGGGCGCGTTGTGCCACTTTCTGCAATCGGATACCGGAGCGCTCCTGCGGATTGATGGACTATCGTGGGTATGTCAAGCGGCTTTGCATGACGAGACGGGCGGCGGCCGGTGGTATCGAGATCGCACCGGTAGTGCAATGGTCGAATTTCTGGATGTATTGGTTACGCAAGAGGCTGCTGAAATTGCCAAAAATCAGGCGGTGCGCGATAGCCTGGTTCGATTGGCGGCGCATCTCGCGGCGAAGCAGACGCCTGCGGCGCTTGCTCTGCAAGAACGGATCGCCAGATTACGTTAGCGTCTGATCGTAGCTTGCAGATGGCGAAGAGTCTAAGGCGTGCGCCTCTCGTATTCGGAACAGGCAGGCGCCCTTTGGCAGAGTGGGCTGTCTAGTCGACCGCGGTCGATGTCGTGGTTTCAACGTTGGCGTCGACCTGGCGGCTCCGGGTCGGGCGCTTGACTACATCCGTTTCCCGGTCGCGGGCGCGGTGGCGTCGGCGGAGCGAAGAGGACATTCATGATCGGCCGTTTCGGGTCCGACTCCGGCCTCACGAATCGTCAACAGTTCCGTGTAGATGCCGGCCCGCGCGCGAACACAACACCGCTGGCGGTCATATTCACGGCCGTCGCGAACGCCGCGGCGGAACCAGGCGTCGGCTGCGCGCAATGAGCTTTGGCGCACGGCGAAATACTGGCGTGGTCCGTATTCCACGCTCTATTGCAGCCACGACTGCCGAAGTCCGCGCAGCATGGCACGTCAATATGGGATGACTGCCGGCGCCGGGTTACCTAGATTTCGGCAAACATTCGCTGCTCATGCCTGCCTCGCAATGATCTCTGCCGGGAATTCCGATGATTTTCCCGGGTCGGGCTCGCAGCGAAGCCCAATAGTCGCCCGCCCGCTCACTTTGAAACCGCAGGCACATATGATCGTGGGTGCTTGCCCCACCCTCTCGATGCCGCACTCCGCACAACGATACAGCCGCGTCGTCGGTGCGCCGCCGTCTAGATCGGGCAGCGCCCGGGAAAGCACGCGCCCCATGCAACTGACACAGACATGCGGCTCGATGCGATATGAATCCAACATGCTCATCCCGGGCCACAATCCGAAGCGCGCGTAACTAACTCAGGGCGATCCGCGGTCCCCGCCCATGCGAACGCGACGCTGTGAACAGCGTCCCGTAGAGTTGCGACGACCAGCTCCGCGGCGCTCGTGGTCCGATCGGACCGAACCAAGTGCACGCGTCCATTCGAGAAGTAGAACACCCGGCGTGCGGCGAGCGGCGCAAGTTTCGTCGGCATCATGCCGCGGGCATTGCGGCCGCGCATGAGCTCGCGCTCCCGATTGAAACAGCTCACACACAAATTCTGATGGATCAGCCTCGCCGCACCTCGAATGCAGCGCGCGCAAACCAAAGCGCCCCTGATCGGCGATCGGCTCGCGTTCGATACGCCGGCATGGGTAGTGCCAACAAAACAGGAGCGGCACGTTGTGAAGCGCTCGCTGCGTCCCTCATTGGCTGCGCGCCACATCTCCGAGCATGCCGACGTTCTGAGGCCGGCGTGGAGCCTCGTGCAGTCGAAGAATGCGACTCCCGGAAGTTCCGGCACAACGCGGTACGCAATGCCAGCCGCCTGGCCGGGCGAGCGCCCCGCGTTTTGAAGTTCACTCTCGCTCACGCATCGCTCCCATTGCTACAAGCATTGTTAATACCGAGCCGCTACGCAATTGATGCACTCAACCGTCTGAGGTTATCGATGATGCGACGGGCAGCGTCCGGTGCCTCCTGAGAAATTTCGGCAATCACAGCCGAAAAGAAAGCGCTTCCGCGAGCATTTTCAATTATCCGAGATTGTAGTTTGACCCGCCTCGATATCAGGAAATATCTCAATCTGATCGACCGATCAAGCAGGGCAGCGTTCCGTAC
>Ga0070696_100003255_pt1 | contig 10826 bp, 8 predicted proteins | sample KBSK1253metaG_FD_65474 | JGI IMG/M metagenome (GOLD analysis project Ga0070696, IMG submission 65474) | Corn, switchgrass and miscanthus rhizosphere microbial communities from Kellogg Biological Station, Michigan, USA - KBS K1-25-3 metaG | ecosystem: Host-associated > Plants > Roots >... | reverse complement strand
TCCTGTGGCTGATGGGTGCATGCGCCGCGCTGGACACCGTTAACTATTACTGGCAGAGCGCTGCCGGTCAGTGGGACCTCCTGTCCCGTGCACGACCCATCTACGACGTCATCGCCGAAACCGACGACGCAGGGCTCAAGATCCGTCTCCGGCGAATCGCCGAGATGCGGGCGTTCGCAAGCCGTGAGTTAGCGTTGCCATCGAACGGCAGCTCCACGCGCTACACGGATCTCGGGCGGCCGTTCGTGAGCTGGACGGTATTTGCTACGCCGGAGCTTTCATTGGCGGCCCGTCGATGGTGCTTCCCCATCGCGGGATGCGTCGGCTACCGGGGATACTTCAGGGAAACGCAAGCGCAGGACGAAGCTTTGCGGTTGCAGGCCGATGGCGACGACGTTTACATCGGTCACATTCCCGCCTATTCGACCCTCGGTTACTTCGACGACCCAATTCTGTCGTCTTTCGTGCGCTGGCCCGAAACCGACGTAGCCCGACTTATTTTCCATGAACGCGCCCACCAGCATTTTTACGTCCCGGGCGACACGGTATTCAACGAGTCGTATGCCGTCACCGTCGAATCGGCCGGACTGGAACGTTGGCTGGCGCACGAGCACAAGCCCGAGCTATGGAATCAATTCGAGCGCAGCGAACGTACGCGCGCCGAATTCGATGCGCTGGTGCGCGAAACGCATGCGCATCTCGCCGCAATCTACGCAAGCTCCGCAACGGCAGCAGAGAAGCGAAGACGCAAGGTCACGGCGTTTTCCGACTTGCGGCGCGCCTACACTTTGGCGACGTCAGGCGATCCGGGTCTGGCGAGCTACCAGCAGTGGTTCTCCCAGCACCTGAACAATGCCAAGCTTGCGGCCGTCACATTCTATACGGACCGGGTGCCGGCGTTTCGCGCGATCCTGCACGAGGAAAACGGCAATCTCCTCGGCTTCTACGCCCGGGTGCGACAGCTTGGCAGCATGCCGAAGGCGCAGCGCGATCGTATCCTGGACCGTTATCAGGCCCTCGATAGCGCAAGTCCATCGCTCCGGCAAGCGAGCAATAGAACCGCCAAGCTTCCTGACGCCGGGCGATAACGGGGATGCGAACCATGTTGATGCAGCAACTAACGATTGCTGCACTCGCCGTAGCAGTACCGAGCGCCGCGGGCGCGCAGTACACCGGGAGCGACAGTCAAGCGGCGAACGATTTCATGCAAATCCAACTGATGCATGCTCAGATACATGCGCTGCAGGCTTATACGCTCTGCCTTGCAAGTATCAGCGCTGCGACTCCGTGCCAGCCACCTCGGCCGCTTCAATTCCCGTCATCGCCGGCGCCGCTGTCTAATCGTGGTGGGTCCAGGCAAACGATGATCGATTCAGCCGAACGCAACCTCAAGGACGAGGAAATCCGTGCGATCAAGGCGCACGGTCAGTGCGTCAGGACCAAGAGACCCGATACGTGCGGTCCTCCTCCATGAAAACGGGTCACTTCGATGCGAGCCACATCATTTCTCGGTTCTGTTTCGGCACGTACGGGGACCCACGCCTCGGGCGATCTGCAGTCTGGGTGATCGAACCGTTCGTCGCTTGTGCAACCTGCGATATGGAAGGATTAGCAAGATTATGAAAGTTTTAGCAAGCGTGTGAAAGCGACGCCGCGGGGGCGTCGGTACATTCCGACAGCAGCGTTTGACCGGCGCCGTTGAAAAAACGACCAACATGCAGCATTGCCCGTTTTTACTTTCTGACAACAAAAAAATGCGCGCCCTGAAATCCGTTTGCATAGCGCTGCTTGCCGTTCCGGCCGCCGCAGTTCACGCGGAAATCTATGCATGTACGAGCAAGACGGGCATGACCGTCTACCAGAATTTCACCTGCGATGTGGATTCGATAGGATCGCCGGCGACCGGCGCGCCGAATAACTCGGCGCCTGTACCTTCGTCGTCAAGCGCGATCCGCACAAGCCTGAAGCCGGTCTCACGTCAAGGTGCGGTGCCCCCGACCACGCGTAACGGGTCAGCGGAACCGCGAATCGGCATGTCGACCAACGACGTGAAGGCACTGTGGGGCGAGCCTGAAAGTAGCTATCAGGACGAATTGGTCGACGGGCGCGTCGAGATCTGGTCGTACGGCGGCTCGCGCGCCGTACGTTTCGATCCCCGGGGTCGCGTGGTCCGGGTCGAACATTAGCGCGCCGACATTATTCCGATCAACGCAGTGTCTCGTCATGAATACCGGGAGACTTGGCAATACCGTTGAATGGCCAGCACCGAGGCTGGGGCCCGTATGAACTCGGATCAACTGGAGGAGTCATGAAGCAACGCTCGGAAATACCGCATCGCCGTACACGCTGCGCAACGGCCGTCGCCGGCGCGCTTGCGATCGGAACATTCAGCATCATTTCATGGGCGGCCAACGATCTGGATACGCCGACCGCGAAAGCGGGATTGGATACCAACGCAGCGGCAGTACACAACGCCAAATGGCTGGGCCACAACGACCTGCAGGGTCGCGTGACGTACCAGACCACCGTGCACACATATCCGAACGGGCGCGTCATTGCCTTCGCCGGTCATTTCAATGCCAACCCGCCGATGGTCAATCCGCTGACTGGGGTAGCCGAACGAAACGGCACGTCGCTCGTCGATGTCACCGACCCGAGAAATCCCGTCTATTTGCAGCATATTCCGGCGGACAAAGGCGGCGCCCGCATGAACATGCTTTGCGATGGCAGCGTTCTTCCGCATGGTGTCGCGGGCCATGTCTATCTGCTGCGTGAGAACGGCGCGGTCTCGCACGAGGTGTGGGATGTGACCGATCCGGTCCATTCGACGCTCGTATCGACGCCGGTACAGGGACTGGACGTCACTCACCGAAGCTGGTGGGATTGCAGAACGGGTATCGCGTACATCGTCGGCGGCGCAACCCGCTCGAAAACCGCTCCCGATGGCTGGAATCCGAACAGCAGCCCGGATCAGCACCTGAAGATATTCGATCTCAGCGACCCGACGAAGCCGGACAAGATCATGGACTTTGGCTTCCCCGGCCAGAATCCGGGCTCGACCTTTGTCATGCCGGGAACCGAGAACACCACCAAGACCGTACCGCCGGGCGTACACGGTCCGATCGTCGTATCCACGTTGAATGGCAATGCGGTCGCCGGCGGAAAAGCGATCAACCGGCTGTACATGCCCTACGGCGTCGGTTCCGACGGCATCATCCAGATCGTCGACCTGACGAAGATGCTGCCACCGACGACATTGTCCGGAAAAGTATACGTCGGCGCCGGCACCGGCCACTATGTCAATCCGGAAAGGCCCACCGATGCCGAATTGCTGCAAGGCCAGATCGGTGTCATCTACATGCCGGGGGTCGAAGGAGGACACTCGTCGATGCCGTACTACAACATTCCGCTCGCCCAGTACGCGAACTTTACCGATAACAACGTGCGTGACATCCTCGGGGTGTCATCCGAGGAAACGGACAACCGCTGCACCGGGTCACCGCATCTGCTGTACCTGATGGACATCACGCAGAAGATCGGTCAGGGAGGAAGCACGAGCGCCGAGCAGCATCCATGGCCGATCTCGACCGTCACGGTGGACGACTTCTCGCAGCGGCCGAACTTCTGTTCGCGCGGCACGCGGTTCGGCGTTCACTCGATGAACGAGAACTTCAACGATCCGTATTACGGCAAGTTAATGGTCAGCGCGTGGTTCGACGCGGGTCTTCGTGTTACCGATATTCGCGATCCTTACCATCCGGTTGAAGTGGCCTATTTCATTCCACCGGTCAACGCGAACACGCAGCCAAGCAGCGCCACCATTGATGGTGTCACGTATACATCGAAGGACGTTTCCTGCGACAACTCGTACGTCGACGACGATGGTCTGCTCTATTGTGGCGATCGCGTCGGAGGCGGCCTCGATATCGTGCAACTCACCGGGCAAGCCGCGCAGATCGGTGGAATTGTGGGCAAGCCGCGAAACCACTGACGGCGGGGAGGAGATACTGCGGTAACTCGATCTTCTTCCCCACTGGCTCGGTGCGAAAGCCCCGAGCCAGTTTCGTTTTACGTCAATGCACGTGCGCACCCTGGTGATACGTCGCGGTCGCCGGCGCGTCGCTTTCTATCTTTCGAAGATTGCCCCGGTTATCCTGGCACACCGTCTGGCCCTTGTAGTCCACGGCGTCCTCGTCTTCATCGGTCTGTTGCGCGCAGAGTTGCGGCGCCCAGTTGTCGAAGCGTTTTTCAAGTGCCTCTCCATGGACGATCCAGAAGGCGGTGTCGATCTTCAATGCATCCCCGAGATTGGCTTCTGCGGAGGGCAGCGTGCTCGCGAGTGCCGCGTCGAGCAACGGCAGCGCCTTCTTGTTGGTCGGTCCGTAGGCGAGCTCCTGCGAGAACGCTTTCTGGTTCTCGCCCTGGCTCGCGAACGAAATGAACCGGTAAGCGTCGGACGCCTTGCCGGTGTTTTTCGGAATGGCCCAGCTATCGACGTCGTAGAGGCTCTTGTTCCACGCGACACGCAGGTTCGAGTGCCGAGCCTGTTCGCGATTCAGCCATAGCGTATACGCGGGCGTCATGACAAGGCGCCCATCCTCGAGGTAGAGCTGCGGGTCCGGCGCGCTGGTCCACCAGATCACATGGTCCTTGATGCCATCGAGTTTTCGGAACGCGCGGTCCACGCCCTCCTTGGTCGCAAGCACCTTATAGACGTTTTCAACCGGTACGCCGTCGGCGAGTAGCGCGATTTCGAGCGTGTACTTCGCGCTGCGACGCAAGCCACGCTTGCCGGGAAATTTTGCGAGATTCCAGATATCGGCCCACGAACGCGGGGCCGTTTTCAGCTTGTCGGCATCGTACGCAAGCGCCACGGACCAGGCAAATATCCCAACGCCGCACTCGGACAACGCGCCCGGTATGAAATCCGACTTCGCTATGGCGATCCTGCTGTAGTCGAGCTTTTCGAACAAGCCGTTTTCGCAACCGAGCTGCAGCGTCCTCGATTCGACCTGGATCACATCCCAAGGGGCGCCGTCGGCCTTTGCCATCTGCTTGAGCTCGGTCGTCTGGCCGTCGTAGGAAAGCGACTTCACGTCGATGCCGGTCGCGGCCGTGAACGGACGATAGTAGGCGTGGGTCAACGCCGCTTGATCGGCACGTCCGAACGAAATTGCCGTTATCGTGCTTTCGGCCGCGGCAGCACCGCCGGCCCCGAGCGCGCAGACGAGCGCGCATGCGATTGTCTTCATAGGCTCCTCCAGGGTATTGCCGTTGCATTGAAAGTTGCAAGCTTGCCGCGGCCTGGCGATCGATTTGGGAACGGCGCGTGACCACCTGCATCGCCTGTCACCAGCGCGGCATTATCGATCTTCGCGGGTAAGCGGCGCAATGACGCGCGTGCAAATTGGACGAGCCCGGTGCTATGCTGTCAGCGCTTTGCGCCTCCACACTCGCTTCATGGCTTATCCAGTGAGCACCGGCCTTTTCACAACCCTTACTTCGCATAGTTCGGGTCGTGGCGCCCGCCGCTGGCGCAACTGGATCGCGTCGTGCGCGCTCGTCGCCCTTGCCTGGCCGTCGCTCGGGCCGCTGCCGTGGGTCGTCCTCGATTTCAACGGAACCCATGTGGCAGGACATCACCATGTCGGTGAAGCGCCCAATCACGATGATCACCGCGATCCATCGTCGATCCCGGGCAGTCCGACGCATCCGCTCGATCACGACTGCCCTGAGTGCCTGGTGCTCCAGCACTTGTCGCGATGCGTCCTTCCCGCATTCGCGGTCAGCGTCATACCGCCGCCGTTTATCTGCGACGTGTCGCCGCGCATTCCTGTCGCGTTGCCGCCGGCGCAGGTAACCGCGCATCTTCCGCCCGTCCGAGCGCCTCCCGAAGCAACCGCCTGAGCCGTTTTCGCCGGACGACCAAGCGTCGCCCATGTCGCATCGCCCGTGGTTGGGCGCACGGCACGCGAGAACGCGTCGTCGTCCCAGTCGATCGTTTCTGGAGGATTCACAATGAACGTCACGTCGATTTCGGGCGCCGTCTTCGTCGCCCTGTGCTGCACGATAGCGACCCCGGCCTACGCGCATGGATTCGCGGGCAAGCGGTTTTTCCCGGCGACGCTCGCCACCGACGATCCATTCGTCGCCGACGAGTTGTCGCTGCCGACGATTTTCTATCAGAAGTCACCGGCGAGCGGCGGAGAGCCGGCATCGCGCGAGACCGATTTCGCGATCGACGTGTCGAAGCGAATCACAGAAAACTTCGGTATCGGCCTCGGCGCCACTTACAAGACGATCCGATCCGAGGGCGCCGATACGCAACGCGGCTTCGACAACCTGGCGGCGAGCATCAAGTACAAGTTCTATGAAAACGACGCGCACGAAGCAATCACGTCCGCTGGCGTCGACTGGGACATCGGCGGCACCGGTGCGCGCCGGGTCGGCGCCGAATCGTTCAGCACGATCACACCCGGCATCTTCTTCGGCAAGGGATTCGGCGATCTTCCGTCCGACATGAAGTTCCTTCGGCCACTCGCGATCACCGGCCTCGTCGGGATCGGGATCCCTTCGCGAAGCAGCACGACGACGATCAGCGACGACGGCGACGTCGACATCGAGCGCAATCCGCACACGCTCCAATGGGGCTTCTCCCTTCAATACAGCCTGCCGTACCTGCAGTCGTTCGTGCAGGATGTCGGACTGAAGGCGCCGTTCAACCGGATGATCCCGGTCGTGGAATTCGCGATGTCGACCGCGCTCGACCGCGGCGCCAGCGGAACGACGGGCACCGTCAACCCCGGGATCATCTGGGCAGGTCAGGACATCCAATTGGCAATGGAAGCCGTAATACCGGTCAACCATCGCAGCGGCAACAGCGTCGGCGTACTCGCGCAACTGCATTTCTTCCTCGACGACCTGTTTCCGCAAACGATCGGCCGGCCCCTCATCCGATGATCGCCCCGGCGCGCTTCGCGATTCTGCTGCTCGCCGCCGCCATGTGCATCGCAAGCGCGCCGGCGGCCGCACACGCGTTCCTGGACCACGCGCTGCCAGCGGTCGGCAGCACCGTGCACGAATCGCCGCGCGCGATCCGCCTTTGGTTCACCGAGCAGCTCGAGCCGGCGTTCAGCAGCGTCCGCGTGCTCGACAAGAGCGGCAAGGAGGTGGATGCCGGCGACTCGCATGTCGACGCCGCCGAACCGATGGTCCTTGCCGTGTCGGTGCCGGCCCTCGCGCCGGGGACGTACCGTGTCGTCTGGCGCGTCGTCTCCGTCGACACTCACGTGACCGAAGGAGACTTCACGTTCGACATCGCCCGGTGATCGTCCCCGTGGGGGGCTTCTGGCCATGAATGCGCCGTTCGTTGCCGCGCGTGCATTGCATTTCGGCTCGGCGATGCTGGTGTTCGGCGAACTGCTGTTCGTCTCGGTCGTCGCGTCCTCGGCGTGGCAACGCGCAGCTGCCGCGCAACCGGGCAAGGGCGGCGCCCTCGAGCGCCACTTGCAAGTCGTCACCGCGTGGGCGCTCGTCGTGAGCGCGGTATCGGGCGCCGTATGGCTTGCGATCGAGGCAGCCAGCATGGCAGGGACGACGCTCGCGCGCGCGATCGACGTCGGAACGCTCCGGCTCGTGCTGCGCGAAACGGAATTCGGCCACGTGTGGCTGCTGCGGACATTCGTGCTCGTCATGCTCGCGCTGTCGCTGCCCGCGATACGACGCGCGACGAGTGATGCGACACGACTGCGGCGTACGCGCGTTGCGCTGCTGCTTGCGGCGGTCTATCTCGCGACACTGGCGTGGGCGGGCCACGCCGCTGCCACGATGCAGGGGGCGCTGCGCGCGTCGCATCTCGCCTCCGACATGTCGCATGCGCTCGCCGCCGGCGCATGGCTGGGCGCGCTTCCGGCGCTCGTCTACTGCCTGAGGAGCGCCCAGACGAATGCCGCGATCTGGGGCGTCACGCGGCGCTTTTCGATACTGGGCATCATCAGCGTTTGCGTACTGCTCGTAACCGGCATCGTGAACGCCTGCTTTCTCGTGGGCTCGTTCGCCGCACTCTTCGGCACGCCGTATGGCCGCGTCCTGATCGTCAAGCTCGCGGTGTTCGCAGCGATGCTCGCGCTGGCAGCGCACAATCGGTGGCACCTGACGCCGCAGCTCGCGCACGGCGATGCCGCCGCACGGCAATCGCTTCGCCGGAGCGCGCTGCTGGAAATCATCGGCGGCGTCGCGATCGTCGCCATCGTCGGCGCGCTCGGCACGATGATTCCCGGCGCACATCAGTCGCCGGTCTGGCCGTTCAGCTTCGCGCTCGATCTTTCGGATCCCGCGAGGCCGGCGATCATCGCGCTCGCGGGGATTGCGCTGGCGGCGCTGATCCTTATCATCATGGGCGTGCGCCGCCGCTTTGCACGGTTATGGATTCCCGGATCGATTGCGCTGCTGCTTTCCGCGGTCACGTCCGGCTGGGTGCTGGCGGTGCCCGCATTTCCGACGACGTACGCGACTTCGCCAGTCCCGTACACCGTGGACGCGGTCGCACGCGGGGCTTCGACGTTTGCCCGGGATTGCAGCGGATGCCACGGCGCCGATGCGCGCGGCGATGGCGCCAGGGCGGCGTCGCTGCCGATGAAGCCCGTCAACCTCGCCGAGCATGCGTTGCATCACCCGCAGGGCAACCTGTTCTGGTGGATTGCGCACGGGATTCCCGATACGCCGATGCCGGCATTCTCGCCGGCGCTCTCCGAGACGCGGATCTGGGAAGTCGTGCAATTCCTGGTGGCGCGAGCAAGCGCCGAAGCGGCGACGTCGCTCGGACCCCGCGCCGATGTCGCTTCGATGAGTACGGTGCCGGACTTCAGCTACGAGCGGCCCGCACAGGGGCAGCGCACGTTGTCGGCCGAACACGCGCCGGCGCTGATCCTCCTGTATTCGCTGCCGCAGTCGCGCGCGCGCCTCGACGAGCTCGCGTCCGATCACCGCGTGTTGCACGGCAACCTCCGCGTCGTCGCGATACCGTTCGCCGCATCGCAACCACAACCTGCCGCAGAGACGAACGCCCTGATGCAGACGCGCGTCGATCCTGAAGTCGCTTCGGTCTATGCGATGTTCGCGCGCACCACCGACGGCTCGCAAGCCTCGCATGTCGAATTGCTGGTCGACGGCGCGGGCGTTCTGCGCGCGCGCTGGATCGGACCGCCGGCCCGTGGCAGCGACCGCGATGCGGAGATCCTGGCGGCCGCGAGCGAGCTTCCCGAGCCACCGACGATGCCCGCGATGATGCATCACATGCGTTGAACCGCGCCAGGGCGCTATCGACCCCGCGCGCGAAAAAAACCCCGCAGGCGCAAGCCCGCGGGGTTGAAGACTGTATCAATCAGGAGGAGAGAATTGATACAGAGGAGACACCACCAATTCTGAACTGGGGACCGCCCCGCGCGGATTCAAGGCCGCGCGGATCGCAACGGCCGGCGCGAACCGGCCTTGCCTCGGCAGCTTAAGCGCGCTTCGTCTTCGATACGTTCGCTGCGTTGGCGGCGGCCTTGGTGGCCGACGCGGTGGCGGCGCGAACGCTCGCATCCGCGAAGTCGACGACTTGCTTCGTCGCCTTCTGGAACTGGTCGAATGCGGCGGTCGACGCGGCAAACGTCGACTTCAACGCGTTGACGGCGACATCCGAGCCGGCCGGCGCCGATTGGCTGGCCTTCTCGACCCATGACGCGACGCCTTTCGTGTAGGCGTTCCACGTTTCCTCGGCGAGCGCCGAAAATCCGGCTTGCGCTTCCGTCGACAGCTCATACAGCGTACGGGAGTATCCCGTCGCGCTTTGAACGCCGACTTCGGCGAGCTTCGCGCGAAGTGAAAGCAGTTCCTGGACGTCCTTGACCGACGCGGCGGCTTGCGCGCCTTCGACCGCTTGCGCGATCGCGAGCTTGGCCGCGTTGATGTTCAGGCTGACGAGCTTCTCGGCGTTCTCGATCGAGAACGACGCGAGCTTGATCGCGTTCGATACATTGGCCTGGTTGAATTCCGTGAATTGTTCCGATGCGTTGTACATTGCTTGCCCTTTCAATGGCGGGTCCATCGACCCATTGGCCTTTGGCAGGACCGGTACATTCACCCTTCCCGCCTCGAATCCGGTGCGGCGAGTGCCCTGTCCGAAGACGATTGCTGCACCGCACAAAACCCATTGTAGGGATGGCCGCAAGGCAAGTCAAGTGTTTTTTGTGCAGTGCACCATTTACTTTATGGCACCCCCGGAAGCCGTTTTCAAAGTTTAGACAAATCAGGGAGTTATAATATCGGCCTCTCGGAGGCATCGCATCGATGGCGTCGGACATCCGCACGATCAAGAAGTACCCGAACCGCCGGTTGTACGACACGGCCAACAGCGGCTACATCACGCTCGCCGACGTCAAGCAGATGGTGCTCGAAGGCATCGAGTTCCAGGTGGTCGACGCGAAGAGCGGCGATGACCTGACCCGCGCAATCCTGCTGCAGATCATTCTCGACGAGGATTCGGCCGGCGTGCCGATGTTCAGCTCGGAAATGCTCGCGCAGATGATCCGCTTCTACGGCAGCGCCCAGCAGACGATCATCGGTCAATACATCGAGCAGAACGTGCAGGCGTTCCTCGCCATCCAGAAGAAGCTCCAGGAGCAGGCGAAGCAGGTCTACGGCGACAAGATGATGCTGACACCCGAGCTCTGGAAGCAGTTCATGCAAATGCAGGCACCCGCGATGCAGGGCATGCTGGGCAACTACCTCGAACAGAGCGCGAAGCTCTTCATCGACATGCAGCAGCGGATGCAGGACCAGAC
>Ga0070696_100003250_pt1 | contig 10830 bp, 12 predicted proteins | sample KBSK1253metaG_FD_65474 | JGI IMG/M metagenome (GOLD analysis project Ga0070696, IMG submission 65474) | Corn, switchgrass and miscanthus rhizosphere microbial communities from Kellogg Biological Station, Michigan, USA - KBS K1-25-3 metaG | ecosystem: Host-associated > Plants > Roots >... | reverse complement strand
TTGGGCCATCCGGCAGCCAAGGGGCGGATCGACAAAGACACGCTGCTAAAAACTCTGGCGAGTAAGAAGCAGCCAGTAAAAGATCCGAAGGTGTTTTAATGCCAACGACCGTAGTCAAAACCATCGGCACATCAAGCCGCGACTACTCCACACTTCAGGCGTGGGAGGACGCTTGCCCTGCCAATCTCGTCACTTCTGACCAGATTTGGCGCGGCGAGTGTTACAACGATAGTGAGTTCGTCGATTCGTCGGGCAATGTCTTTCTTGCAATCAGCGGTGAGACAACCGACGCCACACGTTACCTGGAATTGACAGCGGCAGCGGGACAGAGTTTCCAGGATAATGCTGGTGTTAGAACAAATGCGCTTAAATACAATGCGTCAAACGGCGTAGGGATAAGAGAAACCACTGGGTATAACGCGATCATTTTTATATCCGTCAACTTTGCGCGGTTTAGCCGTATTCAGATGAAGCACGACGGTACAGGCAGGTGTATTACCTCAAGTGGCGGCGATAGTTGCACGTTGAAGGATACGATTCTTTACACTACTTCAAGCAATACGGGCATACAGATAGGATCATCTTGGAAAATCATAAATGTCTTGTCCTTCAATTCGTCCACAGGCGGCGGACTTGAGGTTTTTGCGGGTAACTTGATAATCGGCTGCGCCGTGATTCGCACTACAGACCAGAGCGCAACGGGAACCGCATACATTAATAGTTATAATGGTAATACTTTAAAAAGCTCATGTTGCTTCGGCTTTAGTACGGTAACAACTGGATCATGGAATGCCGCTTCAGGTAATAACGCTACTGATCTAGCAAGCGGACTTCCCGGCACGAGCAACCAGCACAGCGTCACGTACAACAGCACCACGCCGTTTACCAATTCAACCGTGGCGGCACAGGACAGCAAGGCGATCGCGGCTACGGCACTAGCGGCCAACGGCGTGCTCGACGCGACCAACGCGCCCAACGACATCACCGGCACGGCGCGAAGCGCGACACCGACCATAGGCGTGTGGGAGTTGGCAGGGGCTCCTCCCCCACCCGATGCTTCTCCCGTCCAAAGACTTCGCAGAGTCTATTATGTCTAAACGCTTTGGAGCGAACATTTGATTGGCGCTTTACCAACCACCACCGCCGCAACCGTTCATAGGTGGGACTCAGCCTCTCGCACCACGGGAGTTTACCCCACCGTCGGGCGCCCCGGCTTCGGGCCAGCCGCCACACCGCACACTACCGGAAACGGTATTGGCGGCATGGCGGATAGAGCCGTGGCCGCAGCAGCGATATCAGAAACTAGCCCAAGGAGCGGTGGCGGCAGCAGGCCAACCGCCACGGCGTACCTTGCCGGAAACGGTATTGGCCTCATGGCGCGTCGCGTCACAGACGCCGATCCTTCAGCGCCTGCTCGTTCAGTCTTATGTTCCCGACAATCCGCCCTTTGGGCTGGATGCCTGGCTCTCCTCGACTTTAGCCCAGTGGCAGCAATCACCATGGACACAGCAGCGAAGCACCAAGCTGGCTCCGCCATCGGGCGCGGTAGTAACGGCGCAGCCGCCCCGTCGTACCTTGCCGGAAACGATACTGGCGTCATGGCGTGCTCTGTCACAGACGCCGGTACTTGGTCCTGGTTACGCACAGCCGTATGTTCCCGACAATCCGCCCTTTGGGCTGGATGCCTGGCTGTCGTCAACTTTGGCGCAGTGGCAGGTGGCGCCCTGGCCGCAGCAGCGAAACGCGAAGCTGATACAAGAAGCGGTGGCAGCAGCAGCCGCCAACCCATCGTTCGATCAGAGCTGGGTCTGGGGAGTTCTCAATCAGTGGCAAGCGGCCCCCGCCCTCATCGCTCAGGCGAGGAATCTTTCCTCGGGGATACCGGGGCAGAGTGTAGACGATCCGCCGCGGACCTATCGGGCCGACAACCGGATAATCCGGCTCTGGGATGCGCCTCCACCGTCTCCGAGCCAGAAGGGCAGTATTTCTTCGGGTATTCCTGGCCAATCGGTCGACAATCCGCCGAACCGAGCCGCCGAGCTGCGCGCCGCTTTAGTCTCATGGCAACCGCCGGCGCCCATACAGATCCAGTATGCGCGCTACATTCAACAGATAGCCATTGCCGCAGCCGACAACCCGCCATTCGGCGTAATTCCGCCCTGGAGCGCGCTTGGTCAGTGGCAGGCCAGAACTCTTACAAAGATCGAGCAGGCCCTGGTCATACCGGAGTTTGTAGCAGCGGTAGCAAACAATCCGCCGTTCGGGATGCCACAAGACTGGCTGTTTGGCACGCTCGGCCAGTGGCAGATTACCCCTCCTGCTCCGGCCCTGTATCGAAAGTTAGTTCAGGAATTCGTTGCGGCGGTAGTCAACAATCCGCCGTTTGGAATCATCCGGCCCTGGAGCGCGCTCAATCAATGGCAGGCCAGAACTCTTACAAAGATCGAGCAAGCGTTAGTAATCCCGGAGTTTGTTGCGGCGGTAGCAAACAATCCGCCGTTCGGGATGCCGCCGAAGTGGTTTCTCGAAGCGCTCGCTTACTGGCAGATTATTCCGCCGCCTATCGTTCGGGCGAGAAACCTTTCGCCAGCGATACCCGGACAGTCGATCGATCAGCCGCCGGGACGGATCCTCAATCTGACCTGGGTCAGACAACCACGCTGGGCCGTGGCGGGCAGTGGATCTATTGCCCCGCTGATACCTCCGGCAATAGTCAACAATCCGCCGTTCGGGATGCCACAAGACTGGCTGTTTGGGACGCTCGGCCAGTGGCAGATCATTGTCCCGACACCAATACGCTACAACAGGCTGGTTCAGGAATTCGTAGCGGCAGTTGTCGAGAAAACGCCGTTCAATCAGGGCTGGTTCTGGGCGGTCTTGAACCAGTGGCCGGCAACGGCCCCAATCATACAGGCAAGAAAACTATCAGCGGGCATACCTGGGCAATCGGTCGATTTACCGCCGCCCCGAACACCCAGCTTCATCACCCCGGTCAAACTGTGGGAGCCGGCGGTCATCGTTCCGCAGCGGCGGATCTATTATCCCCAACCATTCGTTGTCGTCACTGCGGACAACCCGCCGTTCGGGATGCCTCCCGATTGGCTCTGGGTGGCGCTCAGTCAATGGGAGCCGAGAACGCTGACGCGAATCGAGCAGGGCCTTATCGGCCAAGAGGGGCCGCTAATAATTATCGTACCGCCGTCAGATTACAGAAAGATCATTACTTTACGCGGGGACCGAATCGACGTGATCCTCGGATAGAAAGGAAACATTTGCTGTGAAGCGGAGGAAAGCGACCATGGTGAACAAACCAAAAGACGAACCCCAAACCGATATGAGCGTCAGCGACGCCATGAACGTCCTCGCCGGATTTAAAAATATCTGGCGCGCGACCGAGAAACTAGACGAGGCACTGCTTGTGGTCTCGCGCGCCCAGGGCCAAAAGGCCGAGCTCGACGCCAAGAACAAGGACGCAGAGCAAAAACTGGCCGAAAAGCAGGCCTCGTTCGATCAGGCAGTGGCCAAGCTCGACGCCAAAGAGAAAGAAGTGGCCGATTACACGGCCGACCTCGACGCCAAGAAAGCCGCGGCGAAAAAACAGTTCGATGACGATATGGCCGCGCTCGGCGTCAAGTACAGCGAGATGAGCGTTGCCATGAGAAAGACCACCGAGGATGACGCGAGGGAGATGCAGGCCGAAATAGACGCGCTTGCGGCCAAAAAAGGCGATTTGCAGCGCGATAAGCGGATGATCGAGGCCGAGATTGAGACGCTCAGTAAGAAAAAGGCCGAGCTTGAGGCTCAAATGGCCCCGCAGACCGAGGGAAGAGGAGCATTATGAGCGAAATCACCACTGACGAGTACATAAAAGAGCTCGAACGCGAGCTCGCCGTCGCCAAACAGCGCAAGACCAGCGAAGAGAAACAAACACAGGCGAAGGCGGCGACCGAAAAGGCAATAGCGGAGCAAAGGCAGGCCGAAGCGGCAACTTCTCAGGCTAAGCGCGAGCTTTTGGCGCTCCAAGCCAAGATTTCCGAGGCCAGGGCCGAAGTGGAGATGATGGCGGAGCAAAAATCCAACTTGATCGACGAGGGGACCGAGCGGGCCAAGGTTTCGCTCGTCACGGTGAAGGCCGAGCTCGATAAGGCCCGCCAGAACGCCGCCCACACGCGAAAGGAGCTCGCACGCGACATCACGGACAAGACCGCAACCGTGGAGCAGCTCAAAAAGGCCATCGAACGCCTCCAGGCCAACAAAAAAGAGCTCGAAGGGGCCGCAACATCGATCGAAGCGAGCGCGATACACCAAAATGAGCAGATCAACGCGAATAAGCAGGCCTTGGAGCGCGAAGTGGGGAACCTCCAGGCGCAAAAATTGACACTCAACAGCGAGGTGAAGCGCCTCCAGGCCAATCTCGAAGAGGCCAAGCGCCACGACGCGGAGAGAAAACAGGCCCAAGAGTCGGCCCACCGGGCCAAACAGGAGCTGCAGGCGATTTCGGACCAATGCGAAGCCAAGAGACAGGACCTAAACGATCTCAATGAGTCTAATCGGGCGGCAAAGGAGCTGGCGGCGATAGCGAGCGAGGAGAAACGAGTGCTCGCGCGCGAGACGGCCAACCTGCAGGCCCAGAAGACCAAACTGGAGCGCGAAATCGCCCAGCGCGAGAAAACTCTCGATGCTCAACGGCACAAGGAAGTAAAGGAAAAGCAGGCCGAGGCGAATTGATGAGTGTCTGGCTGCTGATTCTGCACATGACGCTTTCCGGAGCACAAATTGAGAGCACCGTCGGCGTCTATAAGACGCCTGAGTATTGCGACATGATCAGGGTCCATTTGTTAGCAGAAAAGCCCACTAGGGTGATGGAGTGCAGGAAAGTAAAGGTAGCGGGGTACTGACCCCCGGGAAAGGCGGTGATTGATAAACGAACACGGAGGACATGAGACATGGCGACAGTAGGATGGACGGGAAGAAAGGCGACTTTAAGCATCGCCAACGCCGGAACGATCTCCGACGTACTGGATTTGGGGCTAACGGGGCCGGATATCGCGCAGACCTCACAGGTAATGATCAAGGGCTCGGCCGGCGGCACCGACAAGATCTTGCTCAACGGCCAGGAAGCCGTGACGGTGGTCTCGATTGTGAGCGTTGTGCAGGGCGCAACAACATACGTGGTCACAACCGATTACACGCTCGGCACCAACACGGTCGACTGGTCGCCGGTAGGCGCAGAACCGGCAGTGGGAAGCCTCTACACGGTGACTTACACATACAAAAAGCCGCCGAGTGCGCGGGCCTATCGGCGCTGGGAGATCGAGATCAAGGGTCCCGCCGCACTGACGGGCACGGTGGGGCTGCAGATTTCCGACCAGGAGACGACCGGCTTTGTGGCAGCCCAAAGCGGCGGCGCGGACATTACCGTCCCCGCCAACAAGGCCACGCCCGTGATTCCGATTATCGCGCGATTTCTGAGGCTCGTATCCGGTGGGGCGGAGGGAGCGCAGCGCGATTTTGTCGTGATGGGAGCAACGCCCAAGTAAATGAGAAACGCCGATACCGAAGTGGCAGCGATCGAGGAGGGTTTCAAGCAGGCCCTTGTGGGCGCCTTTCTCCGCTACTTCGAGGACACCGACGATCAGACCAAGTGGGGCGATGACGCGCTCGGACGGTTTGAGAAAAACCTCGCGCACGCGCGCGTGGCTCGTGAGATAGCATTAAAAGCGATCAAGGAATTATAAACAGAGTCAGTAAAAAGGAGGGTTAAAACCATGGATAGCAAGAAAAGCAAAAAGGCAAAAAAGGAGAATACATTCTTGAAGCCCAAGAAGGGCGCCAAGAAGGTCGCGGCGAAAAAGCATAAGCCCGACTGGCCGATGATGCTCGGGGATAAGATAGGCGATCACGAGAGTCGCATTGCGGCGCTCGAGGAGCTGGTGCGAAAGCAAAACCCGACCAACCTACCACCCGAGGACCCACCGCCCCAGGTGAACAACGAGGTGCCGGCGTAAAGAGGTAAAGAGCGGGAAGCCGCAGAAAGGCAGGTGATGAAGAAGAGGCGCAAATAAAATGGCAGTCGATATGATGAACTCACAGGTTCTTTCGAACCTGTTACAGACCCCCAACCCCAGCCTACAAGAAGACCCCGCTCTCGACCCCGCGCTATCTGCTGGCCGCGTCATCGATCAACCGATCGAGGCGCGGCTCAAGTACGGGAGTAGCTTCCATGCCGAGATCCTCTCGCGGTTAAACGCGCGACAGCGACTTGCCGAGAAAAACATCGCTTCGCGCTGGGACGACTGGAATCGCGTGGATGAGAGTTGTGCGCTTTACATCGACCTGGCGAGGAACGTCCGGACTGCCGACAAGGGCACGCGATCGAACAAGAAGGAAATGCCCTGGGAGCGGGCGATCGTGGTGCCGATGAGCTACGCGATCCTCCAGACCTACCTGACGCAGCTCCTCGGCGTTTTCACCAAGCGCGACCCCATCCTCGAGGTGGGAGGGACAGGGCCGGAGGATATGCGCTCGGCCAAAGTGATGCAGTCCGTTTTGGCCTACGATCAGCAGCAAACCAATTTTCTCGTTCAGCTCTACACGGTGCTGCAAGACGCTGTGAAGTATGGGCTCGGTTCGTTCTACGATTGTTGGACCGATAAGTACGGCTGGAAGTTCACCAAGCGCCCGCCCAACCCGTTCCAGGACTTTCTCGGCGTGCCTCCGGTCGAGCGCACTTGGGACTTGCTAAAACAGCACAACAGCGTTGAGGCGGTGGACCCGCGCCTCCTGTGGGTGGATCCGCGCGTGTCGATTTCCAACGGGCAGAAAGCCGAGTTTGGTGGACATCGCGCCTTTTGCTCCTACTTGGAAATCCTCGAAGGGGCGCAGAAAAACGGCGGGCCGTACTTCAATATCGAGTACGTCTCCAAGCTCGGCGCTGGTGGGATCAGCCGGCGCGATACCACGGTGGCCCGCTCGCTCAAGCACCTCCAGATGACCGGCTCCATGGACGACAAGGATAAAGGGTTTCACTGCAAGGACTCCATGACGATCCGGTTAATCCCGAAGGACTGGAAGCTCGGCGACGGGGAGCGCCCAGAGGTCTGGCAGTTTGCCTGGGTGGACAAAACCGTCGTCATTCGCGCCCATCCCTCAGAGTACCAGCACCAGGAGCTACCCTATGCCGGCTGCGAGTCCAACGTGGATACTCACGTCACGTTTAATCCGGGCGTCATCGAGAACCTCGACGGCCTGCAGCGCTTTATGAACTGGTTTTACAACAGCCATGTCGCCAACGTGATGCGCCATTTGAATAACTCGATGCTCTACTCGCCCACGCTGGTCGAGGAGCTCGACATTCTAAACCCGACCGCGGCGGGCCATTACCGGCTCTCCGCTCTCGGCGAGAAGCTACTCCAAGAGGGCCGGATCACCATGGACGCGGTGATTCATCAGCTCCAGAAGGTCGATGTGACAAGCGGGATGCTCGGCGAAGTGAATCAGCTATTTGACTGGGGCATGAGAATGACGGGCGCCTCCGATGCGATGCAGGCGCAAGTGACCGCGGATAAGCGCACGCTCGGCGAGATCAATCAGGCCAACATGGGCGCGAGCGCTAGGATGGGCTTTTACGCGCAGTTGATCGACTCCATGGCGGTCAACCAGATGGCGACCCGCTGGATTACCAACCGCCAGCAGTTCACCGACCAGGAGCAATTCTTCCGGGTGAGCGGGGAGTTCGCCCGCGAGATGGCAACCACGGGGGACCCGCGCTACCAGAACGGTTTCATAATGGTGACGCCCGACGATCTCGCCGGCAACTTCGATTATGTGCCCCGCTCGGGGCCCATGCCGGCAGACCCAGGCGATTCAATCCAGGCGTGGACAACGCTTAGCGAGATGCTCTCCAAGAGCCCGATGCTGCTCCAGATGCCCGACGCGCAGGGGCGAGTGCCCGACGTGCAGGAGCTGTTCAAAGAGTTTGCGCGAACCCCGCTCGGTATCCGGAATATTGACAGTTTTTATAAGCCTCTCATGCCGCCGCCTGGGATGCCAGGACAGCCGGGGATGCCGGGACAAATGCCGCCAGGCGCCCCCGGCACGCCGCAAGTGCCGGTCAGGGTTTTGCCGGATGAGCAAGTGGCACAGATGAGACAGGCGGGGAACGTGATCCCGCTGAAAGGAGCGGCTTAAATGGCCACCTGGGGAGCACCTGGGTACGAAGAGAAGGTGCAGGCCGCGCTCGAAGCCAAAAACGTGAGGCTTCGCCAGCTCGAGGCGCCCTATCTCCGCGCGGTGGAATTTATGAAGTCCCTGGAGTGGCAAAACGTCCGCGACCGGGTGCTGATAAAGATCCAGCAGGCCACCGCGAGCTATCAGGGGAAGGACGCCACCGAGGCCGTTTATATCCTCGGGCGGCTCCGCGCGTATATGCTGGAAGTCCAGGAGCCAACGGACATCATTATCGAGTACGAGGGGCTAAAGCGCGAGATCGAGGCGTACTACGCCGCGAGGGGTTAATGATCGGAAGACTTCTCAATATCAGCCAAGTCGCAGACTTTCTTCAAGTCACCGTCCGTACCGTGTACCGCATGATCGAGGACGGGGAGTTTCCCCGCGGCCACATGGTGCGCGGCTCCCAGCGCTGGTTTTACAACGAGATTGAGGATTTTATCCGCTTTCAAGTGCCTCCACCCAAAAATCGTGTGACTACACGCGACACGTAGCTACCAGATCTTACCGTTTCCGCTTTACTATTCGGTTCAAATTCTCCTTAAACCCTCTCAAGACCCGCCTTTTTGGCGGCAGGCTTGGGGTTTAGAAACGGGCCTACCTGGAGGAGAGCTGGGAGCCCAGAACCCAACAAGAAAGGAATAACCGAAACCACATGGCAGACAACGACAAAGACCTTCTAGCATCGCTTACCAATACTCAGTTACCGGCCGTCCCTTCCCCTGAACCTTCAGAGCCCGCAGAGCCCAAAGAGGTATCGCGCGGCGAAGAGGCGCCGGGGAAAACGCCCGACGAAGTTGTTTCACGGGAAACACGCTTACCCGCCGACCGCGAAGAGCCGGCGCAGCCTCCGGCCAAGCCCGCAGAGAAACGCTATCTGGTCCGGGGCATCGAGTACACCGCCAAAGAGCTCGAAGAGGCGGGACTGCTCGAAGACTTGGCCGTCACGCACAGCAAGTATCAGCACCTCCAGGAAAAGCATTTACAGGACAAGGAAAGGGCCCAAGCGCAACCCCGAGAGGAAGCGCCGCAAGTCCCCCAGATCACTAATGGGATGATTGCGAAGGCTTACGATCAGGCAGCAACGGCCATCGTGAGCGACTTGGTTCAAGGGAACCTCCTGGAAAGCGACCTCCCGGAAGCGTATCCGCGCGCCGTTCAGACCCTGGTCGGGCAACTGCGCTACGCCTTCGATGTGATCTTTTCCAACCAGGCAAAGCTCGAGCAACTGATTGCCGAGACATCGGGCACCAAGGAAAAGGTTCAGGCCCAGGTCATCGCCAACGCCTACAACCAGCAGCTCGACGCTTTGGCCAAGAAGGACGCAAAGCTCTACGCGGGATTAAAAGACCAAAAGATCCGCGACGCCTTTACCAAGTATTTGGTCGAGGAGCTCGGCGCAACGATCGGCCAGACCACGGGCGAGAAGGCTCCGGCTTTCCTCGCTAAGCAGTGGGTCGCCTTTAATAGCGACAGCGTGATCGAAGCGGCCAAGAGTAGCACCACGGAGAAAAAGGCAGCGGCGAACCGCAGGCTGGTGGTGGGTGAGGGGACAGGCTCGAGGACAGGGGTCGGTGAGACCGGCGAACCGTCCGTACTGGATCGCATGATAGCGAACAGCGGCAAGATCCCGGAGTAAAAGCCATGATTTCGGTAATCGGTTTTAGTAACGAGGAAAACAATGAAAGGGGCAAAAAAGTTTCTTAACGATATCGCAACTCTCCCATTTATCTACTCCCTCCTTGGCCTGATTTACGTTCTCTTTGTTCATCTCGGACAGAAGGGAACGGTGCTCGGGCTACGCGGCACCGGCTCCTGGACCTCCGATGAGCGTCCCAAGAATTACCGCGAGCTCATTCTCCTGCTCTTTCCCAATAGCCCGCTCTCGCTCACCGCGTTGATGAGCAAGCTACAGGTAAGAGCGACCAACGACCCGGAATTTAAGATTTTCACGAAAAACCTGCCAACTCAGCGGGTTATCGTGTCCGGCTCGCAGACCTCGGGCGACCTGGCAATCGAGACTCAGGGGTCGGGCGCGGCCATCGCGCTAAAGAAGGGCCATTCTCTTATAAACGAGAGAACGCTCGAAGTTATTTGGGTAAGCGCTGATCCTACAACGCCTTTTAACTCATTTGCGGCGCTTCGCGGCAAGGGTTCCACGGCTGCGGCCATGAACGACGGCGACGGGCTATTGATCGTTGGGTCCCATCACCAGGAAGGCGCGGCAGTGCCCACCGCGATTACGTTTGAGCCGAGTGTAATCAACAATTACACCCAGATCTTTCGTACATCGCTCCACCTGACCAACACCGCCAAGGCGACTAACCTCCGCACCGGCTCGGACCTGGAAGAAAGGCAGCGCGAAACACTGGAAATCCACGCCATTGAGCGCGAGATGGCCTATGTGTTCGGCACCGGCGTTGAGGATACCTCGGGCGCACAGCCGGAGCGTACCACCAAGGGTTTTATCTCGCTTGTAACGACCAACGTGAAGGACTTCGCGGGCGCGGTCGATATCGACTCCTGGGAAGCGTTCATGGAGGACGTGTTCGAAGACGGCAGCTCGGAAAAATTGTTATTGGCGGGCAACACCGCGATTAC
>Ga0070696_100003248_pt1 | contig 10830 bp, 9 predicted proteins | sample KBSK1253metaG_FD_65474 | JGI IMG/M metagenome (GOLD analysis project Ga0070696, IMG submission 65474) | Corn, switchgrass and miscanthus rhizosphere microbial communities from Kellogg Biological Station, Michigan, USA - KBS K1-25-3 metaG | ecosystem: Host-associated > Plants > Roots >... | reverse complement strand
ACGCCGCGCTCGAACACGGATTCGACGCCCATTTTTCGAAGCCCGTCGATTTGGATCGACTTGCGGCGCTGATCGAGCGACTGGTGGTGAAGCCCTAGCCGGCAAGGCCAGGCGGGCGGCGGCAGGGGAACCGTTGCCATACTCTCGGCACCCTTCGGCGCGGGCCGAACCACCCGCAGCCCGACAGAGAGGATGACGAAATGCGGCGATTCGAGGGGCGAGCGGTGCTGATCACGGGAGCCGCGTCCGGCATCGGTCGCGCGACCGCCGAGCGGATCGCGAGCGAAGGCGGGAATGTCTTCTGCGTCGACGTCCAGGCGGAGGCGGTCGAGGAGACCGCGAAGCGCGCCGCCTCGCTCGGCGTCGACAGCGAGGCGCGGCTCTGCGACGTCTCCGACGAGGCCTCCGTGAACGCCACGGTCGAGGCGTGCGTTGCGCGCTTCGGCAAGCTCGACGCGCTCTGCCACGTGGCGGGCATCCTGCGCTTCGCGCACGCGCACGAGATGACGTTCGCGCAGTGGCGGGAGATCCAGTCGGTCAACGCGGACGGGACGTTCCTGGTGTGTCGCGCCGCGCTGCCGCACCTGCTCCGGTCGAAGGGCAACATCGTGAACGTTTCGTCGGTCGCCGCGAAGGCGGGCCTCGCCTACGGCGCCGCGTACGCGGCCTCGAAGGGCGCGGTGCTCTCGTTCACCAAGACGCTCGCGGTGGAGTACGGCAAGCAGGGCGTGCGCGTGAACTCGGTCTGCCCCGGCTCGATCAAGACCCCGATGTCGGCCGGCGGTGCGGGGCTGCCCAAGGACGCCGACATGAAGCTCGTGATGCGCCAGATGGCGCTCGACCAGCCGCGCGGCCCCGAGACGGTGGCGAGCCTGATCGCATTCCTCGCGTCCGACGACGCCGCCCACATCAACGGCGTGGACATCCTCGTCGACGGCGGCACGCTCGCGTAGCTGCCGGGGTCTCGTGCGCGTCTACGCGACCATGGATCAGCGCATGGGCCTCGACGCGGTCGAGGACCACGCGCGGCGCGTCGAGTCGCTCGGCTACGACGGACTGTGCGTGCCCGACGCGGTGCACGACGGCCTCCTGCTCTGCCACGCCGCGCTGCGCGTCACCACGCGACTGCACACCGCCACGAGCGTGCTCGTCGCGTTCCCGCGCAGCCCGATGCTGGTCGCGATCGCGGCGTGGGACCTCGCGGCCGCCTCGAGCGGACGCTTCGAGCTCGGACTCGGTACGCAGGTGCGCGGCAACATCGAGCGGCGCTATTCGACGCCGTGGACCGCGCCGGTAGCGCGCATGCGCGAGTACATCCGATCGCTGCGCGACATCTGGCGCTCGTTCCAGACCGGCGTTCCGCTCGCGTTCGCCGGCGAGCACTACCGGTTCACGCGCCTCCAGCCGTTCTTCAACCCGGGTCCGATCGCACACCCCGAGATCCCGATCCTCCTCGGCGCCGTCGGCCCGAAGATGACCGAGCTCGCGGGCGAGGTCGCGGACGGCCTGATGACCCACCCGACCAACACCTCGCCGCGCTACCTGCGCGAGGCGACCCAGCCCGCGCTGGCAACGGGCGCCGCGCGCGCCGGGCGCGACGCGCACCGCCTCGAGCTGCTCGCGGGCGGCTTCATCGCCACGGGTCGCGACGACGCCGCGGTCGCGCGCGAGCGCGAGCACGCGCGCGAGCTGCTCACGTTCCTCTACTCGACGCCGGCCTATTGGCCAACGCTCGACCTGTTCGGCTGGCGCGAGGTCGGCGAGCGGCTCCACCGGCTCACGCGCGAGGGAAAGTGGGGCGAGATGGCCGGCGCGATCAGCGACGACATGCTCGAGGCGCTCGTGCCGCAGGGCCGCTATGCGGAGATCGCGCAGGTGCTGCGCAAGTGGTACGGGAGCCTCGCCACGCGCATCAATTTTCCGCTCCCGGCCGATCTGGCCGACGACGCGCTCGCCGCGCGCGCCATCGCGGAGCTGCGCGCTCACTAGACCTGTGACGATCGGCTCGCGCGCGACGACCCACCCGCTATGCTGGTCCCGGGGTGGAGAGGCGGCCGCCGCAGCGCGGTTGCCTCCCGGAGAGGTTGCATGATCAAGAAGGCGCGTCTCGCCGCGGCGCTGGCCGTGGCGCTCGGCCCGGTTGCGACGTGGGCCGATCCGATCATCGTCGACATCGACGCGACGCTGCACAACACCGATGACCCGGTGTTCGTGACGCTTCCGGCGGGCACCTACACAGTGACGCCGGTCGGAATCGCCGGCGGCGGTCTGTACGACGCGTGGAACCCGTGGGGCGATACGACCTGCACCGAGCCGACCGGCTGCCCCCAGACCGTGCCGACGACCGAGATCGGTTGGAAGTTCTCCTACGACGTTCTCGCCGATGCGTTCGGGGCGGTGAGCGTCGACGGCACGCCCCTCGCGCCGGAAGAGACGGAGCACCCGGGCAACTACTGGGTCGTGAGCGCGTCGGCGCCCGACCGTTACCACGTCGACAACGAGACGGTCTATCCGTCCGCGGCGGACGCGCTCGCGAGCTCGCTGGCGTCGTCGTTCACGTTGACCGCGGCGGGTCCGGTCGGCTTCGCGATTCGCGACGGCGACACCTACGACAACCTCGAAGGCATGTCCCTCGAGGTCGTTCCGGAGCCGTCCGCGCAGCTGCAGCTCAGCGCGGGGGCGGGTGCGCTGTTCGCCTTGCGCAGGCGGCGCGCCCGGCAACCCCGCCCGCTGCGTTGATCAGAGCGCCTCGCCCGCGAAGAATCGCCGCGGGTTGTCGAGCAGCAGCGCGTCGAGCTGCGCGTCGGTGACGCCCGCGTCGCGCAGGCGTGGCGCGATCCGCGTCACGAAGTGGGTCGGATTCCAGATCTTCTCCATCTGCGCGAGCGCCTCGCGCGGCGCGGGCTCGCCGTTCCAGCACCAGACCGAGTCGTGCGACACGACGATCTGGCGGCCGAAGCCGGCCGCGATCAGGCGCGCGAGCGCCGCGACGCGCTCCGTGTCGGGCTGGAGCATGTCGAGCCCGAAGCGGTCGAAGCCGAGGTAGGAGCCACCGCGCGCGATCACCGTGTGATAGGCGGTGTCGCCCGTTCCGCACGAGTGGCCGATCACGATCCGGTGCGCGGGCACACCGTGCCCGACCAGGAACGCCTGCTGATCGTCGCCGTAGCGGCCCTCGTCGGTATGGGTCGTGATCGGTGCCCCGGTCTCGAGCGACGCCTTTGCAGCCGCCGTGAACACCGCCTGCTCGTACGCAGTGAGTGTCCCGTGCCCGGTGCCCACCTTGATGATGCCCGCGCGGATGCCGGTGCCCGCCACGCCCTCGGTCAGCTCGCGGATGAAGAGCTCCGCCATCGCGTCGACCACCGAGCCGAAGTTCATCTGGAACTTCCAGTAGGCGGTGCCCCCCTCGGCCTCCTTGTAGAGGCCGGTGGCGCAGATCAGCGTGAAGCGGGTGCGCTGCGCCACCTCGGCCATCAGCTCCACGTCGCGCCCGAGATCGGAGGGACACGGGTCGAGCATCGCGGTGATCCCGAGCGCCTTCATCTCTTCGATGCGATCGACGCAGCGTTCGACACGTTCGCGACGCGACGGTCCGGGGCGCACCCAGTCGACGTCCGAGCCGGGGTATCCGATCAGCAGGTGCTCGTGCATCAGGGTCTTGCCGAGCTTCTCCGGCGTGGTGGCGCCCGTCACGGTGTGGATCTCGGTCATCGCATCCTCCATGTGCGCGCGGCGCCTCGGATACGCCGCGCGCGGCTCATGGTACCGAACGCGAGCCGTCGCGCGGGCCGTGGGACATTGCCAACTGACAATGCGCCGGCAATCGGAGTCCAACCTTCGCTGCATACGCTGCGTTCCGGAATCGCGCCGGACCCAAGGAGGAGTGCGCATGGCGATCGAGACGAGACGACGAGAGTGGCTGTTCCTTTTCACGGGAGTCGCGCTGGCCAGCGCAACGGGCGCCGTTGCGGCCGAGTACTGCACGCCGACGGCGAAAGCACAGCTCACGGCGTGTCGCGGCGAGGTGGTCGACGACTACTACACGGCGACCGCGATCTGTCTCAACGAGAGCAATTCGGGAGATCGCTCGAAGTGCAACAAAGAAGCGACCGCGGCGCGCGACGAGCAGACGCAGCTCTGCGACGATCAGTACGCGGCGCGGAAGGCGATCTGCGCCCGGGTGGGCGAGGGCCGCTACGACCCGGACTTCGACGAGGCGAACTTCGTCAGCGACTTCGCGCACCCTGGGATCTCGAATCCCTACCTCCCGCTCGCGATCGGCAACACCTGGGACTACGCCAGCCAGACCGAGACGGACCACATCGAGGTGCTGAGCGACACCAAGCTGATCGACGACGTCACGTGCCTGGTCGTCCGCGATCAGGTGAGCGAGGACGGCCACCTGAAGGAGGATACGGACGACTGGTTCGCCCTCGATCGCCGCAACGCCGACATCTGGTACTGCGGCGAGGAGGTCAAGGACTACGAGATCTTCGCAGGCGACCAGCCGCAAAACCTCGAACTGGTGGCGATCGACGGCTCGTTCAAGGTCGACCGCGACGGCGCCAAGGCCGGGATCTTCGTGCCCGCCGCGCCGGTCCGCGGCCAGTTCTTCCGGCAGGAGTACTCGCTCGGCAACGCCGAAGACGTCGTAGACGTGCTGGAGACCCACTACGTGTACGGCACACGCCCGGAGCTCGACGAGCTCGTTCCGAAGGCGCTGGCCAACCACCTGTGCGGCGCGGGGTGCGTCGTCACCCGTGAATCGACGCCGATCGAGCCCGACTCCTTCGAGCGCAAGTACTACGCGCCCGGGATCGGCGTCTTCCTCGAGACGGCGCCGGATTCGGGGGAGGTGAACCGGCTCGTGGGGTGCAACTTCGACGCGCGCTGCGCCAGCCTGCCGCAGCCGTGATCGGGCTCGTCGCCTAGACTTCCGGCGATGCGCGTCTTGCTAGTGGAAGACGATGCGAAGATCGCCGCGTTCGTCCGCAATGGGCTCGCGCAGGAGGGATTCGCCGTCGACCACGCCGCGGACGGCCTGGGAGGTCTGTCGCTGGCCTCCCAGGCCCCCTACGACGCGGCGGTGATCGACATCATGCTGCCGGGGCTCGACGGGCTCGCGCTGATCGAGGAGCTTCGCAACCGTCGCATCCGGGTGCCCGTGATCATCCTCTCCGCGAAGCGATCGGTCGACGAGCGCGTTGCCGGTCTCCAGGCGGGAGGGGACGACTATCTCACCAAGCCCTTCGCGTTCTCCGAACTCCTGGCCCGGATCCAGGCGCTGATCCGGCGCGCGACGAACGCAGCAGAGCCCACCGGGATCACGGTCGGCGATCTGCACATCGATCTGCGCGCGCGCACCGTGACTCGTGCGGACCGGCGCATCAACCTCCAGCCCCGGGAGTACGCGCTGCTCGAGTATCTTGCGCGCAACGCGGGCCGCGTAGTCTCGAAGACGATGATCATCGAGCACGTCTGGGACTACAACTTCGATCCCCAGACCAACATCGTCGAGTCGCGCATCTGCCGCCTGCGCGAGAAGATCGAAGCGGACTTCGCAACGCCCTTGATCCACACGGTGCGCGGGATGGGATATGTCCTCCGAGACGAGTCCTAGGCAGGGCCGAACGCTCGCCGCGCGCTTGACCCTCTGGTACGCGGGGGCCTTCGCAGCCTCTTCGATGCTCGCCCTCTCCGTCGCCTACTTCCTGATCGTCGCCCACGTGCGCGAGCGGACCGACGAGGATCTCTCCGATGACATCGAGGAGTTCTCCGAGCTGCTGCGCACGGACGGTCTCGGGCGCGTCGAGGAGGAGATGCGTCTCGACACGCAGGGGGATCAAGCCGAGACCGAGTTCTATCGACTGTGGTCGAAGGATGGTTCGCTCGTCCTCGGCACGGATCTCGCCCAGTTCGCCGGCCTCCCTGCGCCGGCGGATTCGCTCTTCCAGAGCGTGATCGGCGCCGAACCGGTGCTCGCAACGGTCGATCTGCCGCGCCGCGAGCACAGTGTGCGCATCGCGAGTGGCGCGATCTCGGACGACTACGTGATCGAGCTCGGAGAATCGCTGGAGGACGACGACGAGTTCGTAGCGGGTCTCCTGGGCAGGTTTGCCGCGCCAGCGGCGGGCGCCGTGCTGCTCGCCATGCCGATCGGCTGGTTCATGGCGCGCCGCGCGCTGCACCCCGTGGAGTCGGTGACGCGGACTGCCACCGAGATCGCGGCAGGCGCGATGGACCGCCGCGTCGCGGTGCGCGGTCAGGGCGACGAGCTCGCGCGGCTCGCGCAGGCGTTCAACGCCATGCTCGACCGCATCCAGGCACTCGTCTCCGGCATTCGCGAGATGTCTGACAACCTCGCGCACGATCTGCGCAGCCCCCTCACCCGGATCCGCGCGGCGGCCGAGATGAGCCTGTCCGGCGATCGGTCCGACAGCGCCAGATCTTCGTTGGCCGCGACCGCCACGGAGGAATGCGACCGCCTGCTCGAGATGATCGATACGAACCTCGAGATCACCGAGACCGAATCCGGGGCCGTGCGATTGGACCGCGTCGAGATCGATCTCGCCGAGCTCGTGCGCGATGCCTGCGAGCTGTTCCAGACGGTCGCCGAGGACCGCAAGGTGGAGATCTGCGCCGAGATCCCTGCGCGCTGCATGCTAGTCGGAGATCGACAGCGCCTGCAGCGCGCGATCGCGAATCTGATCGACAATGCGCTGAAGTACACGCCCGCGACTGGCCGCGTCACCGTTACGCTCTCCGATCGCGGCAGCGAGGTGCAGGTCGACGTCGCGGACACCGGCGTGGGCATCCCCTACGACGAGACGGCTCGCATCTTCGAGCGCTTCTATCGCTCCGACGGAAGCCGCTCGCAACCCGGCAACGGTCTCGGCCTCTCGCTCTCGCTCGCCAACGCGCGCGCCCACGGCGGCCGCATCTCCGTCGAGAGCGTCCCGGGTCGAGGCAGCACCTTCACTCTCGTCCTTCCCCGTCGCCCGGCCTGACCTGGGGGTGGATTGCGCGCCAGATCGACGCCCGCCTTCGCCCCCTTGCTCGCGTTGCTCCTCGCGCTGCTCGGGCTGCCGCTCGCGGCTGCGGCCCAGCCCGAGCAGGATGAAGAGAAGAGCGATCTCCGCGAGCAGCTCACCGAGCGAGAGGACCAGAATCGCGTCGAACACCCCTGGACCACCTCGGTGTTCGGCAATCCACTCACCGCCAGCGGCCAGTACGAGATCAGCCTCGAAGGCACGGATCCCGTCGTTCCGAGCCGCACGACGATCGGCCGAGACCGGCTGCTGCTCGAGCAGGAGATCGAGGGGGAGATCTTCTACACGCTGGGAGAGCCACTGTCGTTCTTCGCGCAGGCGAGCGTGCACTGGGATCGCGACCTCCGTTCGCGGACGCCGGACGGCGCCGACGACTGGTACGTCGAACGCGGCGAGATGTGGATGTTCGCCGGCGACCTGCTCGGAAGCGGCGTCAATCTCGACGTCGGCCGGCTCCAATTCGAAGACGATCGGCGCTGGTGGTGGGACGCAGAGCTCGATGCCGTGCGCCTCGAGTGGGAGGGTGGGCCCGAGGACGCGTTCGGCGCGGAGCTCGCGCTCGCTTCGGAGCTGGGCCCCAGCCGCTCCGACCTGCATCGCGTGGAGGCAGACCAGGAGGATCGGCTCCGCGTCATCGGGTCGCTTTCGTGGGACACCGCTGCGAATCAGGGTGTCGAGCTCTTCGTGCTGTTCGAGTCGGATCAGTCGGGCCACGCACCGGTGGGCGCCACCGTCCGCTCGGAACGCGAGGACGAGACCGATGCGCGGCTGCTCTGGCTGGGACCTCGTGTGCTGGGCGCATTGGTTTCCGAGTCGCACTGGATCCTCGGCTACTGGGTCGATGGGGGATGGGTCCAGGGCGAGGAGCGGACCATCGAGCACGGCGATCCCGACCGGAGCGGCCGTCTGCCGATCGACGGCACGGTCCGGCGCGATGTCTCGGGCTGGGCGGTGGATGTCGGCCTGCTCACGATTGCGGCCGTGCCATTCGAGCCGCGCGTCTCGATCACGTACGCGGTCGGCTCGGGCGACAGCGGCAACGGAAGGCGGGATCACGCCTATCGCCAGAGCGATCTGCAGGCCAACGAGACGAGCTTCGGCGGCGTCCGGCGCTTCCCCCACTACGGACGGCTGCTCGATCCCGAGCTCTCGAACCTCACCGTGGCAACGGCCGCAGCCGGCATCTCGCTGTTCAGGGCCAGCTCGCTCACCGTCGCCTACCACTACTATCGCCTGGTCCAACCCGCCGACTCGCTGCGCGACTCCAACATCGACACCGCGTTCGACAGCCGGCACCGGGACGTGGGCCACGCGGTCGACCTCGAGCTCGCGATCGAAGAGGGCGATCGCTTCGAGATCGAGCTCTCCGGCTCGGTGTTCCGCGCGGGAACGGCCTTCGGGCCGCGCAGCGGGGACTGGGCGTTCGGCGGACTCGCGGCGCTGCGCGTCGCGTTCTGATCTCTAGGAGGCCGCGGCGATCCGCGCGCCGAGCCGATCGATCTCGTCGATCGACGAGCCGAGCGTGAGCTCGAGCTGCTTCGCCCACAGGCAGTAGCGGTGCAGCGGGTAGTCGACGTCGACGCCCATCCCGCCGTGCAGGTGCTGCGCTGCGAAGCTCACGCGGTGGCCGGTGTCGCCGGCCCAGATCTTCGCGATCGAGACCTCGTCGCTCGCCGGGCGCTCTTCGCCGAGCAGCCAGGCGGCGTGCTGCACCACGAGGCGCAGGCACTCGACGTCGATATAGGCGTTCGCGGCGCGCTGGCCGACCGCCTGGAACGTCGAGATCTTGCGGCCGAACTGCTCGCGCGTCGACGTGTAGGCGGCGGTCATGCGCAGCGCGCGATCGCAGACTCCGAGCTGCATCGCCGCGAGCGCGGCCTGCACGCGCTCGAGCGTCCAGCGCGCCGCAGCGTCGCCGTCCGGCCCGGGCGCCACGAGCACGTCGGCCGCGGGAACCACCGCGCCGTCGAGCGCGAGCAGCACCTGCGGCTCGAACGCGGTGCTGATCAGGTCCTCGCGACGAGCGCCCGCACCGACCGGGTCGACGAGGAACAGGCCCACGCCGGCCTCGTTCGCCGCGCTCACGAGCACGCGCTCGGCCTGTGCGCCGAACGGAACCCCGAGCTTGCTGCCCGAGAGCCGCCAGCCCGCGCCGTCGCGCGCTGCGCGCGTCGTCGGCGCGAGCGGATCGCCTCCAGCGGGCTCCGCCAGCCCGCACGAGAGGATCGCCTCGCCCGTTGCGACGCGAGGCAGCCAGCGCTCGCGTTGCTCGCCGGTGCCGAAGCGCGCGATCGGCAACGCCGCGCCGACCAGCGTCGGAAGCGCCGGCACCGGCGCCACCGCGCGCCCGCACTCCTCGACGAGCACTGCGAGCTCGGGGAAGCCCTGCCCCATCCCGCCCTGCTCTGCGGGCACGGCGATGCCGAGCAGATTCGCGCGCGCGAGCTCGCCCCACAGCTGGTCGTCGAAGTTCAGCTCGCCGCGCTCGATCTCGCGCAGGCGATCGGGCGTCGCCTGCTCTTCGAAGATCTTGCGCGCGAGGTCGCGCAGGTCGCGCTGCATCTCGGAGGGATGAAAGTCCATGACCGCCCCCTTAGCGCGCTTCGCGCGGCATGCCGAGGCCGGCCGCCGAGATGATGTCGCGCTGGATCTCGTTCGTGCCGCCGCCGAAGGTGAGGATCGTCGCCGAGCGGTAGGCGCGTTCGACGCGCCCCGCGAGCACCGCCTCGGGCGAGCCCTTGCGCAACAGCCCCCGCTGTCCGACCACCTCGAGCAGCATGCGGTACGACTCCACGCGGAACTCCGAGCCGAACACCTTGGTAGCCGACGCGTCGGCGGGATGCAGCGTGTCGTTCGTGATCGACCACGCGTTCTTCCAGCACAGGAGCTTCATCGCGCCGAGCCCGGCGCGCACGCGCGCGAGGTGGTGCTGCACCCACTTCACGTCGACGAGGCGCGTGCCGTCGGCGCGCTTGGTGTCGCGCGCATAGCGCACCACCTCGTCGTAGAGCGCCTCGAGCGGCGCTGCGACCAGCAGCGACACGCGCTCGCGGTTGAGCTGGTTGGTGATCAGCCCCCAGCCGCCGTTCTCGGGCCCGACCAGCGCCGACGCGGGGAGGCGCACGTTCTCGTAGAAGGTCGCGTTGGTGCGCACGCCGCCGAGCGTCCAGATCGGCTGGAGCGAGAAGCCGGGCGCGGTGGTCGGCACGAGGAACATCGAGATGCCGCGGTGCTTCTTCGAGTTGGGGTCGGTGCGCGCGGCGAGCCAGATGTAGTCGGAGTGATCGGCGAGGCTCGTCCAGGTCTTCTGACCGTTGATCACCCACTCGTCGCCGTCGCGCTCGGCGCGCGTCACCAGCGACGCGAGATCGGTGCCCGCATTCGGTTCCGAATAGCCGATCGCGACCAGGAGCTCACCCGCGAGGATCTTCGGCAGGAGCTCCGCCTTCTGGCGCTCGCTGCCGTAGCGCATGATCGTCGGCCCGACCGTCTCGAGCGTGAGCGTGGGCAGCGGGAAGCCCGCGCGCTGCACCTCGCTCGCGAAGATGTACTGCTCCATCGGCGTGCGGCCCTGACCGCCGAACTCCTTCGGCCAGCCGATCCCGAGCCAGCCGTCGCGGCCGAGCTTGCGCAGCGCGGCGCGGAACTTCGGCCCGCCGCCCTCGCCGCCGCTCGTCAGCTCTTCGACGAGCACGGGCGTCATCAGCTCGGTGAAGTAGCCGCGCAGCTCGGCCTCGAGGGCCTCCTGCTCGGGCGTGTAGCCGATCCGCATGCGGGG
>Ga0070696_100003247_pt1 | contig 10834 bp, 6 predicted proteins | sample KBSK1253metaG_FD_65474 | JGI IMG/M metagenome (GOLD analysis project Ga0070696, IMG submission 65474) | Corn, switchgrass and miscanthus rhizosphere microbial communities from Kellogg Biological Station, Michigan, USA - KBS K1-25-3 metaG | ecosystem: Host-associated > Plants > Roots >... | reverse complement strand
GCATGGTGGTCGCGGCCGGTGCCGATATCGTGGATGTTTCCGCGGGGCAGACTGTGCCTGAGGGAAAGCCGGTCTACGGCCGGCAGTTTCAGACTCCGTTCAGCGATCGGATCCGGCACGAAGCGCGAGTGCCCACGATGACCGTGGGCAACATCTCCTCGGCGGCAGACGTCAACACCATCCTCGCTGCCGGCCGAGCCGATCTGGTGGTGTTGGCGCGGGCGCACTTATGGGATCCGTACTGGACCCGTCATGCGGCTGCGGAGCTGGGCTATACTCTTCCCTGGCCGCCGATGTACGAGACGTTGAATCGGTATACGGTAAGGCGGTGAGGACGGGAAGGACGGGAAGGACGGGAAGGACGGGAAGGACGGGAAGGACGGGAAGCGACTCGAAGCTACTCGTCATCCCGAGCGGAGCGAGGGACCTGCTCCACTGCTACTGAAAACGGTTGAGTAGGTCCCTCGGTCGCGTGCGCTCCCTCGGGATGACGAGTAGCTTCGCGCACGCCTTGGAGTCTTCGGAAGTTAGGTAGCGATGCGATTCACCCGCGCCATCGTCCGTCCTCCCGCCCAAACCTTTGCCGCCGGGATCACCTCATCCTGCCTTGGCCCGCCAGACCTGACGCTCGCGCTGGAGCAGCATAAGGCGTACTGCCGGACACTCGCGGGTCTCGGCCTCGATCTCGTTGAGCTGCCTCCCGATCCGGCCTTTCCCGACTCAACTTTCGTCGAGGACACCGCCATCGTCACCAACCGGAGCGCGATGCTCACTCGCCCGGGGGCTCCCAGCCGCGCCGGGGAGGTGGCGGCGCTCGGGGGAGTGCTCAGTAGATCGTTTCCCGACTTAGGCGCCATCGCTCCGCCCGGCACGCTTGACGGCGGCGATGTGTGTGAGGCAGGCCAGCACTTCTTCATCGGCATCTCGCAACGCACCAACCCGGCAGGTTCGGCTCAGCTGAGCGAGTGGCTGGCGCGACAGGGATTCAGCTCCAGTATGATCGACATCCGGACGATGCCCGGCCTGCTGCACCTCAAGACCGGACTCTCCTGGCTGGGTGAGCGACGGCTGCTCGCCATCGATGAGATCGCGGGACACGAAGCGCTGAGAGGATGGGAGATCGTGCGGACGTCGGAAGGCGAGGACTACGCCGCCAACTGCATCAGGATCAACGAGGCGCTGCTGGTGGCCGATGGGTTCCCGGCGACCAGCGCGCAACTGAGCGAGCTAGGCTATGACCTCATCCCGCTCGCCATGTCGGAATTCAGGAAGATGGACGGAGGCTTGAGCTGTCTGTCAGTGCGGTGGTAGGGCGGCCTACCGCGCCGCCCGCGCTTTCAACTCCTGGAGCCAGTTCTGGGCCAGCACCAGCTCGCTCTGCTGCACGGCCTCGCCCTCACGCAGCATCACAAACCGGCGGTCGTCCGGGCTCACGGCGTATGAATGAACGCCGCCCCCCGCCGCGAACGCCGACGTGGAGAAGAGCACTCGCTGCTCTCCCACTGAGAAGGCCGCCCCAGGCCGGATCGCCGCGGACACCATTTGGTTCTTGCCATTGATGTAGAACAGCTCACGACCGCTCCTCGCCCACTGTGGCTGGCTGCCGCCGGCAGTGGAGACCTGCCACTTGGCCGTGCCGGTCTCGGGGAACGGCCGGACGTAGATCTCCGGGTTACCCGATTCGGTCGAGCTGTACGCCAGCAATCGTCCATCGGGAGAAAGCGCCGGAAACATCTCGGTAGCCTGGGTGGCGACCAGGGTGACGGGCGTCGTGTCTCCCATCCGAAATGCGTAGATGTCTCCGCTTCCCGGGGAGTTCGCCGGGGTACGGGTCAGAAGCCAGCGGCCGTCCCTCGAGGGTACGATCTGGCCGAAATCGAGCTTCGAGACGATCAATTGGCGCGCGTTCCCGGTCCCGTCGGCCCGGTGAGCGTAGATACCCCCTACGCCCGTGCCCTGCCGGTCGGTGACGTAGTACACCTCGCGGCCGTCGGGCGACCATGTGGGCCGGACGCTCGCAGTGTCCCCGAAGGTGATCCGGGAGAAGGGGCCGGTGGGGAGCTGCTTGACCCAGATGTCGGATTTGCCGTTCCGCACCAGCTCCACGGCCAACTCCTTACCGTCCGGGGAGAGCGAGATGTTCTGAATGATGCCCTGCGGGTCCCATGACGCATCCATGGGCGTGGCCTGTCCGTCGCGGCTTACCCAGAACGCTCGCCGGGAGGCGAGGGTGCCGCCCGTGGTATAGACCAGGGTCCCATTGGACGACAGCGACAGGTCGATGTTGAAGCCCGCGGCTCTCACGCCGACTCCCTCGATCAGGGCCACCGGTGAGCCGGTCAGCTCGAGCTTGTCGGGATCCAACGGGGTGGCGACCAGCTTTCCCTCCGAAGTGACCACCAGAAGATGGCCGGTCGGGGAATACCTGGCGTAGACGCCGTGAGTCAGCGCATGCGCCGGGCCGTTGGGGAGCTTCATCGCCATGATGTCGAAGTCGGCGGGCCCCTGGCCCGAGCGACGCTGCCGGAAGATGAGGCTGCGGCCGCCGGGAAGCACGAAGGGCCACTCCGTGCCGACCTCGTCCTTGGAAATCTTATACACCGGCTCGATCGGTCCGCCGGTGGGCCGCATTCGGGCGATTCCGGAGTCCACTTCGAAGTAGACGTATCCGTCTTCTCCCCAGTCGCCGGCCGTGGAGTTGGCTTTGTCGGTCAGCGTGATTGTGGGCGCGCCGTCCAGTGAGGCAATGCGCACCGTCGTGCCCTGCTGGATGAACCCGACCTTGCGACCGTCGGGGGAGAAGAAGGGGCTCGTGCCCCCTTCGCTGCCCGCGATCGGGGTGGCGGTGAGCTGGTCGAGCCGCCGGAGCCAGAGGCGGGCGCCTCCATCCCCAGGGCCGAGATATACCATCATGCGACCGTCAGGGGAGACGGCGACGCGCGCGCCGCCGGTGTTCTGCGGCGGCTGCAGCGCCTCGGATGGGCGGAGCGCCAGGCTGAACTGGGTCACCGGCTGCGGCGGCGCCGGCCGGAGCCAGCCCCAGAGCGCAGCAGCCGTGGCCGCGACCGTCGCGGCGATCAGGGCGATGGTGACGCGGCTCCACCGCTGTTTTTGACCGGCACGGCCGGGCGCGGTAGCCGGCGCCGCCTCGAGCGACACCGTGCTGGCATACGTTTTGTCCTTGAGCGCGTCGGAGAACTCTGCGGCGGTAGCGAATCGGTCGGCGGGGAGCTTCTCCAGGGCGGTGAGCACCGCCGCCTCCACATGGCGCGGAATGGTGTGGCGCTGGACGGCCAACGGTCGAGGGCTCTCAGTCAGCACCCGTGCCACCACCGCCTGCGCGGTATTGCCGGTGAAGGGGGGCTCGCCGGTGAGCATCTCGTACAGCACCGCGCCGAGCGCATACACGTCGGAGCGGGCAGTGATCTCCCGCTCACCCATCGCCTGCTCGGGACTCATGTAGTGCGGCGTGCCCAGTGACATGCCGGTCTCGGTCATCCGGGCGCCGCTGGCCTTGCTGGCCGCGAGCGCGATCCCGAAGTCGGCCACCAGCGCCTGGCCATCGTGAATCAGGATGTTCTCGGGCTTGATATCGCGATGCACCACATCGTGCCGGTGAGCGTAGTCGAGCGCCGAGGCCACCTCCGTCGCGATCCGCATTGCGTCGGCCACCGGAAGCTGCTTCTCCCGGTTGAGCCGGTCGCGCAGGGTCTCGCCCTGCACAAACGGCATCACGTAGAAGAGGTAGGAGTCCGCCTCCCCCGAGTCGAACAGCGGGAGAATGTGGGGGTGCTGGAGGTTGGCGGTGAGCTTGATCTCGGCCAGGAAGCGCTCGGCCCCAATCACGGCGGCCAGCTCGGGCCTCAGCACCTTGAGGGCCACGGGGCGGCCGTGGCGGAGATCCTGGGCCTGGTAGACGGTGGCCATGCCGCCCGCTCCAATCTCTCGGTCGAGGCGGTATCGGTCCGCCAGGGCGGATTGGAGCCTGGTAAGCAGCTCGGGCATCGGTCGCTTCTGTTGGGGGATGCCGGAAGATGGGGGCGAGATGCCGGGCTGGCTAGGGCGGCAGCCTTACCGCACTACCGCCGGCTGCGGCGCGAGCTTGAAACTGAACCGCTGCTGCACCAGCTGGCGAACCGTCTTCCCTGATCGCTTCGCCGGCCGGAATAGCGCGCCGCCGAGCGCCGTGCGGACCGATTCGGTGAAGAGGGAATCGTCGCTCTGCAGCACCTTGATCGTCGTCGTGTCCACCCGGCCCGTCGCGTCCACGACGTACATCGCATCCACCTTGCCCTCTTTCCCCCGCGCACTCAGCTCGGGAGGGTACACCGGTGCGGCGCTGAACGGGAAGCGCTCGACCATCTCGTCCACCTGCAGCGCGCTATAGACTTTCTCCGCCAGAAAGGGGGCAGGTCCGAAGGGCTGATCCGCCCGGGCGCCGCTCCGCTCGCCCCGGTGGCGGGCACGGCTCGCGGTGGCCACGAGACGCCGCCCCTCTCCTTCGGTAGGAAGCTGGCCCGCCTGATCGAGGCCCGAGCCAGGCCTTTCCGGAATAAAGATCTCGGTCTGGCGCTTGGTGGCATCCACCGGGTCAGGGGGGAGAAGGAAGAGCACCTTGGCTTCGCGCTCGGTGGTCGGAAGGCGGAATGTCCCCGTCGATGTGGTCAGGACGAGCCAGACCACGCCCACGTGCGTCACAATGCTCACGGTGGCGTATTCGGCGGAGCGGAAGAAGCTCCGGTCGGATTCCAAGAGAGTAAGGCGCATGATCCCGGCGGCCCCCGCACCGATGGGAGGGCGCAGTTCTATTATATGACGGCGCAGGGACGGGGGAAGACACCGCGCTTTACCGCGAACGTCCTTGGTTTCCTACTACTTCTGCTCGAAAAGCTGCCAGTGACTCATTCCAGAACCCATCGAGCCAGGCCCGCAGCTCACCCAGACCCCGAGGATCCAGGAAGTAGAGGCGGCGGGCACCATCGGGTCGGTCGTCCACCAGGCCCGCATTGCGCAACACTTTCAAATGCTGGGAAACCGCCGGCCGGCTCACGGGCAGTGTCGCGGCAATGGCGCCCACCGATTTGGGACCCGTGCGCAATTGCTCGAAGACATGGCGACGAGTGGGATCCGCGAGGGCCGCGAGAGCATTTGCGTAAGTCACGACTTACGGTAAGTATTTACTTACAGATTGTCAAGCATGGGCTGGCCCCTGCCCTTCTCGCCACGGTCGTAGCCCCAGTCAACGCCCAGTCCTCGACCCAAGTCGACACCGCCGTCGCGGTGCCTATGCGCGATGGAGTCGTTCTCCGGGCCGACCTCTATCGTCCAGCCGCCGGCGACCGATTCCCCGTCCTGGTGTTTCGCACTCCCTATGATCGCAGTGATACCTCCGGGAGCTCGAGGCTCATCAGCGAGGCCCTGAATCGAGGTTATGCGGTCGTGCTTCAGGATGTTCGGGGACGCTATGGGTCCGCCGGCGTATTCCAGGCCTACGCCCAAGAGGGCAAGGACGGCTACGACACCATCGAGTGGGCCGCGCACCAGCCGTGGTCGAATGGGGCGGTCGGAACGTTCGGACTCTCCTATCCAGCCGCGGTGCAGTGGCTCGCCGCGATCGAGCACCCTCCCTCACTCAAGGCGATGGTACCGGCGATGACCTTCTCCACCCCGGAGACTTTCTGGTACTCCGGTGGCGTGTGGGACGGCTCCTGGCTCGACTGGACCTGGCTCAACATCGCACCCGACCTGCGGCGCCGGCTCGACGTGGCCGGCCCCCGGACTGAGGTCGAAGCCGCCACGGCCTGGAAGCGCGATGGGCCCGCCGCACGACGGCATCGTCCGATGCTCACGCTGCCCGACTTCCAGGGGGTGGCGCCATGGTACTACGAGTGGATGCGCCATCCACCCAAAGATCCATGGTGGAGCTGGGCCACGATCGAAGGACGCTATAGTGACGTCACCGCCGCAGTGCTCAACCTCTCAGGCTGGTTCGATGAGATGTACGGGCCGAGCGGCGCGGTCGAGAACTACCGGGGATTAGTCGAGGCACGTCCAGGTGACCCACGGACCAGCCTGATTCTTGGAGCCTGGAGCCACGGTGTCGGTCCAGTGGAATCGCATATGGCCGGCGACCGGGACTTCGGCACCGATGCGGCGCTCGATTACACTGGTACGGTTCTCGGCTGGATGGATCGCTATGTGAAGGGTGATACGCTGTCGCGCCAACCGGCGGTGCGAGTGTTCGTGATGGGATCGAATCGCTGGCGCATCGCCGACCGATGGCCCATTCCCGGCACCCATGCTGACACGCTGTATCTGGAATCCTCGAGCAAAGGCAGACCGGGACGGCTGGTGGAGCGCCCCCCGCAAACGCGCTCCGGCCAAACCCTGATCCATTCCGATCCCGCGCGCCCGGTAACCGACCCCTTCGATGGTCGAGCCGGCGCCCATGACTATCGCAATCTCACCGCGGAGAGAGGTGTGGCGGTCTTCGAGACGGCGCCATTGCAGCAGCCGCTGGACATCATCGGGCGGGTCGATGCCGAGCTGTCGGTGAGTGCATCGGTGCCGGACTTCGACGTGTGGGTGCAGCTCTACGACGTGGCGCCTGACGGCACGGCCTGGAATCTGTCGAGCCCCGGCACGGCGCTTCAACGGGCGAGCTATCGCGACGGAGGACCCACCCGCCACCTGGTCAAGAAGAACCAGACCGTCAGACTCAGGCTGGACCGTCTATTCACCGCGAACCGGTTTCTGACGGGACACCGCCTGCGAGTCGTGATCTCTCCGGCGTTCTATCCGCTCTTCTCGGTGAATCCTCAAACCGGCGCGCAAGAGTTCGAGAGCGACAGCATTCGCGCGGGCGAGATCCGGATTCGGCACTCCGCTCCTTTCGTCTCCCGAATCATTCTTCCGGTGGTGCCCCGGGGCGGTAGGGCGGTAGGGCGGTAGGAGCTAGGGATAGTAAGGTGGCGCCGTGAGAGGAGTCCGGATATTTCTCCTGCTTGACCGTCCTTCCCGTCTTCCCGTCTTTACCGCCCTACCCCCCTACCGCCCTACCGACGCCGCCTGAAATTCCTTGGTGAGACTGTGCGCCGCGGCTCCCGGCAGCAGCACAGTGCCGACAGTGGGCATAAGAAGACGGCCCGCACCCCCCGAAGGGAGAGACGGGCCGTCTACGCACTGGCTACCCGGAGTCGGAGAATTAACTTCTCCGTTCTTCTTCCCTCGGCGGCCGCAGACTGAGCGTCTGCGGTTTTGCCTTAGGAGCTCCGGCTTCCATTCCCAGATGGCTTGCGGCTATCCGGTTCACCAATGCGGGCGCTGCAGGTCTGGCTGAATCGCGGACCAACCTCCTGCACGGCACACCGCGGCGCTGCTGCGGCGTGGACGAGACACGCGATTGGTCTCGTCACTCGCAATCGAAGTGATCAGCACTCGATTGCGGGAGACAACATAGGACTCGGTTCACACGCGCGCAAGAGGGAATTTTTTATCCACCAGAGCTAACATTTTTCACATATCAACATGGAGAAAGCAGCTAACAGCTAACAGCTATCAGCTAGCAGCTAACAGCTATCAGCTAACAGCTAACAGCTAACGGCTAACAGCTAACGGGCTAACAGCTAACAGCTAACGGCTAACAGCTAACAGCTAACAGCTAACGGCTAACAGCTATCAGCTAACAGCTAACGGCTAATAGCTGACAGCGGGTTGTCACCCTGGAGCGAAGCGGAAGGGGCCGAAGCTCCACTTGGACTCCGGTCCCTTTCGCTCGCATCGCTCGCTCCAGGGTGACAACCCGCCTTACCTGTCACCTGTCACCTGTCACCTCTCACCTCTTACTTCTCACTTCTCACTGCTTCACATCCCCATCCAGTAACTCAGCTTTATCGCCAACACGTTATCCGCCGGTGTGGTCCGTAGACTCTTGAAGTCTCGCCCGAAATCGAAGTCCCCTACTCCGTCGGCCTGGTTGCTCCGATTCTGCTGCCATACAAGGAACAGCGTCGCCCCCGGTCGATATTCCCAGCGAAGCACCAGGTTGGCCCGCAACGAACGGAAGTTGAAACTCTGGTCGGCGATGGTGAACGGCGCAGCGGGGTCTGCTCCGTCGGGGTCCACGGTGAAGCCACCGTTGCCATTGGGCGCGATGCTGCCCTCATCGCGCCCATACACAGCGAACTCATAGGTCCTCGGCGCGCGCAGCTCCTTGTAGTCCCGAAATTGGTTCGCCGAGATGAGTGGCTGGGCGTAGAGCTGCAGGCTCAGCGTCGGCGTGAAGGTCCAGTTGACCCGGGTCTCGAAGGCCAGCTCGGTCCGCCGGAGCTCAGCGAACACGTAACGCGCGCCGAAGGTGCTAGTCGCTGTGGCGTCCGTGGTGGTCTGGACATAGTGCGCCTTCAAGTGTTCGGCTACGAGGTTCGGCGTCAGCGCAATCTGAAGATTGCTGGCCGGCTGCAAGGTCAGCGAGGGCGAAAGGGAAAAGAAGTGAGCCCCTGCGACGTCCCAGAACCAATCGGTTTCCAGCCCGACCGTGTGCCGCCTCCGCGGATCGGAATTGAGCCGGAGATTGAGCTCCCGAGCAGCGGGAGCGTGGGCAATAGGCCCACCACGAGTGAGATGGTCGTCGCTGGTCGCGGGATAGATATGGCTGGTGAGGGTCGCCCGCCAGAGGTTTCGAAACCGTACCACCTGCTGGAGCCCGATGTCGAAGGTGATCCGGTTCCAGTCGTAGTCCCACTCGTGGGTGGTGAACAGGTCCGCTCGGTAGTTCCGGACCACGCGGCCCGGCCGGTAGGTTGCGTAGCCGATGTCGGTCGCCACCGCCCGTCAGTTGGTGTAGACCTCAAAGCCGACGTCGTTGGTCTCGTACCCAGGGCTCTTGTCCTGGAGGGTGAGGCTGCCGAGCCAGCTTCCCGAGAGCTTGGTGAGGGAGAGCACGCCGTTGTACCCCGCCAGTGAGGTCCGGGTCGAATCCAGTGAGAAGTGCTCGGCGTCGGGCCGTTGGTAGTAGCGGACCGAGGAGCGTTGGGTCTTTACCATCGCGGCCTGATCGCCCTGAACCAGGCTTCCGCTCAGGAACCCGTCGAGCACCCAACCTTGATTCCCCCAGTATCGATTCAAGTCCACGCCGGCCAGGTATGCGGAGGAGCGGAGCATCCCAGCCAGGGTTGAGTCGTCCAGCCGACGGTCCACTGCGGTGAGCAAGCCGCCGACGGCGCGGTTGCCGTCGGCCGACTCGTGGCGCACCCGACCCACGAAGTAGTTGGAGAGCGGCTCGACCGGCACCCGATGCACGGCGCCGAGGTCGTCCACAAACTGGCCGCGCTCCTCCCTCGTCAGCGCGTCGAGCACCCCCACCGACCAGCCCCCGGCCGACTTGCCGGTCAGCTTGATGGCGCCCGGAATGCGGGTCACCGTGGGGGCGTCGTAGAACGTGGGATCATCGTCGGCCAGGTCCCGCTGAGGCGAGCGACCGATCCGGCGCGAGTTGAACACGCTGGGGAATCCCGCGTTGTTGTAGGCGCTGACTTGGGCGAAGGAGAACAGACTCGAGCCCTCGAGGAAGAACGGCCGCTTCTCGGCGAAGAAGGTCTCGTTGTCCGTCAGGTTCACTATGGCCGGATCCACCTCCACCTGCCCGAAATCGGGGTTGATGGTTGCGTCGAGGGCGAGATTACCGCCCACGCCGAGCCGGATGTCCGCCCCGCCGGTGGTGTAGTAGGCGCTGCCGTCGCGGAAGGGATCTCCGACGTCAGGGTGGGTGTATTCCCCCCGACTGGTGAGGTAGGGCGCGACCTCGACGTGACGCGATACGGGCAGCGCCGCCAGCCCGGTAATGCGGCCGAACCGGCTCACGCCGGCGTGCTCGGTCTTGGGGACGAAGGCGAAGACATCCTCCTCACCCCTGCGCTGGATGAAGCGGATGAACTGCACCCCCCAGGTGTCGGTGTGGCGGTTGAAGCGAAGCTGAGAAAGGGGAATTCGGATCTCGGCCGACCAACCCCTGCCGTCCTGCCGTATCCCTGCTTCCCAGATGGGATCCGGCGAGTAGTCCACGGTGTCTGCCTGGAGGATGCCGTCCCGGCGCACGCCGCGGGGGTTGACCTCGAAGACGAATGCCGTCCGGCGGTCGTTTCTCGAGTCCAACTCCACGGTGAAGCGATCGCTCTCGCTGGTGGCGTCCCGCCGACTGAGCAGGGCCCGGATCCGGGAGGGCTCACGGTCGTAGAGCTGGACGCCCACGTAGAGCGCGTCGCTGCCGAGCAGCACCCGGATCTCGGTCGGCTCGGTCGGCTGCGCGCCCTCATCAGGATCGCGCTGGATCAGATTCGTGGTGGGTGTGGCCTCGGCCCAGGCGGCCTCGTCGAGGACGCCGTCAAGCCGGATGCTGGCGGTGAGCCGAACAGCCGCGATGGAGGGCGGTGGCGCGCTTCGCGCGGCGGAGGCGGCGGACCCGGCGGACGGATCCTGCGCCGTAAGGCGTGTGGCGAGGGCTAGCGCCAGAACGACAGCAGCGGTCGGTCTGGAGAGGCGGCTCACCTGGGGAGAGCCTCCCGAATGGATTGTCAGCGGAGCGGGGTGCTAGTAGCCCCTACGAGGGTTGGAGGGGAGGGTTACAAACGGACGGTCACTCCTCAGTCGCCAGCTTCGCGAGCCGCTCGCGCACCTCCTTTACCGCCGGCTGCAGCATCGGATCTACCTTCTTCCACAGCTCCACGAACTTCCGTAATAGTCGCCAGCGCGGTAAGGCGGTTCACCATCCTCCTCCCCCACCCCCACCTGATCCACCGCCCGACGAGCCTCCGCTGAAGCCCGATCCGCTCGAGCT
>Ga0070696_100003246_pt1 | contig 10834 bp, 13 predicted proteins | sample KBSK1253metaG_FD_65474 | JGI IMG/M metagenome (GOLD analysis project Ga0070696, IMG submission 65474) | Corn, switchgrass and miscanthus rhizosphere microbial communities from Kellogg Biological Station, Michigan, USA - KBS K1-25-3 metaG | ecosystem: Host-associated > Plants > Roots >... | reverse complement strand
GTGGAGCCGCGTCGCTCGCTGATGCCGGCAGACCACGAGCCGGTCGTGGGCGCATTGTTCGAGGCCTACGAGCGTGCGGGGATGGTCATCACGCAGGACATGGTCCAGATGCTCAGGGCGACCGCTCCGCCACTCACGTTCTTCGAAACCGACTAGATCCACGCACCGGAGGACCCATGGATTACGCCCCATCGCCCCGACCGACATTCGACGGCCCGACGCCCATCCCCTACGCGTCGGTCACGCGCCACCTCTGGGGCGATGTCGAATCGGGTGAGGTCGCGGACTGGATCTACGTGTCGAGTGGTCGGATCCACCAGATCGTGTTCGGGTTGCCGCCGGGAGGCGCGTTTCGTCACTCGCCGCAGTACCGAACGATCTTCGCAGCCGACGAAGTCCTGGTCGTGTTGTCGGGGGTGATGGTCATCGCGAACCCCGAGACCGGCGAGGTCCACCGGGTCGTGCCTGGGGAGGCGGCCTTCTTCCGGCGGGACACGTGGCACCACGTCTTCAACATGAGCACCGAACAGCTGCGTGTCCTCGAGATGTTCGCGCCACCCCCGGCCGCGGGCACCTCGGGCGCATATGCGCGGACGCGCCAGTACCTCGAGACGGCCCGATATGCGCGGCCGGAGCTCCTCGGGCGATGGCCGATCGCTTCCCAGGAGACGCAGGCGGCCGACTCGATCCGCGTCGTGCGCTCAACCGATGTCCTTTGGCGAATCCACGGTCAGCGCCAACAGGCCCTGATCGGGGTGCTGGCCTCGACCGAGCATCTGACCGTTGCGACGCTCGAACTCCAGCCCGGAGGATCGAGCGATGTCGAGGTCCACGACGGCGACGAGAGCCTGTACGTGCTAGAGGGCACGCTCAACGTGATGATCCCGAATGGCGACGGACCTCGCTGGTCTGAACTGGATCCTAAGGACGGGTTCTACGTGCCGCTCGGGGTGCCGCACCGCTATTACAACTACACGGATCGACCGGCGCGGGCTCTCATCGCGGTGGCCCCTCGTTTCGAGGCGCCTTGACGGACGGTCGTCAGGTCGTCACGCCGTCGGACTCCGGGTGCGCCCACGGGCGCCAGGTGGCCTGAGGGCCAAGCCTCGGTGACGCCGAGCAACACCATCTTCCCCCGGTGCTCAGGGTCGGCATCGGGTTCGCCGCCGGTATAGCAACGACCCGGCCGGCCCCCAAGGTGCCGACCGGGTCGCGTCAGTGTGTGCCGAGCCTATTCGGCGGGCCAGATGTCGTAGGCGGTGAAGTCGACCCAGAGGAGATCCCGCGTGTTCGGGATCGCCGACAAGATGGCGTTGCCGATCTGCCGTGGCGGGTCAGACATCGTGCCCCACCAGTTCTTGTCCGTGGAGTACCCGAACTGGAAGCCGACCGGCGAAGGAGCGAACGTCTGCCCCCACGTCGAGAACTCGCTGACCATGGCGTTGAGCGAAGCCAGTCCCTGGCTGTCGTCGACGAAGACCAGGCCGTCGCGATAGGTCGGCGGCATCTTCTCGGGGAGCCAGTGCTTCACGAGCACGAGGTCTTCTGCGTGGTAGCCGCGGACCTTGGCGACCCACGCCTGGGCCTCGGCGTCCGTGATGGGCTTCCCGTACCGGACCAGATCCTTGCGATACCACTCGTCATCCACGCCAAACCCGATGACGCTCGTGTGTGTGCCGTACTGCGCGTACAGAAGATCGATGAGCATCGGCACGTCGCATCTTGCCGGCTCGACCTGGAGCCACACCTTGACGTTGCTCGCGTCGAACGCGGCGAACGTCGATTCGAAGAGGTCGACGTCGTCGAACTTGACGTTCGGCCACGTCCCCGTTGCCGGTTGCGGGAAGTGGGCCCAGCAGCCGTTGCGGCCACTGCCGCCGTTGACCTCGACCACGACCGCCAGCTGCTCGGGCGTCGAGCTCGGGAACCGGGCGGCCATCGAGTTGGTCGAGTTGACCCACCAGGTCGGGGACGGGAACGGCGTGATGCCGTAGTTCGAGGCTCGGATGCCGGCGCGCATGCCGGCCGGGACCGGGGGCGGCGTCGGCGTCGGGCCGGGCGTGGGTGTCGGGGTCGCTTTTGCGGCAGTAACTGACGAGACGGTGGCACCCCCTCCAGCCATCGCGAAGACCAGCGCCAGCGTGGCGACGAGACCGATGACTGCGCGGATGGTGCGGGTCATGTGCTATCTCCCATTTGCGCGCCCCCGGGCGCGGACCGAGTGCCGTCCATCCATCCTAAACCTGCTGGGCTCGTCAGGTGAGGTGGCAGGCCTCGTTCCAGGTCTCGATCGCGCGAACTTCGCGTTCCCAGCCCAGGATCCCGACGGTGGCTGTCCCGAGCGTGAACGAGCGCCCTACGTACGCCGGCAGGCCGATCCAGCGCGCGGCGAGGATGCGCAGGAAGTGCCCGTGGGCGAACAGGAGCGCATCGCCCTCGACGTTCGCGTCGAGGCAGCGCTCGATGACACGGTCCGCACGGGCGGCGACCTCGTCGAGCGTCTCGCCGCCCCGCCACGGACCCGTCCAGATGCTCCAGTCGGGGATCTCGACGCGGATCTCCGGGGTCGTCCGACCCTCGAATTCCCCGTAGTCCCACTCGCGTAGATCCGGGTCGACGGCCACGGTCCCCCCGAAGCCCGCGAGTCGAGCCGTCTCGGCCGCTCTTGAACGAGGGCTCGTCAGCACGAGCGCGAAGTGGTGGCCGGCGAGCCGGCCGGCAAGGGCCTCGGCCTGCTGCCGTCCGAGGTCGGTGAGCGGGATATCGCTGCGACCGGTGTGCCGCCCGGACCGGGTCCACTCCGTCTCGCCGTGGCGCACGAGCCAGACCTGGTGCTCGGGATCGCCCTCGCTTCCGACGGGATCGGTCACAACGCGCTCTCGGGGCGGATCGTCTCCTCGGGTGTCGCCGCGAAGAACTCGCGCGGCTTCCAACCGAAGGCCCACGCCAGCGGCAGCGTGGGCAGCGTCGAGATCCTGGTGTTGTACCGGTAGACCTGGTCGTTGTACAGCTCGCGGCGGTCGGCGATCATCGACTCCAGGCGCTCGATCTCGTCCTGCAGGTCGAGGACGTTCTGCTGCGACTTCAGGGCCGGGTACGCCTCGACGACGGCCAGCAACGAGCGGACCGCGGCCGACGTCGCCTCGGCGTGGGCGGCCTTGTCGGGGATCGGCTCCGTGGGTGAATAGGCGGCTCGGGCCCTGGTGACCTCGGTCAGGACGTCCTGCTCGAACGCCATCACGCCGCGCACCGCGGCGACGAGCGCCGGCAGCTGGTCGTGGCGCTGCTTGAGCACGACATCGATATTGGACCAGGCCTTGTCGCTGCGCTGCCGGAGCCCCATGACCGCGTTGTAGCTGGCGACCGTGATGTAGCCCACGATGACGAGCAGGACCCCGACCGCGAAGGCCGCGGCGAGCGACGCCGGGCTCACGACCCGATGCCGCCGCTGACGAGCAACGCCAGCCCCATCGCCGAACCGATCGCCAGCACCGCCCCGAGCAAGCCGATCACGAACGTCGTCTGGTTGCGACCCTCCGCGGCGCCGGGGATGCCATGTGCGATGAGCAGGGGGACATCCGGAGCGGCGACGAGCACGAGGGTCTCCGGCGCGATCGCGAACCGGCGCTCTGCGCTCGCCGCGTCCTCCGGGGTGCCGAGCGGCAGAGCATCCGCCTCGGGGTCGATCTCGGCCGGGCGCACCGGCCGTCCGATTCCGAACCCCGGGATCGCGGCATTGCCCCAGGCGTGCTCGGCGTCCTCAGCAAGGAGCCCCGCGGCGCGGGCCTCGGCGATGTCGGCGGCGACCTCGGGGTCGTCGGGCGCGACGCCCGAGCCGGATGCCTGGTCCGCTTCGGTCGGGTCCGCAAGGTCGGAGAACGGAAGCGCTCGCCCGACGACGGTGACCGCGTCGCCCGGGGCGAGGCGCGCCTCGCGATAGTGCACCCCGCGCGTCGGCGGCCCGCCCGCCATCGCCGACAGCACCGATCCGCCGTCCGGGTCGTCGGCCGAGCCCGGGGAGGCCGGCCGGACCGTCAGCAACGCCGCGATGGCCGCCTCGCGATCCACCTCGGCCGGGCCGAGCGCGCTGCCGGTCCGCATCGACAATCCCGCCGGCGAATCGCCGAAGGCGCCCATGTGCTCATCGAAGCGGACGGGTGCGTCCCAGCGGGCGCCACGGGGGAAGACCCGGACGTCGCCCGTCTCGTCGACGACCCGGAACCCGATCGCCCGTTCCTCGCTGAAGTCGTCCACGCCGTCCGCGTCGTCGCCGCGGTCGATGCTGGAGCGGTAGTAGACGCACGGGGCACTTTGCAGCGGTGAGACGAGCAGCATCTCGGCGGCCTGGATCTGTCCGCTGATGCGGACCTCTCCGGCGGCCAGCGTCGCGATCCGCGACGTGCCGGTGTCCGCGATTCGAGCCGCGGTCCGGTAGCCGTTCATGCCCCGACCCAGCAGCCAGAGGCCCGCCACGATGCCCGCGGCGAGCAGCCCCGCGATCTGGACCTCCGACCCCTCCATGCAGGCATCCTAGAGGGAGCGGCAGAGGCCGTTCAGCTGCTCGGGCGCCCAGGCCGGATCGACAGGACCAGGAGCGTGACGCCGAGGACGAGCGAGGCGATCGGCCACAACCGTCCGACGTCGAAGCCAGGGATGGCCTCGCGGGCCAGGAACAACCCGCCGATGACGATCAGCACGAGACCCGCGGCGATCGGTCCGCGCCCGCTCACGAGCAGCCCTCCTGGGGATCGAGTCGGATCGAGCCGGCATTGGCCTGGATCCGCAGCTCGATGCGGGTCACGGCCGTGTCGTACCCCGGCGTCTCCCAGGTATCGCCGTTCTGGACCAGTCCCGCCGAGCCGAAGTCGTACGCCGAGAGGACGCTGTCGTCCGTGCGGAGGCGAAGCGCGACGCCCTCGGCGGCGCACATCCGGACGCTGCCGGCGTTGGCTTCGATCGATCCGGTCGTCGAGACCCTCGGCAGGTACAGACCGAGGGTGCCGGCATTCAACCCGATCTTGAGCTCATCGACCGAGCTGCTATCGCGAAGGTCGACCGTGGCCTGACCGGCGTTGAGCTCGACGTCGGCCACGCCGAGCCTGGCGCCGCCGAGGTTCGCGACCGCGCTGCCCGCGTTGACCCGCAGCTGGAGATCCAGGCGGTTCGCGGTCGGCAGCCGAACCACCCATCGATCGCGTTCACCCACGAAGGTGCCGAAGTCCCTGTCAGGGGGAGCGACCTGGAGGCTCTGCGCGTCCGCCTCGACCTGTGGGCCGCTTCCGGCGTCATCGACGCCGTCGACGGTCCAGGTGTCGTCGCCGGTCGTGTCGACCTGGACCGTCCCGCAGTCGAGCTCGATCCGGACGGAGGCGTCGCCGTCGAATCGGCCGCGGTGGGGTTCGAAGGGCGTGCCGCCTCCGCCGGATCCGCAGACACCGGACGGCAGGTCGCCGATGCCCCCGAAGCCACTGGTCAGGATGCCGGCCGCCATGAGTCCGAGCGTCCCGGACACGATCAGGCCACCGAGCATCTCGAGCGAGGTCCGGGTGAGCATGAGCCCCAAGCCGATGCCCACCAGCAGCAAGGGCCAGAATGACCACCAGCGATCCAGCACGGTCGAGGGGATCAGGCCCAGCTGGACCGCCAGTGCGACGCCGCCCGCGACGACGAAGAAGACGCCCCAGCCGGCGAGGTCCCGATGGATCCGCATCGAGGCACGATACCGCGCCGCCATCGGCCGTGCCGCTGTGTGTCGACGCACCACGACCCTGTGCTAGCCTCGATGGAGCGGCCCGCCCCAAGCCGGTCGCACCGGGAGGACAGCCATGCGCCTGAGCGATTGGCGAACGCGTGCCCCGCACAAGGACGCGATGACGCCCAAGGTGATCGCTGTCATCGAGCCGGTGCTCGCGGCGCTCGGCGCCGAGGCGGACCCGTCGTGCTGGATCGTGTGGGGCGACGATCCCGCTGTCCGCTATGTCGTGCTCGCCCCGACCGACGCCGGGCTGCTCCAGGTCCTCGTCCGGGTCAACGTCCCGCAAGAGGGCCCACGTGCGTCGGCCAAGGTCATCCGCTGGACCCGCGTGCAGCTCGGCGAGCTCGGTCTCGAGATGGCCGATGGCCATCGATTGCTCGGGTTCCAGGTCGAGGGTCACGTCCTGCGCGGCACGGATGACGTCGGCGACGAGATGGCGGGTTTCGCCCTCGAGCTGTTCGCCAGGGTCGACGGTCGGGAGGTCACGTCGCGACCGGTGGCGCGGTCGCGGACCGCCAAGCCGGCGGCAGCCCGGGACAGTGCCGCGAAACCCGTCGCCGGCAAGGCGACGGTCGCCTCGGCGTCGAAGCCATCGAAGCGGGCGGCAGGACCGTCGAGGTCGCGCGGGTGACAGTACAGGCCCGCACGGGCGAGTCGAAGCCGTCGCTGCACCCCGTCCGGCGGACGATCCGGTACTGGGCCTCGCGCCTCGTCGTCCGGGTGGTGACCCGCGCCTGGATGCGGATCCGCTGCGAAGGCTTCGAGCGGTTGCCGGGTGGCCCCGCCATCTATTGCTTCAATCACCTGTCGTGGTCGGATCCGTTCGTGCTGATGGCCACGCTGCCCATGCGGCCGCGGATCTCCTTCTTCGGTCCCAAGGAGGAAGACATGGACGTCGGGGGTCGGAATCGGCTGATGCAGTGGACGGGCACGACGATCCCCTACAAGCCCGGCAAGAACGACCTGCTCGAGGCGACCCGCAAGGTCGGCGCGGTCAACCGGGCCGGCGGGATCGTGGCGATCGCGGGGGAGGGGAGGATCGGGGCGCTGGAATCGGCGGTGCTGCCGCTCAACGACGGGCCCGCGTACTTCGCGTTGCGGTCCCACGTCCCGGTCGTGCCGATCGCGATCAACGGAACGAGCTGGCTGCGGTTCGGTGGCCGCGTCCGGGTGCGGGTCGGCGAGCCCATCGCGGGAACTGGGCGACCGGACCGGGCGAGCATCGCGGCGATGACCGCGGCGGTCCAGGCCGCCCTCGAGGAGCTCGTCGCCGACGCATCCGAGCTGCCGCGCATCGGACGATCCGGCGCCTGGCTTACCGAGCGGTTCAACGACTGGCCCGAAGGGACCCGCGAAGCCGCCCTGGAAGCCCAGCTCGCTGGCGAGACCCAACCGCTGGCGGCGGCCGGCGGCTGACCGGGCGTCTCTGGCATACTCGGACACCGGACCCACCACAGGAGCGACCGTGCCCGCGACCGGCCTGTCCGCCGACCCGAAAGAGTACCGAGCCCGCCTTGCCGAGCAGAGCGACGAGCAGATCGACCTGTGGGCGCAGGAGATGATGCGTGACGTCGCCAAGCGGCGCGGCGTGCTGCGGGTGCTCGAGGACCTCCGCCACGCCGCTCGGCTGTCGGATAACGATATCGAACGCGCGTTCGCTTCTGGTGATGGACCGCCGGCAGTGATCGGCCGCGATGCCCAGGGTCGCCAGATGATGCCGGCGATCGCGCTGTACGCGCTGGTTCCGGGCATCCGCGCCGAGGCCGCGGACGGCCGGCAGCGGCTCATCGACTACCTGGTCGAGAACTTCGACGAGCTCGTCTACGTCTGACGGCCGCTCCGCGCGCATCGCGGCCGTCGTCCGGCTGATCCATCCCTTCCCATCGATCCTCGACGGCCTCGTCGTGTTCGCCGTCGCAGCGGTGGCCGGGGCGGCGCTCGGGGTGGCATTCCAGCTGGGTGTCTCGATGACGGCCCTGCAGGCATCGATCGGGGCCCTGAACGATGTGCATGACGCGCCCGCGGACGCCGGTCGCAAGCCGGGCAAGCCGATCCCGGCCGGGCTGGTCGGCCTGCCGTTGGCCCGGGCCGTGGTCGTCGGTGGCGCGGCGATCGGACTGGTCCTCGGCGCCCTCGTCAACCCGTTGGTCGGGGCCCTCGCGCTTCTCGTGCTGGCCATCGGCTATGGCTATGACTTCCTGGCCAAGGGCACGGCGTGGTCCTGGCTGCCGTTCGCGGTCGGCATCCCGGTCCTGCCGATCTATGGCTGGCTCGGCGCGGCCGGGAGCCTGCCGCCGTTCTTCACCGCGCTGACGCCGACGGCGATGCTGGCCGGTGCCGCGTTGGCCATCGCCAACGCCCGCGCCGACGTGGAGCGGGACTTGGCGGCCGGCACCGTGTCGGTCGCCACCTCCCTCGGCCTCGAGGGGTCATGGCGGCTGCACGCCGGGCTGTGGGGCGCGGCGGTGGCGGTCGCGCTCGGTTGGGCCGTGTTCCGTGGAGTGGGACTCGCCCAGATCGCGTCCATCCTCGGCGCAGCTGGCCTCATCGCGGCGGTCGTCCTGTGGTCCCGGCGGCGCGACCCGGAGGGTCGCGAGCGCGCGTGGGAGTTCGAGTCGGTCGCGACGGCGCTGGCCCTGTTGGCATGGCTCGCCGCGGTCGCCAGGTAGGCCGATCGCGCCCGGGCTCGCCCGATCGCGACGTATGCGGGGCCCGACCCTAACGCGCCTTTTGGTCGGTTCGTTGTTACATGGCGCGCGGGATGAAGATCCCCGGGCCGGACGGCCCGCCCCGCGAATGGAGGTCCCCATCGTGCATCGGTTCACTCGCCACCTGCGCGGCCTGCTGGTCGCCCTCGCCACGCTCGCTCTTTCCGCCGGCGTCGTGCTGGCGGCTCGCCCCGCCTCCGTCGAGGCGCCCCCGACCCAGGCCGCTGACGGGCTGAGGATCGCCACCGAGGCCTCAGGCCAGACGGTGCCCGTCCGAGTCGATGCCGCGTCCGGGAGCAACGCCGACGAGGACCAGGACGAGGACGCCGACCAGGACGAGGACAATGAGGCCCCGAAGGTCGAGGCAGGTGCCGACGGAGACGCCGAGCCGAGCAGCGCCGACCGCAAGCAGAACCATGGCTGGTTCGTCTCCGAGGCGGCCCACGCAGCGACCGCGGCCGCGGCCGCGGCCACGACGGCCGCGACGCCGGGGAGCCACGGCCTGGCCGTGTCGACGATCGCGCGCAGCGACGTCGGCAAGCCCGCCGCTGCGACCGCAGCGGCTGCGAAGCCGACCAAGACGCCCAAGGCCACCAGCCACTGAGCGAGGGCAGTCGACGGCCCTGACGGCCCCAGAAACCACGAAGCCGGCGCCATGGCGCCGGCTTCGCTATTCCGACTAGGTGGTCACTCGCGGGTATCACCCGTCCGGACGATCGCGATCGCGTTTTCCAGCCGGAGCTTCGCGATCGTGAGGTACTTGGCGAGGTTGACACGGTCGATATCGGTGATGGAGGCGACCGCGTCCGGCGATCGCAGCACCCCGACGAGGGCATCGAGCGCCTCGGCCAGGTCCTGCTTCGCATTCACCAGGGAGTCGTCGGTCAGCACCAGCGGCGGTGGCGGCGTCGCCGGCTCGGCCGGTTCGGGCTCCTGAACGACCGCATCTTCCAGTTCCAGGATGCCGTGGCCGTTCGTGTGGGCGACGTCCTCGATCTCGATGTCGTCGGCCACCCGTACCGGGCGAGCCCGGCGGCCCTCGATCTTGTCGCGCAGCTTGATGAGCGTGAGCTCTCCGCGAGCGACCTGATCGGCCAGCCGACGACGCTTCTTGGGGTCGTCGACCTTCATCAACTCGTAGGCGTGGGACAGGGTGTCTTTGCGCAAGGACACCAGCTCCCGGATCTCGGGCGGGGCATCCGCCAACCGGAGCCGATTCTCGAGATAGCCCTTGTCCTTGCCGAGTTTGTCGGCAAGCTTTCGGATGCTGTAGCCGTGTTCCCGGACCATCCGGTCGTACATCGCGGCTTCATCGAGGGGCGAGATGTCCTCGCGCTGCAGGTTCTCGATGATCGAGATCTCCAGCGCGGTGTCGTCGTCGATCTCCTCGATCAGGGCGGGGATCGTCTCGAGCCCTGCCTGCTTCGAGGCTCGCCAACGGCGCTCGCCGGCGACGAGCTGGTACCGGTTCACGCCCGTCGGGCGGACGAGGATCGGCTGGAGGACGCCGTGCTCGCGGATCGAGGCCGCCAGCTCGTCGAGCGTGTCCTGGTTGAACGCGAGTCGGGGCTGCTGGGGATTGGAGTCGATGCGATCGACCGGGACGATGCGGACGCCGACGCTCCGAGTGGGGGAGTCGTTCGACAGCAGGCTGACGATGGCGGGGGAGAGCTCGCGCTCTTCGGACAGGCGACGGGCCGCCGTCGCGCGGAAATCAGGCCGTGCCAAGGTCAACCACCTCCCGCGCGAGTTCGCGGTACGTCCGCGCGGCCTCGCTGCTGCCGGCGTACGTCGTGATGGGTCGCCCGACGAGCGGTGCTTCGCCGAGCTTCACGGTGTTCCGCACGATGCTGTTGAAGACGTGGTGGTCGCCGACGACTCGCAGCTCGTCGAGCATGTCGCGGGCCAGGTTGGTCCGGCCGTCGTAGAACGTCGGCAGCAGGCCGAGGATCCGCAAGTCCCGGTTCAGCTTCAGGCGGATCGCGTTGATGACCTTGACGAGGTTGGTCAGGCCCTTCATCGCGTAGTACTGCGTCTGGACCGGGATGATGACGCCGTTCGCGGCCACAAGCCCGTTGACGGTGAGCAGGCCCAGGTTCGGCGGGCAGTCGATCAGGACGTAGTCATAGCCGTCGGTCTGGCCATCGATCGCCTCGCGCAGGATCTGCTCGCGGCCGAGGGCGGTGAACAGTTCGCCCTCCGTCGACGCGAGATCGATATGAGCCGGCGCGACGTCGATCCCCGCGCTCTCGGTCGGACGGATGATGTCGGTGAGGCTCGATCGACCATCGGCGAGGACATCGGCCATCGAGCGTTCGACGGTGTTGAGATTGATTCCCAGTCCAGCCGTGAGGTTCGCCTGGGGATCCAT
>Ga0070696_100003245_pt1 | contig 10837 bp, 9 predicted proteins | sample KBSK1253metaG_FD_65474 | JGI IMG/M metagenome (GOLD analysis project Ga0070696, IMG submission 65474) | Corn, switchgrass and miscanthus rhizosphere microbial communities from Kellogg Biological Station, Michigan, USA - KBS K1-25-3 metaG | ecosystem: Host-associated > Plants > Roots >... | reverse complement strand
TTCAGCAAGGTGGTGGCCGGCAGCCGCTCGGCCAGGAAATCGACCAGCGCACGCACGCCGGGCAGCATGCCGCGCCGGCTGGGGTAGACGAAGTGCATGGTGCCCTCGGGCACGCTCCACTCCGGCAGCACCACTTCGAGCTCGCCCGCGGTGATCGCCGGCGCGCAGACGAACTCCGGCAGCAGCGCCACGCCCATGCCGCGGCGGGCCGCCTCCAGCAGTACCGCGAAATCACCGGTAATCAGCCGCGCCTGCACCTCCACGCTGGTCTGCTCGCCGTTCGCGCCGATCAATTCCCACAGCTGGGCACCCTCGTGCTCGCTCATCGACAGCGCTGGCAGCCTTGCCAAGTCGTCCGGCTGGATCGGGCGCCCCTGCGCCCTCAGCAGCGCCGGACTGGCCACCAGCTTGGTGCGTGACAGGCCAAACGTGCGGATCACCAGGTTTGCATCGGTATCCAGCTTGTTGCGCACACGGATCGCCAGGTCATAGCCCTCGCCGATCACGTCGACCCGGCGGTTGCCGGACAATAGCCGCACCTGCATCTTCGGGTACTGTGCGAGGAAATCCGGCAGCACATGCGCCAGTACCGTCTGCGCCAACGAGACGGGGCAACTCAGGCGCACCACGCCGCGCGGCTCGGCACGCAATTCGTCCACCGCATCCTGCGCCGCCTGCGCTTCTTCCAGCACCGCGCGGCAATGCGCGTAAAAACGCTCGCCGACCTCGGTCACCACGAAGCGCCGGGTGGTCCGCTGCAGCAGGCGAACGCCGAGGCGTTCCTCGAGCTGGGCCACGCGCTTGCTCAGGCGCGACTTCGGCACTCCCAGCGCGCGGCCGGCCGCGGAAAAGCCGCCGTGCTCGACCACCGCGGCAAAGAAATACAGGTCGTTGAGGTCCTGCAGAGCACCGCTCAATACCGTCATGATCGTTTCCACTCAAGAACGATAAGTTCGACGACAGCCACCTTATCGCCACATTGTTCCGAATATATCCTGATTCCATCGCCAATCACATGGCCCGATCAGGAACTCCTTCCATGAAACTCTTGCATATCGACTCCAGCGCGCTGGGTGGCTATTCGGTGTCGCGCCAACTGACCGCCGACATCGTAGCCGAGCTGAAGCGCGGCGCGCCCGACGCCAACGTCCATTACCACGACCTGGCCGCGCAACCATTACCGCACTGGACGCCGGTGGCCGACGCCAGCGACCCCGCCGCCGTGCTCGGCAACCAGTTGCTGGAGGAGTTCCTCGCCGCGGACGTGGTGGTGATCGGTGCGCCGATGTACAACTTCGCCATTTCCAGCCAGCTCAAGGCCTGGCTCGACCGCATCCTGGTCGCCGGCAAGACCTTCCGCTACACCGCGAACGGTCCCGAAGGCCTGGCCGGCGGCAAGCGGGTGATCGTCGCCTCCAGTCGCGGCGGTATCTACAGCAAGGATTCGGCGGCCGCCGCCATGGACTTCCAGGAACCCTATCTGCGCGCCACGTTCGCCTTCATCGGCATCGACGACGTCGAGTTCGTGCGGGCCGAGGGCATCGCGATCGGCGACGAGCAGAAGGCCGCGGCGCTTAAGTCGGCGCACGGCACGATCGAGACGCTGGTCGCCAAAAAAGCCGCCTGACACCGGCACCGCCAAAACGAGCGCCCTCTCCCGCGCGGAGAGGGCGCTCGTCGTTGCAGCGCCGGCAGCCACGGCCACACCGCGCTGGAAAAACCGCGCGCAGGCCGACACACTGCGGATTCGCCCGTCACAGGAGTCCGCGCATGAAACACTCGCTACGTCTGTCTCTGCTTGCCCTGCTGGCACTGGCACCGGCCGCGCAGGCGGCCGACCTGCTGGTCGACAACGTCAACGGCTACACGCTGGACAGCCATGGCAAACTGCGGCATTTCCAGGCGCTGCTGGTCGACCAGGGCAAGGTCGTCGCCACTGGCAGCCGCGCCGAATTGGTCGGCCGTGCCGGCGACGCGAAGGTGATCGACGGCCGCGGCCACACCCTGCTGCCCGGGCTGATCGATGCCCACGGCCACGTGCTCGACCTCGGCTACGCGCGCAACAGCGTCGACCTCACCGGCACGAAATCGCTCAACGAGGCGCTGGCGAAGGTGAAGGCGTATGCCGCGGCGCATCCCGAGGCGAAATGGATCGTCGGTGGCGGCTGGAACCAGGAAATCTGGAAGCTGGGCCGCTTCCCCACCGCGAAGGAACTCGATGCCGCCGTCGCCGACCGGCCGGTCTGGCTGAGCCGCGTCGACGGCCATGCCGGCTGGGCCAACAGCGCCGCGATCAGGCTGGCCGGCGTCGGCAAGGCCAGCAAGGACCCCAGCGGCGGGCGCATCGAGCGCGACGCCAACGGCTACCCCGCCGGCGTTTTCGTCGACGCCGCCATCCCGCTCATCGCGATGAAGGTCCCAGCGCCAACCCCGCAGCAGAAGGCCGCCGCGCTGGATGCCGCGCTGGCCGAGATGGCCAGCGTGGGCCTCACTGGCATCGGCGATGCCGGCATTGACCTGGCCACCTATCGGCTCTACCGCCGCTACGCCGACGAGCACAAGCTCACCGCGCGCATCTACGCGATGATCCGCGGCACCGGCGAGGATTTCGACACGATCAGCAAGGACGGCCCGCTGATCGGCTACGGCGACGACTTCCTCACCGTGCGCGCGGTCAAGCTGTTCGCCGACGGCGCACTGGGCAGCCGCGGCGCGGCGATGCTCACGCCCTACTCCGACGACCCGCACAACCGCGGCCTGCTGTTCCTGCCGCCCGCGGAGCTGACTGCGGAGATCGGCAAGGCGCTGGGCAAGGGCTACCAGGTCGCGGTCCACGCGATCGGCGACCACGCCAACCGCGAGGTGCTCGACAGTTTCACGGCGGCCTACAAGGCCCACCCCGACGGCATCGCGCTGCGCAACCGCATCGAGCACGCGCAGATCGTCTCGCTCACGGACATCCCGCGATTCGTGCCGCTCGGGCTGATCGCCTCGATGCAGCCGACCCATGCCACCTCCGACATGAACATGGCCGAGGATCGCGTCGGCCACGAGCGGATCAAGGGCGCCTACGCCTGGCAGCGCTTCCTCAAGCAGGGCACGATCGTCGCCGGCGGTTCGGATTTTCCGGTGGAATCGCCGAACCCGTTCTACGGCTTGTACTCGGCGATCACCCGCCAGGACCACCAGGGCCAGCCGCCGGGCGGCTGGTACCCGGACCAGGACATGACGCCAACCGAGGCATTGCGCGCATTCACCCTGGACACGGCATACGCGCAACACGCGGAAAAGACCATGGGCACACTGGAGCCGGGCAAGTGGGCCGACTTCATCCTGATCGACCACGATATCCTCAAGGACCCCGCGAGCAGGATCTGGAACACGAAGGTGTTGCAGACCTGGGTCGGCGGCAAGCAGGTGTACGCGGCGAAGGAGTGAGCGGGTAACACCACACGACACAACACCAGGCCGGCTCGCAGCCGGCTTGGTGTTGTTGCGGATCGGCACAGGCTCTTCGACTTCGCTGCGCTGTGCGCAGCGCTGAAGTCGAAGGGTCGCCGGCCCTAGATCGTCGAGGTCTTGCCGCCGTCCATCGGGATGATCGCGCCGGTGACATAGCTGGCACGGGCCGAGGCCAGGAACACCGCCACGTCGGCGATTTCCGCCGGCTCGGCCATGCGGCCCAGCGGGATACCACCGAGTTGCGCGGCCAACAGTTCCTCGCGCGGCCGTCCGCTGGCGCGGACCGCGGCATCCAGACCTTCGTCGACCCGGCCGGTGCGGGTGATGCCGGGGTTGATCGCATTCACCCGCACACCCTTGCCGGCATAGGCATTCGCATAGCCCACCGTAGCCAGCATCAGCGCGGCATTCGCCGCGCCGCCGCCGATGTGCTGCGGGTTGGCCTGGCGGCCGCCCTGCCCGATCACGTTGACGATGCTGCCGCGACCGCGCGCGCCCATGCGACGGATCACCGGATCGATCGCATACATGTAGCTGAAGTACTTCGCCTGCATCGCCGCCTGCATCGCAGCGGCATCCAGTTCATCCGGCGGCGCACGGCGCGCGGCCCCGGCGCAGTTGACCAGCACGTCGATCGGGCCGTGCTCGCGCTCGATGCGCTCCATCACGTGTTGCGCCGACACGCTGTCCTGCAAATCGGCAGGCTGCACCGCCAGCGCCAGGCCGAGCGATTCGAGCTGCTGGCGCGCGGCATGCAGGTTCGCCGGATCACGCGAGACACCCACCACCTTGGCACCCTCGCGGGCGAACGCGATCGCACAGGCCAGGCCAATGCCCTTGCTGGCGCCGGTGACCACCACGACCTGATCGAGCAACTCGAGATCCATGCCTGCCTCCGCGTGACTGATACCGAGGCATTGAACCATGTTCGCCAAAGGCCCGGAATGACGGCAACCAGCGGCGATGGCCGGGCGGGGCCGAGCCCGGATGCGGGCGTGCAACGGAGGTCACCGGGCTGCTGGGCGGCGTCCAGCCATATAGGCCATCAGTCATGTTGCGAAATTGCCATTTGCCTATTGACGGATCGAAACATGGTGTTATAGTTCACTACAACACCACTCAACGAGGTCACTAAGGAGGCCCGTCATGAAAGCGCAAAACCTCATCGCAAGTGTCGCCGCCGTCCTGCTCACCGCCGCCAGCCTGAGCGCCGTCGATTACAACGTCGCCAGCCAGCCGACCCCGGCCAGCCGGACCCATGCTGCCAGCGTCACCGACCTGGCGCCGATCCAGGTCAGCCCCAGCGCCGCCGAGATGCGCAGCGCCGCCCTGCTGGCCGACATCGGCAGCGCCGGCATCGCCACGGTGCCGTCAATGGCCAACGCCAGCGGCAACACGGAGCAGTTCAGCCTGCTCGGGTCGCAGTTGGTCATGCCCTACTATTCGTTTGGCAACAAGTTCGGCCGTATCACCAAGGAATAAAACATGACCATGACCTGGAACGACAGCGTCCCGATCTATCGCCAGCTGCAGCAACGCGTGGTGGCGATGATCCTGGACGGCGCCTTGAACGAGGGCGACCCGCTGCCGTCGGTACGCCAGGTAGCCGCGGACTTTCAGATCAATCCGCTGACTGTGTCGAAGGCGTACCAGGAACTGGTCGACGAACAACTGGTTGAAAAACGGAGGGGTCTGGGCATGTTCGTCATCGAAGGCGCGCGCGAGGCGCTGCTGAAATCGGAACGCGAGCGCTTCCTGCGCGAGGAGTGGCCGGCGCTGTTCGCGCGGCTGCAACGGCTGGGACTGGATCTCAAGACGCTGCTGCGCGAAGCCGCCATCGACAAGGAGCAGAAATCATGAGCGCGGTGATCACGGCCAGTGGCCTGACCAAGCGGTACAAGTCGACATTGGCGCTGGACAACGTCAGTTTCCAAATCGAGCCCGGCCGCATCGTCGGCCTGATCGGCCCCAACGGTGCCGGCAAGACCACCGCGCTGAAGGCGATTCTGGGCCTGACCGATTTCGGCGGCAGCCTCAACGTGCTCGGCTTCGACCCGCGCAAGCAGCGCGACAAGCTGATGGGCGAGGTGTGCTTCATCGCCGACGTGGCCGTGCTGCCGCGCTGGATCAAGGTGCGCCAGGCGGTGGACTTCGTCGCCAACGTGCACCCGCGTTTCGATCGCGCCAAGTGCGAAGCGTTCCTGGCCCGCACCAAGCTCACGCCCGACCAGCGCGTTCGGCAGATGTCCAAGGGCATGATCGTGCAGTTGCACCTGGCGCTGGTGATGGCGATCGACGCCAAGCTGCTGATCCTGGACGAACCCACCCTGGGCCTGGACATCCTCTACCGCAAGCAGTTCTACCAGCACCTGCTGGAGGACTACTTCGACGAGAACAAGACGATCATCGTCACCACGCACCAGGTGGAAGAGGTCGAGCACATCCTCACCGACCTGATGTTCATCCGCGACGGCAGGATCGTGCTGGATGCCGACATGGACGCGGTCGGCGACCGCTTCATCGAGGTGATGGTCGGGGCCGACAAGGCCGACGCCGCGCGCCAGCTGAAACCGCTGGACGAACGCCAGGTCTTCGGCAAGAGCATTTTTCTGTTTGACGGCGCGAACCGCGCGGCGCTGGAGCAGCTGGGCGAAACCCGCCGGCCCTCCATCAGCGACCTTTTCGTCGCCACCATGAAGGGAACCTACGCATGAAAACCACTACCTGGAAAACCATGTACTGGCTGGTGAAGCGCGAGTTCTGGGAGCATCGGGGCGGCTTCTTCTGGGCGCCGATCATCACCGGTGGCGTGTTCCTGCTGCTGAACATCATGGGCATCATCACCGCCGAGGTCGTCGGCGCCCGTCACGGCATCAACTTCGGCGCCAGCGGCGGCCTGCAACGCGTCATCGCCGACATGGACGCCGGCGACCTGAGCAAGGTCGGGTTTGCCCTGGACGTGGCGATGTACTCGGCGATGGGCCTGCTGATCGTCGTGCTGGGCTTCGTGGTGTTCTTCTATTGCCTCGGTGCGCTGTACGACGACCGCCGCGACCGCAGCATCCTGTTCTGGAAGTCGCTGCCGATCTCCGACGCCAGCACCGTGTTGTCCAAGATCATCAGCGCCACCGTGCTCGCGCCGGTCGTCGCCGTGATCACCGGCATCGTCGTGGGCATACTGCAACTGCTGATCCTGGCGGTCACGCTGTCTTTCCATGGCGTGAACGTATGGCAGCTGCTGGTGCTGGCCCACCCGTTCCGCGTCATGTTCAACCTGGTCGGCTACATCCCGCTGTATGTGCTGTGGGCGCTGCCCTCGGTAGGCTGGCTGCTGCTCTGCTCGGCCTGGGCACGCAGCAAGCCCTTCCTGTGGGCCGTGGCATTGCCGGTGGCTACCGGCCTGCTGGTCAGCTGGTTCGGCATCATGGGACTGTTCGACCTGCCGACCACCTGGTTCTGGAAGAACATCGTGCAGCGCGGCCTGTTCAGCGTGTTCCCCGGCACCGGCAGCATGTTCGGCCACCACGGCAACATCACCGTCACCAGCAATCCGGACATGGATTTCATGAACCTGGGCAACACCTACCAGTTGCTGGCATCGCCCAACCTGTGGATCGGCGTGGTGGTCGGCCTGGGTCTGCTTGCCGGTGCTGTCTGGTTCCGCCGCTGGCGCGACGACAGCTGATTTCCGCTCGAATTCGAGATGAGGACAACATCCATGAAGCCCATCACTTTCAGCGCACTCGCACTGGTCCTGCTGCTGGCTGCCTGCAGCCAATCCAGGCAGGCCGACTCCCAACCGGCTGCCGCCGACAACGGGGCACAGGCGATCAAGGAGACCGGCGAGAAAACCTCAGGGATTTCCGGAGAGATCCGCAAGGCGATGCGGGAGGCCAAGCAGGAACTGGCCACCAAGAACATCGACGTGAACAGCGTTCGCATCAACGATAACCACCACAACGACAAGGACTCGCGTCCCAAGGCCGAAATCACCCCCCAGGGCGACTTGCTGATCGCGGGCAAGAAGGTGGCGGCCACGCCGTCGCAACAGACCCTGCTGCTGGACTACCGCGAGCAGATCGTCGGTATCGCCGAAGCCGGCATGGACATCGGCGCACAAGGCGCCGATCTGGGCCTCAGGGCGGCCAAGGAGGGGGTATGGGGCGCACTCACCGGCAAAAGCGACAAGGACATCGAAGCGGCCATCAAGCCGCAAACCGACAAGATCCAGGCCGCTGCCGCCAAGTTGTGCCAGCGGTTGCCCGATCTGCTGACCTCGCAGCAGAAGCTGGCCGCGGCGATGCCTGAGTTCAGGCCCTACGCGACCATGCAGCAAAAGGACGTCGACGATTGCGGCAAGGACATGAAGGACAAGGACGGCAAGAAAGGTTTCGCCGTGTTCTCCGACTGACCCCCATCATGTAGGAGCCCGCTCGCGGGCGATGCTGTTGCTCTAGTTCTCTAGGCATCAAAAACAACAGCATCGCCCGCGAGCGGGCTCCTACAGAACGTCTTTCAGGGTCAGCCGTGGATGCCGCCCCTGGTGAGCGCCATCGGGTTGAGCAGTTTCTTCAATTCGTCCTTCGACAGCCCGGTGGTTTCCAGCGCCACGTCCATGATCGGCCGGTGCTGCTTGTACGCCAACTTGGCGGTGGCCGCGCCCTTCTCGTAGCCGATCACCGGGTTCAGCGCGGTGACCAGGATCGGGTTCATCGCCAGCGCCTGGTCCACCCGTGCCTTGTTGACCTTGAAACCGGCAATGGACTTGTCGGCCAGCAACACGCTGACGTTGGCCAGGACGCCGATCGACTGCAGCAGGTTGTGCGCGATCAGCGGCAGCATCACGTTGAGCTGGAAGTTGCCGGACTGGCCGGCAATGGTGATCGAGGCGTCGTTGCCGATCACCTGCGCGGCGACCATCGCCACGGCCTCGGGGATCACCGGGTTGACCTTGCCCGGCATGATCGACGAACCGGGTTGCAGCGCCGGCAGTTCGATCTCGCCCAGGCCGGCCAGCGGGCCGGAATTCATCCAGCGCAGGTCGTTGGCGATCTTCATCAGCGCGACGGCCAGCGTCTTCAACGCGCCGGACAGTTCCACCGCGGCGTCTTGCGCGGCCATACCCTCGAAATAATTTTGCGCCGACTCGAACTTCACCCCGGTCAGCTTCTTCAACTGCGCCGCCATTGCCGGGCCGAACTTCGGGTCGGCATTGATGCCGGTGCCTACCGCGGTGCCGCCCTGCGGCAGCCGACGCATGCGCTTCAGTGCGTCCTCGATGCGTTCGATGGCAGAGGCCACTTGCGCCGACCAGCCGGACAGCTCCTGGCCGAAAGTGATCGGCATCGCGTCCATCAGGTGGGTGCGGCCGGTCTTCGGCGTGTTCTTCAACTCACGCGCGCGCTTGTCGATGGCCTTCTTCAAGTGCTTCAGCGCCGGCAGCAACTGTTCGCTGGCGGTCAGCGTGGCGCTGACGTGGATCGCGGTGGGGATCACGTCGTTCGAGCTCTGCCCGTAGTTGACGTGGTCGTTCGGATGTACTTTCGCGCCAGCGGCCACCGCCAGGTGGGCGATCACCTCGTTCGCATTCATGTTGGTGCTGGTGCCCGAGCCGGTCTGGAAGATGTCGATCGGGAACTGCGCATCGTGCTGACCGTCCGCCACCGCCAGCGCCGCCTTGCGGATTGCCGTAGCCTGGTTCTTCTTCAGGTGCCCCATCGCCAGATTGACCTCGGCCGCGGAGGCCTTGATCAGCCCGAGTGCGCGGATGAACGGGCGCGGCAGGTGCAGGCCGGAAATCGGAAAATTGTCGATTGCGCGCTGGGTCTGTGCGCCGTACAGCGCGTCGGCGGGGACTTTCAACTCGCCCATGCTGTCGTGTTCGATGCGAAAGCCGCTCATGGATGGACTCCTCGATGATTCGTGGAAAGTTTGCGGGGGAAACACAGGACACTATAGGCCGCGCGGCACGAAGCTGCCGGCAATGTAAAATGCGCGCTTTCCCTCGTCGGAACGCCTGCGATGTCCACTCACACCCTGACCGCCCTGTCGCCGCTGGACGGCCGCTACGCCAGCAAGGTCGAGGCGCTGCGCCCGATCTTCAGCGAGTTCGGCCTGATGCATCGCCGCGTATGTGTGGAGATCGAATGGCTGCTGGCGCTGGCCGCCGAACCGGGGATCATCGAACTGCCGCCCTTCGACGCCGCCCATATCGCCACACTGAAAGCCATCGCGGAAAGCTTCAGCGAAGCCGACGGCGAGCGCATCAAGGCGATCGAGGCGACCACCAATCACGACGTGAAAGCGGTCGAGTACTTCATCAAGGAAAAGATCGGCGCCGATGCCAGCCTGGCCCAGGCGAAGGAATTTGTGCATTTCGGCTGCACCAGCGAGGACATCAACAACCTGTCCTACGCACTGATGTTGCGCGACGCGCGCGGCCATGTGCTGCTGCCGCAGCTGGACGCGGTGATCGCCAAGCTGCGCGAAATGGCGCACGCCAACGCCGCACTGCCGCTGCTCTCGCGCACCCACGGCCAGACCGCCTCGCCCAGCACGTTGGGCAAGGAGATCGCCAACGTGGTGGCACGGCTGGAACGCCAGCGCCGGCAACTCGTCGCAGTGGAAATCTCCGGCAAGATCAACGGTGCAGTGGGCAACTACAACGCCCACGTCATCACCTACCCGGAAGTGGACTGGCGCGCATTCTCGCAGCGCTTCGTGGAAAGCCTTGATCTCGACTTCAATGCGTACACCACCCAGATCGAACCGCACGACAACGTGGCCGAATACTGCGACGCCGTGCGCCGCGCCAACATCATCCTGATCGACCTGGCCCGCGACATCTGGGGCTACATCTCGCTGGGCTACTTCAAGCAGACCCTGAAGGCCGGCGAAGTGGGCTCCTCCACCATGCCGCACAAGGTCAACCCGATCGACTTCGAGAATGCCGAAGGCAATTTCGGCCTCGCCAACGCCCTGCTCGGCCACTTCGCGGAAAAATTGCCGATCAGCCGCTGGCAGCGCGACCTCACCGACTCCACCGTACTGCGCGCGCTCGGCACCGCGTTCGGCCACACCCTGGTCGCACTGGAATCGCTGAAGAAAGGCCTGGGCAAACTCAACGTCAACGCCGAGCGCATCGCCGCCGACCTCGACGCCAGTTGGGAAGTGCTGGCCGAAGCCGTGCAAACCGTGATGCGCCGCTACGGCCTGCCGCAACCCTACGAACAGCTCAAGGCACTGACCCGCGGGCATGGCATCACCAGGGATTCGATGCGCGAATTCATCGCCGGCCTGGACCTGCCCGCCGAAGCAAAGCAGCGCCTGCTGGAACTGACTCCCGGCAGCTATGTCGGCCTGGCCGGGACACTGG
>Ga0070696_100003244_pt1 | contig 10837 bp, 8 predicted proteins | sample KBSK1253metaG_FD_65474 | JGI IMG/M metagenome (GOLD analysis project Ga0070696, IMG submission 65474) | Corn, switchgrass and miscanthus rhizosphere microbial communities from Kellogg Biological Station, Michigan, USA - KBS K1-25-3 metaG | ecosystem: Host-associated > Plants > Roots >... | reverse complement strand
GACCTGCGCGTCGAGCGGGCAGTACGAGGCGCCGAGGACGTTGTCGGGCAGGATCGGCACGAGCGCACGGGCCTCGTCGCCGTCGAGGAGCTGCATCGGCACGCCGTCGGCGGTCCTGCGCTCGACGAACTCGCTCATGATCGCGCCCTGGGCTTCGCTGGTGAAGTAGATCAGGCCGCCCTTCGTGCGCAGGCCGAAGTCGACACCGAGCTCCTCGGGCAGGTCCTCGAGCCCCGAGCGCGTCGCCATGACCAGATCGAGCTCCGGCCCCGCCCGGCGGGTATGGACCCAGATGAACCCGAGGTTGCGGCCCGTGGCGCCCGACGCGAGTCGCTCGGCTTCGAGCAGGAGGACGTCGGCGCCGCGGCGCGCCAGCTGGTAGGCCGTCGCCGCGCCGACGATGCCGCCGCCGATGACCAGGACGTCGGGGGACAGGCTCAACGATCTGCTCCGGGTGCGATCAGTGCCCGAGCACCGTAGCAGCCTGCGTGGAGCGGCCATATGGCGACGACCACCCAAAGAAGTCGCAAATCGTTGGTTCTGAACCACAATCACCGCACCCCGAACGCGACTATCATCCGCCCAGCAGACGACCGTTCCACGCACCGGGGCGGAGGGTTCGAAGCCACTGATGACCGACCTCGCCAGCCATGCCCTGCGCGACCAGCTCGACCAGCTCCTGGTCACCGCGCGCCGGGTGGCCGAGTCGCTGGATCTCGACACGGTGCTCACGGCCATCGTCGACGATGCGACGACGCTGCTCGGCGCGGACAGTGGCGACATCCTGCTGTGGGATCGCGAGCGAGACGTGTTGCGCGTCGTCGCGGTCTCGAATTTCCCGCCCGACATGCTCGGGTTCGAGATGGCGTTCGGCGAAGGGCTATCGTCGCAGGCCATCCTGACCCGCCAGGCAGTCGAGGTCGAGGACTACGCGACCTACGAGCATCGCGTGCGGGCGCTCGACCGGTATGTCTTCGGGTCGGTCCTGTGTGCACCGCTGCTCTTCCGGGGTGCCGCCATCGGGGCCATCAACGTCCACGCGCGCGGCCGGCGGCACCATTTCCCGGCAGGGTCGGCGGACCTGCTGGCCGCCTTCGCCGGCCACGCCGCGATCGCCATCGACCACGCGCGGCGCTACGAGAACGAGGTCAACCTCGGCCGGGACCTCGCGGAGACCAACCGCGAGCTGACCCGCCTCCTGACCGTCCAGCAGCGCCTGGCCGAGCACGTGCTGCTCGACGGGGGGCCGAACGGGATCGCAACCCTGCTCGCCGAGGACCTCGGTCGGGACGTGGTCATCCAGGACCACCTGCATCGGCTGATCGCTGGCGCGGCACCGGGTGGGGGTGACAGCTGGCGGCGGCTGCTGGTCGGGGCTCCGGTCGACGGCCGGGACGGGACCGAACGGGAGCCGTTCGCGGTGGCGGTCCGCATCGGGCGTGAGGTTGCCGGCCACCTGCTGTTGTCCTCGGAGCGAGACCTCAGCCCGATCGATCGCACCCTGGTCGATGCCGGAACGACCGGGATCGCGCTGGCGTTCGCCAAGGTCCGGGCCGCGATCGAGGTCGAGGAACGGCTCCGCGGTGAGGCCGCCGCAGACCTGTTGAACGGCACGTACGGCAACGAGGAGGCGATCGCGGCACGGGCCGCCCGTCTCGGATACGACCTGGGCGAGCCACGCGACATGCTCGTCATCCACGAGTCGAGCGAGGCCGACGGCGAGGACCCGGCCACCCTGGCGAGCCACGACCGCCAACGGCGCGATCTCGACGTCGTCCGCGAGCGTCTCGCGGGACGCTCGCCGCGCAGTCTCGCCGTGCTCCACGCCGGCTCGATCGTCGTGCTGGCCAGCGGCGCCCGACCGAACGATCCGGACGTGCGGGAGCTGGCGCGCGACCTCCAGGCGGCGGTCGCGGGGATCGCCGGTGCCGGCCCGGTTACCGTGGCCGTCGCCGATCGATGCGAACGCCCCGACGACTACGCCCCGGCGTTCGAGGTAGCGCGCGACTCCATCGAGCTGATGCTCAAGCTGGGTCGGGGTGGCGCGGTGGTCGGGACCAGCGAGCTCGGCCCGTATGGGTTGCTGCTGCGAGCCAGCACGCGCGACGATCTCGAGGCGTTCGCCCGGCGGACGCTGCGGCCGCTGATCGACCACGACCGCGCCCACGGTGGGGATCTCCTCCACACGTTGCGGGCCTTTCTGGAGGAGGATCGCGTGCAACGCCGCGCCGCGGCTCGCTGCTTCGTCCACGTCAACACGATCGTGTACCGGGTCCGCCGGATCGAGGAGCTGCTCGGCGTCGACCTGGGCGATCCCGCCGCGGTGTTCGACATCACCCTGGCGCTGCGGATCCTCGACCTGCTGGGCGATTAACGCACTTCCTCCGGCGTCTCGTACCAGTGGAGTCGCGGGCCGACGACGGCCCGCAGCCGCCAGCCCGCGGACTTCGGCGAGGCGGCAAGGTCGGCTCGGAGTCCCCGAGCGCGTGCCAGCGCCCTCGATGACGCCTCGGGCGGAGCACCCGCCGCCGCCGCCGCTCCTTCCGAGCCCGTCCCGGCGGCCGTCTCCCAGCGAGCGATCAGTCCCGCCAGGTTGTCATCGACCGTCCGCCACCAGCCCCAGTCCCGGCCGCACACTTCGCGGATCCGCCGAAGATCGATCCCCTCGCTGTCGGACTCCGAGAGCTCGTGGTCGGCGAGCAGGGCCAGCACGTCCTGAGCGTCACGATCCGTGAACTCGACGATCTGCAGCTTCGACAAGAGGAGATCGGCGGCCGAGAGGGTCAACGGCCATGCCGTCAGGCGCTTGCCGAAGGGCAGCTCGTGGCACATCCGGAGCGTGTCGATGAAGACGTCGATGCGGCGACCGCCGGGGTCGTGGAACAGCATCCGCTCCGCGCCGTTGAGGGCGTTGAACCCGGTCGAGGCTCCGTAGCCGAGCGCGGCCATCAGCCGCGCGATGGCCGGGGCGCGAGCCGGCGCGGCGAGGTCGATGTCGTGGTAGGCCCGGATGGGTCGCAGCTGTCCGACGGTCGGGGCGATCAGGGCGATCCCGACCCCGCCGACGACGCGGATCGGCAGGCCGGCCGCATCGCCCGCCTCCACGATGCGTCGGGCCTCGGCGGATGGGTCCGCAAGGGTCGTCATCCGGCGGTGAACACGAAGTCGCGAAGGCCCTTGCGGGCCGACACGCGAAGCAGCAATCCCTGCAGCACGCCGTCCTGGTACTGGCTGCCAGGGTTGAACCCGGTGGTGGCGCCGATCCGGTAACGACCGCGCCCCTCGTGGATATGGCCATGGAGCGCGACCGTTGGCTGCCGCTCGGCGATCAGGTCGCGGATCGCGTGACTGCCGACCGGGTCCATGATCGGTTCGCCGGACCCGTCGTACTGGACGTGGAGCGAGCCATCCAGTCGCGGGGCGCGGTCGACCCCCGTGTCGAACGGCGGCATGTGCAGGTTCCAGATCGTCGTGCCGGACGGTGGCAGCCCCCGGACGGCGGCCTCGACGAGGTCGCCGAGCGTCGCGTCGGGCACCTCGCGCGGGGTGTGCCAGGGCGTGGGCGTCGACTCGCCGCGCGACGCCATCCAGACGCCAGGCGCGAGCTCCGTCGTCGCACCCTGGACATCGATGAGCGAGTGCGAACTGGCCAGCAGCGCATCGATCGCCGGCGGGTCGTCGTTGCCGGGCATGAGGAAGGCGCGGGTCCGGCGGCCGGTGAGCCGCTCGTCGGCCAGCGCGAGCCACCCTTCGAGGGCTTCGAGCTTCAGGCGGCCGAACACCTCGCGCTCCCGCTCGATGGAGGCGCCGATCTCGGCCATCTCGTCAGCCGTCGTCACGTACCCATACGCACCCGAGTCGCGTGCGCGCGCGATCAGCTCGTCGACCTCGGCCCGGGTCTCGAGACGATGCAGGCGATCGTTCCACGTCGCGGTCCATGCCTCGGCGGCGCCCGGTGTCGGGTAGATCGGCAGCAGGACCTTGCCGGTAAGGTCACCGCCGATGATCAGGATGTCCGCGCCGTAGAACCCGGCCGCGTTCAGCCACTTGCGAAAGCAGATGTCCGATCCATGGATATCGGCGACATAGAAGATCGTGAGATCAGCCATGGTGCGGCCGGACCCGGTCGCAGGGGATCACTCGGGCGGGATCTCGCGGAACGCAGCGTCGAAGGGCAGGCCCTGCCGCTGGCGATAGGCGCGGGCCACGAAGAAGATGCCGAGCGGGACGATGAACTGCAGGGCCGTCGTGACGAGCTGCTCCGGCGTGTTGAGGAACAGCAGGTCGTTGGTCAGCATGAAGTACAGCCCGATGCTGAAGTAGACGAGGCCGATGGCGCCGCAGATCGACATGACCGGGATACCGGCGATCCGCCAGTTGACGGCGCTCTGCTCGAGCAGGGGGCGCGTCCGCCCCAGGTACGGGAACAGGAGGCCGCACAGCGACACCAGCCAGAACACGACGTAATAGGCGAGGGCCGGCGTCAGGAACTTGAAGACCCCGATGTGGTACAGGATCAGGAACGCCTCGCCGATGATCGAGACGACGATGACCGCGACCCACGGGGAGTTGTAGCGGGGATGGACCTCGGACAGCTTGGCCGGCGCGATCCGGTCGAACGACCAGGCGAACATCGCGCGCGTCGCGATGATCATCGCCGAGGGGATCCAGAGGTAGCTCCAGACGACGAGGCCGGCCGCCACAAGAAGGAACAGGGGCAGGTTGTCGATGAGCACCCCGGCGTACAGCATGAAGACCGGGTACGCCTCGACCGTCGTGTCGGCCGGCGGGTTGTAGCTGAGCCAGGAGAGGGCCTGGTTGAAGTCGACCGTGACGGCGGTCGAGATGGCGAAGAACAGGACCCAGGCGATCCCCGCGTAGAGCAGCATCCCGCCGACGGTGGCGCGCAACTGGGTCTTCGTCGGCGTCCGGACCTCGCCGCCGACGTAGGTCGACGCCCAGGCGATCAGCCAGATGATCGGGATGATCCCGAGCGTGTCGGTCAGGCTGATCCCGGTCGGCATCCCGTTCGCAGCCGCCATGTCCAGGGTCGCCTGGTAGCCAGGTACGCCGGTCGCCGCGGCATAGCGGTCGAAGCCCGCTTGGAACGCGGCGGTCGAGGCGAACAGGAAGATCGCCAGGAGGACGATCCCCGTGACCGCGCCGATCACCCAGTTGATGTCCTGGAACTTGAGGTACGCCCGCAGGCCGCGGATGTTCAGAGCGGCCATCAGCACGATGAAGACCGTCCCGAAGATGAACCACGTGTTCGGCTCGCTGGCCCACGCGCCGATCGAGGCGATGGTCTCGTTGCCGCTGACCGCGCCGTACGAGCTGAACATCGGACCCAGGACGAACTGGGCGATCCAGTACCCGCCGATGCCGACCCAGAACGACTGGCTCATCGCGGCCGCGAAGCTCGCCATGAACCCGATCGCCGGGTGGAACGTCCGCGACAGGAAGACGTACTCGCTGCCGGTCCGCGGCATGATCGACGACAGCATCCCGTAGAGCAGGTTGAACGGGAGCGCGAAGGCCGCCGCGATCGGGATCGCGACCAGCAGGTTGCTCTGGGGGAACACCGCCGGGTGCGCCCAGTACGTGAACATGATGTAGACGACGCCGACATTGGCGACGTTCAGCAACAGCATCCGCCACGGCGATCCGACCCGGACGAACCCGGACGACTCGCGGCTGAATACCTGGCCCGGCGCCGGCGCCACCGCGCCGGGTTCGATGACCGCCTCGCTCACGCCGTCCCTCCTCGTGCCGAAACGCCAACCCCGGCCGAGGCTACGCGTGGCCCGCTGGGCGGACAATGGCGACGAGCGACATATCGCAGCCTCCCGGATTGTCGGCAGTCGCTAGCGGCGGTCGCGCCCGTCTTCGGGTTCGCCGGAGCGCGCGTCGCGACGTTGGACCCGACGACGCGGCTGCGCTAGACTCGGCAACCCCTACTGGTTCAGTCGGAGATGGCCACCGTGACCGACGCACCTCCCGTCACCATCGGCCTGGGGCCGTTGCGGCCGGCGCCCGCCGGCCTGCCAGACCCGGCCATCGACCCGCCGAACGTGGGGGAGACCGGTGATCCGTTCACGGCCATCCGGGTGATCGACCTCCTCGCCCGCCTCGAGCGTGGACGACCGATCCGCCTCGCCGACATCGCCGACCGGCTCAACGCGAGCTACCTCGATTGGCTCTTTCCCGTGCCGGTGATCGCGACCGTCGCGCTGCAGCTCCAGGCGAACTGGATGGCCGATTACCGCAACAGCTCGGGCATCGTCATCGAGGACGGCGCGAGCGGGGCGCTGCTCACGATCGAGGACTCGAGCCGGGTCGATCCGTGGATCGTGCGCCAGGCCCAACGCATCGCGGCCGACTGTACCGAGCGGCTTGCCGAGTTCAGCCGACGCGACCGACCGTCCTCCGCCGACTGACCGACCGCCGCGATCCCGCGCCGCGAACCCCGTTACGAACCGTCAACGCCAGCCGCAAGGAAGGGACCCAGACATGAGCACCGGATACGCCACGAAGGACGCCCTCGTCGACGCCGACTGGGCGCAGGCCCACGCGAACGACATGAATGTCCGCCTCGTCGAGGTCGACGTCGATACGACCGCCTACGAGCAGAGCCACATCCCGGGCGCGGTCGCCTGGAACTGGACCAGCCAGCTGGCCGACGGGATCCGTCGCGACATCGCCTCGCGCGAGGACTTCAGCAAGCTGCTGTCCGAGTCGGGCATCGGTCCGGACACGACGATCGTGCTCTATGGCGACAACAACAACTGGTTCGCCGCCTGGGCGTACTGGCAGCTCAAGCTGTACGGCCACGAGGACGTGCGGATCCTCAACGGCGGGCGCAAGTACTGGCTGGACAACGGCCTGCCGCTGACGACGGACGTCCCCTCCTACGACGCGACCGGCTACGAGCTGCCCGAGCCCGACTTCGCGCTGCGCGCCTATCGCGACGACATCCTGCCGCGTCTTGGCGAAGCCGGACTGGCCCTGGTCGACGTGCGGTCGCCGGCCGAGTTCAACGGCGAGATCATCGCGCCCCCCGGTATGAGCGAGACGGCCCAGCGTGCCGGGCATATCCCGGGCGCGGCGTCCATCCCGTGGGCGCAGACCGTCAAGGAGGACGGCACGTTCAAGGACGCCGAGGACTTGCGGACCCTGTACGAGAGCAAGGGCGTGACGCCCGACAAGGACGTCATCGCCTATTGCCGGATCGGCGAGCGATCCTCGCACTCCTGGTTCGTGCTGCATGAGCTGCTCGGGTACAAGCGGGTTCGCAACTACGACGGGTCGTGGACCGAGTACGGCAGCCTGATCGGCGTGCCGATCGAGAAGCCGGTACCGGTCGGGGTGGCCGACTAGGAGGAGCTCCCGCTCGGATCGATCACGGCGCCGCGGGACACCCCGGGGCGCCGTTCCGATTCGCGAGGCCTACAGGAAGCCTGGGTTCGGGAGCACGCGAAGCGGGTCGAGCAGACCAGGGTCGGTGGCGCAGAACTGGTCACGCCCGGCGATACGGGCACCTCGCTCGAGGAGCGTGGCGAGGACCGGATGCGGGCCAGGCAGGGCCGTTACCAGCCGCTCCCCGGCGGCCGCCGCGCGGAACACCGCCAGGGCGGCTCGGAGAGGATCCGCGTCGGGAGCGATGGACGCGTGGTCGAGCCACCGGCCGTCCGATCGCTTCCGCTCGCGCCGGGCCCAGCCGACGGCGGCCACCGTGCCCGCGTCGCGCACCACGAAGCCGGATGCCTCGGGTAACGAGGCGTAGTGCTCGAAATCGGCACTGCGGTCGATGCCGGTCCAGGCCTGCGACGTCCGCGCCGTCTCCTCGACGGTTGCCGTATCGGTCTCGATGCCCGGCGCCGCGTCGCCCAGGGCACGGGTCGCGATCTCCACGTACAGCAGCGGCCACCACGGTCGCATGCCGGCTCGGACGTAGAGACCCATGGCGCGCTCGTCAGAGGACGAGAAGGTCATCCGATCCGCCGATCCCTCGAGCACGAACGTGAGCAGGGCGCGGCCGGCTCCCCGAGACTGGCGCAGCGGATCGACGAACAGGTCGGTCACGAAGCGGACGTCGTCCCGCCCGAACGGCACCGAGCCGCCGAACCCCACGACGACGTCGTCGATGACGGCGACCGCCGTTCGCGCCCGACCGACGAGATGGTCGAGGTACGGCCAGCCGAGTCCGGGCAGGTCGGGCCAGTCCATCGGTTCGTCGTTGGCCGCCAGGATCGCGGCGAGCGCCGGCACGTCGCCGGCGTCGGCCGGCCGCACCCTCATCGACCGTGCGCGGCCATCGCCTCGCGGAGCCGGTCGTGCGGCAGGGCGTGCGCCGTGATCCCGTCGCGCCCGACGACCGTGGTCGCGGCGACCAGGGCGTTGACGATGGCCTCCTCGACGGACTCGATGACCGCGTCGAAGAGCTTGTCGATCACCCTGCCGTCGACGGCGCGCACCTCGTACGTCCCGACCCGGCCGTCGTCGTCGTCGAGCGCCGACGGCAGCCGATTGCCCGTCGCGAACGCGATGAACAGGTCGCCGCTCGTATGGCCGCCCGTGCCGCCCACCCGGGCGATGCCGAGGCCGGCCCTCTGGGCCAGACGCTCGCACTGGTTGGGGAGCAACGGCGCGTCGGTCGCGACCACCACGATGATCGAGCCGGAGCCCGCCGGCGGCGCGCTCGCAGCGCGCGCATCGTCCCACGGGCTCGGGACCTCCGAGACGGGGATCGCCTCGCCGACCCGGACGCCGTCGATGCGCAGCCAGTCGCGCTTGCCGTGGTTGGCCTGGACCAGCGCGCCGACCGTGTAGCCGCCCACCGACTGGTCGGTCACCCGCGACGCCGTCCCGATGCCGCCCTTGAATTCGTGGCAGATCATCCCGGTGCCGCCACCGACGGAGCCCTCGTCGACGGGGCCGCCCGCGGCGGCGTCGAGCGCCTCGTGCAGGTGCTCCGCGTGGACGTGGAATCCGTTGATGTCGTTGAGCACGCCGTCGTACGTCTCGCCGACGACCGGCAGCGACCAGTAGGTCTCCCGCGGATCCCGCTTGATCGACGCTGCGACGAGCGCGTCGCGGACGATCCCGACGCTGTGGGTGTTGGTGATCGCGACCGGACTCGTCAGCATCCCCGATTCACGGACCCATTCGAGGCCGGTCAGCTCGCCGTTCCCGTTGAGCCGGTGACAGCCGGCGAAGACCGGCTCGCGCCAGTCCCCGTCGCCCCGCGGGCGCACGACGGTGACGCCGGTGCGCACCGGTCCCTCGCCGACCACCAGTGGTCCATCGCCGCGGATCAGCGTCGTGTGACCCACGGTCACGCCCGCGACGTCGGTGATCGCGTTGAGCGGGCCGGGCGTCCCGAGGCCGATGCTGATGCCCAGATCTCGTGCTCGCATCGCGCGACTGTAGCGGCTGCGAGCCTGCGCGTTCCGCGCGTTCCGCGCATTCCGGCGTCCGGTTTCGGCGCTCGGCCGTATCATCGCGGCGTGATCCCCGTCGGCCCCAATCTCCCCGGTTCGAGCACGGCCCCGATCCGCTTGCGACGCCTGCCGGACCGCATCGCCGGCACCCGACCGATCGACGCGGCTGAGGCGTTCCGCGATCTGCCGGGACTCGCGCTGCTCGAAAGCGCCAGGCCGGGACGCAACGCTCGCTGGACCTACCTGACGGCCGATCCGGTCGCGGTGCTCGAGGCACCTGCTGCGGGTCCGGATCCCTTCGCCGTGGCCCGTCGCCTGGTGGCCCGGCTCGACCCGACGCCCGTAGTCCCCGCGGACGCGCCGCGCTTCCTCGGGGGCCTCGTCGGGTTCCTTGGGTACGACCTGGGGCACGTGCTGGAACGGCTGCCGTCGGTCGCCGAGGACGACCAGGGTCTGCCGCCGATCCGGCTGGCGCTCCACGACTGGGTGGTCGCCTGGGATCGACGGACCGGACACGCCTGGATCGGGGGTCGCGCCCTGGATGGGGACGGCCGCCGGCTCGCTCGCCGGCTCGACGACGTCCACGCTCGCCTGACGACGCCCGGATCTGCCGCGGGCCGGGTGCTCAGCGCCGACGGCCTCGGCCGCGGCAGTAGGGATGCCCGCGACGAGGCCGATGACCGCCGAACCGGCGATGACAGCGGCGACGCGCTGCGGTTCCGCTCCTCGCTGTCGCGCGCTGCCTTCGAAGCGGGCGTCGAGGCGGTCCGCCAGCACATCGCCCGTGGCGATATCTACCAGGCCAACCTGACCCGCCGGCTCGAGGCCACCTACGGGGGCGACCCGTGGGCGCTCTATCGCCGCCTGCGTACCGGCGACCCCTCGCTGTTCTCGGCGTACCTGGACCTCGGCGCCTCCCCGGAGACCGGCCGCCGACGCGCGCTGCTGTCCGCGTCGCCGGAACCGTTCCTGTCGCTTGACGCGGATGGCGTCGTCGCCAGCGACCCGATCAAGGGCACGCGCCCGCGCGGGCGCGACCGCGCCGAGGACCGCGCCCTGGCCTGCGACTTGCTCGAGAGCGCCAAGGATCGCGCCGAGAACGTGATGATCGTCGACGTCCTGCGCAACGACCTCGGCCGGGTATGCGTGCCGGGAACGGTCCGTGTCCCGCGTCTCTGCCGGCTCGAGCGGACCGCGGCCGTGCAGCACCTCGTGTCGACGGTCACGGGTCGCCTGGCCGCCGGCCGCGACGCCTTCGACCTGCTGGCGGCGAGCTTCCCGGGCGGCTCGATCACGGGTGCCCCCAAGATCCGGGCGATGGAGATCCTCGAAGGGCTCGAACCGGTCCGGCGCGGCCCGTATACCGGTGCGCTCGGCTGGATCGGGCCCGATGGGGC
>Ga0070696_100003241_pt1 | contig 10841 bp, 7 predicted proteins | sample KBSK1253metaG_FD_65474 | JGI IMG/M metagenome (GOLD analysis project Ga0070696, IMG submission 65474) | Corn, switchgrass and miscanthus rhizosphere microbial communities from Kellogg Biological Station, Michigan, USA - KBS K1-25-3 metaG | ecosystem: Host-associated > Plants > Roots >... | reverse complement strand
TGCGGTTCGTTATGGGCGACTTGCCGCGTGCGAGTACGCGCAGAATGGCGCTCTCGCCCCTTTCAGAAGACGCGGTCGCACAACTCGCTGGGCGGGCCGGACGGTCGTCGAAGGGTTTGCATGGCATCACGGGCGGCAATCCATTCTTCGTGACCGAAGTACTGGCGGCGGCTACGGACACGGTGCCGGCCACCGTGCGCGATGCCGTACTTTCGCGCGCGGTCAGGCTCTCCCCTGCGGCGCGGGAAATCGCGGAGGTCGTCTGCGTTGTCCCTGGGAAGACAGATTTCTGGCTGCTGGAGAAAGCCGCCCTGCCGGATGAAGTCGGCATCGACGGTTGCCTGGACATCGGGATGGTACGGGACGAGCAGGGCGCTCTCGCCTTCCGACACGAGCTTGCGCGGCGTGCGCTCGAGGACTCCCTCTCCCAGGCGCGCCGGCAGAGTCTGCACGCGAGAGTACTGTCGATCCTCGTGCGCACGCCGGGCATTCCCGCGGCGCGTCTCGCACATCATGCGGGTGGCGCGCGCAATGCCGAGGGTGTCCTGCGCTTCGCGCCCGTTGCCGCCGGCCAGGCTGCATCGGTCGGTGCCCATCGTGAAGCGGCATCGCACTATCAACTTGCGCTCGGGTACGCGCAGGATCTATCCCCCGATGAACGCGCACGCCTGTACGAGCAACTGTCATACGAGTGTTATTTGACGAGTCAGCACGAGCGCGCCATCGAGGCGCGACGCTCGGCGCTCGAGATCTGGCGCGCGTCTGGAGCGCGCATTGAGGAAGGCGATTCGTTGCGGTGGCTGTCGCGGTTGAGCTGGTTTGCGGGCCGGCGCGAGGAAGCCGATCGGTACGGCGCCGATGCCGTCACGACTCTCGAATCGTTGCCACCGAGCCCGGTGTTGGCGATGGCGTACGGCAATCGGGCACAACTCGACATGGAGGCGCATGAGACGGATTCTGCGATCAGTTGGGCGCAGCGAGCGATCACTCTTGTGGAGCCATGGGCAAAGGATGAGATTCTGAGTGATGCGTTGAATACTCTCGGCACCGCACGACTTGTTGCCGGCGACACGTCAGGTTGGGCCGATCTCGATCGGAGCCTGCAACTTGCGCTGGCCGGCGGGTTTCAGGGCCAAGTGGCTCGTGCCTATACAAATCTATGCGCTATGGCCGTGTCTCGCCGCCAATACGGGCAGGCATCCTGTTATCTGTGGCAGGGGTTGGAGTACTGTGAACGGCACGACTTGGATTCCTGGTGGCTCTACCTGGTCGCATACAGTGCGAGGATGAAGTTCGAGCAGGGCGACTGGAGCGGAGCGAGCGACGATGCGGAAGCCGTGTTGCGTCATTCACGCACCACACCTGTCACCCGCATCCCAACGCTGAGGGTTCTCGGGCACCTCAGAATTCGGCGCGGCGACCCTGGCGCGAATGGGCCGCTGGAAGAAGCGCGGGCGCTCGCAGGTCCTATACCGGAGCTGCAGCGGATCGGCACGCTCGCCTCGGCGTATGCCGAGGCCGCGTGGCTTGCAGGCGACCGTGAGGGCGTCCTCCGCGAAGTGCGGCCTGCGTACGAGTTGGTATGCCGGCGACGAGATCCGCGGATGAAGGGCGAGCTTGCCGCCTGGCTCTGGCGCGTAAATGCCCTCGATCAGCAACCCAGCGATATCGCAGAACCCTATGCGCTGGAAATCTCGCGCGACTGGCTCGGCGCAGCGCAGACCTGGCAAGCGCTGGGTTGTCCCTATGAGCATGCAAGCATGCTCGCATGGTACGGAACCGAAGGCGACCAGCGGCTGGCGCTCTCGATCTTTCAACACCTCGGAGCGGCTCCGGCGGCGCAAGCCCTGCGCAGGCAGATGCGCGCACGAGGTGTCCGCGGCGTTCCGCGCGGCGCCCGGACGTCGACGCGGCGCCATCCTCATGGGCTCACGCGACGCGAGGCCGAGATTCTTGCGCTCCTGTCCGATGGTCTGCGTAATGCGGCGATTGCGAGGCGCCTGTTCGTTTCGACAAAGACGGTCGACCACCATGTTTCGGCGATCCTGACGAAGCTTGGTGTGCAATCGCGCGCCGCAGCAATCGCCATGGCGCATCGCCGGCCCGGCGAGGCTGGATGACTAAAGGGCGTGGTGTTGAATCGCCCCACGGCCCACCGCTTTTCCAAGACCCGTTACGGAACGCGCCTTTCGCGATGAATACGTCTTATCGACCACTTGACGTGTGCGGCGGATGGGGCGATACACAAGCTGATCGGCCGCTGCTCCAGCCGGACATGATTGAAAAGTATATGTCGCCGGACATAGCCACATGACCGGCGTTCCTCCCAGGCGTGGGGCATAGCGGTCGCCAACGAGTACGTCGTCAGCCCCCGGCCGTGCGACGAGCGCCGGGCCGCAAGCTCAATCGAGTCGATGCCAATACGCATTCACGATGCAGGGCGCCTGGCGGATCTTGCCAACGATGAGCATCAGGTGCTCATCGGCGACCCCACACACATCGACCGCGATGTGAAGCAGTTCGTTCGAAGCGAACTCGGCCGTGAGTCGCCGCGGCACGATGTTCAAGTTCTGGAAACGTTCGATGACGCGCGCGATCGCGCCGGGGTCAGCGTCTGCGACGACTTGCAGCCGTCGCCGGGAATACTGTTGCGGAGAATCCATAGAACAAATGCCTCATACCGGAAATCTTGGGAGCGAACGCAGCGATGGCCCGGCCTCCGATGAAGGCCGGGCTGGTAATGCGAATGCTCGGTATGCGTTTGTTCATGACGCGCCCTTAGTATGCCTCAATCCATCGGGTTGGGCGACATCTCCCCTAGGGACGCCCCTCCAACATCGCAACCACCGCGGCACGCGCGCTCGAGGAGTGCACGGGTAACGCCAGCACGTCGCCCGGACGCGCCCAGTCGAGGGCATGGCGCGCCGCCTCGATTTCGCTGTTCTTGACGGGGAGTGCAGAGTCCGCGAATCCCAGGCGCATGAGCTCGGCGCGGATAATGCGAGGTACTTCGCCCGGCGCCCGGCCGCGCAAATACGCTTCATCCTCTTTCACGACGACGAGGTCCGGTCGAAACTCAGCGGCCACCCGGGCCACTTCCTCGATGTCGGCGTCCTTACGGTTGCCGGCATGGCCGAGCAGCATTCCCAGGCGGCCGGTGCCGCCGCGCAAGTGGTCGGCCACCGCGAGAAATCCGCGCAGTCCATCGGGATTGTGAGCGTAATCGATGAGTATCTTCACGCCGCCCACCTCGAAACGCATCATTCGGCCGGGATTGTCGTTGAGATCGGAACCAAACCGCGCGAGAACCGCGGCGATCGTCGCCGGTGCGATGCCAAGAGCGGCGGCGGCCAGCGCCGCGCCGGCCATGTTGGCGACGTTGTAGGCCGCAATCCCGCCCATCGACAGTGGCATGGCGGAAATCGGACCGAGATCGTGTTCCGCGCCGCCGTGATTCAAGCGCAGCCGCCCGGCGCGCACGCCGCAGGTCGAGGCGCCGTGCGAGCGATGTTCGCGCAAGTAAGGTTGATCCGCATCGACCGCGAACCAGCCCAACGGCGGGCTGCGCCCGAAGCGCCGCGACAGCCCATCGGCCTGCGCCCGCAGCTGTGAATCGTCGGCATTCAACACCAGCAGACCGCTCGATCTCACGACTGCCGCAACGCTCAACTTCACTTCCGCCAGGCCCGCAAGATCATGTATGCCGTATTCGCCGAAATGGTCGGAACTCACATTGGTTACCACCGCGGTGTCGGCTTGCGATACGGCGATGCCGCGGCGCAGGATGCCGCCGCGCGCTGCCTCGAGCACGGCCGCCTGCGCGCGCCGCTCGCGCATCACCATGCGTGCGCCCTGGGGTCCGGAGTAGTCGCCCGTCGCCAGCGCTTCATCATCGAGAAACACGCCGTCAGTGCAGTTATAGCCCGCATGCCAGCCATGGCGCCGTGTACAAGCGGCCAGCAGGCGCACCGTGGTGGTCTTGCCATTGGACCCCGTGACGATTGCCGTCGGAATGTCTCGCAGTTCATCCCATGGGACGTCGGCGACCCCCGGCAGGTTGGTCAGTGAGAAATCACGCCCGCCGGCGCCGGCCCCCAGGGTCAATTGCGAATCATCGATGACATGCGGCAGGCCGCGTGCCGCAGCCGCATCGAGCAATGCCCGGAGCTGCGGCTGAGATTCCAGGGACGAAAGTCGCTGAAAGCGGGCGAATGCTGCGGACGCCTCGATTACCGGCTGGGTGCCCGCGGCGGGATCGCCGGCGCCCTCGGTGCCGCCCTCGGCGGTGCCTTCGGCGGTGCCCTCGGCGGTGCCTTCGGCGGCTTGCGACGCCTCCGCAACCAGCAGCGCCTCGAGGCCGCTCCACCGCGCCGGATCGCGCTCGCTGAGCGCTGCGCACAGCGCCCACTCGTTGACTTCGGTTGCCAGGAACAATTGATCGTAGGGGGCCGCGATTGCGAGCGATGCACCACTCGCGTGCCTGCGTGCCACGGCTTTGCAGTTGACCCAACGCAAGTACGCGCCCGCCCGCAGAACCCGGGCGCGCCAGCCTTCGATCAGCGCGTCATCGAGGGACACATCGGCGTCGAGCACTGCACCCGTGGACGCGAAGAACAGGTTGCCGCCCGTGAGGCGCCGCGAATCTTCGAACGGTAGCGCATGCGGAACGTTCAGTCTTCGCTCTCCGGTGCCATGCGAATCCCGCGTTCGTCGCGAATGAATCCTTCGAGATTGAAAGCCGGAACCGCCGCGGGTGTGGGAGCGCCGAGGTCGCGGCGCGCGCCCGCAGCCGGTCCGTTGCCCCTCGACTCAGTTGCCGTGGGCAGAGTCGTCGCGATCGACCAGGGCGGCGTTGCCACGGGCGGCACGGAGGACGGCGAAGACGGCGAGTGCGGCGAGGGTGACGTGGAGGGCGGGGACATCCCGGCTGCCGCAGAGCGTGCGGCGGTCGGCGCCGGGGCGCTGCCCTTGAACTTGGTAATCTGTTTCCAGGAACGCACCAGGGCATCGGCAAAGATCAGCAACAAGTCGCCGGCTTCGCCCATGCGCAATGCCGCCTCGATGGCCTGCTGTTCGTCGGGAATAATCGAGATCGCGCTGTCGGGGACGCCGGCGGCACGCAGGGCCTGCGCCTGAATGCGCGGCACCTCGTCCGACGCGCGATCACGCAGGCTGTCGTCGCGGCGGCAGATGTAATGATCGAAGCGGCCCGCCACCGCATTGGCAATCGCAACCAGGTCCTCGTCGCGCCGGTCGCCCGGACCCGCCAGCACCACGATGCGCCGGCCGGTGACGTCGAGGCGGCCCGCGAGCTCGGCCATCATCCCGACGGCGTGGGCATTGTGTCCATAGTCGAACAGCACTTTGAACGGGTGCTCATTGAACACGTTCATGCGTCCGGGCGCCTGGAAGAAGGTCGAGTCGAAGGTGCGCAGCCCCTGCCGAATCGCATCGAGTTTGAGGCCGAGCGAAAACCCCATGGCCGCGGCGAACATGGCGTTCTGCACGTTGTGGGTTGCGCGGCCCTCGAGCGTCGCCGGGATCAGGTGCGTCCAGAGCAGCGGAATGTGGCTGCCGCGGTCGTACAGCGTAATCATTTGGCCGTTGACGCCGGCTTCCAGCGCGCAAGCCCGTCCGCCTGCGCGAATGTGCTCGCGCACCAGTATGTGCTGCGGGTTCATGGTCACGTAACAAATGTTCTTCGCCTCGGTGTAGCCCGACATCTTGAGCACCAGAGGATCGTCGGCATTGAGCACCGCGCAGTCGGTCGCGACCTCCACCACGATGCGTTTCAGTTCGGCGAGCTGTTCGAGCGTGTCGATGCCCTTGAGTCCCAGGTGATCGGACTGTACGTTCAATACGGCGCCCACGTTGACCTCCCGAACGCCCATGCCGGCGCGCAGCAGGCCGCCTCGCGCTGTCTCCAGTATGGCGATATCGATCTGCGGATCAGCCAGTACCATGCGTGCCGACATGGGGCCCGTCATATCGCCGTGGACCGTGCGCTGACCATCGATATACACGCCATCCGTGGTGGTCAGCCCCGGCGTATAGCCGCCCATTTTGGTGAGGTGGGCCAGCATGCGTGCCGTCGTGGTCTTGCCATTGGTGCCGGTGACGGCGGCGATGGGTACGCGCGCTGAAACGCCGGGCGGGAACAGCATGTTGACCACCGGCGCGGCGACGTCGCGCCCCGTGCCTTCGCTCGGCGCCACATGCATGCGAAAGCCGGGCGCGGCGTTCACTTCGCAGATGCCGCCGCCGATGTCGCGGTAGCTTTGCGTAATATCCTTCGAGAGAAAGTCCACGCCGCCCACGTCCAGTCCGATGGCACGTACCGCGCGCTCCGCCATCTCGCGGTTATCGGGGTGAATGACATCGGTGACGTCGGTCGCCGTGCCGCCCGTGGAAAGATTCGCGGTGGAGCGCAGATAGACGATTTGGCTTGCGCGGGGAATCGAATCGGCATCGAGACCCTCGCGCTCGAGCATTTTCTGCGCTTGTGCGTCGAGCTCCAAACGCGTCAGTACCTTTTCGTGGCCGACGCCGCGGCGCGGATCCTGGTTCACCATCTCGATCAACTGCGCGATGGCATGTTGGCCGTCGCCCACGACGTGGCCGGGCGTGCGCCGCGTTGCCGCGACCAATTCGCCGTTGACCACCAGCAGCCGATGATCATCGCCCTCCAAGAAAGTCTCGACGATCACCGATCGCGAATGCTGGCTTGCCATCGTATAGCCCTGCGATACTTCTTCGTCCGTCGTGAGCCGAATGGAAATGCCGCGGCCGTGATTGCCGTTGTAGGGCTTCGTCACGACGGGAAAGCCGATGCGCTGCGCGGCGCGGACCGCCTGCTTTTCGTTTTGCACCAGTTCTTGTTTCGGCACCGGCAGTCCGAGCGTCGCCAAGATCTTGTTGGTTTCCTCCTTGTCACTGGCCAGTTCGACCGCAATGTGTGAGGTGCGGCTGGTGACCGTGGCCTGGATGCGCTGTTGATACTTGCCGTGGCCCAATTGCACCAGGGATTGGTCGTTGAGGCGCAGCCAGGGGATGTCCCGGTGTTCAGCCGCCCGCACCAAGGCCGAAGTGGAGGGCCCCAGCGCGCGGCGCTGCGCGAAGCGGATGAACTCATCGCGCGCCTCGGCCCAACTCCAATCGGCGGGCACGGCGTCGGCCGGACGAATGGCCGCGGGCAGCAGCGAACACAGCAGTCGGAGGCCCAGGTTGCCTGCGGCGATGCCCTCATCGCGCTGCGCATATTCATAGATGACGGTATAGACCCCGGGCCGCCCGGCAGCACGCGTCTTGCCGAAGGTCACTTCCTCGCCCGCCATATTCTGCAGTTCGATGGCGACGTGCTCGAGAACATGTCCGAGCCAGGTGCCGTCGTCTTCACGCATACGCCGGAAAAAGCCGCCAGGCTCTCGGTAGGAGCAGCCGTGTTCCGCGAGACCGGGCAGCGCGGCCGCCAGTGCATCGACGAACGCCGGCCCTAAACGGCCGGTGGGCCACGCTTCGAGGGCGCGCAAGTCGAGTTCGAGGCGAATGACGGGAAAACGCGCGTACAGGGACGGGCCGACATAGACGGAACGATCGATAATCCGCATGGCGCAACGCTCCGCCGCTCCAAGGCGGCTGTCACTATTCGCTTGCCTGGACCAGTCCACCTGCGGCCGCCAGCCGTGTGTGCAAGTTAAATGTCGCACCGGCGACCAGAATGTGCAACCGAAGCCCGAGCATGCTGACCGGCTGACCTTCACTCACTTCGCCGATGGACGAATAGCTCAGGTCGGATGCATCCACTACCGTGACGCCGCCGCTGCCCTCGACTTCGACGATCTCGTCAGGGCCGATGAACGCGGCTGTGTCTTCGTCGAGACCGATGCCTATGGCAAACGGGTTGTAGGCCAGCGCAGTGATCAGGCGCCCCAGGCGGTCACGCTGACGGAAGTGCTGGTCGATGATGAAGCGATTGGTGAGCCCCAAGCCCGGCGCGAGCCGCACGCTGCCCGAGATGACCGAAGAGCCCTCGTCGCCGTACGCGATCATGTGCTCGCTCAATATGCTGGCGCCCGCGCTGGTCCCGCCGACGGTGACGCCGTGCGCATTGCGCACGCGAATGAGTTTCGCGACCGGCGTGCCGCCGAGAAGGGTCGTGAGCCGCAATTGGTTGCCGCCTGTGAAGAATATGCCGGTGGCATCTTCGATGCGCCGCAGCCGCCCGGCTTCCTGACAGTCTCGGCGCGTATCGAAATCCATGACGGCTACTTCGGCGGCGCCCAGGTCCGTGAATATCTCTTCGTAGCGCGGGCCGGTCTCGTGCATGCGGCTCGCGGTGGGAATCACGACGATATTGGCGCTCGTGCCGCCCGAGACCCGCACGAAGCGTTCCAGGATGCGGCGGTCGTTTTCCTTATTCTCGGCGCCGCCGATCGGTACGATCCAACCGCGAGTCTCGCCAGGGGGAACTTTACTGGGCATTGATTTCAAGCGCCTCCTGGCGGTGGGATTCAAAGGTACCACGGGATGGCCACGCCACCCGAAGTTGCGCTGCACCGTGGCATGGCGACGGTCTGCACGCGGCCTGTCGCGATATGGGGTACCCCGCTGCAGTTTACCAGGCGCTCATCCGGTTCTGGCGGTACGCCTGCCATATTCCTTCCAGCGAATATAGGGCGAGCGCCGACCAGATAACCGCGTATCCGACCAGGCGCTTGCCGCCGAACGGCTCGTGGTACAGCCAGACTCCAAGCAGCAGCTGCAAGGACGGCGCCAGGTACTGCAGCAACCCCAGCGTGGACATCCGGATGCGCCGGGCGCCGGCCGCAAACAACAGAAGCGGAATGGCGGTGATGGGGCCGGCGGCAACCAGCAGCCATTGGGTAGACACGGATGCCTGCAGGAAGGCATTCTGATGATTCAGCGCCAGCCACGCCAGGTATGCGAACGCGATCGGAAACAGCAGGATTGTCTCGAGCGATAAGCCCTCCAGCGTGCCGAGTGCCGCGGTCTTGCGCAGCAGGCCGTAGAAGCCGAAAGAAAAAGCCAGCGCCAGGCCTATCCAGGGCGGATGCCCGGCCTGCCAGGTGAGCCACGCGACTCCCGCCGAAGCCACAGCGACGGCCGTCCACTGTACCGGGCGCAAGCGCTCGTGCAACAGCAGGAACCCCAAGAACACATTCACCAGCGGATTGATGAAATATCCCAAGCTGGCATCGACGACATGGTCGTTGTTGACCGACCAGATATAGATATACCAATTGATCGACAGTAGTACCGCGCTGGCGGTAAAGCCGGCCAGAACTCTCGGCCGGCGAACCGTCTTGGCCATCCACGACCACTGCCGGCGCACGGCCAAGACGATCAGCAGCAACAGGAATGACCACACGATACGGTGCCACAAGATCTCCAGGGGAGAAACGCTCAGCAGCGCTTTGAAATAGACCGGAAACAGCCCCCATAAAATGTAGGCAATCGCCGCGTATAGAATGCCGATTTGCATATGATGATCGAACTCTCGGTGCACATTGTCCGCAACCAGACCGTGTATTACTATACAGCCAGATGAGTCAGACAATCACAATCCGTCTTACGAAGGAGCTTGCCACATGGCTCGAGCAGGCCTCGAAGCGCTCCGGCGTCCCGCGAGGCCGTATTATTCGTGAGCAGCTGGAGAAAGCTCGCGATGGCGGCACGGAGCCATCCTTTATGAGGCTGGCCGGTACCGTGCGCGGAGCGCGCGACCTTTCGACACGCAAAGGATTCTCCCGCCCGTGAAGGGCATCGCCGATACGGGATTTTTGGTCGCGTTCGCAAACGCAAATGACAGGCATCACGCTTGGGCTGCTCAAATCGCGGCGGGTGTCACCGAGCCGCTGCTGACCTGCGAAGCGGTGCTCGCGGAAACGGCGTTTCATTTGGCGAGCACGCCGGTAGTTCTTGCGATGCTCGACGAAGGGTTGGTGAGGTTAGCGTTTGACTGTCGCGATCACCTCGTTCACCTGACGCGGCTTGCCGACCGTTACGCCGATCGAAAGCCCGATCTTGCGGATTTATGCGTGGTGCGGATGAGCGAACTTTTTCCGAAGCACTCTGTAATTACCATCGACCGAACGGATTTTCGGGCCTACCGTCGCAACAAGCGCGAGGCGATCCCCATCCTGTGCCCTCCAGAGCGGTAATTTTTCGGATCGCCAGGCCCGCGGATCGCCAGGCTCGCGGATGGTCAGGCTCGCGGATCGGCCAGCAATTGCACCCAGTACAGACCGCGCCTGGAATCAGGGCCCGCCGCGTAAGCGACGCCCATCTCGGCGAATCGGGGATCCATGATGTTTTCGCAGTGGCCGGGACTGTCGAGCCAGCCGCGGACCACTTCATCGGCGGATTGGGGGCCGTAGGCAATATTCTCGCCCACCAATGTTTCCCGGTACCCGGCGGCGCGGACCCGATCTGCGGGCGAGTGCCCCGCCAGATCCCGGTGTTCGAAATAGTCGTGCTTGGCCATGTCGGCGGCATGTCCCAGCGCGACGCTCGCGAGGGTCGCGGACAGCCTGACGGGCGGCGCGGCTCCGAACGACCGCCGGCCGCAGCGAGCTCCGCGGGCGCGCGCGTCGTTGACGAGCTGCAGCACGCGGGTCGACAGCAAGGGCGCCTGTGAGCGAGCCGGCACCACATAGGCGGAGGCCAGCACCAGCCAGGTATCCGCGCCACGGTGATAGATGCCTATGTCGTGCAAGGTCCGGTCGGCCACCGTGCGGCAGTTGGACCGTCTGAGCACTGAGACCGTGGAGGAATCCGAGCCGCGCACATGCAAACCCGTGGCGGCCTCGGCCGCGTAGCCG
>Ga0070696_100003237_pt1 | contig 10846 bp, 7 predicted proteins | sample KBSK1253metaG_FD_65474 | JGI IMG/M metagenome (GOLD analysis project Ga0070696, IMG submission 65474) | Corn, switchgrass and miscanthus rhizosphere microbial communities from Kellogg Biological Station, Michigan, USA - KBS K1-25-3 metaG | ecosystem: Host-associated > Plants > Roots >... | reverse complement strand
ATCCTCGAGCGACAGCGCGTTCTGGTTCTCGCGGTACTCGGCGAGCATCCGCTCGCTCGCCTGCACGACGTTCTGCTGCTTGGCGACCTCCTCGGTCAGCCACTGCAGCGTCTTGTCCGTGTTCGAGAGCCGGAACTCGAGGTTCTCGTTCACGTACTCCTCGGCGAGCACGTTCACCGCGCGCGCGGCGAAATCCGGATCCGCGGCGACGAAGTAGAGGTCCACCAGGCGGCTGCCGCGAACGGGCACCACCTGCACGCGGCCGAGGAACCCGTCGGCCTGCTGGTTGTCGCTGCGCGGCGCGGCCGCGCGCGGGCGCGGTGCCGCGTTATCGCCGCGGAACGGCGCCACGACCTTGGCCCTGATATCGCCGATGACCTGGGTGAGGAACGGCGGCTTGGCGCCCTGCCCGTTGAACTCGGGCACCGTCTCGAGCTTCAGCCGCTTGACGGCGCGCAGCGCCAGATCGCGGCCCTGCAGAATCTTGTATTGCGTCTGGTAGTACGGCTCGGGGTCGCTGTAGACCAGCTCCGGCTGCTTGAAGTCCACCTGCGTGGTGGTCTGCTCTTCGTCGATCTGAATGCGGGCCTGCGCGCGATAGAGCGGCACCGTCGTGAACGTCTGGTACATCATGCCGCCGACCACGAGCGTCGCGACGGCGGCGGCCGCCTTCCAGTGCTTGACGATGATCGCCAGGCGGTCGAACAGGTGGACGTTCGGATCGGGGCTGAAGAGGCCGGCGGTCTTGCGCGCGGCTGGTTGATGGACGGGCACCGAGCCGGATGAACCGGCCGCAGGACCTGTCGGGGAGAGACCGCCGGGAGTAAACATCGCTATCTCGGACTCTCCTGCGCCGTCACGGTCGTCGTCGTGCGCGCCACGTCGCTGCTCGCGGCCACGGTGGTCGCCTGCTGGAGTGTCGGGGCCAGCGTGTCGCCGAACGACGTGGTGACGGTCGACGCCGCGGAGGCGACGCGCAACTCGGTCCGCTGCACGTCGCCGCGCGCCATCATGACCATCGGGCTCGCGGCCACGACCGCACCGTCCGCGCCGACCAGCTCGACGACGTAGACGTTCGAATCGATGTCGACGAACGAGAACTCGCCGCGTTCGTTCGCGACGGCGCGCGCCAGCACCTGGCCCGTGCGGATGTTGCGCAGGACGACGCGCGCGTACGGAATCGGCGTGTTGAGCGACGTGCGCGCGAAGCCGACGAGCGCGTTCAGCTTGCCGCCAAGAATAGAGACCGCGGTCGGCGTCGCATACGAGAGATCGGCTCGCGCGCTGCCGACGCCGGCGATCGGCGTCGCGTACGTGGCATCCTTCAGGCCGGCGGGCCGACGCACCGCATCGCCCGCAAAGCGCGCAGCGTCGGCGGTTCTCGCCTCCAGCACCGCGGCGGGCGCGTACCGCCACACGGACTGCATCCGCACCGGCCGGAATTGTGGCCAGCTGACGAATGCCACCATCGCCAGCACGATGACAGCCTGCACGCCTAGATGTGTGCGCCTCATGGAGTTCCGAACCTGTTTATCGTCTCCTGCGCACGTTCGCAACAGGGGGACATGTGACTCGATATGACAATAAGGTAGAGATGACGACATTCTGCGGGAACGAGCTGAACGTTGTCAATGGGGATTGCCCAGATTTTTCAAGGATTTAGCCGGGGCCAGGGGCGAGTGAGCACAGCTACCGTCTCAATGTGTGCAGTGTGCGGAAACATGTCCACGGGCTGCAGTGACGAAACCTGGTAACCGGCCCGGCAGATCCGGCCGAGCTCCGTCGCCAGCGCCTCGGGGTTGCACGACACGTACACCGCGGCCGACGGCCGTAGCCGGCCGAAGACGTCATCCAGCACCGGCGGCGAACACCCCTCGCGCGGTGGATCGAGCACGACGACGTCCGCCGCGCGCAGCGAGGCGAGCGCGGCCTCCACTCGCCGGGCCATGAACCGGCATCGTCCCTGCGCGGCCGCGTTCAGCTTCAACGCCGCTTCACCATCGGCGACCGCCAGCCGGTTTTCTTCGACCGCGACGACGTCGTGGCCTGCGGCCGCGAGCGGGATAGCGAACAGTCCGCTGCCGGCATAGAGATCGAGCACGCGGGACGCCGGGAGGACGGCGTCGAGCACGAGCCGTACCAGAATGTCCGCCGCGAGCACGTTGGTCTGAAAGAACGCCGCCGGCGACATCAGGAACGACGCGCCCGCGACCTCTTCGCGCATGCGCGTGGACCCGTGCAGGTGGCGCGTCGAGGGGCCGAAGACGAACGCGTCCTCGCGCGCGTGCACGTTGAGGTGCATCGATGTCGGCGGCGTCTCGTCGAGCAGCCGCCGGGTCGCCGCGCGCACGCCGCGGTCGCGATCGCTCGAGACGATGAGCGTCGCCATGATCTCGCGCGTGCGGCAGCCAACCCTGACCGCGAGGCTGCGCAGCGTCCCACGCTCGCCATCCGCCTCGACCCCCGCCGCCCCGAAGGTGTCACGCGCGCGGAACGCGAATGCGTTGCCGCGGCTGTCGTGGACGGGACACTCGACGACGGGGATGACACGCCGCGAGCCTCGCACGTAGTGCCCCATCGTCAGCGTCGAGCCGTGCGACCCGAAGACGAAGTGCACCTTGTTGCGATATCCCCAGGGACGATCGAGCGGCGTGGCGGCGAGCGTCGGCCGCACGGGCGGCGCCTGCGGCACGACGGCGCGCACCAGCCGATCGACGAGCGCCGTCTTCAGGCGGAGCTGCTCGGCGTAGGCGATGTGCTGCCAGCTGCACCCGCCGCACGGGCCGATGCCGGGAGCGGCATCGCCGCCGAAGTGCCGGCACGCCGGCGTCACGCGATGGGGCGACGCGCGCAGGATGTCGAGCAGGGTGGCAGCGGGGCGCCGGGAATTGGCGACACGAACGCGGACGCGCTCCCCCGGGATCGTGAACGGGACAGTGAGGCGGAGGCCGCCGGCGGACGCGAGGCCGTCACCGTTGGCGGACACCTCCTCGATGTCGACGTCGACGATCTGGCCGTCGACGCCTTTCGCCGAAATGCCCGCCGCCGCGCGGCGGCCGCCGCCGGATTGGTCGGAGCTGTGAACGCGCGGGCGCGCAGCGGGGCCGCAGGGTTGCCTGCCGAAGCGCGGAGCGCGACGGCGGGTCAACTCACGTTCAGCAGCTCGACGTCGAAGACGAGCGTCGCATTCGGCGGGATGACGCCGCCGGCGCCCTGCGACCCGTAGCCAAGATCCGGCGGAATCGTCAGCGTGCGCTGACCGCCCACCTTCATCCCCGCGACGCCCTGGTCCCAGCCGGGGATCACCTCCTGCCCGCCGAGGCGGAAGGTGAACGGTTCGTTGCGATCACGCGAGCTGTCGAACTTGGTGCCCTTGTGATCGGTGCGCCCTTCGTCGTACAGCCAGCCGGTGTAGTGGACGGTCACGCGACGGCCCGACGTCGCCTCGGCGCCCGTGCCGGCTTTGATGTCCTGTTTCATCAACGCGGTGATGTTGGAGCGTCCCATGTTGTTGCCTCCGCCGCAGGCGGCCACGACGCACGCCCCGAGAAGAAGTGCTGCAGCTCTCATCGCTCACCCGTAACACGTCAGCACGGCGGCTGCAGCATGCGGATGAGCATCACAGCCGCCCGGCGTGTCATCGGCTGATTATAGGTGGCACCGTGGTTGCTGAGCATGCGAAGCGTGCACGGGACGCATGTCGTGGTCGCGGGCGCCGGGTTGGCGGGTCTGGCTGCGGCGTACGACCTCTCCCGCGCCGGCGCCACCATCACGCTGATCGACGCGCGCGACTACGCCGGCGGCCGCGTGCGGACGATTCGCGACTTCACGTCGGGCCAATATGCGGAGCTGGGTGGCGAGTTCGTCGAGTCCGAGCACACGGCGCTGCTGGCGTTGTGCAAGGAATTCGGGCTGCGGCTCGTGCGCGTGCTGCGCAGCGGCTTCACGCACCGCTTCCGTGACGAGCACGGGACGTATCACCTCAGTCGCACCGCCCCGTGGGACGCGCTCGCCGAGGTGCTCGCGCCGCTGGTGCGCCGCTACCACCTTGCCGGCGGCGACGTCACCGCGGACAGCCTCCGCGAGATGGCGACGCTGTCGCTCGACGGGTACCTGCGGCAGGCGAGAGCGTCCGCGGATCTCTATCCGATGGCGACGGCGCTGCGCGGATTTTTCCTCGCCGACCCGAAAGAAATCTCGGTCCTGCCCGTCGTCGAGCAGGTCGCGCGGGGGGGGTCCCCCGCGCAGGCGGAGTTCTATCGCATCGGCGGCGGCAACGGCCGGCTCGTCGACGCGCTCGTCAGCGCGACGCCGGCGCGGCTGCTCCTGCGCCATGTCATCCGCGCGGTCGCGCACGCCGTGGACCGCGTGGTCGTGAGCGTCACCGACGCCGGCGGCCTCACGCAGCTGATTGAAGGCGATTACCTCGTGATGACGCTGCCGGCGTCGACGCTGCGCGACGTCGAGATCCGCCCGGCGCTGCCGGAGGACCAGCAGCACGCGATCCAGCGGCTGCCCTACGGCCGCACGACGAAGGCGCTCGTCCAGAGCTCGAGCGCGCTGTTCGGGCTGCGTCACGCGCGCGCGTTTGCCACCGACAGCGGCATCGGCGCCTTCTGGGACGCGAGCGAGGAGCAGGGAGCCTCCGCATCGATCGTGGCGTTTCTCGGCGGCGGCTCCGCCAGCGGCGCGCTGCGCGAGTCCGCCACCGCCGGCGGCAGCGAGCTGCTCTCGGAGTTGTGCTGGCTCGGGATGAACCGGGCGCCGGTGACGGCGGTGCACGTCGGTGACTGGACCGCCGATCCGTGGGCACGCGGCGGCTACGCCTTCTTCGATCCGGGCTTCGACCCGGCGTGGCGCCCGCTGCTCGCCCGGCGCGCGGGACGCATCGTCTTCGCCGGCGAGCACACGAGCGCGGAGTGGCAGGGGTACATGAACGGCGCCGTCGAAACCGGCCAGCGCGCCGCGCGCGAGCTGCTCGAAACCGCCTGACGCTGAGCGTCGCGCGGCCAATTCCCAACTCCCAACTTCCAAGCAGCATGGTCTCGAGACACCAGGCTTCTTGGGGGTTGGAAGTTGGAAGTGACTTGGGAGTTGGAAGTTGGGAGTTGGAAGTTCTATAAGAGTCCTCATGACTGGCAGACTGCTGTGCGCCGTGGCGATTGCGGTGGCGATGCCCTGGAGCGGCGCGGACGCGCAATCGCGATCCCACGAGCTGAAGCTCGAACCCGCGAACATCCACTGGGGCTATTACGACGCGAAGGTCCCGCCGGTGCTCCGCATCGCCGCCGGCGACACCGTCGTCGTGGAGACGATGGTGGCGCGCGGGCTCGAACGCGTCCGGCTGGCCGGCGTCCGCGAGGACGAGATCCCGCAATCGCTGAAGGTGATCGAGCAGAACGTGACGACCCGCGGCCCCGGCGCGCATCCGATGACGGGACCGATTTTCGTCGAGGGCGCCGAGCCGGGCGATTCGCTCGAGATCCACATCCAGCGCATCGAGCTGCTGCACCCCTGGGGCGTAACGGCGTTCCTGCCAGGCAGTGGAACACTGCCCGAGGATTTCCCCTACAACGGCCTCAAGCTCGTTCGCATCGACGAGCGGGCGGGCACCGCGCAGTACGCGCCGGGCATCGCGTTGCGGCTCGCGCCGTTCTTCGGGTCGATCGGCGTCGCGCCGCCGGTCCTGCAGGGGCGCATCTCGAGCACGCCACCCGGCCCGCATGGCGGCAATCTCGACAACAAGGATCTCGTTGCCGGGTCCGTACTCTATCTGCCCGTCAACGTCACCGGCGGCCTGCTTTCGATCGGCGACGGTCACGCGCTGCAGGGCGACGGGGAAGTGTCCGGGACGGCGCTGGAGACGTCGTTGCGGGGCACGCTCCAGGTGATGCTGCGCAAGGGCAGGCGACTCAGCTGGCCGCGCGCCGAAACGCCCACGCACTACATGACGATGGGATTGAGCGAAGATCTGGATCAGGCCTCGAAGCTCGCGGTGAGGGAGATGATCGAGTTCCTCGTCACCGAACGACGGATGACGCGCGACGATGCGTATCTTCTCTGCTCGCTCGCCGCCGACCTGCACGTCACGCAGACGGTGGACATGACGAAGGGCGTGCACGCCATGCTGCCGAAGACGATCTTCCGTTGACCGGCTGCGGGCTCCGGGCTCCGGCAGTTGGACGTCGGACGTTGGAAGTTGGAAGTTGATTGGAGGTTCTCGTGGCTGTTCGCCGCGGCGTTGTGATCGTCCTCTCCCTGATTGCGCTTGCCGTGATGATGTCGTTCGGCGGCGTCGTCTTCCTTTACCTGCTGGTCTCGCGCGGTCCGTCCATCCAGGACGATTCGACGCTGGTGCTGCGGCCGGGCGGCGCGCTGGAGGAGACGCTGCCGGACGACGTCGTGGGACAGCTGATGGGGCGCGACACGATGACCGTGCGGAGTTTCGTCGAGAGCCTGCGCCTGGCCAAGCGCGATCCGCGCATCACCGGCGTCCTCCTCATGCCCGCGTCGCTCGCCTCGCCGTTCTGGGGCAAGGTGCAGGAGCTGCGCGACGCGGTGCTCGACTTCCGCAAGTCGGGGAAGACGGTCGTCGCCTTTCTCGAGTTCGGCGGCGACCGCGAGTACTACCTGGCGACCGCGGCGGACCACGTCTACCTGCTGCCGACGAGCGCGCTCGACCTGACCGGCGTCGCCTCCTACGAAGTGTTCCTGCGCGGGACGTTCGACAAGGTCGGCGCCTACCCGGACTTCCTGCAGATCGGCGCCTACAAGACCGCCGTCAACCAGTTCACGCAGAAATCGTTCACGCCGGCGCACCGCGAGATGACCGAGTCGCTCAACGGCGACATGTACGAGCAGCTGGTGCGCGGCATCGCGTCGGCGCGCAAGAAGACCGAGGCCGAGATGCGGCAGCTGCTCGACCAGGGCCCGTTCCTCCCCGCGGACGCGGTACGGCTCGGCCTCGTGGACGGCCTGGCGTACGAAGACCAGCTCGACGACCGCGTTCCGCAGCTGCGGCAGGCCGGCGAGATGCGGCGCGTGGACGGCATCGACTACCAGCGCGTCACGCCGCGCTCGCTCGGCGTCCGGCCGGCGTCGCGCATCGCGGTGCTCTACGCGTCGGGCGTGATTACATCGGGCAAGAGCGGCTACGACCCGGGCACCGGCACGGTCGTCGGCTCCGACACGTTCGTCGAGCAGCTGCGGCGGCTGCGCGACGACGACAGCATCCGCGCCATCGTGCTGCGCGTGGACAGCCCCGGCGGGTCGTCGGTCGCCTCCGACGTGATGTGGCGCGAGCTGATGATCACGCGCGACCAGAAACCGTCGCGGCCGCTGGTGACGTCGATGTCGGATCTCGCGGCATCGGGCGGGTACTACATCGCGGTGCCCGGCCAGGTGATCGTGGCGCAGCCGGGCACGCTCACCGGCTCCATCGGCATCTTCGCCGGCAAGTTTGTCCTCGACGGCACGCTGAACAAGGTGGGCGTCACGACCGAGACGGTCAAGTCGGGCAAGAACGCGGACATCTACTCGCCGTTCTCGCGCTTCTCGCCCGAGCAGCGCATGAAGGTCGGCGAGTACATGGACGGCTTCTACAAGAACTTCGTCGCCAAGGTCGCAGCGGGCCGGCACTCGACGCCCGAGCGGATCGATGCGGTCGCGCAGGGGCGCGTCTGGACGGGCGCGCAGGCGAAGGAGCGCGGCCTCGTGGACGCGCTCGGCGGGCTCGACACCGCCGTGTCTATCGCGAAACAGCGCGCGCACATCCCGGCCGACGAGGAGGTGGAGCTCGTGATGTATTCGCCGCGGCGCAGTCTGTACGAGGCGCTCACGCAGCTGGGCCGATCCTCGGCGGGGCTCGCGTCGTGGAGTGTGTTGATGAACGCGGCGCAGCGGCAGGCGGCCGCGGCGCTCGTTGCGCCGGTCACGGTCTTCCGGCGCGGCGAGCCGCTGGCATTGATGCCGTTTACATTTGTACGGTAGCTGGCAGCGTGCAGCGGGCAGTGAGAACACGAAGGCTGGCGGCTACTGCCCGCTGCCCGCTGATCAGGTGATCAGGCGCCGACGGTCCGGCGCGCGACGTCGGTATTGACCTGGATCTTCATGCCCTGCTTCGCCTTCGACATGTAGGAGGCGAAGAACAGCTCGCGCTGCTCGTTCAGCAGCTGCGTGCGGAAGCTTTCCTTCGCCTGCCGCAGCGCGTCGGGCGTCACGTCCTGGCGTTCGGCGACGCGCACGATCACCGATCCGTTGGCCGTCGCGATCGGGTCGCTCACGCCGGCGGCGGGAAGACCGAACGCGACCTTGTCGACCTCGGGGCTGACGCCGATGTCGGGCAGCGGCGAGCCGCGCGCGATCAGCTGCGTGTCCTTCGCCTCGAGCCCCTGCGCCTTGGCGGCGGCGGCGAAGTCTTTCGCGGCTCGCAGCGCGCTGGCGATTTCACCCGCCCGCTGCTTGCTCAGCTCGGCCGCCTTCATCTTGATCACGTCCTCGCGCACGCGGTCCTTCACCTCGTCCACCTTCGGGACGTAGGGATCGAGCTTGCCGGTCGTCGTGATGTAGACGGGGCCGCGCGGCGACTGCACCGCCTTGCTCACCTCGCCGTCCTTCAGCTGGAACGCCTGCGCGGCGACTTCCGGCGCGGGCCCCAGCGTGGGGATCGGGTCCTCGCGCGCGAAGAAGCCCGACTCGGCGACGGTGGCGCCCGCTTCCTTGCCGACGGTGTCGAGATCCGCCGGCTTGGTGATGCGCGCGTCGAGATCGCGCGTGCGATCCGTGATCTGCTGCTCGACGCGCTGCGCCTGCAGCGTCTGCTGGATTTGCGCGCGCACCTCGTCGAGCGTGCGCGTCGTCGCCGGCTTCTTGTCCACGACCTTGATGATGTGGAAGCCGAACTGCGACTTGACGAGGTCGCTGATCTGCCCGGGCTGCATCGCGAACGCGGCCTGCTCGAACTCGGGGACCATGCGGCCTTTCGGGAAGTAATCGAGGTCGCCACCCGTCGCCTTCGACCCGTCGTCCTCGGAGTACTTCTTGGCAAGCGCCGCGAAGTCCGCCCCGGGCGCCTTCGCCTGCTTGAGGACGTCTTCCGCCTGCGTGCGCACCGCGGCTTCGTCCTTCCCCTCGGTCTTCAGCAGGATGTGGCTGGCGCGCACCTGCTCGGGCGTCTGGAACTGCTGCACGTTCGCGTTGTAGTAGCTCTCGATCTCCTGCGGCGTGATGGTGGTGCGCGAGCGCAGCTGATCGCGATCGATGAGCAGGTAGCGGATCTTCCGCTGCTCGCCCTTGCGGTATTCCGCCTGGTGCGCCGTGTAATACGCGTTGATGTCGGCGTCGGCGACCGTCACCTTGTCGCGGAACTTGTCGGCCGTGAGCGCGACGACCTGCAGCTTGATCTTTTCGTTGCGGTTCCGGTACTCGCGCTCGACGTCGGCGTCGGTCACCGCGAGCCAGCCGGTGACGGCGGAGCGCAGCTTGTCGATCATCATGCTGCGGCGCAGGTTCTCCTCGAAGTCGCCCTTCGTCATCGGCGGGTTCTGCGAAAGGAGCAGCTGCTCGTAGCGCGCCTCGCCGATGAAGCGGCCGTTTTCCTGGAGCGCGGGGATCGAGAAGATCTGCTGCGCGAGCTCCTCGTCGCTGACGCGCAGGCCCTGGCGCTCGGCCTCGGCGAGCGCGGCCTGTTCGTCGACCATCTGCTGGAGGATCTGCTGGTCGACGCCAAGCTGGCGCAGCAGTTGCTCGTTGATGCTGCCGCCATACTGCTGTTGATACGCCATCATCTGGTTCTGATAGCGGCGCTGGTAGTCGAGAGCCCGGATGTCTTTGCCGTTCACCGTCGCGACCACGTCCGAGGCCGACGCGCCGCCGACGACCTGCGTCGTGTCGAGAAAACTCGGGATGTAGAACGCGATGAATGTCAGCACCACCAGCGCCAGGCTCCACTTGAGCCAGTTCCGGTGCCGGCGCATCCGGTCGAGCATCGTCATGGTCTAATTCCTCAGTCGGTGTTGAAGCCTCTCATCGTACGCCATGACGCTGCCGAGCCGCAACGGTTTCGTGGTATATTTGTCCGGATTAGAAGGACTTAGCGCCCCCGCCCTGTTCAAGCGGTGACACCTATCTCCGCCAAGTCTGACCTCCCTGAGCCCGCCGGGCGCCGTACACGTCGTGCCGATCTTGCTGCTCGCCTGAAGGGGCGTGTTCGCACGCTTCGCACGCAGCTCGAACGCCGGGAAACGCTGCTCGAGTCCGTTCGGGAGGCCAACGCGACGCTCGACCCGAAAAAGGTGGCCCTGTGGCTGGTGCACCAGGCGCGCTCGTGGATTCCATCGCCGTGCTGGGTCGTCGTCTCCCGTGATTTGAAGGGCGACCTGGCTGTGATTGCTGACGAAGGATTGACGCCGAACCTGACCCCGAGCATCTGGATGGCCGCGCAGTGGGTGATGCGGCACGGGACGGAACTGCTCTCCGCCGACCTCGCCAAGGACAGTGGAAAGCCGGGCGTCGCCGGCAGCGCCGTCGCCTTCCCGCTCGTCTGCCGGAACCGCACGGTCGGTGTGCTGGTGGGCCTCGATCCGTTGCCGTCGGCGGCGACGCCGGCCATCGGCCCGGCCCTTTCCCTGGCCATCCGATCGGTGCTCGAGCCGCCGGCCATCGCGCTCGACAACGCCCTGACGCTCCAGCGCACGGAGGCGGTCTCGGTCACGGACGACCTGACGGGCCTGTACAACTCGCGGTACCTCAACCTCGTGCTGCGTCGCGAATCGAAACGCGCCTCCCGCAGCGGGCGCCCCCTGTCGCTGCTGTTCATGGACCTCGACGGTTTCAAGGGGGTCAACGA
>Ga0070696_100003235_pt1 | contig 10849 bp, 11 predicted proteins | sample KBSK1253metaG_FD_65474 | JGI IMG/M metagenome (GOLD analysis project Ga0070696, IMG submission 65474) | Corn, switchgrass and miscanthus rhizosphere microbial communities from Kellogg Biological Station, Michigan, USA - KBS K1-25-3 metaG | ecosystem: Host-associated > Plants > Roots >... | reverse complement strand
CCGTGCCACGCCGCCGCCGGCGGTCGATCAGCTGACGGCACAAGGCGTCCAGCTCACGGCTCGCCGCATGCAGCCGCCGGTTCACGCGCGTCGGCACCCACTCGGGCACCGGCACGACGGACCGGCCCAGCGACACGATCAGCTGGGCCGCGTCGCTCGTGGCGTCGAGCAGCCGCTGCGAGCGCTCCGACAGGTCGGCAGAGAACAGCGCCCGCCCGACGACGTCGAGCGCGACCCTCAGCGAGAGCTCGGCGACGTCGACGACCGCTCCCTCGGGCGGCAACGCCTTCCACCGACTTGCCGCCTCCCGGGCGGCGGCGCGCACCTGGTCGGCGACGGCCTGCAAGCGCCGGTGGTGGAAGGCCGGCGCGGCGATGCGGCGGTGCTGCAGCCAGCTGGGGTCGGACGAGGCCAGCAGCCCCGGTCCGGTGACCCGGGCCAACGAGGTGTACTGCACGGTCTGCTTGCCCCAGCGCCGCGCGCCGGTGACGAGCACCTGCCGGACGTCGGCGGGATCGTTGACCAGCAGCACCGGGGCTCCCGGCACCGGGAACGCCACCAGGTCGCCGTACCTGCGCTGCGCCGCGACCAGGAACGTCAGCGGGTCCGTGCGGATGGACCGGAAGCCGCGGAGCATGTCCAGCGACGTGGGCCCGTCGACGCCGACGTCCGCCGGCCGCAGCGACCGCAAGCCGCTCACTCGTCGTCCTGACGCGGGCGCAGCCAGGTCCACAGCGCACAGGCGGCCAGAACCAGGGCGAACCCGAAGCCCAGGTCCTCCACCGGCGCGTACGCCAGCCGGCCGTCGCCGAACGCGACCACCCGCTCGCTGCCGATGATCGCGCCGGCGTCGTAGCGGACGATCTGCCGCCCGGTGAGCCACCCGTTCGTCAGCAGCTGGAAGCACGCGATGACTGCGTAGGCCAGCCACCACGAGCTCGTGCTGGTGAGCCTGGTGCGCAGCACCCACCGGTCGAGTGCGATCGCCAGCGGCACGGCCAGCCCCGCGAGGGCGGTGTAGGTCATCCGGCGTCCCGCTGCCTGGCCCGGCGGGTGACCCCGGACCGCGAGGAGGTCTCGCCACGAGCGGCGCGCACCCCCTCGAACGCCAGGATCGACACGACGGGGATGACGACGAAGAACGCGATCTCCTCCAGGGGCAGCCCGCCGAGGCGCCACGGCAACGTCTGCGCAGCGTCGAAGTGCCAGTGCCCGGTGTGGGTGGCCCACAGGTCCCAGGCCAGGAACGGCGCCCCGGCCAGCACCACCGCGAGCGCGAGCCGTCGCGGCTGCCGCAGCACCCGCAACCGGTAGAGGGGCACCAGCGGCAGCGTGCCGGCCAGGCAGAACGCGAGCATCGCAGCGTAGGACCAGTGACGAAGGCCCACCTACGGCACCGCCGTCAGGGGCGGCTCGCTGGAAGCAGAGGTATTGCGCCGCAACGGTTCTGGCAGCGGCTCCGTCGAGACGTCACCGTGCACGGCCTTGATGAGGATCTCGGAGCTGATGAGGCACATCGGCAGGCCGATGCCGGGGATCGTGCTGTGTCCCGCGTAGTAGAGGCCGGCCACCTTGCGTGAGACGTTGCGCGCGCGGAGGAAAGCGCTCTGCCTGGGCGTGTGTGCGAGCCCAAGAGCCCCGCCCGACCACGCGTTGACGTCGTCGCAGAAGTCGCGCGGCCCCACGGTGCGGCGCACGACGACCCGGTCAGCCAGGTCGGGGATGCCGGCCCACGAGGCGATCTGCGCGATCGCCGCGTCCGCGATGCTCTCGACCGCTGCGTCACCGTGGCCGTCCAGGCCGCCGCGGCCCAAGCCCGGGTCGGCGGGCACGGGCACCAGCACGAACAGGTTCTCGGTGCCGGGCGGCGCGACGGTCGGGTCGGTTGCCGAGGGCCGGCACACGTACAGGGACGTCTCGCCGGACAGCTGCCCGCACCGGCCGACGGCAGCGGCGTTCGCCTGCCAGTCGCGGGTGAAGAACAGGCTGTGGTGCTGCAGCTGCGGCAGGGCGCCTCGCACGCCGAGCATCACGAGCACCGCGCCCGGCCCGGGGTCGCGCCGACGCCACCACCGTTCCGGGTAGGTGCGCAGCGGGGCCGGCAGCAGCTGCGTCTCCACGTGGTGCAGGTCCGTCGCCCCGACGACCAGGTCGGCGTCGATCACGTGCTGCTGCCCCGTTTCGTCGCGGTAGCGCACGCCGGTCACCCGGGCCGGACGTCGGTCCCGACCGGGGCGACTGCGCCTGGGTGCCGATGTGGTGAGGACCTGCGTGACGGTGGTCCCCGTCCTCAGCCGCACGCCCTCGCCGGCGGCCAACGACGCGAGCGAGTCGACGAACGCGGCGAAGCCGCCGCGGGGGTATCGCACACCGTCGGCCAGGTCCAGGTGGCTCATCAGGTGGTACATGCTGGGCGCCCGGTCCGGGGTGGTGCCCAGGAAGACGGCGGGGTAGCCCAGCACCTGCGCCAGCCGGTGGTCCCGGAAGGACGCGGCGACGAACCGGTCCAGCGGTTGCAGCAGCAGCCGCAGCAGGCGGGGGAGGTGCCGCAGCACGTCGGGGCGCAGAAGCGGCCGCAGGGACTGGTAGGTCGTGTAGAGGAAGCGGCCGACCGCCAGGTCGTAGGCCTGTCGCGCCGACGCCAGGTAGGCGTCGAGCCGCGCGCCGGCACCGGGCTCGAGCCGCTCGAACGCGGCCCGGCTCGAGGCGGCGTCGCCGCGCAGGTCCAGCGGCTCGCGGTCACCGGCGAAGAACACGCGGTACGCCGGGTCGAGCCGCACCAGGTCGAGCTGGCCGTCGGCCGTGGTGCCGAGCAGCCGGTAGAAGTGGTCGAACACCGCCGGCATCAGGTACCACGAGGGCCCGGTATCGAAGCGGAACCCGTCCCGCGACCAGCTGCCGGCGCGACCGCCCAGCGCCGCGTTCTTCTCCAGCAGCGTCACGGCGAACCCGTCCCGCGCGAGCAGGGCCGCCGAGGCCAGGCCTGCGACGCCGCCGCCGATGACGACGGCGGTGGGGCTCATCGCCGGCTCTCGCGCGCGAGAGTCGTCAGCACGACCCGCGCCTTGACGCGGTCGGGCACGCGCACGCGCTCGGCCATGACCTGCTCCGCCGGCGCCGTGCGCAGCCGGTGCGCGAGCTCGGCGAACAGGGCGTGGGCCACCGCGACGGCTCGTCGGCTGCTCGCCGGGAGCAGCCGCATGGCCGGGGCCGCGGCCGCCAGGTCGGCCTCCACGTCGTCCAGCAGCCGGTGCTTGTCGGCCTCGGTCAGCCGCGTCGGGTCGACGCCGGGCAGGTAGCAGCGGCCGAGGCGGCGGTGGTCCGCGGTCAGGTCGCGCAGGAAGTTCACCTTCTGGAAGGCGGCGCCGAGCCGGCGGGCCCCAAGGGAGAGGTCGTCGTAGCCGGCCGGGTCGCCGGACGGGAGCGGGCCCGCGGTGGCGTTCGCGAGGAACACCTTGAGGCACATGAGGCCGACGACCTCGGCCGACCCGTAGACGTAGCGCTCGAGGCTCGCGGCGTCGTGCCGGTGCACGGTCAGGTCGGCACGCATCGACGCGAAGAACGGCGTGACCAGGTGGACGTCGATGCCGCACGCCCGGGCGGTCAGCGCGAAGGCGTGGACGACGAGGTTGGTGCTGTGCCCGTCACGCAGGGCGTCCGTCACCTCCTGCTCCAGCCGGTCCAGCGAGGCGCCGGCGCGCGCGGGCGACTCGGCGGCGGACGGGCCGTCGACGACCTCGTCGGCCAGGCGGACCAGCGCGTAGACGTTGCGCACGTGCCTACGGACGTCCGGGCCCAGCAGGCGGCAGGCAAGCCCGAAGGACGTGGAATAGGCCGAGATGACCTGACCCGCCGCCGCCTGAGACACCCGGTCGTAGCGGTCCTGGTCGCTCATCGACCGCCGCACGTCGCGCTGCGGCAAGCGCAGGCTCATGCCGCGCTGCCCACGAGGCGTTCGCTGAGCCGGGACAGCTCGGCGAGCAGCGCGGGCGCCAGGTCGAGCTGCTCGGCGGTGCGCAGCGCCGCCGACACGTAGCTGTCCGCGAGCTGCTCGACGAAGTCGCGTGAGCCGCACTCGACCAGCAAGGCCCGCACCCGGCTCGCGCGCTCCTCGTCGAGCGTCCGGTCCCCGAGGTGCGGCGCGATCGTCGGCCACGCGCTGGTGCTGCGGGCGTGGGCCATGAGCGGCGTCATCTTGCCCTCGCGCAGGTCGCCCAGCGCGCTCTTGCCGGTGCGCCCCTCGTCGCCGAAGACGCCTTGCAGGTCGTCGGCCAGCTGGAAGCCGATGCCGGCCAGGCGCCCCACCTGGCCTAGCCGCTCCACCGCGATGTCGTCCGCACCCGCGAGCACGGCGCCCGACTGCAGCGGCAGCTGGAACGAGTAGACGGCGGTCTTGTGCTCCTCCATCGTGATGACGTCGGCAAGCGCGCCGACGTCCGGCCGCCCGATGCTCAGCGCCACGTCGGCCAGCTCGCCCGCGGCGCTGACGTGCACCGCCTCGGTGAACAGGTCGAGCAGCCGCCGCGTCGTCTCGCCGTCGGCGCCGCACAGGGCGAGCTCGCGCGTCGCGCCGACGAGGGCCAGGTCTCCGGCAAGCACGCCGGCCGTGAGGCCGAACGTCGCTCGGCCGGCGGCACTGGCCCCCCGGTCCGCGGCCCGGGCGACGAACGTGCCCGAGACGTTGAGCTTTCCGCGGCGCACCAGGTCGCCGTCGATGACGTCGTCATGGATCAGCAGCGCGGTGTGCAGCAGCTCGAGGGCCGCCGCGACCCGCGCAACGACAGGGTCGCCGTCCCGGCCGCCGTAGGCGTCGTAGGCGGCGAGCAGCAGGGCGGGACGCAGCCGCTTGCCGGCCCGGGTCGCCGCCGCGAGCGAGCGCCAGAGCTGTTGGTAGTCCTCGTCATGGCCCTCGGCGCGGGCCAGCCCGTCCGCGGCGAAGCGGTCCAGCTCATCCTGCACGCTCACCGTCCGACCTGCGCATCCTGGCGGCGCAGCGAGGGCAGCGCGGCGACCTGCATCGTCATCCACGGGCTCACCAGGAAGGGAGCGGTCTCGACCAGGCGGCGCACCCGGTCAGGATCCACCCAGGCCAGCTCCATCACCTCGTCCGGGGACGGGACCGGCTCGTCTGCGGTGGTGGCGAGGTAGACCGGGCACAGCTCGTTCTCGACGACCCCGGACGCGTCGGTGGCGCGGTAGCGGAAGTCCGGAAGCACGCACACCATGTCCTCGACGCCGATGCCGAGCTCGGACGCCGCGTGCCGGGCGATCGCGTCCTCGATCGGCTCGCCCGGGCGCGGGTGGCCGCAGAAGGAGTTCGTCCAGACGCCGGGCCAGGCGCGCTTGCTCAGGGCCCGCCGCGTCAGCAGGAGGTCGCCGTCGGCGCGGGTCAGGTAGCAGGAGAATGCCAGGTGCAGTGGGGTGTCGGACGTGTGGACGTCGGCCCGGGGCGCCGCCCCGATCGGCTGTCCGACGTCGTCGAGCAGCTGCACCAGGTCTTCGTCGTTGCGCATGCTGCCTCCCTTCATCGGGAACTACCTTACGAGGTTAGTTACTTACCTGGCTAGTTGGCGATATCCTCCAGGAGTGAAGAGCGAGGAGCCCGGCTACTGGTACGCAGACCACGCTGTCATGGAGCTCCTCGGGGCGCTACGCCGGTTCCGTCGCGCCGACGACAGCATGCGCCACCGCGTGAGCGCCGACCTCGGCGTGAACCCTCTCGACCTTCGCGCACTGCAGCTCGTCATCGCGGGCGAACGGGCGAAGCGGCCCGTCAGCCCCGGCGAGCTGAGCGACCGGCTGGAGATCTCCACGGCCGCGACGACCAAGCTGGTGGACCGGCTCGTCACCTCCGGCCACGTTCGCCGTTCACCGCACCCGACCGATCGCCGGTCGGTGGTGCTGAGCGCCACGGCGGCCGCGCACCGCCGGCTGCGGCGCCGGATGGCCACGGTGCACGAGCGCATGGGCGAGGTGGCGGCGGCGGTCCCGGGCGAGCACCGGACGGCGGTCGCCGAGTTCCTGGCCGCGATGTCGCAGGTCATCGAGGAGGCCGGCGCCCCGACGTCCGCCCACCCGCGTCACTGACGTTGCTCCACCGGGGCCTCATTGCTGGAGCAACGTCAGCCGGCGGACATCTCCCGGCGGATCGCGGCCGCGAAGCCGTCGATGTCGGCCTCGGTCGTGTCGAACGAAGCCATCCAGCGCACCTCGCCCGTGGACTCGTCCCACGTGTAGAAGGGGTAGGTCTGCTGCAGGCGCGCGGTGACGTCCTTGGGCAGCGTGGCGAACACCGCGTTGGCCTGGACGGGACGCATCACCTGCACGCCGGGGATGTCACGAACGGACGCCTCGAGCCGCTGCGCCATCGCGTTCGAGTGCTGGGCGTTACGCAGCCACAGCTCGTCGGACAGCAGCGCCACCAGCTGCGCCGACACGAAGCGCATCTTCGACGCGAGCTGCATGGACGACTTGCGCAGCCGCACGATGCTGCTGACGGCGTCCGGGTTCAGCACGACCACGCACTCGCCGGCCAGCAGGCCGTTCTTGGTGCCGCCGAACGACACGACGTCGACGCCGACGTCCGTCGTGAACGCGCCGAAGCCCACGCCGAGGGTGGCGGCCGCGTTCGACAGCCGCGCGCCGTCCATGTGCACCTTCATGCCCTTGGCGTGCGCGTGCTCGACCAGCGTCGCGAGCTCGTCGATGCCGTAGCAGGTGCCGAGCTCGGTGCTCTGGGTGATGGAGACGACCGCTGGCTGGGCCCGGTGCTCGTCGTCGAACCCCCACGCGTGCCGGTCGACCAGCTCGGGTGTCAGCTTGCCCACCGGGGTGTCGACGGACAGCAGCTTGAGCCCGGCCACCTTCTCGGGCGCGCCGCCCTCGTCCACGTTGATGTGCGCCGTGGACGCGCAGACCACCGACTGCCAGCGCTGGGTCATCGCCTGCAGCGACACGACGTTCGCGCCGGTGCCGTTGAAGACCGGGAAGGCCTCGGCCCGCGCACCGAAGTGCTCGCGGACGACCTCCTGCAGGCGCGCCGTGTAGACGTCGGCGCCGTAGGCGCGCTGGTGCCCGCCGTTCGCCGCGACGATCGCCGCCAGCACCTCAGGGTGCACGCCCGAGTAGTTGTCGCTGGCGAACCCGCGGGCCTGCGGGTCGTGCAGGGGCGTGAACGCCTGCTCGATCGTCATCGTGTCGGTCAGGTCAGCCACAGGATCCGTCCGTTCAGGTCGTCGGCAGGCGTCTGCCACAGGTCGTTCACGGTCTGCGCGAGGTCGGCGACCCCGGTGAAGCCGCTGAACTTCGCGGTCGGCTTGTCCTCGCGCATCTGCGGCGTCACGAGCGCCTTGATCCGCAGCACGACCGCCGCGGCCGCAGAGCCGTCGAAGGAGTCGGCCACGGCGAGGGTCCACGTCTCGGCCGCCGCCTTCGCCGCAGCGTACGCCGCGTTCGTGGCCGTGGGCTCCGGCACCTGGACGGTGGACACGATCGCGAGCCGGGCGTCGTCGCTGGCCCGCAGGGCGTCGTGGAACGCGCGTGTCGTGTGCTGCAGCGTGCGCACCAGCAGGTCGCTCAGCACGTCCCAGTCGGCAAGGTCGGACTCGGTGATCGACGCCCCACCGCGCCAGCCGCCGACCAGGTGCACGAGCCCGTCGACGTGGCCGTGCTCGCGCCTGACCCGCGCGGCCCAGGACTGCGTGGCCTCGTCGTCCATCAGGTCGATGACCGCGGGTACGGCGTGACCGCCGTCGGCGTGCGCGTTCGCGTCGTCCACGAGGCGCTGCAGCGGCTCGGCGCTGCGGGCGGCGGCCACCACGGTGGCCCCGGACGCGACGAGGCGACGCACCACGTCCGGCCCAGCCGCCCCGGTGGCGCCGGCCACGACGACGACGCGCCCGGCCAGCTCGTCGGTCAGGCCCTGGCGGGCGACGTGGAGGTCGGAGCGCCCCGCCGGCGGCACCGCGGTCACGCCGCCGTCCCGGTGATGCCGGACGTCGACGCGATGACCGGGCCGAGCTTCTTGCGCAGGGCCTCGTAGAAGACGTTGAGCGGGAACTCGTCGGGCAGCACGGCGTTCACCAGCTCCTTCGTCGGTCCGTCGAGCGGCAGGGCCTCCGGGCCCTTGGCCCACGTCGACGTGGGGTGCGCCGGCACGTAGCCGCGCATCAGCTCGTACGAGGCGAGCCAGTGCGCGACCTTCGACCGGTCGATGCCTTCACGGTAGAGGGTCTCCACCTCGTCGCACAGACCGACCACGACGTCCGGCAGTCGCTGCCAGTCGAACGTCAGCCGGTTGTCGGTCCAGCGCAGCGCGTCGTGCCGGTGCAGGTAGGCAAACAGCAGCTGGCCGCCGAGGCCGTCGTAGTTGCGCACCCTCGTCCCGGTGATGGGGAACCGGAACAGCCGGTCGAAGACGATCGCGTACTGCACGAGCCGGGCGTAGGGCAGGCCGTCGGCCTCGAGCTTGGTGGCCTGGCGGAAGGTGTTGAGGTCGCAGCGCAGCTCTTCGAGCGCGTACATCCAGAACGGCATGCGCTGCTTGATCATGAACGGGTCGAACGGCAGGTCGCCGTGGCTGTGGGTGCGGTCGTGAATGAGGTCCCACAGCATGAACGTGCCCTGCGCGAGCTGCTGCACGTCGACGAGCCGCTGCGCGTCCGGCGGCAGGGCCACCTTGAGCAGCTCGCTCGCCGCGGCGGTGACCCGCCGGAAGCGCGCGGCCTCGCGGTCGCAGAAGATCGCGCCCCAGTGGTAGGTCGGCACCTCGCGCACCGCGACGGTCTCGGGGAACAGCACTGCCGAGTTCGTGTCGTAGCCCTCGGTGAAGTCGACGAAGTTGATGGGCAGGAACATCCGGTTGTCGTAGGTCCGCTCGACCTCGGCCAGCCAGTCCGGCCACAGCACGCGGACGATGAGCGCTTCGACGTTGCGGTCGGGGTTGCCGTTCTGCGTGTACATGGGGAAGACGACCAGGTGCTCCACGCCGTCGGCCCGGTTCAGGTCGGGGCGGAAGAGCACGAGCGAGTCGAGGAAGTCCGGCGTCGCGAAGCCGCCGTCGGCCCAGCGGGTGAAGTCGGCCCGCAGCGCCGTCAGGTAGTCGGCGTCGTGGGCGAACCTCGGCGTCAGCGCCTCGATGCCGGCGACGATCCGCGCGACCAGCTCGCGGGCGGTGTCGAGGTCGTGCTGCTCGGCGTCGATCGACCCGTCCTTGGACTGCATCGGGCGCAGCGCCGAGACGGCCGCCTTGAGGTCGAGCCAGGCCGGGTCGTGCTCGACGCCTTCGGTCGCGATCTCGGACGTCGGCAACGCGGTGCGCGCAGCGGCCCAGGTGACGCAGTTGGCCCAGAGCGCCCGGTGGTCGAGCTCGTCGATCGAGTCGTCCCCGAACAGGTCGGAGTCGGCGAGCACCACCACCCGGCCCTGCCCGGCCGTGAGCGCCACGGCCAGCGGGGCGTTCGCCGGGTCGGCGGTGCCGCTGGTGCGCGCGAGCACGGTGGCGGCCTCGCTCACGTCGAGCACCCCGGCCCGGTAGAAGCACGCCTCGCCCACGCCGGCCAGCACGCCGACGTCCCTCGGGTCGGCCAGGTCGGCGAGCACCCAGGTCGCGACGTCCTTGTGGCGACGGCTGCCCTCCTGCACCGTCGTGCTGACGACGCGGACGCCGAACCGGGCCAGCAGGTCGTTCAGGTTGTTGCCGCTCACGTCCTGGTCGCACTCGGCCATCACGACCAGGCCGCCGCCGGACCGCACGTAGGACTCGACGACGTCCAGCTCGGCGCCCGTGAGCACCGGCGAGCCGACCCCGGTGGTGCGCTCGAGCCGCGGGTCGGCCGGGTGGGCCACGACCAGCACGTCGTGCCCGGCCAGCGCCTCGGCCGTGAACGCACCGTCGGCGTGCACCGCGACGTCGTAGCCGCACCGGCGCAGCGCCTCGGCCGCCTGCGCGTAGCTGGCGTCCGCCGGGTTGACTGGGTTCATGCGCGCCGCGGTGGCCGGGTCGATGCTCCAGGCCTCGCTGTGCGCCTCGTCGACCAGCACCCGCGGGAAACTCTGCATGAAACTCTCTCCTAGACCGCTGTTTCTATCGTTGTTCGGGCCTGCACCTACCGAAAGTTTATCAACTGGACGGCCGGCGACCGACCGGCCCTCGGACCTCCCGCGCCCGCCTTCGCGCCCGACGTGCATGCCCGTGCGCCCGTTGCGCCCCGCCTTGCCCCTTGCACTTCGGGCGCAAGGCGCTCGGGGCGCGGTGCGGGCGCCATCGGCTGAGCCGCGGAGGCGGTCGTAGCGTGACCCCGTGGCCGACCACCCGACGAGTACCGCCAGCACCGACTCGACGTCCGAGTTGAGCGCCACGGGCCTCGGCGACCGGTGGCTGGCTCCGGTGTGGCCGTGGCTCGCGCTCGGCGTGGCCGGCGTCGTCGCCGGGGGGCTCGTGGCCGCCGCCGTGGCCCACGACCCGAGCGAGAAGCCGGTCTGGGCCTCCGCCTACCTGGTGCTGGTCGCGGGCCTGGCGCAGCTCGGACTGGCGCTCGGCCGGGCGCTGCTGGCACCGCGCGCTCCGACGTCCGGCGCCATGGCCCGCGACTTCGCGGTGTTCGCGCTCGGCAACGCCGGGGTCGTCGTCGGCACGCTGGCTGACGCCGTCTGGGTCGTGGACGTCGGCGGGGCACTGCTCGTCGTGGCCATGGGCTTGATGGTGTGGGGCGTGCGATCCGGGGGCGAGGCCGTCGCCGACCGGCCCGCAGCGTGGGTCGTTACGCTCCTCTGGCTGTACCGCGTGCTGGTCGTCGTGCTGCTGCTGAGCATCCCCGTGGGACTGGTGCTGGCGCGCCAGTGACCGCCG
>Ga0070696_100003234_pt1 | contig 10849 bp, 9 predicted proteins | sample KBSK1253metaG_FD_65474 | JGI IMG/M metagenome (GOLD analysis project Ga0070696, IMG submission 65474) | Corn, switchgrass and miscanthus rhizosphere microbial communities from Kellogg Biological Station, Michigan, USA - KBS K1-25-3 metaG | ecosystem: Host-associated > Plants > Roots >... | reverse complement strand
GACCACGACAGCCCGGCCTGGAACGACTCGAGGGCCAGCCGTTCGAAGAGCTCGACATCGTCGTGACACGGCACGCCCCACTCCTCGTCGTGGTAGGCGACCATCCGCGGATCGGGCCGCGCGCCGTCCCCGGCGGACCACCAGCAACGAACGAGCCCGTCGGTCATGTCCGAAAGGCTACGGCACCGGCACCAGGTCGACGAGCGTGCTTCGCATCGACGGATCGCCGCTCGGCCGTGCGGCGTTGAACACGGCCCGGAAGACGTCGCCCGATACCTTCCTCGTGCCGAGCGACCCGATGAGCGTCACGCTGATGAGCCGGCCCGACACGCCGCGGTCCCCAAGGTCCAGGGCCGAGATCGTCCCGACGTTCGTACGCGGATCGGCGCCGAACCAGGTCGACAGCTGCGCGCCCGCGTAGGTCTGGGTCTTCCACGTCGCGTACGGCGATGCCGAGTCGTACGCCGTCCCGTCCTCACGTCGATCTGGCGAGCCCCGGAGGTAGCTGACCGGGCCCGCGACCTTCGAGCCGATCGCGCTGACGAAGACGTTCTCGTTGTTCTCGGTCGCCCCGCCGCCGGCCGAGTGGAACAGCGTGTTGGCGATGGTCGATCCGCTCATCAGCACGACGCCGGCCGTAGCGGCGATCGCGGCCGTCGTCGCCGGCTTCTCCCCGAGGACGCCGCGATATACCTGCGAGCTCGAGTCGTCGGTGACGTCGAACCAGGAGATCCCCGGTCGCAAACGACGGGCCGCGTACGAGCGCGCCGCGATCGACTGCGCCTTCAGCGCCTCGACCGGCCAGGTCGCCGGCATCTCGGCCGGGACCACGCCGCGCAGGTAGCGCTCGAGCGTGAGCTCGTTCGTAGCGTTGGCCAGCGGCGCCGTCGTCTTCAGCCCGACCCGGATCGTGCCGCGATACAGGTCGAAGCTGGAGGTGCGCGACGCGACCTGGAAGATCGTCGAGCTCGTGACCCCCAGGAGGCGGAACGATCCGATCGCGCCGACGCGCAGGATCTCGCCGGTCGGGGCGACGACCTTGACCCGCCAGGTGACTTTGGTGCCCGTCGCTGTCGCCTGGACCGTCGGGCGGGCCTCGATCCGGGCGCCCGCCGGATACGTCGTCGGGCTGCCATCGAAGCGCCACGCCGCGCGCCGGCCGTACAGCACCAGCGGCCGGGTCGCACTCGCCCTGAAGTCGTTGAGGACTCGGACGCGGATCGAGGTAGTGAGCGGCACGGACCCCAGCGTCGCGCCCTGATAGTAGTGGGCGAGGATGTCGTTCGCCGTCGCGCCCTCGAGCGCGCGGCCGCGAGCACCGTACTGGCTCATCCCGACGCCGTGGCCGTAGCCGCGGCCGTAGAACGTGACGGTCTCGCCGATGGGCGTCGGTCCGACGGGAGGGGCGGGCGGGTCCGCGGCGCGGACCGGGTTCGCCAGCGGGCCGGCGACGACGCCGGCGACGGCGAGGGCCACGGCCGCGACAGCCAGGCGAGATCTCGTGCGAGTGTTAGCGATCGACATGAAGTCCCTTGTGCTCGGGGAGACGAAGCGTGCCCGGTGCATCCTGTCGACGGCCATGGGCCACAAGGTCGACGGGTAGCCCAGCCGATAGGCCTATCGACCGACTACGCTCTTCGCGTGGGACTCCGCTGTTTCCTGGGGCACGGAGCGTCAGGGTCTGCCGCGAGCATGACCCCGTACGTCAAGGGACTCGAGGCGCGCGGTATCGCCGCCGCGGCCATCGACCTGCCGCGCCGCCGCGCCGAGGACGCGGTTCCTGCCTTCCATAAGGTCGTGCCGCGTGAGGCCGGGATCGTCATCGGTGGGCAGTCGTACGGCGGTCGCGTCGCGAGCCTTGCGGCGGCCGAGCCGGGCGCGCCGTACGCGGCGCTGCTCCTGTTCAGCTATCCGCTCCATCCACCCGGCTCCCCGGACAAGTCGGAGGCGCGCACGAGCCACTGGCCGCAGATCCACTGCCCGGTGCTGCTCCTGTCGGGTGAATCGGACCCGTTCGCCACGATCGACTTGTTGCGAGCGGCCGTCCCCCGCCTGGGTGGCCCGGCGGAGCTCGTGACCTACCCGAGGCTTGGCCACGGGCTGCTCCCGGTGCTCGACGACGTGCTCGACCGCGTCGCCGCGTTCCTCGCGACCCACGTTCGCGACGAGTCGTTCGACCTATTGCCCTGACCGACCGCGGCCCCTATCCTGTGCCGCCCCGGGGGGCTGGCGACCGGCGTCGCCGGCCGAACCGAACCTTGTCGTCGTCGGAGTGCCCAGACGCGGCCCCCAACCCGCGGTCTCCGACCCGACCGAGCCGGCCCCATCGATGCGCTCACCGCGTCGTGACCGGCAGGGAGAGGAGCCACATTGCGCGTCCTGTCAGGCCGCCGGAGCGCGGTCCTCGTCGCTGCACTCGCGACGACCCTCGTCCTCACCGCCTCCGGTTCCGCGGTCTTCGCCGCGTCGCCACCGGGCCTGTCGCGATTCATGCAGGCGATCGGCCGCATCGAATCGGGCGGTAACTACACCGCGAGGAATTCCACCTCGGGGGCTTACGGCAAGTACCAGATCCTGCCGTCGAACTGGCCGGCCTGGGCCCGCCAGTACCTCGGCAACGCGAATGCGCGACCGACGCCCGCGAACCAGGAGAAGGTCGCTGCGGGCAAGATGTCCTCGCTGTATCGCTGGCTCGACAGCTGGAAGCGGGTCGCGTACTGGTGGCTCACCGGCTCATCGCAGACGACGGGCTGGTCGAGCTCGGCACGGCACTACGTCGCCAAGGTCATGCAGTACTACCGCGACGGTGGTGGCAAGACCACGAATCCGAAGCCCAAGCCGGCCGCCCGCAGCACCGTCAGCGAACGGTCCGCGGCGATCGATTACAGCGGCTCCTGGCGACGTGCCAGGCACGGCGGCTACGGCGGCGGCGCGGTCGCCTACTCGACGTCGAAGGGCGCGAGCGCGACCCTGACCTTCACCGGCCGGGCGGTCGCGTGGAACGGCCCGACCGGTCCGACCCGCGGACAGGCGAAGGTCTACATCGACGGCAACTACGTGAAGAGCGTCAACCTGTACCGCCGCTCGTTCGACGCACGGTCGCAGCTCTTCCGCACCGCCTGGAAGTCAAGCGCCACGCACACGCTCACGATCGTGGTCGTCGGCACCAAGGGCCACTCCATGGTCGCCATCGACGACTTCGTCATCTCGAAGTAGCGGGGGCGCCGGGCGGCCGATGCCTGCGTTGGCCACTCCGCGCGTTCGCTCACGCAGGAACCCTCGGGCCGATGGCTAGCGCCGCGTCGCCTCGGACCTCCGGGCGGTCGCGCTCGCTCTCGTGCTCGCGGCCGCCTTGGCCTCGACCGTCCTGCCCCCGCAGGACGTGCCGTGTCGACCGCCTCAGCGAGCGGCGAGCACCTCGATCTCGATGCGGAAATCGGCGGCCAGGGCGGTGACGCCCACGGTCGCCCGTGTCGGTGGCTCGTTCGGGAAGTACTCGCGGTAGACCGCGTTCATCGCCGCGAACTCGCTGAAGTCGAGGAGGTAGACCGTGCACTTCACGACGTCCGCGAAGCCGAGCCCGGCCGCCTCGAGCAACCTGCCGACGTTGTCGAGCATCGCGCGCGTCTCCGCCTCGATGCCGCCGGGGACGGCGCCGTGGCCGCCCGGCGCGTTCCCGACCTGGCCGGCCAGGAACACGAAGCCGTTCGCCTCGACGACCTGCGAGAACGGATAGTCACTCGGCGGGATGCCGAGGAGCTGCGGGACGGTCTTGGGCATGGGGGGCGACCTCCTTCGATCAGAGCCGGCGATCGGCGGCTTCGACCGCGCGCTCGCACCACCAGGCAAGGTCCTGGGCCGCGGTCAGCCCGGACGGGAGCATGATCCCGGCGTCGGCGTCGAGCCCCTTCCGCCAGCCGCGCAGCAGCAGGCCGACGATCCAGGTCAGATCCAGCTGCGTCGGCCAGTCGCCGGCCAGGCCCGCGAAGTCGTGGGCATCGCTGCCGAAGCCCCATCGCCCGCTGTCCCACTCGAGCGCCTGGCGGTACTCGCCGACGATCGACTCCGGCGTCGCCGCCAGCGAACCGCTGTTCGACACGAGGAACCAGCCGAGATCGACGGCGATCGGCGCACGCATCGTCATCTGCCAGTCGATGAACCCGACGCGGTCGTCGGGGAGCATCGCGATGTTGGCCAGCTTGAGATCGCCGTGCAGCCCGACCGACGGCAGCCCGGCCAGGGCGGAGACCAGGGGAGCGGGGTTCTGTCCCAGTGCGTCGATCAGGGTCCGGGCGGCTTCCGGAGCGCGTCGATCGAAGGCGTCCCAACCGGCCAGGAACCGTGCCCCGACCGGATTGCCGGCACTGGCGTAGGCCGTGGCCGATGGCCGTGCCAGCAGCGTCAGCCGCTCGGTGAGCGGACACCACGGCGGCAGGGGCTCCGCGGCCCCCTCTGCGCTCGACTCGAGGATCCGGCTCCACGGCATGGCGTGGAGCCTGGCCACCGATTCGATGACGCGGCGCAGGGTCGGATCGTCGATCACCGGGTCGTGGCCCGGCCGTTCCCAGGCGATCAGCTCGGTCGACAGGTCGGGCATCAGGATGGCCACGCCGTCGCCGTCGGCCGCGGCGCCGAGATAGGCGATCGACGTCCGCGGGAGCCAGGCCATGGCTCCGGTCGGTCGGGCCGCCAGCCAGCCTTCGCGCAGATCTTCGTCGCGGGTGGCTCGGGCGATCCAGTCGGTGGCGAGCGAGGTCCGCTTCAGCACGAAATGGCGGCCCAGCGGATCGATCAGGCCCGTGAACGTGGCACCGGACCAGCCGTCGGTCGGGAAGGCATGTTCCGGGCTGAGCTCCAGGCCGTGCTCCGTCAACAGGTCGAGAAGCGTTCGGTCGCGCCAGCTTCCGGTCATCGGCTCAGCAGGGCGCCGGCACGTCGTCGGCGCCGTCGGGGCCGCCATCGACGTACACCACGTGCGAATCGGGGCAGTTCCGGCTGAGCACCACGACGAGCGGTTCGGTCGCCGAAGCGTTCTCCTCGACGTGGATCTCGCCGGCGGGGATGTAGATGACGTCGCCGGCCGTCGCGGACATCTCGTGCTCCAGGCCGCTCGCCCCCCATGTGTAGCGCGCCGCCCCGGAAAGGATGTAGATCGAGGTCTCGCAGTCGCCGTGGTGGTGGATGCGGGTCTTGTCCCCTGGCGCGGTCGACACGATCGCGGTGTACAGCCGTTGGGCGCCGACGGTCGGCTGGGAGATGGCGATCGACCGCTCCATGCCGGCGTGCTGCCCGGTCGTGGTCAGGCGCTCCCCCGGGCTGATGCGGGTGGTCATCGGCCGATGATAGGCCGCTACCATCCGGCCATGTCCGTCCCCGCGCCCGACCTGCCCCGGTTCCGCCTGTTCGACGGGCCCTCGCCGCTCGCCCGGCTGCCACGGTTCTCGACCGCGCTGGGTCACGGCGTCGAGGTCTGGGTCAAGCGCGAGGACCTCCTGCCGCTCGCGTTCGGTGGCAACAAGCTGCGGAACCTCGAGTTCCTCGTCGGGGCGGCGCTGGCGGACGGCGCCGACACGCTGATCACGAGCGGGCGGCGGTGGTCGAACCATTGCCGATTGACGGCGGCGGCCGGGGCGAAGGCGGGGCTGTCGGTCGAGCTGGTGCTGTCCGGGCCGCCGGCGGACCCGCCGGGGCCGGGAGTCGGCTTGATGCGCGCGCTGGGGGCGGTGGTGCACCAGCTGCCGGGTGCGGACCGGGCGGGACGGGAAGCGGAGGTCCAGCGGGTCGCCGCGTCGGTCCGGGCGCGTGGTGGAACGCCGTACGTGATCGGGGTCGGCGGGTCCGGGGCGGTCGGGGCGTGGGGCCAGCTCCTGGCTGGCATCGAGCTGTTCGATCAGGCGGCCGCGGCCGGGCTAGGGATCGACCGGATCGTCGTCCCGTCGGCGACCGGCGGGACCCAGGCCGGCTTGATCGCGGCGGCCCTGCGGCGCTCGCCCGAGACTCGGGTCAGCGGGGTGATCGTGGCTCGCCCCGCTTCGGAGTTGCGGTCGGCGATCGAATCGATGATCGCCGACCTGGCTGAGATGGCCGGATCCGAGCCCAGGGGTCAACCCGCCTCAGCACTGGACCTCGCGATCGACTTCGACGAGGGCCAACTCGGTGAGGCTTACGGACGCCCGACCGCCGACGCGAAGGACGCGGCCGAACTGCTCGCCCGGACCGAAGGCATCCTGACCGACCCGATCTACACGGCCAAAGCTCTTGCGGGCCTCATCGCGAGCGTTGGGAGCGGAGCCTGGGACGGGGAGCGGATCGTGTTCTGGCACGCCGGCGGCCTGCCCGGCATCTTCGAACCGCTCGACTGACCCGGGCGATGGCGCGAGCACACAAGGAACGACCCGGGCCGGCGCCCGGGGTCGATCACATGCCAAGAACGAAACGGCGCTACTGGACCGTGAGTGTCCCCGTCATGTTCGGATGGACCTCGCAGAAGAACTGGTACGTCCCGGCAGCCATCGCCGGCACATTGTTCGCGGCCTTGGTGCCCGTCACGATCTCACCCTTGTAGGCCGTGGCGCCCGAGGCGTCCTTGATCGCGAAGTTGTGCGGCGCCGAGTCCTGGTTGTCGAGCGTGACCTGGAAGGCCTCACCGGCCGGAGCCGTGATCGACGTCGTCACGAACGCCAGGTCCTTGGCCACCACGACGATGCTCCCGTCCGCGGCCGGCGAGCCGGCAGGTGCCGATGCCGCCGGCGCTGGAGTCGATCCACCACCACCGGAACAGGCGACGGCGAGGACGGCGACGGCAACGAGGCCGAGGCCCTGGACGAGGCGTTTCATCGGATCGCACTCCTTATTCGAGGTTGCGCGGCCGGGAAGGTTCCCGGCCGCGCCATCAGGTCAGGCGCCGGCGCCCGCGGTACCGCTGCGGTTGGTCACGAGCGAGGCGAAGGACGCCAGCTCGCGCTTCACGACGGCGACGGGATTGCCGTCCATCCGTGCGAAGTCGACGGCGAGCAGGACGATCAGCGTCACTTCGATGGCCTTGGCGATGTAGGCCGTCTGGAAGTACGGGCCCTGGATCGCCCAGGCGATGATGGCCGTCAGAGCGTAGCCGATGAGGCCGAGTCGGACCACCCAGCGGAAGCGGACAGCGACGGCCAGCGGGATGACCATCGCGATTGCGGCGACCGCGTAGCCGATCGCGTTCAGCGTGAACAGCAGACCGCCGAGCGTGGAGTGGATGTACCCCGTCGCCAGGGCGAGCGCGACGATGGCGGCGCGGATGACGACGTCGGAGGTGTTGAAGCTCGTTCGGGAAGCGAACATCTCGGTGTCGGACCTCGTGGTTTCTTGTGACCGGTCAGGGGTGCCGTGTCGTGCCGACATCGTCTGGGCCGCGCTCCCGTGGGCGCGCCTGGCAAGGGACACGGACGGTCCATGACGCTCGCCCAGCCGCGCGCAAGCCCCGGGTCCAGGGCCTCCTCGGCCGGATGACGTAGCCGCCCCGGCCGAACGGCGATGCCCGGCGCTGGCGGCCCCGTCGTATCCTCGCGCCGATGGCCGCCCCTTCCCGACCGCGCCGCCGAACGTCGTCCACGCCCGCGCCTGCGTCCGCTGGCGCGCCCGCCGGTGAGCCGGTGACGCCGCCGACGCCCACGCCCGGACCGACGACGGATGTGGCCGCCGACGCCGACCGATCCACGGCGCCGGATCCCGATGGCGGCGCCGGCGGCATCCACGATCTCCTCACGAAGGCGGTCGACGAGGCCGCCCGATTGCTCGACGCCGACGGCGCGATGGTCTACCTCGTCGATCCGACCACCGGGAACCTGCGCTTCGCCCACGACGCGGGTATCAAGAGCGAGCGAAGCCGGGCCTGGGTCCGCGGCCTCGAGCTGGCGCCCGGGACCGGGATGTTCGGTCGCGCCGTCGTCGAGCGCGGCGTCGTCGTCACCGACGACTACGGGACCGATCCATCGTTCCGGCACGCAGCGGGAACCGACCGCGTCGTCGCCGACCTCGGGATCCACTCGATGGTCGTCGCGCCCCTGGTCGCCGGCGACCAGGTCTTCGGGGCGCTCGGCACGTTCTCCACCCGCAGCGGGGCGTTCGACCGGGCCCAGATCGCGCTCGTCCGCTCCCTGGCGGACCACGCCGCGGTCGCCATGGCCAACACCCGCCTCATCGAGGACCTCGACCGCTCGACGCTGGAACTCGCGGGACGGGCGGAGGCGGAGCGGACGCTCCGCGACATCAACGTTCGGATCTCAGCTGCTGCGGACCTGTCCAGCGTCCTGCAGCTCGCCGTCGACGAGGCGGCCCGCCTGCTGCAGGCGGACGGCGCCCGGATCGATCTCGTCGACGCGAGCTCGGGCCTGCTCCGCTGGGCCTATGCATCGGGCGCCCTGCAGCCGGACGACGAGACGTGGCCGGACGACCCCGACGAGACCCTCGACCAGGGGATCTCCGGCCAGGCCGTCGTCCAGTCCCGACCGTTCTGGACCGGCGACTACCAGCACGACGAGCGCTTCCCGCACGGCCGGGGCGCCGACACCTACGTGGAAGCCGCGGGCATCAACTCGGTCATGGCCGCGCCGCTCGTCGGGGAGAGCGGAGCCTTCGGCGCGCTGACCACGTTCACCCACCGGTCCGACGCGTGGACCGAAACGGAAGCCGGCGTCCTCGAGGCGATCGCCGCCCAGGCCGCCATCGCGATCGCACGGATGCGCCTGCTCGAGGAGCTCGATCGCTCACGCAGCGCCCTCGCCCGACGGGCCGAGGCCGAGCAAGCGCTGCGCGAGATCGCGGCGCGCATCACGGCGATGCGCGATCCGGCGGAGATCCTCCAGCAGGTGGTCGAGCTCGCGAGCCGCCTGGTCGGCGGCCAGGGCGCCATCCTCGACATCCTCGACCCGGAGAGCGGGCAGCTTCGCTGGGCCTACGACGACGGGCTGCGCCGCAAGTTCACCGACGAAGAGCGGGCGAAGCTGTGGATCTCGATCGGGGTCGGGGCGACGGGCCAGGCGGTCGCCGAGGACCGGGTGGTCATCGCCGGCGACGACCTCGTTTCGCAGTTCCCGCCCAGCCCGGAATCGACCGAGTTCTATGGGCGCACCGGCTTCCGCTCGATGATCGCCGCGCCGATCACCGGTGAAGACGGCCCCCTCGGCGTCATCGAGGTGTACACGGTCCTGCCGGACGCCTTCGACGAGGACGACGCCGCCCTTATCCGGGCGCTCGCCGGACAGGCGGCCATCGCCATCACGAATGCCCGCCTCATCGAGGAGCTCGCGTCGTCGCGGACCGCCCTCGCCCGCACCGCCGAGGCGGAACGCACGCTGCGCGAGATCGTCGCGCAGGTCAGCGCGATGCACGACCGGGAGGAGATCCTGCAGGCCGTCGTGGAGGCAGCCACGCGGCTGCTGCGCGGGACCGGGGCGATGATCGACCTGCTCGACCAGAACGCCACGACCATGGAGTGGACCTACCGCCAGACGGACGACGCCATCGCCTCGAATGCGGCCCTCCTGGAGGAAGTGGACCTCTCGCCGAATGCCGGCGTCTCGGGCACGGCGCTCGTCACCCGCAAGGTCGAGTGGACCGGCGACTACCTCGCGGACTCGCGCTTCGACCACAGCACCGAGCGCGACGAGTTCGTCCGCCGCGGCGGCATCCACTCGGTGATCGCCGCACCCGTGCTCCAGCGCGGCGACGTGCGCGGCGCGATCACCGTCTACTCGGACCGGCGCGACGCGTTCGACGAGCAGGATGCGGCGGTCCTCGCCGGCCTGGCCGACCAGGCGTCCATCGCCATCGCCAACGTGCAGCTGATCGGCGAGCTGGAGCGGTCGCGCGAGGAGAACGCCCAGCGCGCCGACGCCGAACGCACCCTGCGCGAGATCGCCGCGCGCGTGTCCTCGATCCTGGATCCGGCCACGGTCCTCACCCGGATCGTCGCCGAATCGGCCCGCCTGCTTGGCTCGGACGGCGCCCGCATCGACCTGTGGGACGAGCGCATCGGCGCGCTCCGCTGGGCCTACTCGACCGGCGAGGCGATGTCCGAGGTGCCCGAGTGGGGCCGCACCGGAGGCCTCAAGCCGCGCCAGGCGGTGGCCGGTCTCGCATTCCACGAGCAACGGCCGGTCATGACCGAGGACTTCCTGGCCGACGACCGCTTCGATACGACGCCGGAGATCGAAGCGTTCGTGCGCAAGGCGGGTATCCGGGCGGTCATCGCGGCGCCCCTCTCTGGCGAGGGCGACGAGCCCCTCGGCGTCCTGTCCGTCGTATCCCGCGAGCCCGGCGCCTACACCGACACCGAGGTCGACCTGCTGACCGCGCTCGCGACCCATGCCTCGATCGCGATCACGAACGCGCACCTCATGGAGGAGCTCGCGCGCTCGCGCGAGGACATCGAGCGCCGGGCCGAGGCGGAGGCCAGCCTGCGCCAGATCGCGGCGCGGATCACCGCACTGCGCGAGCCCGACGAGGTCCTGCAGCACGTCATCGACGAGGCCCAGCGCCTGCTGCGCGCCGACGGGGCGCTCATCGACCAGTTCGACCCGGAGACCGGCACGCTCCACTGGGCCTACGACGCGGGTGTCCCAGAGGAGCAGCGCGAGGCGCTGCGCATGACGAACCTGCACCTCGGCGAGGGCGCCTCGGGCAAGGCCGTCGCCGAGGGTCGGGTCATCCACGTCGGCGACTACCTCGAGGGCGAGTTCCGCCACGACGAACTGGTGGACTCCCTGGTCGAGCGGGCGGGCATCCGCGACCTCATCGTCGCGCCGATCATCGGCGACGCCGGCCCCCTCGGCGCCATCGAGGTGATGAGCCGCCGCCCCCACGC
>Ga0070696_100003232_pt1 | contig 10854 bp, 5 predicted proteins | sample KBSK1253metaG_FD_65474 | JGI IMG/M metagenome (GOLD analysis project Ga0070696, IMG submission 65474) | Corn, switchgrass and miscanthus rhizosphere microbial communities from Kellogg Biological Station, Michigan, USA - KBS K1-25-3 metaG | ecosystem: Host-associated > Plants > Roots >... | reverse complement strand
GCTGGCCACGCCGACGCCGGTCAGCAGCAGGCCCATCACGCCGCCGGCCAGGCCGACCATGCCGGCCTCGGTGAGGAACTGCAGGTAGATCGCCTTGCGCGGCGCGCCCAGCGCGCGCCGCACGCCTATCTCGCTGCTGCGGCGCAGGAACTTCGCCAGCAACAGGCCCACCGTGTTCACCAGGCACACCATCAGCAGGCCGAGCGCCACCAGCAACGACACCCTGGTATCGCTGGGCACCACTTCCTCGTGGTCGAGAAAGGCCGGCAGGTCGCGCAGGCGGTTGTTCGGCGCCCAGTTGAAGCGGCCGGCCTTCTGCTGGTCGCTGGCGTAACCATCCAGGTACTGGCGATAGGCGGTCACCGCGGCGGCGTCCTCCAGCAAGGCCATGTAGGCGATCCAGACGCAACTGGAACGCTGCAGGCCGACGAAGCCCGATTCCTTCGGGGTCTCGTTGCAATTGGTGTTGCCGTCGTTGGGAATGCCCGAGGCGATCGCGCGCTCGAATGGCAGGAACACGTCCTCCACCCCTTCGCTGAAACCACCCGTGTTGACCACGTCGTAGAAGCGCGGCTGCGGGTTCCAGTCGCCCAGCACGCCGACCACGCGGTAATCGTTGCCCTCGATGTTCACCGTCTTGCCCACGCTGTTGCCGCCGCCGAACAGCTTCTCGTTGAGCTTGGTGCTGATCACCACCACCGCGGCGCGCTGCGTGTCGTCATCGGCGCTCCAGCCGCTGCCGTAGCGGAACGGCACGTCGAGCATCGGGAAGAACTCGCTGTACACCGCATGGCCGCTGACGTTGAGCGGATGCTTGCCGGCCTGCGCCGGCACCACCGACGGCGAGATCTGGTACATGGCCGATTGCAGCTTCGCGCGCCGGTCGCGCATCAGCGCCATCGCATCGGTGTAGTTCAGCGCGTCCGACGGTTCGTTGCGGCCGTCGTTGCCGCGCGCGCTCGGCCCCCAGGCGTCGATCTGCGGCACGAACAGCTTCGACGACTTCCACGGGATCGGATCGCCCGATACGGCGCGGAACACCGACCAGGAGGTCATCGACGCGGCCACGCCGAAGCCGATCGCCAGCACCATCAATGCGGTGAGGCCGGGACTGCGCTTCAGGCTGCGCAAGGCCAATTCGAGGTAGTAGCTGAACATGCCGAATACTCCAGGGAAAGTAACTCCTCCTCCTGCTGTGCAGGGGAGGGAGTGAAGAGCGTCACACCGAGCGCGTCGCCTCCACCGGCGACACGCGTGAAGCGCGCAGCGCCGGCGCGAGCACCGCGCCCTGGCCGAGCAACAGCAGCACCACGACGCCGATGCCCACGTAGGCCATCGACATGTGACTCATCTCGAAGCGGGTCACCGTCCACAGATTGAAGGCAATCGCCAGCACGGTGCCCAGCACCACGCCCGTCGTGCTGATCAGGAAGTTCTCGGTGAGGAAGTAGGCGAGGATGTCGCGCTGCCGCGCGCCCAGTGCGCGGCGCACGCCGATCTGCTTACGCCGCTGGCCGACCCAGAAGCTGGTGAGCCCCACGATGCCCGCGGCGGTGATGGCCAGCAGCACGGTGCAGATGATGCCCATCAGGATCGCCATGCCGCGATCGCGGTCGTACACCTTGTGGCGGATGGTGGCGTAGTCCTGGACGCCGTCCTTCGGATCGATGATGCGCAGGCGGCTTTGCGCGAACAGGGCCTTGGGCGCCTCGCGCATTGCATCGGCCAGCTGGCCGGGCCTGGCGCGCACGATGTAGTAGATGCCGCGCGCATCATCCGCCCGCATCGGCCAGATCAGCGCCTGCCCGGCATAGGTGTTGCTCCATTGATCCACGCCCTGACGATGCAGCGGATCGACGATGCCCACGATGGTGCTCGGCGTGGCGCCCATCGCGTAGAAGCTCTTGCCCAGCGCGTCGCCGTCGGGGAACAGCCGGTCGGCCAGCGCCTTGCTCACGATCGCCGTCGGCGGGGTGATGGCCTGCTGGGTGCCCATCACCATCACCTCGTCGGGGCGGAAATGGCGCCCCGCGACGAGCTTCAGGCCCAGCGCATCGATGAAATGTTCGTCGCCGGTGTACACCGCCGCGTCGGTGGTCGGCGTGGTCTGCTCGGGCGTCATGGTGATGAAGTTGTCCCAGCCGCCGCCCCGCAGCGGATAGCCGCTGGCAGGCGTGGCCTCGCGCACGGCGGGCAGCTGCCGCAGCGCCAGCAGGTCGGCGCGCACCTGCGCATCGATCTGCTCCGTCGACTGGCCGAGGTCGGCCCACATGTTGGCGACGACGAACACATTGGCCTCGTCCACGCCGCTGGCAGCGGACAGGTTGGCCAGCCGCTGGTGGATGATGAACAGCGCGTTGCACACGATGGCCAGCGTCAACGCGATCTGCAGCGCGATCAGCAAGGTGCCTGCCTTGTGCCGACGCAGCGCGGTGAGGATGGGCCTGATCTGGATATGCATGGCGCGCTCCTCAGCTCGACTTCAACTGCCAGGCAGGCTGCACGTGTGCCGCGCGCCATGCCGGGTAGAACGCCGCCAGCACGGTGGCGACGACCGCAACGACCAACGTCAGACCGACCAGCGAGACATCGAGCTGCGCCAGCCTGGCGATCTCCGGCTGAAACAGGATGCCCACGCCGGACACGCCCAGCGCAGTGAGCAGCAGGCCCAGCAGGCCGCCCGCGAGGCCCACCGTGCCGGCCTCGACCAGGTATTGCGTGTAGATCTCGCCCCGCGTCGCGCCCAGCGCGCGGCGCACGCCGATCTCGCCGGCGCGACGCATGAACTTCGCCAGCAGCAGACCGATGGTGTTGACCAGACAGATCAGGAAAAAGCCCAGCGCCACCACCAGCGCGATGCGGCTTTCCGGCGGCACCACGTGCTCGTAATCGAGCCACTGCGTCACGTCGCGCAGACGCACGTTGGCAGCCCAGCCGAAGCGGCCCGCGCGCTGCTGGTCGGCGGCGTAGTTGGCGAGGAAGCTGCGGTAGCTGGCGACTTCGGCGGGGTTGGCCAGTTCCACCCACGGCGTGATCCACACGCAGTTGCTTTGCAGATAGCCTTGCCAGGTCGTGTAGGCGAGCGAACCGCGGCAACTGTTGCGGCCGGCCGTGCGCATCCGCAGATCCAGCGCGCGGTTGAACACCATGTAGATATCCGGCTCGTCGGCAAAGCCGCTGGTGCTGAACAGGTCGTAGAAACGCGGCCGCGGGTTCCAGTGGCTGGCGACGCCCACCACGCGGTAATCATGACCGCCGAGGCTGAGCGCGCGCCCCACGCTGTCGGCGCCGCCGAACAGCTTCTGGTTGAGCTCGCTGCTGATGACCACGTCGCCGGCTCGCGCGTCATCGTCCTGCGCGCCCCAGCCGCTGCCGTAGCGGAACGGCACTTCGAACATGGTGAAGAAATCGGCGGTGACGGCGTAACCATTGGCATTCAGGGGAAGATCGCGATTGCCGCCCGGCATCACCGACAGCTGCACCGGATACAGCAGGGTCTGGCGCTTCGCCACGCGCGCACGCATCAGCGCCATCGCGTCGGTGTAACCCAGCGCTTCGGCCGGCTCGCCCTTCAGGTTCTGCTGCGGCCCCCAACCGTCGACCTGCGGCGTGAACAACCGCGCCGACTTGCCGGGAATCGGGTTGCCCGACACGGCCCGGAACACGGAGTACGTGATCATCGACGCGGCCACGCCGAAGCCGATCGCCATCACCATCAACGCGGTGAGCGCCGGGTTGCGGCGCAGGCTGAGCAGACCAAGCTGGAAGTAATGACCAAACATCCTCAAGTCCCGTCGGTTGTCTCCCCGCTGGCGGGGAGCCTCGTTCATTCGCCCACCTGCCTGCCGGGAGGTTGGGGAGCGCCGTTCCTGCGAGCGGCGTTCCGTTCCCGTCCCCTGCCGCCGGTGGCGGCAGCAACGGCGGCCGGCCCGGCGTCAGCCGTGAGCCTCGTCCGCCTTGACCACGTGCATGCTGTGGAAGCGCGGATCCTCGGACAGGTCGACCACCTGGCCGTCGATGATGTGCACGTTGCGCTGCGCGCGCGCGGCCAGTTCCGGGTCGTGGGTGACCATCACGATGGTGGCGCCTTCGCGATGGATGTCCTCCAGCAGTTCCATCACGCCGCGCGCCATCTGGGTGTCCAGGTTGCCGGTCGGCTCGTCCGCCAGCAGCAGGCGCGGCGAGCCGGCCAGCGCGCGGGCGATCGCCACGCGCTGCTGCTGGCCGCCGGAGAGTTCGGCCGGGTAGTGCTTGGCGCGCGAGGCCAGGCCGACGCGTTCCAGCGAATCCATGATGCGCTGCTTGCGCTCGGCCGCCTTCATGCCGCGGTAGCGCAGCGGCACCTCGATGTTGTCGAACACGTTGAGGTCGGGGATCAGGTTGAACGCCTGGAAGATGAAGCCGATCTTCTCGTTGCGGATCTTCGAGCGCGCGTTGTCGTTGAGGTTGCTCACCTCGATGCCGTCCAGGTGGTACTCGCCGCCCGAGAAGGTTTCCAGCAGGCCGGCGATGGTCAGGAAGGTGGTCTTGCCGGAACCGGACGGGCCGGTGACGGCGACGAACTCGCCTTCTTTCACGTCGATGTTGAAATCGCGCAGCGCATAGGTCTCCACCACTTCGGTGCGGTAGACCTTGGACAGGTGGGTCATCTTGAGCATGGTTCACGTTCCTCGGTGGTGGTGATGTTTTGCCCCTCCCCCTGTTCGCAGGGGGAGGCTGGGAGGGGGTGACGCTTTTGATCTTGCGTGACGAAGAGCCACCCCACCTCGGCCCTCCCCTGCACGCAGGGGAGGGAGAAAATTCGTCAGTTGCTGATCGCGACCGTGGCCGCGCCCTTGAAGCTGTCGGTACCGGAGATCACGATGCGGTCGCCTTCCTTCAGGCCATCGAGGATCTCCACCTTGTCGATGCTGGAGGCGCCGACGCGGATCGGAATTTTCTTGGCGATGCCGTCCTTCACCAGGTAGGCGTAGCTGCCGCCGGATTCGTCGACGAACGAGCCGCGCTGCACGGTCAACACGTTGTCGCGCTTGTCCAGCAGCACGCGCACCGACAGGCGCTGGTTCTGCCGCAGCTGCTTCGGCGTGTCGCCCTCGAAGCGCAGCCGCGCGGCGACCTGGCCGTTGACCACTTCCGGCGAGATCGCGCTGACCAGGCCCTTCCAGGTGTGGCCGTTGCCGCTGATCTCGCCGGCCATGCCGATGCCGAGGTCGCGGGCGAAGCTTTCCGGCACCTGCATCTCCACCTGCAGCGCGGACAGGTCGATCACGCTGAGCAACTGCGCATCCTTGGCCACGGTGGCGCGTTCGGCGATGAACAGCTGGCCGACCTGGCCGTCCACCGGCGACTTCACGTTGAGGTCGTCGACCTGGCGCTGCAGGTCCTTCACCAGCAGCAGCTGGCGCTCGTGCGCGAGCTTCTTCGACTGGATGTCGAAGTTGAGGCTGTCGTTGTCCAGGCCGAGGTTGGCCTTGGCGTGCGCGGTGGCGATCTTCGCCTTGTCCAGCGCGTCCTTGGCCTTGTCCACGTCCATGTTGGACACCGCGCCCTTGGCATACGCCTTCTGGTAGCGATCGAGGTTGCGCTCGGCGGTGGTCTGGTCGATGGCGGCGTTGTCGTAGGTTTCCTGCAGCGCGGAACGCTGCTTGCGCGCGTCGATCTGCGCGCGCCGATAGTCCACTTCCATCGCGTCGGCGTTGCTCTGTTCCTGCGCCAGCTTGTTGCGCAGTTCGGGACTGTCGATGGTGGCCAGCACCTGGCCCACCTTCACCGCGTCGCCGGCATGCACCTTCAGCGTCACCGCGCCGCCGGAAGTGGCGTACAGGGTGGGACTGACCGCGGCCACCACCTTGCCCTCGGCGGCGATGTCGCGCACGAACGGGCCGCGCTCGACGGTGCCGAAGGCCAGCCGCGAACTGCTGACCGACTCGGACGCCGAGAACAGCCGGCCGACGCCCGGTGCCAGCCAGGCCAGCAGCGCCAGCACGAGTACGCCGGCACCCAGCAGGATCAGCCGGCGCTTGCGGTTGGGTTTGACCTCGACCAGTCGGTCCTGTGCGGAAGTGTCGCGGATCATCAATACCGTTCCTGACCGCGGACAGCGCGGTTGCACAGCGGTCACTGCAATCCACGTGCCACTCGGAAGTGACGTGATAACCCAACGCCTTTCAATGACTTGGTGCGCACGAGCGCCATCGGCGAAGTGTCCGCGGACACCGCTCGGACAACCGGACGAACGCGCCGCAGCCAGTCGCGGCGGCTTCCCCGGAACGCCAAAGGCCCCGGTTCGCACCGGGGCCTTTGGCAACCCTCCATGCCGGCAGGCGAGCGGTTCTCCTGCCTAGAACTCCTGCTTGAAGCGGACGCCGAACGTGCGCGGCACGCTGAAGCCGGTGTACACCTGCCCGTTCGGATATTGCGCAACGACACCGTGCGCCCCACAGACATCGACGCCGCACTCGGTGTACTTGTACTGCGCACCGCGTTCGTCGAACGCATTGTTGACGTAAACGTCAGCCGACCAACTGCCCCTTTGCACGCCTGCGGACAGATCGACCGAATTGTAGGCAGGCAGGTCGCCGAGCAGTGCACGCTCACTCAAGCGCAAGTCGGTCGTGCGCCTGCCGACATGGACCAGCGCCGCCTGGAGGAACGCGTCGTTGCCACCCAGGCTGAAGCTGTAATGCGCGATCAGGTTGCCTTTGAACTTGGGCGTTATCGGCAGCTGGGTTCCCTTCGGGGCGAGTGGCCCGGTTACGACGCTGCCATCCTGCGGGTTGATCGAGCCGGCTGGGCAATCCGTGATCGGACGACCGTCAGCATCGGTGAACCCGCAATAGTTGGCGCTCAGCCTGGCGCGATACACCGCAAACCCCGCGGTCAGCTGCAGGTTGTAAGTGGCCTGCCAGTTCAGCTGCGACTCCAGACCTTCGATACGCGCCGAGTTCGCGTTCTTGATTTCAGTCAGGCCGTTCGCGCCGAGGATCGGGAACTGGAAGTCGTTCCATGTCTCACGGAACACGGCGCCGTTGAACGACACCCGATTGCCCAGCCATGAAGTCTTCCAGCCCAGTTCTTCGTTGATCAGGAAATCGGCCTGATACGGCAACAAGGTGCCGCGCCGATTGACGCCGCCGGGGCGAAAGCCCTCGGACCGGGTGGCATAGATCATCTTGGTGTCGTTGATGTTCCACGTCAGGTTGTACTTGGTGAGATTTCCGCTTTCCTTCACTCTCTTGTTGAAGTCGGAACACGGCGCACCCATGAACGGCTCGGGCGACACGCAAGCAGCCTCACCCTGGCTCGACGAAAAACCTGCGGCGTAGCCGAAGTAGCCATACAGCTGATTGCTGGTGCGGTAATAGCGCTCACCAATCGTGCCGGTGAGCACGTCGGGAATGAAGTCCCAGGACAGTTCGCCGAACACGGCCTTGTCGCGGTCGTAGCGCATTTGCCGGGTCAGCCAGATCGTATCGTTCCAGCCCGTGACGGACAGCGCGTCGGCCAGGCCATCGACCTGGTAATCCTGCATGATGTCGTGCTTTTGCTTCTGCCAGAACAGGCCCGTGACGAGGCGCAGCCGTTCGTCTGCGGGTGAGACAAGACGCAGTTCGTGACTATTTTTGGTGTAGCGATCCCGGTCGCTGATGTGCTGCGAGGGATTGACCAGTGCGCCGTTGTCGTCATAGAAGGACGCCCCAGAGCCATACAAGGCGTCGTACCAGAACCCGTAGTCACTGTAATCGGTCTGCTCTTCCTGATTGCGTTTGAGGTGCGCATAGGCATAGGTCAAGTCAAAGTTGCCGATCTTGCCTTGCACGGTCAGCGCGCCTTGCCACCAGCGATCATTGACGCGTTCGGGATAGAAGTGGGTGACGGCCAGGTCGCCAACGGCGGGATCGCTGGCAAAGTTGCCGTGCGAGATCGTCTGCTGTCCCATCAGCATCGGAGTGATTGACCAGCTGTCGTTGAGATCAACTTTCAGCGCCGCCCGTGCACCGCTGGTATTGGCATCGTTGTAATTGTCCCTGGCATGTCCAACGCACTGGGACGCCGAGGACGGCAAGGTTCCGCTCGGCGTGCAATTCGGTGCATTGCTGATGGTGATGCCCGAAGTGGGGAACGTGCGCGAGCCGGCCTTGTTGTCGATGTAGCCGGCATCGTGCTCGCGCCAGCCGACGATGCGTACCGCCGCATTCTTGCTGATCGGAATATTGAGCATGCCTTCGGCCGTATAGCCGATGCCGCCGTGCGCAACCGTATCCATGCCCAGGCTGTAACTTGCCGCGAAGCCGCTCGGATCGGGCTTGTTGGTGATGATGCGCAGGGCGCCGGCTTGGGCACTGGCGCCATACAACGTACCCTGCGGCCCGGCCAGCACCTCGATGCGGGCGATGTCGTACATGTGGATGTCGAGCGGGCCCTGGATGGTGGTGACCGGCTGGTCGTCGAGGTACACGCCCACGCTCGGCTGCGAGCCGGAGTGGTTGGTATTGCCGCCGCTGGCCACGCCGCGCATGTAGATGGTGGCGAAGCCGGGGCCGGTGGCGATGCCGCCGCCGCCCTGCTGGAAGGTGACGCTGGGCAGGTACTTCACGTAATCGTTGAAGTTCTGCACGTGCAGCGCTTCGAGCTGGTCGGTCTCCAGCACGCCGATGCTGATCGGCACCTTCTGCAGGTTCTCGGTGCGCTTCTGCGCGGTCACGTTCACCACGCTCAGCGTCGTGGTCTTCGGCTTTGTCGCCGGTGCCGCGGTCGACGTCTCGGCCTGCCCCGTATCCTGGGCGAAGGCCGGCGCGGCCATGGCCAGACAGATCGCCGCCGCGAGCGGCAACCTGACCAGCCTGGCCCGTTGCGCCCCCGTGATCTGTTTTTTGAATCTACTCGTGTGCATAAGCTCTCCCCTCGCAAAGTCCACGACAATCCCTCGGATTCAAGCCATTACTCCCATACCGGTACTTCCGGATAACTTCCCAGCAGCGGCCCCAGCGCCGAAGCGAGCGGCCCCAGCCATGCCGCGTAGTGCCGCCAGTGATCCACCCCCTCGCGGTAGATCGGCTGGCGTACCTGTTCCGAGCTGGCCGTGCGCACCGGCCGCGTGTTCTCGAAGAAGCGCAGGCACGAGGCCTCGAACGGCAGGCCGCAATAATCGAGCAGGCGACGGACCTCGCCCTCGGTGTCCTCGACCATGCGCTCATACACGACGCGGTGGATGCGCCCGGGCAGCACGGCGTCGAAATGCGCCATCAGCGCGACGTAGTCGCGGTAGTAGCGCCCCACGTCCTCAAGGTCGTAACTGAAACCCTGCCCGCGCGCGAAGTGCTGCTTGAAGGCCGAGAAGCAGCAAGCCAGCGGATGCCTGCGCGCATCGATGATCTTCGCGTTCGGCAGCATCAGGTGGATCAGGCCGATGTGCATGAAGTTGTTCGGCATCTTGTCGATGAACAGCGGTGCCGGGGTCTTGCGCTGGATCCGGGTGCGCGCAAGGTAGCGCTCGCCGAGCGCGCGCAGCGCGTCGGCATCGAGCGCCGCCAGCGCGCCGTGGTAGGGCATGGCGCCGTCGGCGTCGCCCTGCAGGCGCAGCAGGCGCGTGATCGAGGTGACTTCGGGCAGTTCCATCGTGCCCTCGACCTGGCTGTGGCTGGACAGGATCTGCTCGATCAGGGTGGAGCCGGCACGCGGCAGCCCGACCACGAAGATCGGGTCGTGCGCCAGGCTGCCGGCGCCGGCGCGCGCGGCGAAGAAGTCGCGCGTGTAGTGCTCGCGGATGTAGCGCACCCGCGCGCTGGTGTCGTCGGCGCTGTAGTGCATCTGCGCGCGACGGATCGCATTGCCCTGCGTGTAATGCCGGAACGACGGCTCGTAGTCGCCGGCGTCTTCCAGCGCCTTGCCGACGGCAAAGTCCAGATGCAGGCGATCGTCCTCGGCGAGATCCGTGCGTGCCAGTTGCCGGCGCATCGCGGCCAGTTCGTCGGCGCTGAAGCGGAAGGTCTTCAGGTTGGCCAGGCTCCACCAGACCTCGCCGAACGACGGTTCGAGCTCCAGGCTGCGGCGGTAGGCGGCGATGGCGCGCTCGGTGTGCCCGGCGGTTTTCAGCGCATGGCCGTAGCTCACCCACACCTTCGCGTTGCGCGGGTAGTGTTCCAGCAGGTCGGCATAGATGCGGATGGCCGGCTCGTAGTCGCCGATCCGGCACAGCACCACCGCCTTCAGATTGCGGCAGCCCAGATGCCCAGGATCGGCCGCCAGCAGGCGCTCGATCTGGACCAGCGCCTGCTCCGGCTGGTTGCTGCGGTGCAGGACCAGCGCGTAGTTCCGGCGCGCTTCCTGGAAGCTGGGGGCCAGCTCCAGGCAGCGCTCGAGCAGGTGCAGGGCATCTTCGTTGCGACCCAGCCGGGCAGCGACTTCGGCAAACATGCGGATCGCCGCCACGTCCGTCGGCGCCTGCTTCAGGTGCTCGCGCAGCAGGGCCTCGGCCTCGGGAATGCGGTTCTCGACCAGGGCGACGGCGGCCGTCAGCAGGCGCGGATCGCTGGTGGAATGACGCACGTGGCTGGCGTACGCCGCGTCCGCGGCATCCTGCTCGCCGGCCGCCATCAGATGGTCGCCAAGCGCGCGCCAGGCCTGCGGCAGATCCGGCTTCAGCGCCACCGCACGGCGCAATGCCTGGATTGCTTCCTGCCCGCGCCCGCAGCGGCCCAGGGCCAGCCCCAGGTCGACATGGACCGCGGCCCAGTTCGGCTGGGCTTGCGCCAGGGGAAGCAGGATGTCGAGCGCACCCTGCAGGTCTCCCTGCAGCGAGCGCGCGGCGGCCAGCAACTGCAGCGCGACCGGATGATCCGCAGCCACCTGCAG
>Ga0070696_100003230_pt1 | contig 10855 bp, 10 predicted proteins | sample KBSK1253metaG_FD_65474 | JGI IMG/M metagenome (GOLD analysis project Ga0070696, IMG submission 65474) | Corn, switchgrass and miscanthus rhizosphere microbial communities from Kellogg Biological Station, Michigan, USA - KBS K1-25-3 metaG | ecosystem: Host-associated > Plants > Roots >... | reverse complement strand
CGGGGACTGGAGGTCTACGGCAGCGGCGGCGAGGTCTGGTTCAGCGACGGGAACAATCGAACCTTCGGCCTGGCGGGGGTAACCCAGACTCTGAAGCGGCGGTTCTTCGTCGGTGTGTTCGGCCGCATCATGAGCGATGACGAGCGAGGGGTCGGATACTTTTCGCCCGATCGCTTCTACCTGTTGGAGGGACAGGCGGGGTACAATCTCGAGACCGGGCCATGGGCCGGCAGGTTGGGCGGGGGACTTGGTGGCCAACAGATCGGCCGTGGGGGAGCAGGACAGACCGAGTGGCATGTCGAGGGTCGCCTGGCTCGACGTTGGGGCGTAGGCAACCGGATAGAGATCTTCGGGCTGGTGACCAACAGCGCGGTGAGCTCGACAACCGGAGCCTTCCGCTATCGTTCCGCGGGAATCACGCTCAGACTGGGCATCTGAGATGCGAGTACTGGTGATCGGAGGGACCAACTTTATCGGTCCACCAACCATCGAGATGCTCGCCGCCAAGGGACATGAGGTGACCGTGTTTCATCGGGGACGGCACGAAGTCCAGTTCTCCGCAGACGTCCGCCACGTACATAGTCCCTACGCCTCGATGCCCGTTCGCCACGTTCCTGAGTCCCTGGCTGATCCGCCGCCCGAGGTCGTGCTCTACATGGTGCCGGTAGGGGAAGAGGATGCGGTTGCGGTAATGAGCCGGTTTCATGGAGTGGCGCGTCGGATAGTGGGAATCAGCAGCGGGGATGTCTATCGAGCGTACGGTCGACTGACCGGCATCGAGCCCGGGCCACCGGATCCGATTCCGCTTACCGAGGACGCCCCTCTACGAGAGGTTTTATATCCTCACCGAGCGCCCGAGGCTGGCCCCGAAGATTGGACCTTTCACTACGAGAAGATTCTGGTCGAGCGGGTGTTGCAGGGAGATTCCGAGCTGCCTTCAACCATCCTTCGGTTGCCGGCGGTGTACGGACCAGGCGATCCCAACCACCGGCTGCGACCCTATGTCCTGCGAATGTACGACCGGCGACCGCGGATTCCGCTGGCGTCGTCTCTGGCAAGTTGGCGCTGGACCCACGGTTACGTGGACAACGTCGCCCACGCCATTGCGCTGGCAGTCACCAGCCCCGACGCGGCGGGCAGAGTCTACAACGTGGGCGAGGAACTGGCCCCAACGGCCGGCGAGCGAGTTCAGCGCCTCGGAACCACCGTGGGATGGCGGGGCAAGGTGACCTCTATCCGGCTCGACGCTGAGCACCTCCCACCTCATCTCCGACCACCGTACGACCTGAAGCAGAACCTGGTGATGGATACCCGGCGCATACGCGAGGAGCTGGGGTACAAGGAAATCGTTTCCGAGGATGATGGGCTCCGGCGAACGGCGGTCTGGGAATGGACCCAACCCTCGGTGGAGGGAGATCCGACGCCCGAGGAGTACGCCGTGGAGGAGTCGCTATAGGTCTCGAAGAAGCCCATTCCTGAATCCGAGAGAACCTCACCGCCAACCCGTCCCGACAACGTGAACCGGCCCCGCATCTGAAGGAAATAGCGCGGCACGCCGGAGATCGCCAACTCGGACGCCAAGGCATGCTCTACTACAGCGGCTAGCCGCACAGTATCGGGCCCGCGAGCGGCGATGAGGCTGAACCGCTCAGGCGCGCTCGCTCGAACCCTCCCCTCAGCCGGCCGTGCGCCCTGGTAGTCGATCTCTTTGAAGCGGAGCACCTGCCGCACCCCAAGGGAATCGGCCAGCGCGAGAAAGAACGCTGGGCTGACCGCCGGAGCAGTCGAGTCGGCGTTGGGACTGTAGAGTCCGCCGTACAGCAGGCTCAAACCCGCTCCGGTAGCTGCACCCCACTCCCAAGTCACGTCGCGCCATACACCCCAGTTATGGTCATGATAGGCTGGCGCCCGGTCGACCGAGGTGCAGCGCCGAGCTACGCAGATTCTGCCCGAGCCGATAGCGGCGAGCCCGGGGACCGCATAGCCGGAGACGAACAAATCCTGCCGCAGCTCAACCGGGGGGAAATACCGATTCGGCAGCGGATGGAGGCTGAGCTCGAGATCGACCGGGCCGCTGGCGCCGCGGGCGTGAGCCCGAAGCAGGTAGACACCGTCTCGCTGGCGCACCGTATTGCTCCCGATCGTCAGATCGGCCCTCGCCGTATCGAAAACGACCTGGTGTGACGGCACGTCGGCGGTAAAGCGCTCGTACCCGCCACCCGGCCGACGATGGGTGATCAGGACTCGACCTCCCCAGCGTCCTGAGGGTAAGGCGCCCCCCACCAAATAGGTGATGTACCACCACTCATTCGGCCCGGAGACGAGATTGAAATAGTGCCACTCACCCCAGGTCGAGTCCGGCCGCGCAGGGATGTGGAAGCGATCGATTTCATCGTAGAGTCGCTGCGCCGTGGGAGAGATGTACAGCGAGTCCGCAGCGCTGTCGTGCCAATTGCCCACGCGGACGTCCAGCCCCGCGCCGAGGGCCCGAGACCGGCCGGGGATTTCACCACCGGCTCGCACCGCAGTTGGTCGACACGGTGCCGTAGCCCGACAGAGGTACAGCAGCTTGCCCTCGATGGCGGGAGCGACGGAGCGCACCACACCACGATATCGGGGGCCGCCCAGCACCAGCCGGGTGAGAAACCGGGCTCGATCAATGCTAAAGAACATCCCACCGGGGCCGCCGGTGCGCATGGCCTCGATGTCGATGCCTTCTGGCAACACGGTCACCTCTCCCCCGCCGAGAAGAGAGACGTCGCGCGACTGGTCGAGCATCGCCTCGCCCACAGACAGCAGGACGATCATGACCCCCACGCCGAGAGAGAATCCCAGGAGGAGGAACAGAGAGCGGAGCTTGCGGACCCAGAGATGACGAAAGGCGAGGATGAGCAGCATTAGTCGTCCCGGATACGGCCATCGAGCATGTGAACCACTCGGGTCGCCTCGCGTGCGAGGTGATCGTCGTGAGTTACGACTACCAGGGTCGAGCCGTCGCGATTGAGCCGCCGAAAGACCTCGAGGATCTCCTGGCCGGTGGCGGCGTCCAACTCGCCGGTTGGTTCATCGGCCAGCAGCACCGCAGGTCGGTTGGCCAGCGCGCGTGCGATGGCTACGCGTTGCATCTCGCCGCCGGAGAGCTGCGTCGCACGATGGTCCGCTCTGGAGCCGAGACCGACGTAGTCGAGCAGTTCGCGCGCTCGGGCCCGACGCTCGGGTGGGCGGAGGCCAGCTTCGGCCATCGGCAATTCCACATTTTCTCTGGCACTGAGCACCGGCAGGAGGTGAAAGCGCTGGAAGACGAAGCCGAGGCGGGTGAGCCGGAGACGGGTGAGCTCGCGATCCGAGAGGGTATCGAGTCTGGTCCCCAACAGCTCCACCGAGCCCGAAGTGGCTACATCGATGCCTCCCAGGAGCTGGAGCAGGGTAGACTTGCCGCACCCCGAGGGGCCTACGATGGCGACATACTCACCGCGATCGATCCGCAGCGAAACACCGCGAAGGGCGTGCACCGCCTCGCCGTTCATGGGGTAGTCTTTCCGGAGCTCTCGCGCCACGAGGACAGCTTCACTCATGTCGCTTCGGCACGGAGGGTGGCCGCGATCGGCGCTCGGGCTGCCAGCCAAGCCGGATAGAGGCCCGCCACAGCACCGGTAAGGACCAATACCAGTCCAGCTCGGCTCAGGGTGTCGGCTCGGGGGACGAAGAACGAAAAAGTCGCCGGCAGACCGGGAAAGCTGGTGAGAATGGCGTCGAGGTAGCGAGCGGTCACCAGGCCCAGCAGGATACCCAGGGTCGCACCCAGCAAGATGAGCGCGGTACCTTCGGCGAAGACCTGACGGACGATCGTCGCGCGGCTCACGCCAATGGCCCGGAGAGTGGCGATCTCCCCCAGGCGCTCGTTGACCGTGATGGTGAGCAGTGTCGCGATCAGCAACACGGTCACGACGAGGCTCATGCTCCCGAGGATGTAGGAGAGCTGGCGGAAATAGACCAGCCGCTCCCGGAAGTGGCCCACCAGGTCGGCAACGCTGTTCACTTCGAGCCGAGGGAAGCGTTGCCGAAGCCCGGCTGCCACGCGTTCCACGGCCTGGTTGTCTCGCACCTTCACGACCACGAGCGAAGCGCGGTCCTGGATGCCGTCGTGGGCCAGCCGCTGCATCGCGGCCAGCACGGTCGCTACCGAGGGTTGACCCCGGTAATCATAGACAAAGTGAACCATCCCTCGCACCACTAAGCGCCGCCCCACCCCCGCGACCGCGACCTGCGGATCGAGCCTGCCCAGGAGGGAGATACTGTCTCCCACGCCGGCGCCAAGGACCCGAGCCGCGGGATCGCTGAGGAGAATGCCCACCGTATCCTCTGGCACAAGATCCTTTCCGGCGGTCACCTGGTAGAGTGCCTGCGCCTCGGGCTGGATACCGTAGCCAAAGACGGTGATCAGCGAGTCGCGGGTCCGTCCATAGAGCGAGGCCCCCAGCACAGCGCCGGCCGCCTCGATTGCTGGATCGTGACGAAGGGTGGCCAGGATCGCGGACGTGCCGCTCAGACTGGCCTCGGTATCGAAGGGGAGGGTGCCCTTGGGGGAGAGCCGGATCTGATACCCGCGGCTCAGGAGCAGCTGGGCGAACGACTGATCTATGCCGCCGCTCAGCATGACCATATCGAGCAGCATCGCCGCCGCCACCGCGATCCCGGCGAGCGACAGCGCGGTACGCAGCGGCCGCCGGGCCAGACTCTTCACTCCCCAGGCAAGAGCGCTCATCCCCTTCCCCAGAGCACCATCGGGCGGGTGCGAACCAGACGCCATGCTGCAGCGCCGCCGGCCAGGACGCCGAGGACAAGTGAGAGCGCCACACCGAAGAGCACGATCTCCGGCGTGATCCGAGAGAAAATCAGAGCGGTATCGAAGAAGCGCTGGTAGTAGGCATTGGTGACCATGCCGGCGATCCAGGCCAGCACGATGCCCACCGCCGACCCAACGGTCGCGATCAGTGCAGCCTCGAGCAGGAGCGCGGCGAAGATGGTTCGACCGCTCACCCCAACGAAGCGCATGACCGCGGCGTCGGTGCGGCGCTCCTCGACCTTGAGCAGCATGATGCAGAGAAGAAATACGGCGCTGGCGACGATGGTGATCACCGCGATGGCACGATGGAAGCGGCTCACCACGACAAACGTCTGAGAGGATTCGCTGGCGATGGCCCGGGAGGAGTACGCTCGGTAGCCGAAGGCCGCCCGGTTCAGCATCGCGACGGCGCTGTCGGGGGGAACACCCGGCTCGAGACCGACGCCGAAGCGGTCTACCCGGTCGGCCGAGCCGAGCATAGCGGCGAGATCGGGCAGATGCATCCGGATGTGGCGCTCGCCTTTGGCGATCTCGGCGGGATCAGGCCTCGGCTCATAGATCGCGCTCACGACCGCGAGGCGGCCCATAGAGTCGGGTGCCGCACCGAGGCGCACCGTGTCCCCCACGTGGAGTCGCAGCTGCCCGGCCAGACTCCGCTCGACCGCGATGCCCGTCACCTGAGCGGCAGCGACCTGGGCCATCAGCAGCAAGCAGAGAAGCGTCAGACCGAGTCGCATGACGCAAGATAAAACAGCAGTAAGAAGTAAGAAGTGAGAAGTGAGAAGGGAGAAGGGAGCAGTGAGGAGTGAGGAGTGAGGCGTGAGGAGTGGCAGTAAGCAGTGAACAATGGCGACAGCCCGGCGAGAGCAGTTACTCCTCACTCCTTACTCCTTACTCCTCACCCGTTCTCACTGCTCACTTCTCACTTCTCACTTCTCACGGCCTTGAAGGGGTGTTCGAAGCTGAGGTAGAGGAATAACGCGTCGGTGTCTTGGGACTCGAGACCGAAGGTGTAGGCGATGCCGGGCACAATCTGGAGACCACTCGGAAAGTTGAAGGCCCAGCGGATACCGGGGTTGAGCAGGAGAGTCTCGCTGCGCTCGGTGAGCCCGGCTCCGGTGGCCGACTCGTTGCTGAGCCACACCAGCTCCAGCATCAGGTTGAATGACGGCCGGATCAGCCAGATCCCGCTGGCGCCGAGATTGTAGCTGACGGTGGTGGCCGCATTGCCCAAGCCGTCGGTGGCGGAGGGAATCAGCGTCAGCCCGGCGTTCCAGTGGGTGGCAAGCCGAGGAGCCGCCATGAAGCTTAGCGGGAGGTTGGTCTGGAACCCCAGGCCTCCCGAGCCGCGCCCGCGTTGTTCATTCCCAGTGGGAAGGAGAAGGGTGAGCCGGGGTGCGGTGGCAAACCGGGCGTCGGCCGAGCCGAGGAGCTGATAGCGATAGTTGAGCGCAATGTCCCCGATACCGGTGCCGTCATCGTGCTGCAGAGGGACGCTGTAGCTGAGCTGATGACGCAGGCCGCGGAGGGGCCATTCCTGGGTGAAGGAGAAGGCCCAGGAGCCGCCCTCATCCGCCCGGGAGAAATTGCTGATGTGCTGAACGACGCCCGGATCCTGGTTGTAGGCTTCCTCGATCAGGAAACTGTTGTCGGAGATGCCGGCGGAGGAGGATTGAGCAGTGAGAAGTGAGAAGTGAGAAGTGAGGAGTAGAACCAGAGGAGCCAGGGCTCGCGCCAACTTCTCACTTCTCACTTCTCACTCCTCACTGTTGTTACGCCAGCCATTCCCGGAAGGTTCCGACGAGCAACCAGCCATTGAGCCCGAGGATACCGATCGCCACTACCCATGCAGTCACGGCCAGCAGGGGGCGGTTCACGAAACGGCCCATCTTGGAGCGCTGGCTGGTGAAGTAAACCAGCGGCACCACGGCGAAGGAGAGCTGCAGGCTCAAGATGACCTGGCTCAGGATCAGCAGCGAGCCGGCGCCCTTCTCTCCGTAGAGCGCGGTAACGATGACTGCCGGAATAATGGCGATGAGCCTGGTGATCAGTCTGCGGAGCCAGGCCGGGAGCCGGATGTTGAGGAAGCCCTCCATCACAATCTGACCAGCGAGGGTCCCGGTGATCGTCGAATTCTGACCGGAAGCGAGGAGCGCGACGGCGAACAGCGTGCTCGCCAGCGTGGTGCCGAGCAACGGCGTGAGCAGATGATAGGCATCGCCGATGTCGGCGACCTCGGCGTGGCCGCTGGTGTGGAATGTGGCCGCCGCCAGGATCAGGATCGCCGCGTTGATAAAGAAGGCGAACAGCAGCGCCACGGTCGAATCGAAGGTAGCGAACTTGATCGCTTCCTGCTTCGATTTGTCATCGGGCAGCACCTTCCTGGTCTGCACGATCGAGGAGTGCAGGTAGAGATTGTGGGGCATCACCGTAGCCCCGAGAATGCCGATCGCGATGTACAGCATGGTCGGGTTGGTGAGGATCTCGGTCCTCGGCACCAACCCTTGCACGACCTCGGCGATCGCCGGCCGCGCCATAGCCAGCTCCACCGCGAAACAAACGCCGATTGTTGCCACGAGGGCGATGACGAACGCTTCGAGGTAGCGGAAGCCGCGGTTTTGCAGCAGCAGGATCAGCAACACATCGAGCGCGGTGAGGCACACTCCCCAAATCAAGGGAATGCCGAACAGCAGATTGAGCGCGATCGCCGACCCAATCACCTCGGCGAGGTCGCAGGCGGCAATGGCAATCTCGCACAGGACCCAGAGCACGAAGCTGACCGGACGGGAGTAGTGATCGCGGCAGGCTTGAGCCAGATCGCGGCCGGTCACGATGCCCAGCTTGAGGGAAAGAGCCTGAAGCAGGATCGCCATCAGGTTGGAGAGCAGGATGACGCTGAGCAAGGTGTAGCCGAAGCGCGCGCCGCCGGCCAGGTCGGTGGCCCAGTTGCCCGGATCCATGTAGCCAACCGCGACCATGTAGCCGGGACCGGCAAAGGCGAGGGCCTTGCGCCAGAAGGACACCCCTCCCGGCACCCGGATGGAGTGATAGGACTCGGGCAGGCTCGGGCGGACGCGGGGATACCGCCAAGCCGACAGCTCCTCCATGGGTGGGGTGGACGCAGCACTCATCGATCGGCCTCACGGGCACAGAGCAGAACCTGTCCCAACTCCCGTCCGATGATCAGACGCTCACCGTTCGACTCCACCGTGAGCGGGCCACCAAAGGGCTGGCGATCGGTGACCATAACGACGGCCCCCGGCCGAAGCCCGAGAGAGGCGATGTAGCGCAGCCGCTCCGGTTCGCTCTCGTCTACCCGGCGAAGCTCGACCGTGCGGCCGACCGGGATATCAGAAAGGGGGATGCAGTCGAGCTCGGCGATGGATCCATCGGAGGTTGGGATAGGGTCGCCATGGGGGTCAAAGCTCGGGTGCCCCAACGCTGCCGCCATCCGCTCGACCAGGGTATCGGACACCGCGTGCTCCAACCGCTCGGCCTCGGCATGGACCGTGTCCCAGGAATAGCCCAGGAAATCGACCAGGTAGCTCTCGATGAGGCGATGGCGGCGAACCATCCGCAGGGCAGCCCGCCTCCCTTCGGCGGTGAGCTGGACGCCCTTATAGGGCACGTGCTCCAGTAACCCCTGCTCGGACAGGCGCTTGACCATTCCGCTGACGGACGGGGCTGACAGCTCCAGCAGGTGCGCGATTTCGCTGGTCGAGGCTGGGCGACCGGACGGCGAAAGCCGGTAAATCGCTTTCAGGTAATCTTCTACGGAGCGAGTCAGGGACTCGTTCATCAGTGCGGCGTTCATGGGCCACCCGATTTAGGACGGCCTAATATTGTTATAAGACAAGGCTAATGTCAAGATTATACCGGCCGAAACAGCAGTAAGAAGTGAGAAGTGAGAAGTGAGAAGTGAGAAGTGAGGAGTAAGAAGTGAGCAGATCCCTGGCTTACGCTTGGGATGACGATTCTCACTCCCTATCCTCACTCCTTACTCCTTACTTCTCGCCGCTCACTGCTCACTGCTCACTTCTTACTTCTGTTCAGTAGCTGAGCTTTTGAAGCAGGCCGGTGAGGATCCGCTCAGTCATCCCCCATACCACGGCGTCTTCCAGTTGGTAGGCGGGGAATTCTCGGCTTTCGCCCTGAATGTCCAATCGAACCGAGTGGTAGGTCTCGGGATGGAGCAGATGGTCGAGATAAGCCCATCTGGTTGAAGCAACCTCGGGATTGAGGGTGAGAAGGGGACGAGCAGGCAGGATGAAGACGAACGGGCGGATGGCAATCGGCGGGAGTACCGGCGTCCGGGGCACAACGTCATCCAGGCAGCCGATGAGCTGGTCCGGGCGCAGAGTCACCCCTACCTCTTCGCGGGTCTCGCGGATGACGGTCGCGAGCAGGTCATCATCGGAAGGATCCTTGCGTCCCCCCGGGAGTGCCATGTGGCCCGACCAGGGGTCGCCCTCGCGCTCGGCCCGGCGGATTAAAAGGATTGCATCGGGCTCCGGGATGAGCACGACAGCGACAGCAGCCCAGAGAAGCGAGGAATCCTCTTCAGCCCGAGGCGAACCATCCGCGAGGCGCTGACGTAGTCTGACGAGACGATTGGTCAGTGCGTGTGCGAGTGGCATCCGCCGCCACAGCAGCCGCCGCCTGGTGGAGGTCCGAGGCGGCTGTAGTCCGCTGGCTTTCCGGAAGACGCAGGACGAGCCGTAAGAGACATCAACCGCTCCAACTCACGCCCCTGGCACCCTGGACAGGCCACGTCACTATTCGAGCGAACCAGCCGCTCGAATACGGTGCCGCAGCCAGCACATCGATAGTTGTAGATCGGCATGATGGGAGATTGGCCGCTCGTGGCCGTAGGGTCAAGGTGTACTATGGGCCAACGCGACGAGTCACCGATCAGAGTAGTGCCCGGCTCAATATCTCAATGCTCGCGTCGAATAGGCCTTCCAGCTCAGGGGTCATTCCCTTCCAAGGATGCACGGCGCCGTAGGTGTGGCCTCCACCCTCTATCGGAAGGAACCGAGCCTGGGGGCTGGCAGCTACGAGTGCTCGGGCCTCGCGAAGCGGTACCGACTCATCCGCGGTACCATGGGCCAGTAGCCACGGCACGGTAATTCTCCTCGCTGCCGATTGGATGTCGAGCGCCTCGGGCCGGGCGTCGATTTCGTCGAGAACGCCGGTGTAAAGCGGCAGGATTTGGCCGGTCCGGACGTTCTTGATCTGGTTGACGCCGGCTTTGCGCCAGGCCGTACGCTCCTCTGGGGGCCATCGCTCGATGGTGGAGATGGCGGACCAGGTGACCAGTGCTCTCACGCGGGGATCCCGAGCGGTCTGGAGGATCGAGATGCCGCCACCGCGAGAGTGGCCCATCAGGCCGAGCGCTGGCGGCGGAGGCAGGCCCAGCTCACCCTGAAACAGTGCATCGACCACCCGACGAAGGTCCTCGAGTTCCGCAGAAAAGGTGTTATGGCCGAAGCGCTCGGGATAGGCGAACTCGCCGCGGTCGTCTACGCCGCTCCCGCTCACATTGGGTGTGACTACCATAAAGCCGGCCCGGGCGAGGCGTTCGGAGAAGGGGGGAAACATCCCCCAGTCCTTGAACCCCTTGAACCCGTGCAGCACGACGACGACCGGGCGGTCGGACCCGCGTCCGCCGGAGCGAACGTCGACCAGGATGTCGCCCAGAACACCGGGAAGGATGTGCTTGGAAAGCGTCGCAGTCGCCATAGGCAGAAGGTCTCAGTGTCCGGCGACCGGGTGGCTGCGGGAGCGCAACCAGGCTTCGAGATGAGACCGAAGCAGGCTCAGCGGAACGGCGCCGTTCTCCAGAATCTGGTCATGGAATTCACGAATGTCGAACCGTTTTCCCAGACGGGCTTCGGCATCGGCACGGAGACGCTCGATCTCCAGGCGCCCGACCATGTACGCGGTCGCCTGGCCCGGGCCGGCGATGTATCGGTCCACCTCCGACTCAACGGTATTCCGGGAATAGGG
>Ga0070696_100003228_pt1 | contig 10858 bp, 9 predicted proteins | sample KBSK1253metaG_FD_65474 | JGI IMG/M metagenome (GOLD analysis project Ga0070696, IMG submission 65474) | Corn, switchgrass and miscanthus rhizosphere microbial communities from Kellogg Biological Station, Michigan, USA - KBS K1-25-3 metaG | ecosystem: Host-associated > Plants > Roots >... | reverse complement strand
GGCGGGTGTGGACCGCTGGGTTCGGCTGCAGGAGAAAGCCAGCGATCACGCGCCTGCATGGATCCAGCTGACCGCACCGTGATTGCCGTTCATGGACGGATGACGATTGCTCACGCAATGCCATCCGTCCACCCGGAAGGCTACGCGAGGTGCCGGGTTGGCACTTCGAACAGGTCTTGCCAGGCAAGGCGGTGCTGCATCATTCCACCGTCACCGATTTGGCCAGATTGCGCGGCTGGTCGACATCGGTCCCGCGCTGCACGGCGACGTGGTAAGCCAGCAATTGCAACGGCACGGTGAACACCGCCGGGGCAATGAACGCGCCGCCGGAACCCACCCGCAGCATCACGCCATGGTCGGCCATTTCATCCATGCTGGCCTCGCCATCGGCAAACACGATCAGCCGGCCGCCGCGCGCGCGCACTTCCTGCAGGTTGGACTTGAGCTTGTCCAGCAGCCAGCCGTTGGGCGCCACGGCCACCACTGGCATGTTCTCGTCCACCAGCGCAAGCGGGCCGTGCTTGAGCTCACCGGCCGGATACGCCTCGGCATGAATGTAGGAAATTTCCTTGAGCTTGAGCGCGCCTTCCAGCGCCACGGGGTACTGCGCGCCACGGCCCAGGAACAGCGCGTGTTGGCGCGTGATGAACTCGCCCGCCAACTCGATGATTGCCGGCTCCAGCTTGAGCGCCTCCGCGATCGCCCGTGGCAGGCGTTGCAACTCGGCGCACAGCTCGGTGTAGCGCTGCGGATCGATGCCGTTGCGCTGGGCCAGCTCCAGGGCCAACAGGCCAAGCGCGGCCAGCTGGGTGGTGAACGCCTTGGTCGAGGCCACACCGATTTCCGGACCGGCGCGCGTCATCAATTGCAGATCGGCCTCGCGGACCAGCGAAGACTCCGGCGAATTGCAGATCACCAGTGTGCCGATGTAGCCGCGTTGCCGCGACTCGCGCATGGCAGCCAGCGTGTCGGCGGTTTCGCCAGACTGCGAGATGGCGACAAACAACGTGTCGGCCGGAACCACGGCCTGGCGATAGCGGTACTCGCTGGCCACTTCCACACTGACCGGCAGCCTGGCGAACGCCTCGATCCAGTACTTTGCGACCAGGCCGGCGTTATAGCTGGTACCGCATGCAACGATGTGCAACCCGCGCGTGCGCGCCAGCAGCGCGTCGCTGTCGATGCCGAAAATATTGGGCAACACGCCATGCGGGCCGATCCGCGACTCCAGCGTGTCGGCCACCGCGCGTGGCTGCTCGAAGATTTCCTTCTGCATGTAATGCCGGTACTGCCCGCGCTCCACCGCATCGGTGGACAGTTCACTTTCATGTATCTCGCGCTCTACCGGCGTGCCGTCCAGCGCAAATACCTGCACCGCGTCACGGGTGATTTCCACCACGTCACCTTCATCCAGGTACAGCATTCGGTTGGTTACCTGGATCAAGGCCTGGGCGTCAGAGCCAAGAAAGTTCTCGCCGATGCCGAGGCCCACCAGCAACGGCGCCCCGCGGCGCGCACCAACCACGCGATCGGGTTCATCGCGGCTGATCACGGCGATGGCATACGCTCCGTCCAGCCCGTTTACCGTGGCCAGCACCGCTTCGCACAGAGTCATCCCCGCGCTGATGTGCTCGTCGATCAGCACGGCCATCACTTCGGTATCGGTTTCCGAGGTGAACACGTGGCCACGCGCCTGCAACTGCGCACGCAGCGCCACATGGTTTTCGATGATGCCGTTGTGCACGATCGCGACCCGACCGGCGACATGCGGATGCGCATTGGCCTTGTTCGGTACGCCATGCGTGGCCCAACGCGTATGCGCAATGCCGGTGCTGCCGGGAAACGGATCGGCCAGGTACAACGCCTCCATTTCACGCACCTTGCCCTTGGCGCGCACGCGGTGCAGTTCACCTGCGTGCAGGACGGCGAGGCCGGCCGAATCGTAGCCGCGGTACTCGAGCGCCTTGAGGCCGACGATCAGCAGGGGGGCCACATTGCGTTGGGCTACCGCAGCAACTATTCCACACATGGGCTCAAGCTCCTTCGACGGGCGCGGAGCCAATGCTCCGCACCGGGTCATGCTGACTAAGTTGCATTACCGCAGGCTTTCGCCGGACCAGTCCACTCTCTCGACGGGTGACTCGCCTGCCTGCCCCTGGCGCCGGTCAACCAAACCTCGATCGACACCAGGTCGCAGCTACCACTCAGTTCACCCGGCGCCGCAAATAGTTCAGCAGATCGATACGCGTGATCAAGCCCAGGAAACGTTCACCGTCCATCACGATCGCAACGTGTCCGCGCTCGAACACTGGCAGCAACGCCTCGATCGACTCGGTCACCTGGAGCTTGTGCAACTTGCCAATCATTGCAGTTGACACTTTGTCGTTGAATCGCGTTTCGTCGACGTGCACATGCATCAGCACATCCGACTCGTCAACGATACCAACCAGGTGATCGCCGTCGACCACGGGCAACTGCGACACGTCATAGAGTTTCATGCGTGTATAAGCGGTGATCAACAACTCATCGGGACCCACCACCACGGTGTCGCGCTGGGCAAAGGGTCGCAGCAGCAGATCGCGCAAGTCGCCGTGCTGCTCGTGCTCGATGAAGCCGTTGTCGAGCATCCAGTAGTCGTTGTACAGCTTGGACAGGTATTTGTTGCCGGTGTCGCACACCAGCGTCACCACGCGCTTGGGCGTGGTTTGCTCGCGGCAGTACTTCAGCGCCGCGGCCACCAGTGTGCCGGTGGATGAGCCGCCCAGCACGCCTTCCTTGGCCAGCAACTCGCGGGCGGTGAGGAAGCTCTCCTTGTCGGAGATCGCATAAGCCTTTTTTACCCGGGTAAAGTCGCTGATCGGCGGCAGAAAATCCTCGCCGATACCTTCCACCATCCAGCTGGCCGACTTGCTCGACATCGTCCCCTGGTTGATGTACTGCGCGAGGATCGAGCCAACCGGATCGGCCAGGATGATTTCCGTCGCCGGCGACTCCCTGGCAAAAAACTGCGACAACCCGGTGAGCGTGCCGGACGAACCGCAGCCGACGACGATCGCATCGACCTTGCCCTCCATCTGCTCCAGGATTTCCGGGCCGGTGGTGGCAATGTGCGCAGCCGGGTTGTCCGGATTGCCAAACTGGTTGATGAAATACGCGCCGGGCGTTTCCCGGGCAATCCGCGCGGCCATGTCCTGGTAATACTCGGGGTGGCCCTTGGCCACGTCCGAGCGTGTCAGCACCACCTCGGCCCCCATCGCCTTGAGATTGAAGATCTTCTCGCGGCTCATCTTGTCGGGTACCACCAGAATCAGGCGGTAGCCTTTCTGCTGCGCCACCAGTGCCAAGCCGATGCCCGTATTGCCGGCCGTGCCTTCCACCAGCGTGTCGCCAGGCTTGATCTTGCCTGCCCGCTCCGCGCCCTCGATCATCGAGATGCCGATGCGATCCTTGATCGACCCGCCGGGGTTGGCGCTCTCCAACTTCAGAAACAATGCGCACGGCCCGGTATCGAGGCGTTGTGCGCGCACCATGGGGGTGTGTCCGATAAGTTCGAGAACGCTTTGGTGAACCGTCATGGGTGCTCCGTGGCAAGGCCGTCCGCGCGACACGACGCGACGCGCTCGGCAAGACCGGCATGATAGCCGACGCGTCGTTTGCCGCACACGGCGGCGCTGGCGGCAACCCGGAATACATTCCGTGGGAGGCAGTCCGTTCGCGCACCAGCACTGCCATCGGTCACGCGCTGCAAGGGAACTCGCGCTGCAGGGGGAACTGACGATGGGCCCCATGCCCGTAACACTGAAACTCGCCGGGGCAAAGCCACGGCGAGTTGATTAGACGGCAGGCGCGTCCGCCGCGCTCGACCCGGCTACAGACCGGGGATCAGCTCTTTCGCTCACTGCGCCGACGCGGTCGGCGCTTTCAATCACCGTCCATGCGGGTCAGTTGACCCGACGCAAGCGGTCAGCCCACATCCGTTCGAGATGAGCCTTGGCCACCAGTTTTTCCTTTTTCATGCCGGTCAGCGTCACGCTGTCGATGGGCAGTACGCCGGTGTCGGCGTCGTGCACCTTGCTGTCCAGCTCCCGATGGTGTTGATACAACCGGCGAAACTCGGCATCGGTCTTCAGCAATGCTTCGACATCCTCACGCTGATGGTTTTCAAACATGGTTCCGACCTCCTCGCAAGTGGGTCTGCGCACGTCCGGGCAGCAACGTATGCAGACGAAAGAACACATGCGCACGCCCACGATCCGCGCCGGATTTCCGGAACGCAGATCGACATGTAAACGAAGGCAAGGCGCATGGTTCAGGTCAGTAGCCTGCCAGGCAGAAATACCTGCAGGTAACTTGACCCTACTCCGCATTTTCAACCGTCGCAAGCGAGCGAACAGCCACTTTGGGGTGGGCAAAAAGCGCGCCAAATCATTATTTTACATACATTTAACCGACACCCCGCAAAACCGCATCAGCGTGTCGAGCGTGACCACACGGGGACCCGCGCGAACTGTCGCGAGCATCGGGAAACGGGGCCGGTTCAGGGCCCGTCGCGATGCTTTGCCGCGGACTTTTTCGGCGCTGCAGGCGCCGGTGCATTCGCGTCGTCACCTTGCAACTGCGAACGCATGGCCTTGGCTGCTTGCGCGGCCAGCGCCGCTTCACGCCGCGCGGACTTGGCCACCCGGCTTTGCGCCGCGGCAAGTTTTTTTGCCTGCTCCGCTTCCGCGCGCGCCTGCTCGGCGGCCGCGGAATAAGCCTGGCCCTGCTCCTGCAAGCGCGCCGTCTCTTCCTGCGACAACTGATATTGCAAACGCTGGCGCTCCAGTTCGCGACGGGCGTTTTCAACGTCGCGACGACTGTTGTCGAGCAGGATCTGGTCGTGCTCGCGATCCAGCTGGGTCAGCTTGATTTGCGCGTCCTGCAGTTGCGCGGCGGCTTTGGCCAGATCCACGCGGCGTTCAGCCAGATACAACGCATGCGGCTGGTCGCGCGACTTGGCCTGCGCCAGCCGATTGATCGCATCGCGCGCGCGCGCCTGCTCGGCCTGTGCGTAGCTGCCCATGCCCGGATCATTGGCGAGTTGATCAAGGCTGGTATTCAGCCGGGCCACATCAATGGTGTCTTGCCCGGCTTGCGCGGCGGCGCTTGCCGCCAGCCCCAGCAGGAGTGTGGCAAGAATGGCGGTAACGCGTTTCATGGTTGCCCTCCGTCGGATTGAGCTGAGGCCGGATGCCCATTATCGGTCGGCGGCGCCTGTGCGGGTACCGGCTGGAAGCCGCCAGCAGTAGGTGGCGTCGGTTCGGGAACGGTCTGGAAACCATCGGCAGCAGGTGGCGCAGACAGTTGGGACGCGGCCGGTGCCGGCATGTCCTGGGGCTGCTCGGGCGGCATACCCTGGTCGCTGGCCGCGGCCGGCGGCGCCGGGGGCAACGAGTCGGGTGCTGACGCCTGTTCGCCCTGCTGCCGCAGGCGGGTGTTCTCCGCCAGCTTGCCTTGCATTTGCTCGCGCGCCGCGGCCAGCCGCGCCTTGGCGCGCGCCAGCTCGGCGTCCGCACGCGACTCTTCGGCCCACTTGGCGGCATCGGCGTAGTGCCGCTGGGCCATGGCCGCCTGCGCCTGCTGGAACTTGTCCTGCGCGAATCCCAGATCAACCGGTGCATAATCAGCAGCTTGCGCGTCACGTGCGGCTTGCAACTGACCCTGGGCCAGATTCATCGCGTTGTCCGGCGGGGGCACCGAGGCGCACCCACCGATGACCAGCCCGGCGGCAACGAGCAAGCCTGAAACCATCCGGCCGACCGGCACTTCATGCCCGGCGAGCGGAGAAAAGATGTGCACCATCACATTCCTCATCGAGATTTGCAGCGTATTGTGGGCAGGCATAATCCATCATTGCAACGCGCAATAGAAACAGGGGATCAAAGTGGACATTGGTTACTTCCTCAAGCTCATGGTAGACAAGGGCGCGTCGGACATGTTCCTGACCACCGGCGCCCCTGTGAACATCAAGGTGGAAGGCAAGTTGTATCCACTGGGCAACACCGGACTGCCGGCCGGCATGGTCAAGAAGATTGCCTACTCGCTGATGGACGAGGGCCAGGTCCCGCAATTCGAGCGCGCGCTCGAGCTGAACATGGCGTTGGCGGTGAAGGAGACCGGCCGCTTCCGCATCAACGTGTTCAAGCAGCGCGGTGAAGTGGGCATGGTCATTCGCGCCATCAAGAGCGAGATCCCGAGCATCGAGCAATTGCAGCTGCCCAGTATCTTCAGCAAGTTGATCATGGAGCCGCGTGGGTTGATTCTGGTGGTGGGTGCCACCGGCTCGGGCAAGTCCACCACCTTGGCGGCGATGATCGACCAGCGCAACCAGCAGTCGCCGGGCCACATCCTCACCATTGAGGACCCGATTGAATACCTGCACCGGCACAAGCGCTCCATCGTCAACCAGCGCGAAGTGGGCCTGGACACCCACAGCTACAGCGAGGCGCTGAAGAACGCCATGCGCGAGGCGCCGGACGTAATCATGATCGGCGAAATCCGCGACACCGATACCATGGAGGCGGCGATCTCGTTCTCCGAAACCGGGCACCTGTGCCTGGCCACGCTGCATTCCAACAATGCGGACCAGACGCTGGAGCGCATCCTCAATTTCTTCCCCGAATCGGCGCACAAGAACGTGCTGATGAACCTGGCGTTGAACCTGCGCGCGGTGATCAGCCAGCGTCTGGTCATGGGCAAGGACGGTCGCCGCGTACCGGCGGCCGAGGTGCTGCTGAACACGCCGCTGATCCGCGACATGATCCGCCGCGGGCAAATCCACGAGGTCAAGGAAGCGATGGATCACAGCCTGCAGGAAGGCATGCAGACCTTCGATCAATCCCTGTACCGGCTGTACAAGGATGGCCGCGTAGAGCTCGAAGAGGTGCTGAGCAAGTCCGATTCACGCGACGGCCTGGCCCTGAAAATCCGCTTGGCCGAGGGTGGCAACGACACCGAGACGCTGGTCAGCAACGATCCATACGGCATGGGGCTTTAGCCGTAACCTCCAGCCGCCGCGCATTGCTCGCTAAAGCGCGCTCTTTGGTTTTGCGTTCGCCACAGTACACCGAGAAAACCTGGCAGGCAGTGTCCGCCCTACAACGGATTGCACTCAATCCCCTGCTCCGCGTTCAACCAGCGCCCGCCTGGGCTTCCGGAGCCGCACGTTGAAATGCGTCCAGCTCGGCACAGGCCGCATTGATGCGACACAGCGTCGGGTAGCGCTCTACCGGTACCTTCCAGCGCAACGCGTTGTAGAACTGCGGTACCAGACATACATCGGCCAGGGTCGGTGAGTCACCGTGGCAGTAGCGACCCATGGTCACGTTGTCAGCCAGCTGCTCTTCCAGTGCGTCAAACCCCACGGTAATCCAGTGGCGTGACCACTCCGCCTTTTGCGCCTCGCTGACACCCAACTGCGACTGCAGATATTGCAGCACGCGCAGGTTGCCCAATGGGTGCACATCGCACGCCACGGCCATGGCCAGCGATCGCACGCGGGCCCGGCCGCGCGGATCGACGGGCAACAGCGGCACGTCCGGGTAAATCTCGTCGAGATATTCGATGATCGCCAGCGATTGGGTAATGGCCCGCTCACCGTCCAGCAGACATGGCACCAATTGCTGCGGATTGAGTGCGCGATAGCCGATGGCGTGCTGTTGTCCGCCATCACGCAGCAGATGCACGGCGTGTGTCTCGTAGGTCAGCCCTTTCAGGTTGAGTGCAATCCGTACGCGATAGGAGGCGCTGGAGCGCCAGTAGTCATACAGCAACAAACCACTGGTCATGGATGTCTCCTCGCGTGCAATACCGCGTTTGAGCCTCGCCCCGATCACCAGCGGCCAAAGCCACCGCCAGCGCGATTGCCTCACGCCACTGCGGGTACCGGACTGCAGTTTGCGTCAACCCGTCCCGCCCCGGACAATAGCTGGTTAACGCGCCGCCTGATCACCTTTTCAACATTTTACTGGAGTTACGTCGTGTCAGTCATCCGCATGAGCGACCTCGATTTGCGCGGCAAACGCGTGTTGATCCGCGAAGATCTGAATGTACCCATTGACGAACAAGGGCGCATCAGCTCTACCCAACGCCTCACCAGCGCGCTGCCGAGCATTCGCGCCGCACGTGACGCCGGTGCGCAGGTGATGGTGTTGTCGCACCTCGGCCGCCCCACGGAAGGTAAGTTCGAGGCCGCCACCTCGCTGGCTCCGGTGGCGGCGTGGCTGGGCACCCGGTTGGGAGCGCCGGTACCGCTCATTGCCGACTATCTCGACGGGGTGAACGTGGCCTCCGGAACGGTAGTGCTGCTGGAAAATTGCCGCATGAATGTTGGCGAAAGCAAGGACGACGACGCGTTGGCGAAGCGTTACGCGGCGCTGTGCGACATCTTCGTGATGGACGCGTTCGGCACCGCGCATCGTGCCCAGGCTTCCACTCACGGGGTAATCCGGTTCGCCCCGATCGCCGCGGCCGGTCCGTTGCTGTGTGCCGAACTCGACGCATTGGGCCGCGCCCTGGAACAGCCGGAGCATCCGTTGTTGGCCATTGTCGCCGGCTCCAAGGTATCCACCAAACTGACTTTGCTCGACAACCTGCTCGGCAAGCTTGACCAGTTGATCGTCGGTGGCGGAATCGCCAACACGTTCCTTGCCGCAGCCGGTTACGCGGTTGGCACATCGCTGCTGGAACCCGATCTGATCGATGCGGCAAAGGCAATCATGGCGGACGCGAAACGCCGCGGCGCCGCCATCCCGTTGCCCACCGATGTAGTGGTGGCTACCGCGTTCTCCGCCAATGCCACGGCAACGGTGAAACCCGTGGACCAGGTGCGCGAAGACGAGATGATCCTCGACATCGGACCGGACACCGCACAGCACTACGCCGGGTTGATCGCCAAGGCCGGCACCGTGGTGTGGAACGGCCCGGTGGGCGTGTTCGAGTTTGACGCGTTTGGCAAAGGTACGGAAACACTGGCGCGGGCAATCGCGGCATCCAGCGCATTCTCGATCGCCGGCGGCGGGGACACCCTCGCGGCCATCGACAAATACGGCGTCGCCGCCGACATGTCATACATTTCCACCGGTGGCGGTGCGTTCCTGGAATTTCTCGAAGGCAAGGAACTGCCGGCAGTGGCCGCACTGAAAGCCCGCGCGGCCGGCTGATGCTGTGCCTGTTCGACCTCGACGGCACGCTGATCGACTCCGAGCGTGGCATCCTCGGCTGCGTACGCCACGCGTTGACGCAGATGCACGTTCCATTGCCGGAGCCGGCAGCTCTGCGCAGCTGGATCGGGCCACCGCTGCACGCCAGCTTTGCCCCGCTGCTCGGGGCTGACGAATCGCGCATCAGCACCGCGATCGCGCACTATCACGAGCGTTTCCAGGCCACCGGCTGGCGCGAGTACACCATGTATCCGGGCATGGCGGACGTCATCGACCGGCTGGACCGCGCCGGTCATCAGCTGGCAGTGGTCACCAGCAAGCCACGGGCCCATGCCGCACCCATCATTGCCAGCCTGCCCTTTGCTGCTGCTTTCAGCCGTCTCTACGGCCCGGAACCCGGCCGCAAACACAGCGAAAAAGCGACGATGATCGCCGCCGCGCTGGCCGACTTTGCCGCCAGCGCCGCCCACACGGTCATGATCGGCGACCGCAGCTTCGACATGGAAGGCGCTGCTGCCAACGGTGTGCGTGGCATCGGCGTGCTGTGGGGTTTCGGCGATCGCACGGAGCTGCGGCAAGCCGGCGCCAGCGCAATTGCAGCCGCGCCGGGGGACTTGGCCACGTTGCTGGACCTCACCGCCGCGTAGGGCAGGACTTGCCCGCCGATTCTTGATTCGGCCGATTAGTGGCGAATATGGGAAAACCGGCGGGCAGTGCCCGCGACGCCGTCAACGATTGACACGCTTCGCTGCGTCGATCACGGCGGTCACGGTGATGCCAAAGTGCTCAAACAACTGCGCCGCGGGTGCGGACGCGCCGAACGTGGTCATGCCCACCACTTCGCCATCGAGGCCTACATATTTGCGCCAGAAGTCGACCGTGGCTGCTTCCACCGCGACGCGCGCGCGACACCAACCTGGCAACACGCCCTCGCGATACTCCAGCGGCTGGGCGTCAAACACCTCGGTACACGGCATCGACACCACGCGGGCGGCCATTCCTTGTTGGGCCAGCGCGCGCGACGCTTCCATCGCCAATTCCACCTCGGAACCAGTGGCGATCAGGATCACCTGGAATTTCGTGCTCGGCGGATCGGACAGCACATAGCCACCACGACCGATGGCAGCCACTTGCTGCTCATCACGGTGTTGATGCTTGAGGTTTTGCCGCGAGAACACCAGACACGCCGGTGCCCCCTTGCGTTCGATCGCTGCCTTCCACGCCACCGCTGACTCGACCGCATCGCACGGGCGCCACACCTGATTGCCCGGGATGTAACGCAGGCTGGCCAGATGTTCGACCGGCTGATGCGTCGGCCCATCCTCGCCCAGGCCGATCGAGTCATGCGTGTACACGTGGATCGCATGCGCCGGAATCAGCGCGCTCATGCGCACCGCGTTGCGCGCGTAATCGGAAAACACCATGAAGGTGGCATCGTACGGAATGAAGCCGCCGTGCAGCGCCAGGCCGTTGCTGATCGCGGTCATGCCAAACTCGCGCACACCGTAATACACGTAATTGCCACGTCCACCGGAGCTGTCGCCGACCGCCGCATCCAGACTGCCTTGCCACTTGGTGAGATTGGAACCGGCCAGGTCAGCCGAGCCGCCAAGCAATTCCGGCAGCAACGGGCCGAACGCGTCCAGCGTCATTTGCGA
>Ga0070696_100003226_pt1 | contig 10858 bp, 6 predicted proteins | sample KBSK1253metaG_FD_65474 | JGI IMG/M metagenome (GOLD analysis project Ga0070696, IMG submission 65474) | Corn, switchgrass and miscanthus rhizosphere microbial communities from Kellogg Biological Station, Michigan, USA - KBS K1-25-3 metaG | ecosystem: Host-associated > Plants > Roots >... | reverse complement strand
CTTCGCCGGCCATCGCCGCGTTCGTTCGCGACCTGCACCCGGACGCCCTGCTCGTGACGCCGCTCGTCGACGTCGGGTCCGGGCAGGTCGATTACCTGCGTGAAGCCGCGATTCGCGGCATTCCTTCGGCGCTGTGCGTCGCCAGCTGGGACAACCTGACGAACAAGGGCCTGATGCGCGAGATTCCGCATCGGGTCTTGCTGTGGAACGACCGGCAGAAGGCCGAGGCAGTCGAGCTGCACGGCGTCCCGCCCGAACGCGTCCGCGTGACCGGCGCGCAGATCTTCGACCACTGGTTCACGTGGCGGCCCGCCCGCACGCGTGCGGAGTTCTGCGCGATGGTCGGCCTCGATCATCGCCGGCCAATCATCCTCTACGTGGGATCGTCGTTCTTCATCGCGCCAAACGAAGCCGACTTTGCGGAGCGATGGCTGACGGCCATCCGTGCGAGCGGCGATCCGGAAGTGGCCGGCGCCAACGTGCTGATACGGCCCCACCCGAACAACTCGATGCAGTGGCTCGGGTTCGACTTCCAGAAGTTTGGAGGCGTTGCGCTCTGGCCGAAGTTCGAGGCCGACCCGTTCGCCCCCGAGTTCAAGCACGATCTCTTCGACTCACTCTTTCACTGCGCGGCCGTCGTCGGCGTGAACACGAGCGCGCAGATCGAGGCGGCAATCGTCGGCCGCCCGGTGCTCACCGTGCGCGCACCCGACTTCGTGCATTCCCAGGACGGAACCCTCCATTTCGAGCACCTGGCGGACGATGATGCCGGGCTGCTGCAGATTGCGGCGACGCTCGACGAACACGTCGAGCAGCTGCGCCAGATTCTCGCGGATCCGGCGCCGGTGGAGCAGCGGACGCGCGCATTCGTGCACGCGTTCGTGCGCCCGCATGGTCTGGAGACGCCCGCCACGCCGATCCTGGCGGATGAGCTCGAGGAACTTGCCGCGCTGCGCGTTGTGCCGGCGCGCGCGCCGTGGTGGACCGCGGCGGCGCGGCAGACGATGCGCGCCGGTCTCGCGATTACGCAGCCGCTATGGTCGACTGCCGATGCGCGCCGGCGGAAGGAGCCGGTGCCTCCAGGATTCGCTCTCGTCGTTCCGCTGCTGCACCTCGTAGCCAATCTGCAGGTCACGCGCATGCGCGCGCAGATTGCGGTGAAGCGGTGGCGCGAGGGCGAACGTCGTCAGCCCTCCGAGCGGTAGTCTCCCCGGGTTACTTTTTCTCTCCAGTCATCATCGATGCATACGACCATCGGCCGATATCGTGGCCGCGAGGTCCTGATCTGCGCACCCAACTGGCGCCAGTACGGACATCTGGCGCTCGAGATTCTGCAGGCCTACGCGGCCGCACGCGAAACCGCCCGCGCCGTCTACATCGTGCGGCGGCGCGGCGCGGCGAACGCGGCGCTCTTCGACATCGAGCCTGACGGCGAGATCGATCTCGTGCGGCCGCATGCATTTGCCCGGTCGCGATTGACGCTGCGCCTGGCGCGACAGACTGCCGCCGACGAACTTCGCGCGTTGACTGACCGTTTCGGGCAGGACGTGCGCAAAGAGGTGCGGGACGAGCTCACGCTTTGGCGCGATCGTCCCGGCGTGCCGACGCCGGTCGTCGAACGGGTCAGAACCGCGAAAGACTGGTTGCGGACGCCATTCTGGTTCGAGCGGCCGCGGCTCCGCCCCGAGGACCGGCCGCAGTATTTTCGTCGACGGCTGCTCCGTACCCCGGTGCCAGTCCGGCTCGGCGCGCGGGCGCACGAAGAGGCGGCGCGCCAGGCGGCCGCGATCGGCCTCGACGAGACGACGCCAATCGTCACCATTCACGCGCGCGAACCCGGGTACAAGCGGGGACGCGAAACGCGGGACACCAAACCCGATCACGCGCGTGACGACTCGACCCGCAACGTGCGGATTGAATCGTACTTCGCGGCGATCGACCACTTGATCGGCCGCGGGTTCACCGTGGTGCGGATCGGCGATCCGACGATGACGCCCGTCGCGCGCCGCGGCGTCATCGACCTGGCGACGATGCCGGCGCGCACACCGCTGCTCGAGATCTACTGCCTGTTTCGCAGCCGCTTTCTCATCGCCTCCGACTCCGGGCCAAGCGCGGCAGCCTACCTGACCAATACACCGCTCGTCTCGCTGAATTGCACCGATCCCATCGCGGCGTACCCCTTGCGGCCCGCTGCCATCTACACGTTGAAGCGCGTCGCGGACCGCCGGACTGGACGCCGGCTGACCCCTCGCGAAATGATCGAATCCGACTTCATCACCAATAATCGCAATCCCCGCCGCTACCGGTATTACGACAACACGCCGCAGGAAGTGCTGGCGGCCGTGCACGAGATGCTCGACATGCTCGACGGGCGCCTCGAGATGAGCGCCGCGCAGCAGGAGTACAAGGCGCGTCTGCTGGCGGTCGAGGCGGCGCTGCAACCCGTATGGCACTACGTGCACAAATGGGGAGCGGACGACGGCTTCCTCGGCGACGGGCGGATTGCCCGGTGTTTCATCGACCGTGACTGTTGACGTACGGGCAATGGGACGCGCGGTGCTTCTCGTCGTGCCCGCTTTCGGCTTCGCACACGATGACGACGCCGTCATCGCGCGCCTCGTCGACGGCGGCCATCGCGTCGTGATCGCGCGCACCGACGATCGCGCCACTGATGTGAGCGCGCCCGATCGAGAACCGGACCGGTGGACCGATCTACGGCTCCTGTTGCGGCGGACGCAGAACTACCTTCGTCACTTCCTTCCCGGACTGCGCCAGGCCGCAGCATCGCGACAGCGCACCAGGCAGGAGCTCCCGGCGGTGGTGGCGTGGCTGGTCCGCGTGATCGCCTGTTTCGGCCCTGGCGCGATTCGCCGCGCTGCAGGCGTGATGGTCCTGCTGGAGCGGAGCATCCCCGTGAGCACGTCAATCATTCGCTTCGTGCAGCAGGCCGACGTCGACGTGCTGCTCACGGCAGTGCCCGGCGCCGCGTCGCATGCCGAGTACATCCGCGCGGCGCAGCGGCTCGGCGTGCCGACGGGGCTCTGCGTCGCCAGCCCGGACGTCCTGGCGACGACGGCAGCCCTCCCCATCGTTCCGGACCGCCTCTTTGTGTGGAACGAAACGCAGAAGTGCGATGCAGTGGCCTGGCATCGTGTCCCCGCTTCGCGCGTCGTCGTCACCGGTGCGCCGCAGTTCGACGCGTGGTTCGATGCCGTGCCGCGGCGCTCGCGCGCGGAGTTCTGCCGTCACGTCGGCGTCCCCGCGGATCGGCCGTTCATCCTCTACGTCGGCGCGTCGTCTTCGGGCCCGCACGAGGCGGTACTCGTGGAGCGATGGATTCGGGCGGTTCGCGGCGCGTCCGACAGCGTGCTGAATCGCGCCGGGATACTCATTCGCCCGCATCCCGACAGCGCCGCTCAGTTCATGGCCGCCGACTTCACGGTCTTTGGCGATGTCGTCCTCTGGCCGCCATTTCAGGCCGATTGGCTGGACCCGCTGTACGAAGCTGACGACGTCGATGCGGTGTATCACTGCGCGGCGACGGTCGGTCTGAGCGAGAACGCCTGCATCGGATCGATGATTGCCGGACGGCCGGTGTATACGCTGCCGTCGCGTGCGTTCGGCGACCACCTCGAACGCCTCGCGCGCACGATGCGCGAAGCCGGTGATGAGCGATCGACCGCGCGGGTGGCCGAATTCGTGCGGCCGGTGGGCATGGACCGTTCGGCCGGTGCGCTGCTCGCCGACGCCATCGCCGCCATGCCCGTCTCGCCCCGCGACCGTCACAGCGCCGCGTCGATCGACGAACGGAGCGGACGGCCTGCTGCGGTTGCCGTGGCGGCGTTCGTGGCGGCGATGGTGAGGAGAGACGACGATCGGCCATGGTGGAACGGCGTTGTCCCGCTCGCGGTGACAATCTGGATTGCGCTGGTGCGCGTCCAGTTGGCCATTGCCGACTCAACGGCGTCGAGACACGTTCAACAGCACGTCCATCGGCTGCGCGCTGCTTCACGACACCGCACCCAGGAAATGACGCTCGCGCTCCAACAGATTTCGCGCGGCATGAGTCGGGCGGGCCGGACGGGCTGGAAGCGCCTCGTGCGGAGGGTGCGCCTGGCTGGTGAGGGCCGACTGACGTTTGCGCGGAAACGCGTCCAGCGTTTCTTTCGCGGCGCTCCGAAACAGATGCGCAGGCGCGCACGGTCCGCTGTTCGCGCGGTCCGTCGTCGGCTGCCGCATGACCCCTCGGCAGTTGGACGACATCGCGGAGAATAGTCGGCGCGACGATTAATGATTTGACAAAGGCCTGTAGAGTACTCGGAGGTACCGTTCAGTGATTCCGAAGATCTTTCATCAGGTGTGGCTCGGGTCCAATCGGCTGCCCGAGGAGCACGTCAGATATCGAAAGACGTGGGTCGAACATCATCCTGGCTGGGAGTTCAGGCTGTGGACGGAGGACAACCTGCCGGACAATCTGGTCCACGCTGAAGTACGCAATCGTCTTCGCGTTCCGGCGGAGCGTGCCGACATCCTTCGGCTCGAAGTGCTGTACCAGCAGGGCGGGGTGTATCTCGACACCGACATGGAGTGCTTACGCCCGATCGATGAGCTGATCGCCGACGTGGAGGTGTTCGCCGCCGATTCCAAACCGGGTACTGCGAACAACGCCGTACTCGGCGCCGTCGCCGGCCACCCCTTTATCGCGCACGCGCTCTCGGAATGCAGACCCCGGGAGTTCAGCGGCTACGACAAGGCAGCCGCGGGACCATGGCTGATCGATCGACTCGTCAGGGAAGATCCGACCGTCAGGGTGTTCGAACCGTGGATCTTCTATCCGTCCACGCCGGAGGAACGCGCACGCGGGTACGCCATCCATCACGCGGAGCGATCGTGGAAGGATGCCGAGGGATTTCGTACCGCGGCCCTCATTGCCGAAAAGCGGTTGCAGGAAGTGCAGGACGACCTCTACCGGGCGACGCAGGCTGTCGAGGACGCCACGCAGCTGCATGACGCCGACCAGTTGCGGATGCGCATGGCGCAAATCGCCGAGGACTACCGCCCGAAGGTCAATCCTTCTCCTGCGAACTCGAAGCCGATCGAGGGAATCGACACCGAGGATGGAGACAACAGCCGCGATCTGATCAGGGCGATCGAAAAGCGAGTCGCCCTGCGCATGCGGCGCCAGCTGAAGCGCGTCGAGCACCGCCTGGCGCGGCTCGATCAGCGTGTGACACATCTGGAGAAGCGCACGGCCCGGGCCTCAGCGCCGGAAGGTGCAGCGTCTGACGGGCCGAAGAAGGACGCCAGCAGTGACGCCGCCGTTGCCGCTCCTGCTCCCGCGGGGGAAGACAAGCCGCCCCCGCCAGCGCATGTCGCGCCGCCGCGCGTGAAGGCGGCAGCGGCCGTCGCGCCGAAGACGGCGAGCCCGGCCCGGAAGAACACAAGCAAGGTGGACGGCAAGGCGAAGCGGCGGACTCCGAAGTGGCCATGGCCGTTCGTCCGCATTTACAAGGCCCTGCGTGCCGCATGGAAGCGTGGGCGCAGGGCGAAGAAGCTGACGCAGCGCGCGGTCGGACGTGTCATGAACATGCGCTACCGCTCGACCTACGCCACTCGTCTCGACCTGGTGAAGGACCGTGACGAACTTCCGGTGGTGCTCAACAAGAGGCGACTGCTCGGCTGCGGCGTGGAGATCGGCGTCAAGACTGGCGTGTACTCTGACGTGTTGCTCAAGGTATGGCGGGGGAAGCGGCTCATTTCGATCGACCCCTGGCTGGAGGACGCGCCACAGAATTACGTCGATCGAGCCAACGTTCCGCAATCGCAGCAGAACGAGTTCTACGAGGTGACGAAGCGGCGCCTCGCCGTCTACGGCGAGCGCAGCGTCATCTGGCGGAAGACCTCAGCCGAAGGTGCAAAGGAGATCGAGGATCACACGCTGGACTTTGTCTACATCGACGCACGCCACGATTACGACTCGGTGCTCGAAGACCTGCACCTCTGGTACGACAAGGTCCGCCCTGGCGGCTTCCTCGCTGGTCACGACTATGCGGACGGCGTGTTCGACCAGGGCGTCTTCGGCGTCAAGAGCGCCGTCGACGAGTTCTTCGGCGCGTTGAACATCAAGGTCTATTCGACGGAAGGCAAGTACCCGGTCGAGGTCTTTGCCAGCTGGGTGGTGGAGAAGCCCGCGACGCCCCCCCGTCGCGACGCGGCGTCGCAGCTGTGGATGCCGGAACGCGTTGACAGCGGCCATGTGGGCGCGATCGGATGACGACGGTCGATCTCGCGCGGAACCCGAAACACCGCCGGATTCTGTTTTCGCTCGTCCATCCCGGGTACCTGCGGAACTTCGACTCGTCGATCCGCCTGCTGGCCGAGCGCGGCCATCGCGTTCGCCTGCTGTTCGCGCATCATCGAAAGGCGGTGGACGCCGGCCGGATGCTGCTCGACGAGTACGCCACCAAGTACGGGATCGAGTACGAGGCCAGGTCGTTCGCGCCGACGTTCTGGATGAACTGGGCCGTCTTGGTGCGCAGTGTGCGCGATTACGCACGTTATTTTCGTCCCGCATTCCAACATGCGACGAAATTGCGGGATCGTGCCGGAGAGCATCTGTCGGCGCCTCTGCGCATCCTGTTGTCGCTTCCCGGTGTCCGCGCCTGGATCTGGGGACCGGCTATGACGCGGCTGCTGGCTTTTGCCGAAGCCGGCATCCCTCCCGACCCCGCGATCATGGACTACTTTCGGCAGCACGAGATCGACCTGCTGATGGTGTCGCCGTTCGTCGACATCGCGTCGCCGCAAACCGAGTACGTCAAAGCCGCACAGGCACTCGGGATTCCCACGGTGCTGCCGGTGCACAGTTGGGACAATCTCACCAACAAGGGGCAGATCCGCATCGTTCCCGACCTCGTTGCCGTCTGGAATCACCTGCAGGAGCGCGAGGCGATCGACATCCACGGCATCGCCCCCGAGCGCATCGTTGTCACCGGCGCCCAGGCGTACGATCACTGGTTTGGTTGGAAAGCGTCGGGGCGCGAGGAGTTCTGCGGCCGGATCGGTCTCGACCCTGCGCGCCCCTATTTTCTCTACGTCGGCTCGTCGGGCTTCATCGCGGCGGAGGAGTCCACGTTCGCGAGCTCCTGGATCAGGCGCGTACGGAGCGCAGCCAATCCCGTCCTGCACACCGCCGGTATCCTCATCCGCCCGTATCCCCAGAATCCCCGCGCCTGGGATCGGTTCAAACCCGAGCGGTTCGGCGACGTCGTCGTTTATCCACGCAACGGCTCGAACCCGATGAACCCGGCGGACAAGCAGGATTACTTCGATTCGATCTTCCACGCCGCGGCGATCGTCGGCGTGAACACCAGCGCGCTGATTGAATGCGCAATCCTGCGCCGGCAGGCGTTCACGATTCTCGACGAGCGTTTCAAGGACACGCAGGAAGGCACCCTGCATTTCCACTACCTCGTCGATCCCAGGTTCGGTTTTCTACGCGTCGCCCGGTCATTCGACGAGCACATCGACCAGCTCACCCGCGCGTTGCAGCCGGACGACGAGGAGACGCGCGAGCGCGCGGACCGGTTCGTCAAGACGTTCATTCGGCCGTGCGGCACGGACGTCGCGGGCACGCCGCGCCTCGTCGCCGCCATCGAGCGCGTCGCCGGCGAGTCGCAGGTGAGCGTGCACACGCCCTCGACCGTGAGTACCACCCTCTTTCTCCTACCTGCACTTCTGGCGTGGAGCATCCCGCGTCCGACGAAGCAGCGCGAGATCGATTTGGCGTCGCTCCCCAAAGATGCGAGGCGCGTCATCAAAGCGCAGCGTCGGGAACGACGGTCACAGAACTCCGCACGTGTTGGCGCGCGAGTTCCCTGACCGCGGCGCGTGCAGTGGCGCGCACAGGTGCGCCGTTGAGCTCCCGTCCTTTGTCGACCGTTCCGCATCGTGCACAATAGCGTTTGGTGGACAACCTGTTCGTCGACAATCTCAGCAAGTCGTTCATCCTCGCGAAGGCGTCGTCCGATGTGCCCATCCATCCGCGCCAGTGGGTCAAGGCCGCGCGGCGGCTGGTCGGGCGCGCGGTATCGGAGGAGGCGCCAGCGCCGAAGCGCGAGTTCTGGGCGCTGAAAGACGTGTCGTTCCGCGTGCAGCCGGGGACCGTGCTTGGGATCATCGGCGCCAATGGCGCGGGCAAGTCGACCCTTCTCAAGATCCTCGCTCGTGTGCTCGTGCCGACCAGCGGCCGCGTCGTCGGCGTCGGCCGTCTGATTTCGCTGCTCGAGCTCGGCGCCGGCTTCGACCCGGACGTCTCGGCGCGCGAGAACATCGTCATGAATGCGGCCATGAACGGCGTGCCGAAAGCCGAGGTCCTGCGCCGGTTCCCCGCGATCATGGAGTTCGCCGAGACGGGCGAGTTCCTCGACACGCCGTTGAAGCATTACTCGAGCGGCATGTACCTGCGGCTCGCCTTTTCCTGCGCCATCAACATGGACCCGCAGATCCTGCTGGCCGACGAGATTCTCGCCGTCGGCGACGTCGGCTTCCAGCAGCGATGCCTGCAGCGGGTCAAGGAAGAGGCGGAACGCGGGTTGACGGTGCTGTTCGTCTCGCACGACATGGAGGCGATCACGCGCGTCTGCTCGCGCGTCATCTGGCTCAATCGCGGCGAAGTCGTGCGCGACGGCGATCCGGAGGAAGTCGTCGACGAATACCAGAAGGCGACCTGGGAAGCCGCCGACTCGTCGATGTCGGAACAGGGACGGCACGTCAACCGGTTCGGACGCATCCTGAGCGTCAACCTCGTCTCGGAGGCAGGCAACGATATCGGCGCCGTCCCCATCAACGAGCGGTGCTCCGTCCGCATTCGCGTCGAAACGTTCGTCAGGCTCACGATCACGGAGTGCGCGATGGACCTCTACGTCGGCAACAACTGGGTCCTGCGCGCGCACGCGGACAAGCCGCGGCGCGCCGATGCCGGCGTCTTCGACGTGTACTTCAGAATTCCGGCACACTTCCTCGCGCAGACCACCTATTCGATGAACGTCAGCCTCGTTGTGCGCCGGAAGAACGACGAGCGTGATTACCCGCTCGTCATGTACAAGGCGCTGAAGTTCATGGCCTACGCCAGCGATGCCGAAGCCGTGCGCACGACGACGAAGCGCACCGCCATGCTGGCGCCGAGGCTCTCGTGGGACATCGTCACCGAATCCGCGAAGGCCGCCGGCGACGACAATGAAGGCGAGGCGACGGACGAATCAGTACCAGGATCAGAGGCGGCCGATGCTGCCGCGCCGGCCGAGGCCGGCGGACAGCCCTCCGAGACCGCGCCCGAAGCGGCAGCGTCCGATACTACGAGAGTGAAAGCCTAGCCATGTTGGTCGATGTCAGGCGATGGCTGTTCTGGACGCGCACGGATCACCGTGCGTCCGGCACCTACAAATGGGTCATCCAGCCCAGTCGGCCCGGTCTTGTCGGGCGCATCGAGGAGTTCTGGCGGTATCGCCGCATCCTGTACTTCCTCTCGTATCGCACGCTGCGATCGCAGTACGAGGGAAGCCGTTTCGGCGTCCTCTGGCTGTTCGCCAGGCCGCTGCTGCCCATCCTGATCAGCACGTTCATTTTCGGCAGCCTGCTGCAGATTCCGTCCGACGGCGTGCCGTACTTCATCTTCTTCCTCGCCGGCCAGGCATCGTGGCATACCTTCGAGCGTTCGCTGCTGTTCACCTCGCGCGGCCTGTCGCAGAACCAGGGGCTGCTGACGAAGGTCTATTTCCCGCGGGTGATGGCCGTCTTCTCGTCGGTGACGATCGCCGTCGCGTGGTTCGGGGCGTATTTCGGCCTGCTGATTCTCGCCGCGTTCTATTACCTGTGGAAGGACCACGTGTGGTACCTCCGTTTCGGCCCCCCGCTGCTGCTCGTGCCGGTCGTGATCGCCCTGAGCCTGTTGCTGTCGATTGCGATTGGGCTGTGGACCTCGGTGTGGCAGCTGCGCTTCCGCGAGATGCGCTATACGCTCCGGTACTTCACGCGGTTCTGGTCCTACCTCACGCCCGTCATCTACCCGATGTCGCAGATTCCGCGGGAGCACCGGTGGATCGTCTACGCGAATCCGATGGCGCCCATCGTCGAGACGTTCAAGTGGGCGCTCCTGGGCATCGGCGAGTTTCCGGCGCTGCCACTCCTCTGCGCGGTCGGCACGACGCTGCTGGTGCTGGCCGCCGGCCTCTGGTACTTCAGCTGGGCTGAAGCCTCCACCGCAGACCACCTGTAGAGCTCCATCCTCGATCGGCCGGTGCCCCCGCGTCGCTGAGGTGGCCGGTTGACAGGCGCGATACCCCCCTTTCAAAATACACGGGCGTTCAATTCGTGAACACCGCGTTCATCCGCTGAACATCCCCTCGCGCGCCCGCGTCGGCCGTCGCCTGTAAGCGACAGGCCGGAGGTGTGTGCCCGACCCATGGACGTCGAATCCCGTCGCAATCTGCGGCTGCTCGAAACGCTCGAGCAGGAGTCGTCGATCACCCAGCGTACGCTCGCCTTGCGGCTCGGCATCGCGCTCGGGCTGACCAATCTCTATCTGAAGCGCCTCATCCGCAAGGGATACGTCAAGTGCGTGACCGCGTCGCCGAACCGGCTCGTCTACTCGCTCACGCCGAAGGGCGTCGCGCGCAAGGCAAGACTGACCTACGAGTTCATGAAGTACTCGCTCGACTTCTACCGCGACGCGCGGCAGCACCTGCGCGCCAGCCTGGCGGCGGCGGTCGCGCATCAGAACCGCGTGGCGATTTACGGGACCGGCGACGCCGCGGAGCTCGTCTTCCTGCTGCTGCGCGAGATGGGCCTCGAGCTGGTG
>Ga0070696_100003224_pt1 | contig 10868 bp, 8 predicted proteins | sample KBSK1253metaG_FD_65474 | JGI IMG/M metagenome (GOLD analysis project Ga0070696, IMG submission 65474) | Corn, switchgrass and miscanthus rhizosphere microbial communities from Kellogg Biological Station, Michigan, USA - KBS K1-25-3 metaG | ecosystem: Host-associated > Plants > Roots >... | reverse complement strand
GGCGCCTCCCGCCAGGAAGGCGTAGCTCGCCCACGGGATGTGGGTCTGGCCGGAGACGCTGAGCGACGTCGGGTTGTTGGAGCCAAGGGTGCCGACGTAGTCGATGTACGAGCCGAAGCCCGCGCCCAGACCACCGATGAGGAAGATGGCCACGCCGGCGATCGCGGTGACCGCCAGAGCCGTCCATCGTCGCGTTCCGATCAGCCACCCGGCCATGGCGATCGGGGCGAGCTTGACCGAGGCCAACGCGGCGATCAGGACGCCGATCCAGGCCCGATCGCGGAATCGCCACATCAGGAGATAGACGGCGGGCGCAAACGCGTTCGCATTGCCGACGGCCAGCTGCTCGCCGATGGCGTGGGACAACGCGATCGCCAGGAACACGGCCCACAGGCCGGCGCGGAAGACGAGGACGAGAATGGTCGCCCAGAGAACGGCCCACGTTGCCACGATCCAGGCGATCGGACCCCAGTCCACGGCGGCAAGCGGCCGCCAGAAGACCGCGATCGGTGGGGGCGACAAGAGCGGTGCCTTGTACAGACCGGGCCACGGCAGAACCGGCCGGTCACCGGGTTGGAGCCGGTACAGGTCGTGGCCGGCATTCAGCCGCTCGCCCGCGGCCAGGTAGGTGTTGACGTCCGTGAATGGCTCCATCCCGTTGTCGGGGGCGTTGTAGTACGTGATGTTCGCGTAGAACCAGAGCAGGGCAGCCGCGACGACGAGGGCGACGAGGGCGGCGTTGAGGGCGACGCGTGTGAGCGGGCTGACCGGCCGATTCCAACGCGTGAACGCGTCGCGCGCGCCATGCCATCCAGCGGTGACGGATCGCGTCATCCGCGAATCGTGGGGTCCGGTGGTGCCATTCGGCAACCCCCCGCGGGTACCAGTGGTTTTCCTCCGTGTGGAGCGCTAGGATCGGCGACCCGCGGCAGGCGTGGGATCTAGGGGACGAGCAGTGGCACAGGCGTCTGACGGACGACGGCCCGGGCACCGGCGCTGGAGGGCGACACGCGCCGGGATCGCGTTCGCGGGCGCAGCGGCATCACTGGTCTTCTTTCTCGCAGCGCCGTTCGTGATCCCCTACCTCTCCGCAGACGTCGTCCATCGGGACTGGACGACCTACGCCAATGCCGCAGCGCGGTTCCTCAACCACGACGCCCTGTATTCCTCGATGCAGCTGGCCGGCCCCTATCGCGGCGTCGACGTCGCCTACTCGGGCTTCCTGTACCCCCCGACGGCGATCCTGGTGTTCGCTGCCGCGCTCCCGTTTGGGCCTGACGCGTGGACCCTCCTCAACGCGACGATCCTCGGGACCGGGATCCTGGCTGCGACCCGGGGCCGATGGTGGGTCGGGGAAATCGCCCTGCTCCTCTTCGCCGTTTCACGCCCCTATCTCGAGGGCGCCCAGGTCGGGAACATCAACGTCGGCCTCGCGGGCCTCGTCGCGTGGTCCTGGGCTTGGGGCCGGAGACCGCAGCTGGCCGTCCTCGCGGCGCTCGCGGGACTCGTCAAGGTGTTCCCGGCGTTCCTGCTGGCGTGGCCGAAACCCGTTCGCCGATCCATGTTGACGGCCGCGGCGATCGCTGTGGTCGTGGTCAGCGCGACGCTGCCGATCCTGGGAATCCGTTCGTGGCTCGACTATGTCGTGGCCGGCGGCAACTTCGTCCCCACGTGTGACATGGCGATCTCACCGATTGCCTGCTCGGTGGGTCGGCCAGCGACCCTTCTGCTCGCGGGCGTCCTGGTCGTGGTCTCGACGTTCGCCAGGCACGACCTCGTGGCGTTCGGATTCATCGTCACCGCCATGCTGGTCGTCCAGTTCGAGGTCTTCCCGCACAGCGCGCTCTTCCTGCTCGTGCTGGGGGTGGTCGCCGCGTCCGTTCTGGTGAATGAGGTCGAGCGCCTCTACAGGCGGCCGCTCGCGACCTCGTCCCGGATCCACGGGATCACCTCGTCCAGCATCGACTCGAGGGACGTCGTCGCCTCGTAGCCGAGGACCGCCTTCGCCTTTCGAACGTCGGGGACCCGCAGCTGCACGTCGTGCTCGAAGGGCGGATCGGAGACGTAGTGGAACGGCCGGCCGTCGCCGTGGACCTTCGACCAGATGCATTCCGCCAGCTCGAGAACGGTGGTCGAGCGGGCCGTCGAGAGGTTGAAGTCGTTGTTGACGGCCTCGGGCGACTCCATCGCCAGCCGGATCCCGTGGGCCAGGTCGCCGCCATACGTGTAGTGCCGGACCTGCGAGCCGTCGCCCAGGATGTGGAGCGGATCCTGGCCCTTCAGCACCTTGAGGACGAGGTCAGGGACGACGTGGCTCAGGGCGAGCTTCACGTTGCCCGACATGATGTCCGTGTCGCGGAGGGCGCGTCGCTCGCCGATCCCGACGCAGTTGAACGGCCGGACGATCGTGTACGGCAGCTGATACTGCTCCCAGGCGCCCTTCGCGAAGTACTCCGCGGCCAGCTTCTGGAAGCCGTAGGTGGAGACCGGCGGCGGCGACGTCAGCTGCGCCCCTTCCGGCGTCGGGAAGACGCTCGCCGACTCGTACACCATCGAGCTGCTCATCACGACGATCCGCCCCAGCCGCTTCGCCTTGTGGGCGGCGATCGCGGCATCGAATGTCGTCGCGAGGATCCGCTCGTTCTCGGCGATCAGGTCGTAGGCGAACTCGTGGAAGTAGCTGATCCCGCCGATCATCGCGGCGGCCGCCACGACCTGGTCCACGTCGGCCGCCAGCTCCGTCATCAGCTGGACGTCCTTCGCATCACCCTCGACGAAGCGGTACCGGGGATGGTCGTCGTACGACTTCGCCAGCCGGCCGTACTTGCTGAAGTCGTCGAGGCCGATGACCTCGTGGCCCGCCTCGAGCAGCTCCGGCACGAGATACCCGTTGATGAACCCGGCCGCGCCGGTGACGAGGACCTTCACGCGGCCTCCGCGGGACGACGCGCGACGAGGAGTGTCTGGCGGCCGAGAAGCCACCACGCCGGCCGAAACCAGAGATACCCGCGGACGAGCCACGGGTTCTGGGGAAATCGACTCTTCGTCGTGTAGGGCAGGAACCGAACGATCATCTCCTCGATCTCGAAGCCGGCGAGGTGGGCGGCCTCTTCCAGGCTCTTCTCGGTCAGCGGCGTCTTGTGGTCCAGGAAGTCCCAATAGGATCCGCCCGTCAGGCGGATGTTCGGCTGGAGCACGATCACCCGCCCGCCCGGCCGGAGGACCTTCGCAACGACCTTGAACTGATCGATGACCGCGAGAGCAGACGGGAGATGCTCGAGGTAGTTGCTCATGAACAGGACGTCGACGGATCCGGCACCGACGCAGTCGACGAGCGACAGTCCATCGGCCTGAATGAACTGCACATCCGGGTCCAGGTACTGGCGGACGTCGCGCAGGTCGACCGCGATCCGTTGGCCGGCTCGAACCACATTGATGAAGGCTCCGCGGTCGCAGGCGAGATCCAGCACGGTCGCATCGGGCTCGATGTACCGCTGCAGGAAGCGGGTGATCTCCCGCCAGACCTCGCCCTTTCGCGGGGCGTCGGCGTCGCTGAACCGGCGGGCGTAGATGGCGGGCAGGTCGTCCGTCCATCGGGGCCCGGTCCGGCGATCGTTCACAAGGCGATTCCCTGGCCGAGGGCGCCCCACACGTCGACGACGTCCTTGCCGCCGACCTCCAGGCTGCGGTAGGCCTTGTGCGGGACACCGAGGACGAGGATGTCGCTGTCCTCGAGGACGCACTCGAGGGTGGTCAGGCGCTCGTCGGCGACGTACGGATCCGTGCAGACGACGGTCGCGCCGGCCCAGGCGAGGAGCTTCCGAAGCTTGTAGCTGAGGGACGCGCGCATATCGTCCGACTCGGCCTTGAACGCCATCCCGAGGATCCCGACGGTCTTGCCCGAGAGGCTGCCGTAGCGCCGCTCCAACGCCGACACGATGTAGGCGGGCAGTCCCTCGTTCACCTGCATGGCGGCCTGCCCCATGGGGAAGTGGTCGCTCGTGAACGCGGCGAGCTGCATCGTGTCCTTGAACAGGCACGGACCTGCGGCGAACCCGGGGCCCGGCAGGTCCGCGGCTCGCGGGTAGTCGGTCCGGATCGCCGCCAGGACGTTGTTGTAGTCCACCCCTGCCCCGTGGGCGATCATGAAGAACTGGTTCGCCACCGCGAACTTCATGTAGCGCCACGTATTCGTGAGCAGCTTCGCGATCTCGGCTTCCTTGGAGCTCGTGCGGATCGTCTTGGCGGCGAGGTTGCGGAACAGGGCGGCGGCGCGTGTCGCTGCGGCATCGTCGTCGGCGCCGATGATCTGGGGCAGGGAGTGAAGCTCCTCCAGCGCGTGGCCCTCGGCGATCCGCTCCGGGCAGAAGGCGACGTCCGCCTCGCAGCCCAGGGCCTTGAGACGCTGGACGACGTACTCCGTCGTGCCCGGGTAGACGGTGCTCCGAAGGACGATCAGCGATCCTGGCCGGAGGTGCGGGGCGATCTGGCTGACGGCGCGCTCGAAGACCGTCATCGACGGTGCCAGGAACTCGTCGACCGGGGTGCCGATGACGACGACGATCTGGCTCGTGCGCTCCAGGATCGCGCCGTCCGTGCTCATCTCCAGTCGGCCGGTCGCGAGAACCGTTGCGAGGAGCTCCTCGGCCCCTGTCTCGAGGAACGGCATCTCGCCGGCGGCGATCCGATCCAGTGCCGGCTGGCTGATGTCGTAGATGCCGGTCCGCAGACCGGCATCGGCCAGGGCGAGACTCAGCGGCAGACCGACGTGGCCGGCACCGCCCAGGACCACGACATCGAGCTCAGACAACATGTGTGAAACCTACCAGCCCGGTGCACTCCGACACCAACCTCCGAACGTCCCCCGCCGTGTCCGGTACTCCTGCCGAGGGAGACGTCAGCGAGCCGTTGCGGCAGCGGGATAGCGCTGCATGACGGCCGCTCGCGGGGCTCGAGCCACGACGGCCCGCATGACCAGCGGCAGGACGCCGACCATCGGGATCAGGGCGTAGTGCGCGAACCAGTCCGGAGCGGGCAGGATCAAGGCCAGGGAAAGCAGGGCGAACGCGCGGCGGTCGTCGCGGATCCGGATGACGACGATCAGGAGGGCTGCCGCGAGACCGATCGTGATGACGGCGGCCCCCAGGTCGCCGACGATCGGACTGAGCACCGAGCGGGGAGACGGAACAAAGACAGAGGCCGACCGCCCGTTCCCGAGTGCCGTGGCGAAGTCCCGCCACGCACCCAGGCCGACGGCAGCGCTCGAGGCGAGGCCGATCGCGCCGACGATCGCGGGGCCGACCAGGGCGGAGAGCCCGGCGGGGCCCCTGTGACTTCGAAGCGTCCAGGCGATCGCCATTCCCGGATAGAGCTTGATCAGCGCACCGAACGCCGCCAGGTATCCGGCCGTCCGTGGAGCCAGCCAGACCAGCCCCAGACCTGCCGCCACCAGCGTGTTGACGTTGCCCGTCGCGATCGACCAGACCGCGGGCCCGCTCGCGAGGACGACGGCCGTGGCCGCCGCGGACGTCGCCGGGGAAGCTCCTTCCCGCCGGGAGATCTGGTAGATCACGAGGCCGAGGGAGCCGCCTGACAGAAGGCTGAAGACCAGCCACGACGGCACCAACGGAAGCAGGGCAAGCGGCGTGCTCAGCACGGCCGCGCTCGGCGGGTACACGTAGCCCTGGCCGAACGCCGCGTCGCCCAGACCGTATGGACCGGCGAGCTGGAACGGCGCATACAGCGGGTCGTGCGAGAGGACGCGCAGGGCGCCGGCGCGATAGGTCTCGAAGTCGCCGAGGGCGATCCGCGGAAGCATCCGGAGCGTGTCCAGGCCGACGCCGATCCACAGACCGGTGGCGGCGGCTGCGGCGATGATCCAGCGACGTCGAGACGTCACGCGGCGACGTCCGAGAGGGCGGAAGGCTCGATGGCGGACTCGATCGGCTGCCGCTCCATGACGTCGACGACGCGGCGCGCCAGCTCCACCGAGTAGTTCTGGCCGCGGTCGTGCGGGTACACCTGGAACATCGACGCGGCGAAGAGCCGCGGGTTCGTCGTCTGGAACGGCAGGCGGCGTCGGTGATAGCCGGTCCGGATGATCGGCTGGGCGAACGGCGCCCCGAACGACCAGCTGTCCTGGACCCACGACGGGTCGAACGCCGGGTTCAACCGCCGGATCGCCGGGGTGAATCGTTCGAGGGTCGCGGCTGTTGTCTCCGCCAGGATCGGGTCGGCCGGGGAGACGTAGTTGCCGAGATAGACGAGGTGGCGGCCGCCGTACGCCGCCGGATCCAGCATGGCCGTGTGCTCGACGACGGCGAGGAACGGGCTGGAGCGGTCCGTGACCGCGATCCAGTAGGTCCCCGTCAGTGGGCGGTCGAGGCTGAGGATCAGGCAGTGCGCGGCGAGCGCTTCGGGTAGCTCGCTCCCGTCGACGGTCGGCGCCGCCCCGGAGATCGCCAACGTGATGTGGGGCGCCAGGGTCGACAAGACGCGGTCGAAGACCTGCACGTCGCCGTCGACGCTCTTCACGGCGAGGCCATCGCCGCGGGGGTCGACGGTCGCCACGCGGAACGACGTCACGATGGATCCGCCCCGGCGTCCGATCTCGTCCGCCAGCTCGCGATAGAAGGCCTGGAACCCGCCGTCGAGGTAGCCGAGCTCACTCGTCCGGTCGTGGACCCGGGCCCAGAGCCAGGCCATCGTCACCTCCGGCGCCTTCGCGCCGAACTTGCTCGACAGCAGTGGCGCCCAGATCGTTTGGTAGACGCGGTCGCCCATGTAGCGGGTGAGCCACGACCGCGCCGTGATGTCGTCGAATGGTCGGGACGTGGGGACGGCTTTGAGAAGCGCGAGCATCGCCCCAAGGCGGATCCGATCGTGCAGGGGCAGCTCCGGCAGACGCAGGATCGCGGCCGGCGAGTCGAACGGGTGGATCCGGTCGCCGATCTGGATCGTCGACGCCGGCCGGTACCAGTGAAGTCGGTGCGCCAGCCCCAGCTCCTCGATCAGCGCCTGGATCGAGCGGTCGGTCCGGAACAGGTGGTGATAGAACTTCTCGAGCCAGATCCCGGGCTCGACCTCGAAGCTCGCCGCGAGCCCTCCCGGGCGGTCGCCGGCTTCCAGAACCGTCACCCCGTGGCCGCGTTTCACGAGCTCGTAGGCGGCGCTCAATCCGAGGACGCCGCCACCCAGCACGCCGTAGTGGAGGCGATTGCCCGCCTTGGCAGATGAATGGGGTTCCAGGGCTGAGATCCCCCGAGTCGAGTGGGCGTCAAATCGCGCGGGCCGTGACGCCGGTCCACGAGGACACGTACCGTACCAGCCGCCGGAAGGCCGTTACGCCGAACCGATCGTCCTCCCCGCCATAGGCAACCCGTTGAGATCGGGTGCCTACGGATTCGCCCCCTGCCCCAGTCTGTTCAAGAAGCGAAGCCATCGCTGCGCGCGGGGACTGTCCCGCTGGTGTGCCACGACCCGGACGACCGCATAGGCCGTGATCGCGACTGCTCCGAACCCCGGGATGGGGATCGCGCAGGCCACCGCGAGGGGCGTGGACTTCACGGGCAGCACCATCGTGTAGCCGTACCAGCCGACCGCCGGCGAGATCGCGGGCACGACCAGCCACGCCGCGGCACGTCCGTCGATCCGCGCGAGCAGGAGCAGCGCGACCGCGGCCGGGATCATCAGCGGCGTCATCCAGGCGTTGACGACGATTCCGCCTTCGGCCGCATATCGCGACGCCACATTCGTGATCGAGGCGATGAACCCGGGAACGAGCAGCAGGGCGGCAGCCGAGAGCAGGAGAAACGTGGCGATCGCTCGGCGGGGCGCGACCAGGAGCAGCTGCGGGCGCAGCATCAGGCCAATGAGCGGAAACCCGTACAGGACGGCAGCCATGCCAGGAATGGACGGGTTCGCGATCGCGATGCCAAAGATCATGGGTGGGTACATCACCCAGAAGGCCGGGAGCTGGAGCCGCGAAGCGATGAGGCCTCCGGACAGGAGCGCGATGGCGACGGCCGAAGGCTGGACGATCCATTCGGGGATCAGCGCGAGTGGCACGAAGGGCACCAGCTCCAGGGGTGGAGCGGCATAGCTGTAGCCGTTGATCGTCGCCGACCATGGGTCGCGCCCGTGCAGGAGCTCGACTGCCCCGGCGCGGTACACCAACGCGTCGTTCCCGAGGTAGCCCGCGAGACCGAGGAAGAAGCGGAACGACAGGCCGGCGAAGAAAGCGGCGATCGCCGCGGAGATCCAGCGGGTCGGCATCGTCCGGTCGTCACGCATTCGATCGATCGCCCCGAACGAGAAGCGTCCCGTCTTCGTCGTGGAATGCGTCTCGCCAGCCCGCGCCCGTGAGGCGCTGCACGAGGGCGCCCTGTCCGGGCGCCGCGACGATGAGCGTCACGTCCCAGTTCCGGATCGGTTCCTCCCAGCCTGGCGTCCCGGCTTCGATTCCGTCGATGGCGTTCCAGACGTCGGCGGGATAGAGCTCGATCCGGGAGTCGACCGCCACGGTCGCCCAAGGGAACGCGTACTCGAACCAGGATCCCCACGGCTGCGGGGCGAGGATGCGGTCGCCCGGCCGGACGATCTCCCGGAGCGCGCCGGTGATGCCGGACGGCGCCGTGCCTAGGACGAGGACCGGCGCCTGAAGCCCTTGGTCGAGGGGGCGCCAGAGGGGGAGCGCGACGACGGCCACCACGGCCAGGATCGCCACGATCGCGATGTTCAGGCGGCGGATCAGCGGCGGGTCCTCGCGCGGCGCGCGGGTCCGGGAGATCGCTGGCGCGCCCGCCAGCGGCGCCACCACCATCGCCGCCACGAACGGCCACCAGGCGAGTCCGCGCACCGCCCAGATCCCGAAAGCCGCGAAGGGCACGAGCCAGAGGTATGCGGTAAGCGGCAACCGCCGGCCCCGACGAGCGCCGACCACGACCGCGATGATCACGAGGGCGACCGAAGCGAAGAAGAGCGCGCCCTCGATGGTCGTCGGGGACGTCGGCTGCCACTCGGTGATGCGCTTCGTGATCACGCTGTTCGTCGAGATGCCCGCCGCATAGCGCCAGACCTCGACGCCGAACGGATTGAGGAAGGTGGCGGCAATGGCCGTCGCGAGCAGCCCTGCCGTGGCGTTCCACGACCGCCGCCGCTCCACGAGGTCCTCGACGAGCGCGATGCCAACCACCAGCGGCGCCAGCACGAAGCTGCCGTGGACGTTGGCCCAGGCGGCGACGAGCGGGCCGACGAGCCAGACGAAACGCCGTTCCTCGTGCCGGCGAACGACCAGCCACAGGACGGCCGCGAAGATCGCGATCCCGAAGAGCTGCGGCCGGAGCCCGAGCGTGATCGAGGCGCAGACGAACGCCACGAGGGTCAGCCATGCCGCGACCCGGATGGAGCCGGCGCGCCGCCGGCACAGGTCGAACAGCAGCCCGAACGCGACGCCGACGAGGGCGGCCCGCAGGATGACGAGCCCCGTCCAGCCGCCGATGCGGAAGACCGCCGCCATCACCGCCTGCGCCAGCCACTGCTGGTCCAGCCAGGGCTGGCCGGCGACGGTGAACGTCCAGGTGTCGACGCTTGGGATCGAGCGGGTGTCCAGGATGTCGGCGCCGGCCCGCAGGTGATACGTCAGATCGACCGATGGGAACGGGGCGATCATCGCCGCCAGGACCGGCAGGCCGATCGCGAGGAACGCCCACAGGCGGGTGAAGCTCACTCGGGGATGCTAGTTGCCCGCGGTGACCGCCCGCACCGCGACGAAGGTCCTGCCGCGCGGCGGCGGCGCTTGGCTAGCTCGCCGCCGTCTCCGCGAGACGGATCGCCCGAGCGCCTTCGTCGTAGATCTCCTCGATGGCCTTGACCATCAGCTCGACGCAGAACCGCTCGTGGACGAGGTCGTGGCCGGCCTTGGCGATGGTGTCGGCGAACGCGTGGTCGGTCAGCAGGCGGACGATCGCCGCGGCCAGCGCCAGCGGGTCGTCGTGCTCGACGAGGAGCCCGGTCACGCCGTCCTGGATCATCTCCGGGATCCCGCCGACGTCCGAGGCCACGACCGGCCTCGACAACGCCATCGCCTCGAGGATCGACAGGCCCTGGGCCTCGCGCCACGACGGCAGCACGGCGACGTCCAGAGCCGCGGTGACCGCGGGCACGTCGTCGCGGCGACCGGTGAAGATGACCCGGTGGGCGACCTTGTGCGCCCCGGCCCACTGCTCGAGGTAGTCGCGCCGCGAGCCCTCGCCGACGATCAGCAAGTAGGCGTCGGGGACCTCGCGAAGGACCTGGGGCCAGGCCTCGATCAGCGTCTGGTGGCCCTTCTCCGGCTCCAGCCTCGCGACCACGCCGACGATCTGCGAGCCAGGCTCCATGCCGTACTCGTCGCGGAGCGTGCAGCACGGCTCCTGGTGGTCGTACCGCTGGAGGTCGACGCCGTTGTAGATCAGCCGGACTGGCGCGCCGGTGCGATGCTCGTCGGCGATCTTCCGAACGATCGACTGGCTGACGGCGATCAGCTGGTCCATCTGCGGCGTCAGCTGGCGGATCAGGTCACGGTCCTCGGCGGAGCGAACGCGGGACGAGTGGACGGTGGACACGACGTACGGCCGCCGGTGACCGCCGGCCGCCAATGCCATCGCCGCCTTCGTGCCGATCACGTCGGCCCGGTACATGTGCGTGTGGATCACGTCCGGCTGGACCAGGGCCAGGTGGGCGGTCAGCCGGCGGATCGCCTCAGCGTCGTCGGGCGCGTCGATGACCGTCACGGGGAACCCATGGCGCTCCAGCTTGCGCACGGCGCTGCCGGCCGACAGCGAGACGACCGACGCGTCGTAATGCGTGGCGTCGAGCCGCGACATCAG
>Ga0070696_100003222_pt1 | contig 10869 bp, 5 predicted proteins | sample KBSK1253metaG_FD_65474 | JGI IMG/M metagenome (GOLD analysis project Ga0070696, IMG submission 65474) | Corn, switchgrass and miscanthus rhizosphere microbial communities from Kellogg Biological Station, Michigan, USA - KBS K1-25-3 metaG | ecosystem: Host-associated > Plants > Roots >... | reverse complement strand
GACGACCCTGGCGCCCAACGACTTCACGCACCTCCACGTCCACTCCGAGTTCAGCCTCCTGGACGGGCTGGGGCGGATCACGGACCTCGTCGATTCGGCCGCCGCGCAGGGCTTCGACAGCCTCGCCCTGACCGATCACGGCGCCCTCTACGGGGCGGTCGCCTTCTACCAGGCGGCCCGGACAAAGGGGATCAAGCCGATCATCGGCGTCGAGACGTACGTCGCCCGGCGGTCGATGACCGAGAAGGAAGGCAAGGCCGACGCCCAGCCCTTCCACCTGATCCTCCTGGCGAAGGACATGGTCGGCTACCAGAACCTGTGCCGCCTCGTCACGGACGCCCACGTCGACGGCTACTACTACAAGCCGCGGATCGACCGGGAGCACCTCGCCAAGTACGCCGACGGCCTCGTCGGCTTGAGCGCCTGCCTCGGCGGCGAGATCCCGCGGGCCCTGGAGATCGAGGACTGGGCGAGCGCCCGGGCTCTCGCCGGCGAGTACCGCGACATCCTGGGGGAGGGCAACTTCTTCCTCGAGCTCCAGGACCACGGCCTGCCCGAGCAGCGCGTCCTCAACGAGAAGCTGCTGCGGCTCGCGCCGGAGACCGGCATCCCGCTGGTCGTCACGAACGACCTCCATTACGTGCACGAGCGGCAGTCCGACGCGCACGACGTGCTGCTCTGCGTCGGCACCGGCAACAACCTCGACACGCCGGGCCGGATGAAGTTCGAGACGCACGATTTCTGGCTCAAGAGCGCGGCCCAGATGGCGGCGCTGTTCCCGGACCAGCCCGAGGCGATCCTCAACAGCCGGCGGATCGCCGAGATGACCAACCTGGAGCTGCCGCTCGGCCAGCTCCGGATCCCGCACTTCCCGGTGCCGGACGGCGAGACCGCCGAGACCTGGCTGCGCAAGGAATGCAAGCGCGGGCTGCGCGAACGCTACGGCGTCGTCACCCCGGAGCTCCAGCAGCGGCTCGACTACGAGCTCGGCGTGATCATCTCGATGGGCTACGCGGGCTACTTCCTGATCGTCGCGGACTTCGTCCGGTTCGCCCGCGAGCAGGGCATCCAGACGACGTGCCGCGGCTCGGCGCCGGGCAGCATCGTGACCTACACGCTCTTCATCACCCCGGTCGACCCGATCGCCTACGAGCTTCCGTTCGAGCGGTTCCTGAACCCCGACCGGGTGACGATGCCCGACATCGACGTCGACTTCGAGGACGAGCGCCGGGACGAGGTCATCAACTACGTCAGCCGCAAGTACGGCTCGGACCACGTCGCCCAGATCATCACGTTTGGGACGATGCTCGCCCGGGCCGCAATCCGCGACGTCGGGCGGGTGCTCGGCTACAGCTACGGCGAGGTCGACCGGATCGCCAAGGCCGTCCCGAATCAGCTCGGGATCAAGCTCGAGGACGCGCTCGAGATCTCGCCCGATCTGAAGGGCCAGGTCGAGGCCGATGCGGGCGTCAAGCGCCTCGTCGACTTCGCCCGCCAGCTGGAGGGTGTCGCCCGCAACGCGTCGACCCACGCGGCCGGCGTCGTGATCTCGCGGGAGCCGCTCACGGAGCTGATGCCGCTCCAGAAGGCGACGAACTCCGACGCGCTGATGACCCAATACGAGATGCACGGCATCGAGGCATTGGGGCTCCTGAAGTTCGACTTCCTCGGCCTGTCGAACCTGACGATCCTGCGCCACGCGGTCGACCTCGTTCGGCAGGAGCGCGGCGTCGCGATCGACCTCGACCAGATCCCCCTCGACGACGTCGCCACCTTCGAGCTGCTGGCGTCCGGCGAGACGACCGGCATCTTCCAGCTGGAGTCGGCGGGGATGCGGCGCTACATCCGCGAGCTCAAGCCGACCTCCGTGTACGACCTCGCGGCGATGGTCGCGCTCTTCCGCCCGGGCCCGATGGACAACATCCCGGCCTACATCCGCCGGAAGCACGGCCAGGAGAAGGTCACCTACCTCCACCCACTGCTCGAGCCCTACCTGGAGAAGACCTACGGGATCTTCGTGTATCAGGAGGACATCATGGCCGCCGCGATCGCCCTCGGCGGCTTCACGGGCCCGGAGGCGGACACGCTCGGCTACGCGATCCGCAAGAAGAAGTCCTCGGTTCTGCGCGCCCAGAAGGAGCGGTTCGTCACCCAGGCCGCAGAGCGCGGCGTGCCGCCCCAGACGATCGACGCCGTCTTCCACGCCTTCGAGCCGTTCGAGCGGTACGGGTTCAACAAGGCCCACGCGACCTGCTACGGACTGATCGCCTACCAGACCGCCTACCTGAAGGCGAACTACACGGTCGAGTACATGACCGCCGTCCTCACGGCCTTCCGCTCGAACGAGGAGAAGGTCGCAGCGGCGATCGCCGAGTGCCGCCGGATGGGGATCGAGGTCCTCCCGCCGGACGTCCACAAGAGCGACGTCGAGTTCACCGTCGAGGGGCCGGCGATCCGGTTCGGGCTGCTCGCGGTGAAGAACGTCGGCCAGAGCGCGATCGAGTCGATCGTTGCGGCGCGGGCGGCGGGCGGCGAGTTCAAGTCCCTCCGCGACTTCTGCGAGCGGGTCGACCTCCGGCTCGTCAACTCCCGCGTCATCGAGGCGCTCGCCTGGGTCGGCGCACTGTCGGCGTTCGGCCACGCGGTCCAGATCATCGAGGCGCTGCCCCTGATCCTGCCGTCGGCCCAGGCGGTCCAGCAGCAGCAGGCGACGGGCCAGCTGTCGGCCTTCGACATGCTCTTCGCCGAGGCGCCGGTCGAGGCGCTCCCGCCGCGCACGGAGGCGCCCCGTCGCGAGCGGCTCCGGAAGGAGAAGGAGCTCCTGGGGCTGTACCTCTCGGAGCACCCGATGGGCGAGGTCGCCGAGCAGGTCGGGGCGTTCGTGACGGCGTACAGCAGCGACCTCAAGGACGAGTCGCTCGACGGCCAGCGGGTCGTGATCGGCGGCATCGTGACCGGCTTCCGGACCGTGATCACGAAGACGAAGTCGACGATGGGCGTCGCGACGCTGGAGGACCTCCAGGGCACGATCGAGGTCGTCGTCTTCCCGCGGATGTACGAGCAGACCCTCGGGACGTGGACGGAGGGCGCGATCCTCCTGGTCGCCGGCCGGATCGACCATCGCGGCGACGATGTCTCGCTGCTCGCCGACTTGGCGCTCGACTGGGACGCCGCGGTGGCGCGGGGCCCGGAGCAGTTCGCCCGCGAGGTCGCGGCCGGGGATCGCGGACGTGGCGGACCACGACGTGGCGGGAACGGCTACGGAGGCGGCGGCGGGAACGGCTGGGCGCGGCCGCCGATGCCGCCGGGAGGCCCGCAGGACGACCTCGTGCCGGTCATGGTAACGGCGGCCGATCGACGCGAGGCGCCGATCGCGGTCGGGCCCGGAGCTCCACCAAACCCGGATGAGATCCGGCCCGGCGTCCCGCGCGTCTCACCGCTCCGCGCGGAGGCCGTTGCCGCCAGGGCAGCGGCGGTTGCCACGCTCCCGTCCATCGAGCCGGCGGAGCCGATCCCGACCTACCGCGAGCCCGCGAGCCTCTCGGCGATCGAGGAGCCCGGAGCCTCCGATGACGAGCCGGCACTCCCCGACGAGGCTCGAGCGCGCGAGGCCCAAGCCTCGGCCGCGCCGACGTCCCAGCTCGAAAGCCAGCCCGACCAGGTCCTGGAGGTCCGCTTCGGCGGCGCAGCACCGGACCGGCTCGTCCTGGCAATGGAGACGCTGCGCTCCGTGCTCCGTGAGCGCCCGGGCGGCACCCGCGTTGTCCTCCACGTCCCGGCTCCGAACGGATCGGCGACGCTGCCGATGGAGCTCAGCCGGCGGGTCGCCTACGACGCCGACCTCCTCTCGGAGGTACGGCGGCGGCTCGGCGAGGGGCTGGTCGACCTGCGGCTGCGCTGAGCGCCGCTCCTCCGGCCCGATACGCTGTCGCGATGAGCGAGCTCGTCGGTGCCGTGCTGACGCGTCCCTCGGTCGACGCGGACCGGGCCGCGTCGATCCTCCGCGAGCAGTGGGGGATCGAGGGCGTCCTGCGCCCGCTGCCGAGCGAGCGGGACCGGAACTTCGCGGTCGCGCCGGATGGCGTCGAGCGGTTCGTGCTGAAGATCTCGAACGCGACCGAGGATCCGGCGGTGATCGCGTTCCAGCACGAGGCGCTTGCCCGCCTCGACGCGGTCGGGGTTCCGTGCCAGCTCCCTGTTCCGACGAGTGAGGGTGACGTTCTCGTGGCGGTCGATCCGGGCAGCGGCGGTGGCGGTGCCCCGCTCCTCGTCCGACTGATGACGTGGCTGCCGGGCCAGCCGCTCGCGACGCTCCCGCCGGCCGAGCGGAGCCCGGCGCTGTTGCGAGATCTTGGCTGGGTGATGGGTCGGGCGGCTCGCGCCTTCGAGGGGTGGGATCATCCGGCAGCGCATCGCGACTTCCAGTGGGAAGCGGGCCGCGGCCTCCGCGTGATCGAGGCCCACGGCGCGGCCGTGACGGACCCGGGGCGAGCCGCTCTCCTCGGCGCTTGGAGGCGACGCCTCGCGCGCCTGGCTGCCGTCCTGCCGGCCCTTCGGCACGGCGTGATCCACAACGACGCAAACGATCACAACGTGCTGGTCGATCCCGAGGCCGGCAGGGTGACCGGGCTCCTCGATCTTGGGGATTCCGTCTGGTCCGTCGTCGCCAGCGAGCTCGCGGTCGCGGCGGCATATGCGGCACTGGACACGGAGGACCCGCTGGCAGTGATCGCCACGATTCGCGACGGCTTCGAGGCTGCGCTGCCCCTGACCGACGAGGAGAGGGCGGTGATTGTCGAGCTGGTCGCCCTGCGGCTGGCGACGAGCGTGGCACTCAGCGCGCACCAGTCGCGGCTCGATCCTGGCGATCCGTATCTGACCGTCTCGGAGGCGCCGGCGTGGCAGCTGCTGGAGCGGCTGTCCGCCGTCGATCCAGCCGATGCCGCGGCCAGGATCGCCGAGCCGTCATGAGCGTGACCAACGACCTCCTCGAAGCCCGGGAGCGTCTCCTCGGGCCATCGCTGTCGCTGAGCTACCGGACGCCCCTTCACATCGTCCGGGGCGAGGGCGCGTACCTGTACGACGCGAACGGTCGCGCCTACCTCGACTGCGTCAACAACGTCGCGCACGTCGGCCACGCGCACCCGCGGGTCGTCGAGGCCGGGGCCGCCCAGATGCGGCAGCTGAACACGAACACCCGCTATCTCCACGAGCTCGTGCTGCGCTATGCCGACCGGCTGACCGCGCTCCTGCCGGACCATCTCGAAGTCTGCTACTTCGTCAACTCCGGGAGCGAGGCGAACGAGCTGGCGCTCCGCCTGGCACGAACCGCGACCGGCCGGCGGGATGTCGCCACCGTCGACGGCGCGTACCACGGCAACACCCAGCGGCTCGTCGAGGTGAGCCCGTACAAGTTCGGCGGGCCCGGCGGCGAGGGCCCTCCCGACGATGTCCAGGTCGTGCCGCTGGCGGACCCGTACCGAGGTGGACATCGCGGCGATGGGCCAGAGGTCGGGGCGGCGTACCTCGGCGAGGCCCGCGCGGTCCTCGACGGCGAGGCGGGACGCGGCCACGCTGCCGGAGCCGTGATCGCGGAGGCGATCCCGTCCGTCGCCGGTCAGGTCGTCCCACCGGGCGGCTGGCTCGCCGGTCTCTTCGACGCGGCCCGGTCGATCGGCGCGGTCCCGATCGCCGACGAGGTCCAGGTCGGGTTCGGGCGGGTCGGGGTCGACACGTGGGCGTTCGGTGCGGCCGGGGCGCGGCCGGACATCGTGACGATGGGCAAGCCGATCGGCAACGGCCATCCGCTCGGCGCGGTCGTGACGACGCGAGCGATCGCCGAGGCGTTCGCCAACGGGATGGAGTACTTCAACACGTTCGGTGGGAACCCCGTGTCGGCGGCGATCGGTCTCGCGGTCCTCGACGTCATCGAGGAGGAGGGTCTCCAGGAGCACGCCCGGGTCACCGGGGAGCGGCTGATGGCCGGGCTCCGCGAGCTGGCCGGCCGGCACGAGGCGATCGGGGACGTCCGCGGGATGGGCCTGTTCGTCGGGATCGACCTCGTTCGCGACCGCGAGACGCGCGAGGCGGACGCAGAGCTCGCGCGGGACCTGGCGAATGTCGCAGCGGAGCGCGGCGTGCTCCTCAGCACCGACGGGCCGTTCCACAACGTGATGAAGATCAAGCCGCCGCTCGTGTTCTCCGCGCCGGACGCGGACCGGCTCGTCGAGACCGTCGACACCGTCCTGAGCGAGCTCGCGACGGCCTGAAAGGCGTCGATCGACCCGAAGCGCTATCGTCCCCCCGAGCTTTCGCCGGATGGCACGGGCACGCCCGGCGACCGCTCCTGCAGACGGACACCCGAGACCGTGCGGACCCAACGCGCCACGACGCTCCCGCGCGACCTCGCCAACACGGTCCCTCGTCGCCTCCTTGCCTTCGCCGCCGCGGCAACCCTCGCCCCCGGGCTCGTGCTGTGGGCCCCGGCTGGCGCACCGGCACCCGCGGCCGCGGCCCCCGTCGAGACCACGGGGCTGCCGGCGGGTTTCGTCGACGAGACGGTCGTCACCGGCCTCAAATCGCCGACGGCGATCCTGTTCGCCCCGGGCGGCCGCGTCTACGTGGCCGAGAAGCGTGGCGTGATCCAGACGTGGCCGACGCTGGCCTCGTTCAACGCGAACGATCCACCCGCCGCCACGCCGACGCTGGACATCCGCACCGACGTGATGAACTTCTGGGATCGCGGCCTCTTGGGGCTCACCGCCGATCCCAACTACCCGGCGAGCCCGTACCTCTACGTCCTCTACACGTACAACGCGCTGCCCGGCGGCTCGGCGCCGCAGTGGCCCGCGACCGTCGATGGCGACGGGGACACCTGTCCGAACCCGCCCGGCGCAACGAGCGACGGCTGCGTCGTGACGAACCGCCTCGAGCGGATCACCGTCAACACCTCGACCGGCCAGATGACCGCCCGGTTGCCGCTCCTCACCGGCTGGTGCCAGCAGTTTCCGAGCCACTCCGCCGGCAGCGTCGCCTTCGGGCCCGACGGGATGCTCTACGTCAGCGGCGGCGAGGGCGCGAGCTTCAACATCGGCTCGCAGGACTATGGCCAGAAGGGCGGCGTCCTGTCCAACACGCCGACGCCGAAGAACCCGTGCGGCGACCCGCCCGGCGGCGTCGGCGGCTCGATGACCGCCCCGACCGCCGAGGGCGGCGCGCTCCGTTCGCAGAGCTTCCGCCGCGCGGCCGGCGAGCCGGGCCTCCTGAACGGGACGGTCCTGCGCCTCAATCCCGCGAACGGGAATGCCGCCGCCGGCAACCCGGCCATCGGGAATGCGGATCCCATCCGTCAGCGGATCATCGCCTACGGCCTGCGGAACCCGTTCCGGATGACCTTCCGGCCGGGCACCAGCGACCTCTACGTCGGCGACGTCGGCAACCAGACCTACGAGGAGGTCAATCGCATCCCGGTCCCCACGACCGGCCCGACGAACTTCGGCTGGCCGTGCCGCGAAGGGCCCGCGGCCGACACCTACTACACCTCGGTGTCATTGAACCTCTGCACGAGCCTCGCGCCGGGCGCCGCCGCCGAGCCGCATTACTACTATGCGCAGGCCGGTCATATGGCGAGCGGCGACGGCTGCCCGCCGACCTCGACGCCGTCGTATAGCGCCTCCGTCAGCGGTCTCGCGTTCCCGACGGGGACGGCGTACCCGGAGCCGTATCGGAGCGCGCTCTTCGTCGCCGACTACTCCCGGAACTGCATCGTCTACCTGGCGAATCGTGGCGACGGCGTGCCGTCATCGACCGCCACGCCGTTCCATCCGTCCGCCGCGGCGCCGGTGATGCTCACCGCCGACCCCAACGGAAACCTCGTCTACGTCGACTTCACCGGCGGGACGATCCATCGGATCCGGTTCCAGGCGCCGGTCGCGAACTTCACCGCGACCCCGAGCAGCGGGGCCGCCCCGCTCTTCGTGGCGTTCAACGGCTCCTCGTCGACCTCACCGGCCGGGATCACCGGCTACGACTGGGACTTCGGCGATGGATCGGCCCACGGCAACGGCGCCACGACCAGCCACACGTACGGGATTGGCACGTGGACCGCTCGTCTGACCGTGACCGATGGCAACGGCAACACGGCGACGAAGACGACCACGATTGCCGCCGGCAACACGCCGCCGGTCGTCACGCTCATCAAGCCATCGTGCACCACGTCCTGCTGGAAGGTCGGCGACACGATCCAGTTGCAGGCAAGCGCGAACGACGCCCAGGACGGACCGCTCGGCGGCGCGGCGTTCTCCTGGCACGTGGGCCTGGAGCATTGCCACTCCGTGGGCGACTGCCACGAGCACGAGCTGTTCGCCGCGGCTGGTGTGACGTCCACGTCCTTCGTTGCGCCAGACCACGACAGCGGCTCCTGGCTCCGGATCACGGTCACCGTGACCGATTCGGGTGGTCTGCAGGACACGAAGAGCCTCGACGAATACCCCACGACCTCCACCATTCGGGTGGTCACCGCACCGACCGCCCTGCCCGTGACGCTGGACGGCGTGACCGGTAACGGCAGCGTCGGCCCGGCAACGGAGATCCAGGGGCACTCGGCGGTCGTGTCCGTGCCGCCGACGGCCACCGTCGGCGAGACGACCTACACGTTCCAGTCGTGGTCGGACGGCGGTGCGATCTCGCACGCCGCGGTCGTCGGCGCGAGCCCGATGACCTTGACGGCCACGTTCAGCGGCGCCTCGACCGATGCCCCGAACTCTTGCGCGAGCGCACCGATCCGGTCCGTGACGAGCCAGTGGACGACCGGCCGGTTCGGCACGTCCGGCGACGTCGACTGGTTCCGATTCTCCGTTCCGAAGACGGCCATGTACCGCTTCGTCCTCGGGAATCTGCCCGTCGACGGCGTCCTGGCGCTCTACTCCGGCTGCTCGACGCAGATCATCAGCGTCAATCAGCCGGGGCTTCACTGGGAGGAGATCCTCGCGACGCTGAAACCGGGGACGTATGCGCTGCGCATGTCCTCGGTCGGCGGGGCGTCATCAGCAACGGGCTACCGCTGGCTGGCAACGCCCTTGGTCGGGACGACCCCGATCCTCGCGGCCGCCTATGCGCCGTCCAGCGACATCCGGTTGGTGGGCGATGTGCTGAACACAACGTCCACGCCACGAACCGTGACCGTGACGGCCCGTCTGTACTCGGCGGGCGGTTCCCTCCTGAAGACGGTCTCCGTGAAGCCCTTCCTGTCGGTGGTTCCCGGCCGCGCTCGGACATCGTTCATCCTCAAGACGACGAAGCCGGCGGGCTTCGCGTACGTCAGGTTCTCGGTGTCGTCATCGGCGGCGACTCGCGCGACGCGGACGCTCGCGACGACGGGCGTGACGATGGCCGCCGCCGGGAGCGGTCAGTGGCGCGTCTCCGGATCTGTGAAGAACACGTCCACCTCGACGGCAACGAGCGTCGCCACCCTCGTCGGCATCTACGATCCGGCCGGCACGCCGATCAACATCATGTCGAGCGTCCCGGCCTCGCGGACGCTGGCGCCCGGCGCGTCGTCGCCGTTCAGCCAGCTGTTCAGTGGCCTGTCGGCCGCACCGAACGGGTTCGTGGGGCGCGCCCGCGCGAGCTGACGGGCGCCGCGGTCAGGCGCTCGCGCCGCCGGCTCGTCGAAGGGCCTGGACCGCCGATAGCTGCTCGTGGAACTCGGCGCGGATCCGGTTGACCTCGTCCCGCTCGACGTCGAGCTCGCGGGCGATCTCGTTGACGGCCGACGCTTCCTCCGCCGTGATCGATCCATCGGCCGCCTCGATCGCGAAGCAGCAGCGGACGAGCGCGAGGCGCTGCTCCGGCGTCGAGATGGAACGGAACTCGCGAGTCACGACGAAGTCCTCGGTGCTGCCCTGGGTCCGCGCCTGGAGCTTCGCCATCTCGACGACGAGTACGGCCTGCGCCTCGTCCAGGCCGCCCAGCTCGACGGCGAACCGCTCCATCAGGGTCGTCTCGTCGGTGCTGATGTCGAAGTCGGCGTTAGCGGCGCGGCTCATCACGTACGCGAAGCAGGCCAGGTATCGCGCCTCCTCACGGGGCAGCGCCTCCAGCCGGGCGACGATCCGGCGCGCCGTGGCCGTCTCGGCGGCGGAGTCGGGCAGGGGAGGGGCCGCGTCGCCGCTCGGCAGGCGCGGGTCCGGCGCGCCGCGATCGAGACCCAGGAACCGACGGAACATCGAGCGCGCCTCCTACCAGCGGTCGTACGCCGGGTGGCCCGGCTTGACGGCGACGAACGTGCCCCGACCGGTCGCCGTGACGATGCCACCTGCCGTGATCTCGGCCTCGACGGTCGCCCGGTCGTCCGCCGACTCCACGACCCAGGCGCGGAGGTGCAGCGGCCCGTCCGAGGGGGTCGGTCGTCGCATCCGGACGCCGTACTCGAGCGTGACGGTCGTCGGCGGCTTCTCGGCGGAGCGAGCCCGCATCAGGTGCCACGCGGCCGTCCAGTTCGCGTGGCAGTCCAGCAGCGTCCCGAGAATTCCGCCGTTCACGACGCCCGAGAACGCCTCGTGATCGGGGCCCGGCTGCCAGTTAGCGACGAGCGCGGCGGGGTCCTCAGGGTCCGGCCGGCTGCCGATGTGCAGCCCGCTCGGGTTGGCCGGTCCGCAGCCGAAGCACCGCCCCGCCGGCGCGTAGCGCTGCTGAAGGCTCGGACCGGGTTCCTGGGACATCGGCGCGAGTATCGCAGCCGAACCTGAGATGGTGCCGAAGGCGGGATTCGAACCCGCACGATCTTGCGATCAGCGGTGTTTGAGACCGCCGCGTCTGCCATTCCGCCACTTCGGCCCGGGCACAGATCGTAGCCGACGCTCTGCGCGC
>Ga0070696_100003220_pt1 | contig 10871 bp, 8 predicted proteins | sample KBSK1253metaG_FD_65474 | JGI IMG/M metagenome (GOLD analysis project Ga0070696, IMG submission 65474) | Corn, switchgrass and miscanthus rhizosphere microbial communities from Kellogg Biological Station, Michigan, USA - KBS K1-25-3 metaG | ecosystem: Host-associated > Plants > Roots >... | reverse complement strand
AGCGCGCGCCCTGCCGCCTTCTCCAGCATCTTCGGCGAGAGATCGACCCCGACCAGGCGCCGGCCGTAAGGGCGCAGGTGCTGCGCCAGGAGCCCTGTGCCGCAGCCCGCGTCGACGATGTCGAGATCGCCCCGCGGCGCCCCCGCGGCGCGCTGCACCGCCTGGCCGAGCAGCGCCGGTGCGCGGTACTCCATCCGCTCCAGGACCTCGTCGAAGCTCCCGGCGAGGCCGTCGAACACCTCGGTCACGAAGGCGTCGTGGGCCCGCGCCGGGACATCCTTGGCCGTGCATGCGGCAAGCATGTGCCTTGCGAAAGGGTGGCCCGGCTCGGCGCGCAGCCACGCCTCGTAGTTCGCTGCCGCCTCGTCGATGCGGCGCAGCCAGTAGAAAATCTGGCCGAGGCGGCGAAAGCCCTCGGCCTGCGGCCTGAGCGCGAGCGCGCTCTGCAGCGTCCGGATCGCATCCTCGAAGCGGTCGGTCTCTTTGTACACGGCCGCGAGCCGGTAGTAGTTGTGGACGTTCGCGGGCTCACGCTCGATCGCCCGCCGGCAGGCCTCGGCCAATTCTTCGAAGCGCTCGACCTTGCGCAGCGCCGCGCTCCGGTTACGCAGCGCCTGCGGATGATCGGGCCGCAGCTCGAGCGCCGCCTCGTACGCCCGGGCGGCCTGGGCCGGGCTGCCCAGATGCTGGTAGATGTTGCCCAGATTGTTGAGGGCGTCGACGTAGTCGGGCCTGATCTCGATCGCCCGGCACACCAGCTCGAGGGCGAGAAGCGGCCGGCCCTGCTGGTGGCGCATGACCCCGAGGTAGTGCAGCGCATCGGGGTTGTCCTGGTCGGCTTGCAGCACCGCGAGATAGACCGCCTCGGCCTGCTCGAGCTGGCCGCCCCGGTGCAGGGCGATCGCCGAGGCGAGCCGCTCCTCGCCTTTCAGGACGCGCGCTCCCGGCGGGCGGCCACCGCCAGGCCGTCGACCTGCGCCAGGCCCTCGCGGCGCAGGCGCGCGCTTTCGATGGCGATCACTTCGAAACCGGCGGCGGCGAGGGTTGCGTGCACGTACGGCCGGGTGTGGCTGTACCGGCCGTGCGGCTGGATGCGGTAGCCTTCGGCGCGCGCTTCCTCGGCGCTCGCGTGCTCGAGCGTGAAAAGGAGCCTTCCGCCCGGGCGCAGCGCCCCGCGGGCCGCGGCGAGCACCTCGCGCAGCTCGCCGAAGTAGACCAGCGTGTCGGAGGAGGCGACGACGTCGAACGCTTCGGGCGCGCCGCGCAGGAACCCGGCGAGCTCGGCCACGACGAGACGGTCGTAGCTCGCGCGCCCGGCCGCCTTGCGCAGCATCCCCGGCGAGAGATCCACGCCGACGAGGTGCCGGGCGTAAGGGCGCAGATACGGCGCGAGAAGGCCGGTGCCGCAGCCCGCGTCCAGTATGTCGAGACTGCCGCGCGGGCGCTCTTCGGTGCGCTGCAGAGCTTCGCCGAGGAGCGCCGGCGCGCGGTACTCGAGGCTGTGCAGCAGCAACTCGTCGAAGCTCTCGGCAAAGCGGTCGAAGACCTCGGTCACGTACGCGTCGCCGGCGCGCTCCGGCACGTCCTTGAGCGTGCAGGCGGCGAGCAGATGCCGCGCGACCGGATTGTCGGGCTCGGCGCGCAGCCAGTCCTCGTACGCTCGCGCGGCTTCGCCCTTGCGGCCGAGCTCTTCCAAGAGCTCGCCCAGACGGTAGAAGCCATCGGCATCGGGCTCGAGCGAGAGCGCCTTTTTCAGCGTGCCGAGCGCCTCGTCGAAGCGGCCCATTTGCCGGTACAGGATCTCGAGCGAGCGCATGTGGCCGAGATGCGCGGGGCTCTGTGCGAGCGCGCTCTCGCATGCAGCGGCGGATTGTCTCAGGCGCTCGAGCCTGGAGCGCGCGAGCTCGAGATTGCGCGCAGCCTGCGGGTGGCCCGGCTCGAGCGCCAGCGCACTCTCGTACGCCTTGGCGGCGTACGGCACGCTGCCGAGCTGCAGAAACATGTTGCCGAGGTTGTTGAGGGCATCGACGTAGTCCGGCCTGAGCCCGATCGCCCGGCGCACCAGCTCGATGGCGGGAAGGAGCTTGCCTTGCTGGCAGCGCATGACACCGAGGTAGTGCAAGGCGTCGGGGTTGTCCTGGTCGAGCTCGAGGACCTGCAGATACGCGCTCTCCGCCTGCTCGAGCTCCCCGCGCCGGTGCAGGGCGATCGCCGAAGCCAGGGCCTCGTGCATGGCCTCGCTCACGCCGCGCTGCGCCGCGCGAGCACCACGAGGCCCTCGACGTACGCAATGCCTTCGCGGCGAAGATGCGCTTTTTCGAGCTCGATCAGCTCGCAGCCCGCGCCGGCGAGCGAGGCGCGGATGTACGCCTCGGTGTGGCTGTACCGGCCGTGCGGCTGGATGCGGTAGCCCTCGGCAAGCTCGCTTTCGTCCGCCGCGCGCTCGAGCGTGAACGCGAGCCGCCCCAGCGGCCGCAGCGCAGCGGCGGCGGCGCCGAGCACCTCGCGCAGATCGCCGAAGTAGACCAGCGTGTCGGAGGAAGCGACGACGTCGAACGCCCCGGGCGCGGCGCGCAGGAACGACGCGAGCTCGGCCGCGACCAGGCGGTCGTACAGCGCCCGCCTCGCCGCCTTCTCCAGCATCTTCGGCGACAGATCGACGCCGACGAGGTGCCGCGCATAGGGGCGCAGGTGCTGCCCGAGGAGGCCCGTGCCGCAACCGGCGTCGACGATCTGCAGATCGCCGCGCGGCTCGCCGTCGATGCGCCGCAGCGCGTCCCCGACCAGCTGCGGCGCAAGGTATTCCAGCGCGTTCAGCACCCGGTCGAAGCTCTCGGCGAAGCCGTCGAACACCTGGGTCACGAACGCGTTGCCGGCGCGGGCCGGGACGTCCTTGAGGGTGCAGGCTGCCAGCATGTGGCTGGCGATCGGGTTGCCGGGCTCGATGCGCAGCCACGCTTCGTAGTTGGCCGCGGCTTCGTCGATGCGCCGCAGCCCGTACAGCATCTGGCCCAGGCGGCGGTAGCCGTCGCGGTCGGGCCGCGTCGCCAGCGCCTTCTTCAGCGTCCCGACCGCCTCCTCGGGGCGCCCCATCTCCTTGTACGCCTGCGCCAGCTCGTAGAGGTTCTGCATGTTGCCGGGATCGTTTTCGGCCGCGCGCCGATGCGCGGCGATCGATTCCTCGAAGCGCTTGAGCTTGCGCAGCACCAGGCCGAGATTGCGCAGCGCATCGGGATGATCGGGCCGCAGCTCGAGCGCCTTGCCGTAGGCCTCGGCGGCGGCCTCGAGCCCGTTGGCCTGCTGGTAGATGTTGCCGAGATTGTTGTAGGCGTCCACGTAGCCGGGGCTGATCTGGAGCGCGCGGCGCACCAGGTCGACCGCCAGCGGCCACTGGCCCTGCTGGTGGCGCATCACCCCGAGATAGTGCAGCGCGTCGGGATTCTCGTGATCGGCTTCCAGCACGGCGAGGTAGACCCGCTCCGCCTCTTCGAGCTGCCCGCGCCGATGCAGCGCAATCGCCGACTCGAGGCTCGCGCGCACCGCGGCCGCGCGTTTCGCCTTGCCGTCCTTGCTTTGGTGGCCCCCCATGGCCGCTTCTCCCTCCCGGGGCCTATTTTGCCCCAATCGCCCTACTCTGGAGCGAGCTCCACGCCGAACACGCGCTTCTTCAGCTCGGCGAGCCGGTCGCGGGCGGCGGCGGCCTGCTCGAACTCGAGGTTCCTCGCATGCTCGAGCATCTTCTTCTCGAGCGCCCGGATCTCGCGCGCGATCTGCTTCTCGCTCAGGGATTCGATGCGCGCCTCTTCGCGCGCCTCCGCGGCGTCCTCCGCGTCGTAGACGCCGTCGATCAGGTCCTTGATGCGCTTCACCACGCCGATCGGGGTGATGCCGTGGCGCTCGTTGTAGGTCACCTGCTTGGCGCGGCGGCGATCGGTTTCCGCGATGGCCTTCTTGATGGAGTCCGTCACCTGGTCGGCATAGAGGATCGCGGTGCCGTTGATGTGCCGCGCGGCGCGGCCCATGGTCTGGATGAGCGAGCGCTCGGAGCGCAGGAACCCTTCCTTGTCGGCGTCCAGGATCGCGACCAGCGACACCTCGGGCAGGTCGAGGCCCTCGCGCAGCAGGTTGATCCCCACCAGCACGTCGAACTCGCCCAGGCGCAGGTCGCGGATGATCTCGACGCGCTCGATGTTGTCGACCTCGGAGTGCAGGTAGCGCACCTTCACGCCGTGCTCGGCGAGGTACTCGGTGAGCTCCTCCGCCATCCTTTTTGTAAGAGTCGTCACGAGGACGCGCTCTTTTTTGCCTGTTCTGTCTCTTATTTCGGACAGCAGGTCGTCCACCTGCGTCGAAGCGGGGCGCACGATCACCTGCGGGTCGACCAGGCCCGTAGGCCGCACCACCTGCTCCACCACCTGCGCCGATTTCTGGTGCTCGTAATCGGCGGGGGTGGCGGACACGAACACGGTCTGGCGCACCACCGCCTCGAACTCGTCGAAGCGCAAGGGGCGGTTGTCGAGCGCCGAGGGCAGGCGAAAGCCGTACTCGACCAGGTTCTCCTTGCGCGAGCGGTCGCCCTTGTACATGCCGCCGAGCTGCGGGATGGTGACGTGGCTCTCGTCGATGACCATGAGCGCGTCCTGCGGCAGGTAGTCGATGAGCGTCGGCGGCGGCTCTCCGGCGCTGCGCCCGGAGAGGTGGCGCGAGTAGTTCTCGATGCCCTTGCAGAAGCCCAGCTCCGCGAGCATCTCGAGGTCGAAGCGCGTGCGCTGCTCGATCCTCTGCGCCTCGACCAGGCGGCCGGCCTTCTGGAAGAAGTCGATGCGCTCTCTCAGCTCCGCCTTGATCGCCTCGACCGCGCGCAGCGTGGTCTCGCGCGGGGTCACGTAGTGGCTCGACGGATAGACCGTGAAGCGCGCCATCGGGTGCAGCACCCGGCCGGTCAGCGGATCGAAGATCTCGATTTTTTCTATTTCTTCCTCATTCAAGGAAATTCTGACTGCGTGCTCGGCGTGCTCCGCCGGGAAGACGTCGATCACGTCGCCGCGCACGCGGAAGGTGCCGCGGCGGAAATCGAGCTCGTTCCTCTCGTACTGCATCGCCACCAGGCGCGCGAGCACGTCGCGCTGCGACATCTTCTCGCCATGGCGCAGGTGCAGGATCATGCCGTGGTACTCGGAGGGGTCGCCGATGCCGTAGATCGCCGACACGGTCGCCACGATCACCACGTCGCGCCGCTCGAGCAGCGACTTGGTCGCCGACAGGCGCATCTGCTCGATGTGGTCGTTGATCGAGGAGTCCTTCTCGATGTAGAGGTCGCGCGCCGGGACGTAGGCCTCGGGCTGGTAGTAGTCGTAGTACGAGACGAAATACTCGACCGCGTTCTCGGGCAGGAACTCGCGGAACTCGGCGTAGAGCTGCGCCGCGAGCGTCTTGTTCGGCGCGAGCACCAGCGCGGGCCTGCCCATGCGCGCGATCACGTTCGCCATCGTGTAGGTCTTGCCCGAGCCGGTGACGCCGAGGAGCGTCTGGAACGCGAGCCCGTCGCCGATGCCTTCGGCGAGCTGCGCGATCGCCTCGGGCTGATCGCCGGAGGGAGGAAAGAGCTGCGCGAGCCGGAAGGGACTGTCGGGAAACGTGACGAGCACGTAGAATGACCTCGGGAAAGCCCTCGATTTTATCGCGAACCGGATACGATGAACGCTCCGCACTCCCCCTCGCTCCTCGACGGCGTGCCGATGGCGCCGAGCGACCCGATCCTCGGCGTCACCGAGGCGTTCGTCGCGGACGCGAATCCGAGGAAGGTGAACCTCGGCGTCGGCGTCTATTACGACGACCAGGGCAGGATCCCGCTGCTCGAGTGCGTGCGCCACGCCGAAAGCGAGCGCCTCAAGAGCTCGCCGCACCGCGGCTACCTGCCGATCGACGGCCTCGCCGCGTACGACCGCGCCGTGCAGGAGCTGGTTTTTGGTTCTCAGCAGAAAAATATTGTGACGGTGCAGGCTTTGGGCGGCACCGGCGGGCTGAAGATCGGCGCCGATTTCCTGAAGCGCATCCAGCCGGGCGCGGCGGTCTGGATCAGCGAGCCGAGCTGGGAGAACCACCGCCAGCTCTTCGAGGCGGCCGGGTTCGCGGTCAACGCCTATCCCTACTACAACGCAAGCACGCACGGCCTCGATTTCGCCGGCATGCAGCGCGCGCTCGAGTCGCTCGCGGCCGGCACGATCGTCGTGCTGCACGCGTGCTGCCACAATCCCACGGGGGTCGATCTAGGTAAGGAGCAGTGGGACACGATCCTCGAGCTGGTCCGCTCGCGCCGGCTGATCCCGTTCCTCGACCTCGCCTACCAGGGATTCGCCGAAGGCCTGGAAGCCGACGCCTACGCGGCGCGCCTCTTTGCCGAGGCGATGAGCCCGGTGTTCGTGTCGAGCTCGTTCTCGAAATCGTTCTCGCTCTACGGCGAGCGCGTCGGCGCGCTGAGTGTGGTGGCGGCGAGCGCGGAGGAAGCGGTGCGCGTGCTTTCCAACCTGAAGCGCGTGGTGCGCACCACCTACTCGAACCCGCCCACCCACGGCAGCGAGATCGTGGCCACGGTGCTCAACAACCCACAGCTGCGCGCGCTGTGGGACCGCGAGCTCGCCGCCATGTGCGAGCGCATCAAGGCGATGCGCAAGCGTTTGGTGGACAGCATCCAGTCGCGGGTACCGGGCGCCGATTTCGGCTTCGTGCTCAGGCAGCGCGGCATGTTCTCCTACTCGGGGCTGAGCCGCGAGCAGGTGCGCCGCCTGCGCGAGGAGCACTCGATCTACGCCATCGACACCGGCCGCATCTGCGTCGCCGCGCTCAACAGCAAGAACGTCGACTACGTCGCCGACGCCATCGCGAAGGTCATTGCCCCCCTGTGAAGGGGGAAGCGAGCTTGCGAGCGGGGGGGTTCTACTTGCAGTCCGAAGTGCCCTCGATGCGCCCGCCCAGCGACGAGCCGATCGAGGTGCCGATCACCGGCATCAGCATGGTGCCGATCGCCGCGCCGATGAGGTAGCCTTTCGAGGGCCGCAGGCTCGGCTCGTCGGTGGTGCCGCCGAGGGCCACCGGCACGCCGACGAAGCCGCCGGTCTGCGCCACCGAGATGTCGAGCTTGCCGGAGAGGGTCTTGTCGGCGGCGATCGCGACGTTGCCGCCCGCCACGATCTTGGGCGAGCGCATGCAGAGCTGGTTCAGCTTCACCTGTGCGCCGCGCAGCTCGAGCCTGCCCCTGAGCTCCTCGAACGTGGTCGCGTCGCCGGCGCGGCGCTCGCCGGCGAGCTCGCCCGCGCGCGCAAGGTCGACGCCCTGGTAGACGCCGCCGAGCACCTCGAAGGGGCCGTCGAGTACGAGCCCGTCGCGCAGCTCCGCCGGCGTCTTCGCGCGCGTGGAGAACGCGGCGTCGGCCCGCAGCCGGCCGGAGAGCTTCGCGGGCTTGCCCAGCGCCTTCTGCACCGGCACCAGATCCACTCCGGCGAGCTGGGCCTTGCCGGAGAGGAGCCACTGCTTGCCCCATTCCGCCTGCGCGCTGCCGACGAGCTTGCCGCCGTAGAGCGCGCCCTCGATCTTCGCGAGGTCGAGGCTCTGGCCCTTGAGCGTGCCGCGTGCGTCGAGCGCGTCGAAGATGAGCGGCGCGCCGGCCGGCAGGGTCCATCGGGTCGCGTTCAGCTGCACCGCGGTCGCATCGCCCTCCGGGCGCACCAGCACCTTCAGGCTGCCGTCGCTGGTCTCGAGCCGCGCCTCGCGCATGCGCAGGCCCTCGCCGAGCTGCAGGTCGACGTCGAACAGCGGCAGATCGAGCTTGGAATGGTTGAACTTCACCGCGGTGAGGATGAGCCGGCGCACCAGCACCGGCTCGCCCGGGCGCCCCTTGGGCATGCCCCGCGGGATGGAGAATGCGGTCTCGTCGATGGCCACGCGGCTTGCGCGGATGAGGCGGATCTTGCGCGGCCCGGACACGAGCGAGGCGAGGTCGGGCTCGATCTCGAGCTCGCCGATCATCACCTGCTGGTGCCTGCCGACCGTGATGTGGCGCCCGACGATCCTCGGCGTGGGAACCAGATGCAGCGTCAGCTCTTCCAGGGTGACCGGCTGGCCGAGCTTTTCCGAGGCGAACAGGGTCAGCTCGGGGATGAAGGGCGAGAGCGGGATCAGGAACGGCGCCGCGATCACGACCGTCACGGCCGCGGCGACGCTCACCAGAGCCCGGCGCAGTGCTTTCCCCATGGATGGCCCGACCTTAGCGGGAAAATCGCCGCCACAATAAGTAAAAAGGGCCGCTTCGCGGCCCTTCCCGAGCACCGGTTTGAACGCGCTTCCTGCGAATCTGTGGCTCCCCGACCAGGGCTCGAACCTGGGACCTGCGGATTAACAGTCCGTCGCTCTACCAACTGAGCTATCGGGGAAATTAAGGCGCCGCACGAGGCCGCGGCAAAGGCGGCGCTGCAGAGGCGGAATTTTACCTCAGGCGCGCCCGGATCCAGCCGGCGTGCCCGAGCGAACGGAGGGTTTTACCGGGACGCGCGCTCGAGGACGATCTCGAGGAGGCGCAGGAACACGGTGGACTCCGGCTTGGCGCTTCCCGCCGACCAGCTCTGGACCTCCTCTGGGCTCACGCCGAGCGCGGCGGCGAGCCGCTCGTAGCCGCCGGCGATCGCCGCGGCGTCCTCGACCGATTCGATGTAGAGCGCCTTTCCCATGCAGGGATACTGCGCTCCGGCGCGCGCTGCCGCTGCGAACTCTGACGCGCGGCGCGCGCGAGCATTGCAAACGCTTGTGAGAACCGGGGCTACTGGGGCTTCTTCTCGACCGGCTGGGGCGGCTTGCCCGGCTCGACCTTCACCAGGCCGAGCTTCTGCAGCGCACCCATCATCTGATTCAGGCGATTGAAGAGCTCGACCGTCGCATCGGGCGTGAGCACCATCCGGCAGACCGGGTACTTCCTGAACATCGCGGGCTTGCCCGCCTGCGGCTCCTGCATGCGCATCACGCAGAAGGTGAGGCGCGCGGCCGCGCCGTCGAACGTCGAGAGCGCGAGCGAGTCGACGAACGTCTCGTTCAGCTCGGGGCGGTCGACGTCCTGAATCTGCTCGGGGGGTACCTTCATTTCCTGGGCTCCTTCGCCGGTTGGAGGTTCACGCCGCCAACTATATCGCTTCGCCTGCGGGCCACGCGCCTTGTGGGCGCGGCGGCTTCGGCGTAATCTCGCGCCGCGGAACCTGAGCGGCAGCAACCTGCCGTATCTTCAGGAGAAAAATGCATGATCCGGTTCTCGAACGTACAGGGCGACGTGCTGGTGGACGACAGGCGCAGAGACGACCGGCGGATGGCGCACGAAGGTCTGACCCTCGACGCCGACGGCGACTACCTGGTCGCGACGACCCAGGCATCGAGCACCGATGTGCACGCCTACGGCAAATACATCCGGCTGGGGTCATCGAGCTATCTGCGGCTGGGCGGGAACCGGGCCCAGGAAGGCAGGCACAACGAGCTGTGGTCGGCGAAGAATACGAAGCACTTCCTGGCGAGGGTCTGGGCCCTCGCCGGCGGACGCTGAGCGCCGGCCTTACCTTCCCTTCACCGTAATTTTCTCGCCGAGCTGGCGCGCTTTCGCGTACCAGCGCAGCGACGTGGTGTAGTCCTGCGCGACGTCGCCCTTGCCGCCGCCGAAGATGTCGCCCAGCTTCTTCGCCGACGGGCCGTGGTTGGCGTTGGCCGCCGCGGTGTAGAGCTTCACCGCCTCGGCCACCTTGCCCTGGCCCTCGAGATCGCTCGCGCGCGCGAAGAGCTCGGCCCCGTTCACCTGCTTCGTCGCCGCCTCTTTTCTTTCCTGCTCCTGCTTCGCCTTCGCGTCGGCCTCCTGCTTGGCCTTGGCGTCGGCTTCCTGTTTCGCTTTGGCGTCGGCTTGCTGCTTGGCCTTGGCTTCCGCTTCCTGCTTGGCTTTCGCGTCGGCCTGCGCCTTCGCCGCCTTGGCGTCGGCTTCCTGCCTGGCCTTCGCGTCGGCTTGCGCCTTCGCCGCCTTGGCGTCGGCTTCCTGCTTCGCCTTGGCCTCCGCCTGCGCCTTCGCCTTGGCCTCCGCATCCGCTTTGGCTTTGGCCTTGGCATCGGCCTGCTGCAGCTTCTTCGCATCGGCCTCGGCTTGCGCCTTGGCTTTCGCATCCTGCGCCTTCTCTTTGGCCTCCGCCTGCGCCCTCGCCTTCTCGTCGGCTTCGCGCTTTGAGCGCTCCTGCGCCTCGCGCCGCGCGCGCTCTTCGGCCTCTTTCGCCTTCGCGGCGGCATCGCGCTTCGCGCTGTCGTCGGGTTGCGGCTTGACCGCCGGCGGCTGCGGTTCGACTTTCGCTATTGGCGGGGGCGCCTCTTCCGGCGAGCGCAGGGCGAAGTAGCCTGCCACCGCTCCGGCCACCACCAGCGCGCCCAGGATTCCGGGAATCACGAGCGGGCTGCGCCGCGACGGCGCCGTCCGGCTCGCCGCGGCGCTCAGATCCTCGGAGCGGCCGGCGATCTGCGCCTCGGCCTCGCGCTCCGCCTCCTCGCGCCACGCGCGGTCAGCCTCGCGCTTCGCCTGCTCCTCTGGATCGCGCTTCGCGCGCTCTTCCGCTTCTCGCTTCGCCTTGGCTTCGGCTTCGCGCTTCGCACGCTCCTGGGCTTCGCGCCGCGCTTTGTCTTCTGCATCGCGCTTTGCCTTTGCTTCGGCCTCGCGCCTTGCCTTTTCCTCCGCGTCTTTCTTCGCCCGTGCTTCGGACTCGGCCTTGGCCTTGGCCTCCGCTTCCCGCCGGGCCTTCTCCTCGTTCTCTCGCCGGATGCGCTCGGCCTCGAGCCGAGCCTTTTCTTCCGCATCGCGCTCCTTC